>Ga0208960_1000080_pt1:0-30000 | contig 49539 bp, 46 predicted proteins | sample GreLakmeON33MSRF_FD_187703 | JGI IMG/M metagenome (GOLD analysis project Ga0208960, IMG submission 187703) | Freshwater lentic microbial communities from great Laurentian Lakes, MI, USA - Great Lakes metaG ON33MSRF (SPAdes) | ecosystem: Environmental > Aquatic > Freshwater > Lake... | reverse complement strand
ACGACGAGTAAAGATGCTCGTTTCCCGCAGAAGGACGGAAAGACCCCGTGGACCTTTACTACAATTTGTTGTTGGACTTCGGTACGTGCTGTGTAGGATAGGTGGGAGTCGTGGAAGCTGGGGCGTCAGCCTCGGTGGAGACAACCTTGAAATACCACCCTTTACGTAGTGGAGTTCTAACCCAGGCCCGTGAATCCGGGTCGGGGACAGCGCCAGGTGGGTAGTTTGACTGGGGCGGTCGCCTCCTAAAGAGTAACGGAGGCGCCCAAAGGTTCCCTCAGCCTGGTTGGTCATCAGGCGGCGAGTGCAAAGGCACAAGGGAGCTTAACTGCGAGACCAACAAGTCGAGCAGATGCGAAAGCAGGGCTTAGTGACCCGGCTGTGGCATGTGGAAGCGCAGTCGATTAACGGATAAAAGGTACCCCGGGGATAACAGGCTTATCTTGCCCAAGAGTTCACATCGACGGCAAGGTTTGGCACCTCGATGTCGGCTCGTCGCATCCTGGGGGGGAAGCATCTCCCAAGGGTTGGGCTGTTCGCCCATTAAAGCGGTACGCGAGCTGGGTTTAGAACGTCGCGAGACAGTTCGGTCCCTATCCTCTGTGGGCGTTGGAGATTTGTGAGGTGCTGTCCCTAGTACGAGAGGACCGGGACGGACGCAGCTCTCGTGTGCCAGTTGTCCTGCCAAGGGCACGGCTGGTTGGCGACCTGCGGAGAGGATAAGCGCTGAAAGCATCTAAGCGCGAAGCCTTCCTCGAGATGAGATCTCCCACCGGTATAACCGGGTAAGGCCCCTGGTAGACGACCAGGTTGATAGGCCGGAAGTGTAAGCACGGTGACGTGTTCAGCTGACCGGTACTAATCGGCCGAGGGCTTGAAATCTTTTTGTTCGTTGCTCGTGCTCACTCTGAGGTTCTTAAATGAACCTGACTAAAATAATTTTTGACATTTAAATAGATGTTCCGGTGGCCATGGCGGCGGGGAAACACCCGTTCCCATTTCGAACACGGCAGTGAAGATCGCCAGCGCCGATGGTACTTGAGGGTAGACCCTCCGGGAGAGTAGGACGCCGCCGGGCTTATTTGTAAAGACACGCCAGCGACTTTTGTCGCTGGCGTTGTCGCGCCGCTCTACAATGAACCTATGGGTGATCGGAAAACTTCTTCGTCGCGACCAACTAAATCAAATACCCCCACTGGCCGATCTCCTCGCAAACTAGGTGGGCGCACCGGTGGTTTTGGCCCCCACGGACCTCCAAAAGACCCCGAGCGAGAGAGGCGGGCAGACACCCCCCGCCGAGAAAAGCCTGAACCCGATCGTCCAGTACTGCGTAAGCGAGGTGAACGCTCGACCACGCCTAAACCGAAACGAGCACCGGCGACCAACCAGCCCCCACGTCGGCGCAAGCGTCGCCCCGCCGAAGAAGTAACCGAACAGATCATTGAGACTGCCGGTCGTCGGGGCCCGTATTTTTTAAACGAACTCGAAGCTGCGGCCGACGCTTACGCCAACGACCGTGATCGCGAAGCAGTGCGTCGGTTGCGACCTTTGCGGGTAGCAATGCCGCAAATAGCCGCGATTCGTGAGTTGTTGGGTTTGGGGCAGTACCGACTCGGCAACTATCGAGCGGCCTCGGCTGAATTAAAAGCTTTTTTCGAACTCACCGACTCCGTAGAGCAACACCCCGTCTTAATGGACTGCGCTCGGGCGCAACGACGGTGGCGACGCGTGGGGGCGTTATGGGAAGAGTTGTCGGCCAACCCCACAACCCCTGAGATTATGTACGAAGGGCGCATCGTGGCGGCTGGAGCGCTAGGCGATCAAGGGCGCTTCGATGAAGCTATAGCACTCTTGGAACGAAAAGCGGCTCCCGTGCGTAAACCCAAGATTTACCACCTTCGTTTATGGTACGCATTGGCCGATCTCCATGAGCGAGCCGGAAACTTCGCCGCCGCTCGGATTTTATTTAGGCGAGTAAAGCGTTTTGACAAGTTTTTCGTTGACGTTGACACTCGCTTGTCCATGCTGCACTAAGGCGCCCACTGGCCTGTCCGGCGATTCTTAGGCCCAGTCCCAGATTTCCACTCGGGTCGCTCTATGATTTAGTCAGTAACGTTCGCTAACAAGGCATTGCTTGTGACGGTTGATTCAGAATTAAAGCCAGAAGAAATCGGTGACGTAGTAATTCGTTTTGCCGGCGACTCGGGCGACGGAATGCAATTAACCGGAGATCGTTTCACTGACGCCAGCGCGGTTTTCGGCAACGACCTCGCAACGATGCCTAACTTCCCCGCCGAAATTCGTGCTCCGGCCGGAACTATTGCCGGAGTTTCTTCTTTTCAAGTTCACATTTCGTCGCACGAAACTTTGACCCCCGGTGACCGACCCGGAGTGCTGGTGGCGATGAACCCAGCCGCTCTAAAAGCCAACATCAAAGAATTGGTACCGGGTGGGACTCTTATTGTCAACGAAGACAGTTTCGAAGTGCGCAATCTCGAAAAAGCCGGCTATATCGGCAATCCACTTGACGATGGGTCGTTAGCCGCGTACCGCGTTATCCAAATCCCTATGACGTCCATAACTATGAAGGCCACTAAAGATTTGGGCGTTAAACCCCGTGACGCCCAGCGGGCAAAAAACTTGTTCGCCTTAGGTCTGGTCTCGTGGATGTATACCCGACCCGTTGATACGACTATCGCTTGGATAGAGAAAAAATTTGCTGGCAAAGAAAAAGTGGTGGCAGCCAATATTGCTGCTTTCCGGGCCGGCTTTAACTTTGGTGAAACTGCAGAATTATTTGATCATCCTTACACCGTGGCACCCGCTCGATTAGAGCCGGGGGTGTACCGCAACATCTCGGGGAACGTAGCCACGGCTTTTGGGCTCATTGCGGCTTCACAGTGCGCCAAGCTTCCGCTTTTCTACGCTTCGTACCCAATCACGCCCGCGTCCGATATATTGCACGAGCTTTCTAACTTGAAGAACTTTGGTGTTCGCACTATTCAGTCCGAAGACGAAATAGCCGCCATCGGTGCCGTAGTCGGAGCGGCTTTTGCCGGACAACTCGCAGTGACTGCTACCAGCGGACCCGGAGTTGACTTAAAGGCCGAAACTCTTGGCTTGGCAGTTAGCGCGGAGTTGCCTTTATTGGTTATCGACGTTCAGCGTGGCGGTCCGTCTACCGGCCTTCCGACTAAAACCGAACAGGCTGATTTGATGTTGGCGATGTACGGCCGTCACGGCGAAGCCCCTATGCCCATCGTGGCCGCGAAGTCGCCCAGCCATTGTTTCGATGCCACCATTGAAGCCGCCCGCATCGCGCTTAAATACCGCACGCCAGTTTTCTTGCTCACTGACGGCTTTTTAGCCAATGGCGCTGAGCCGTGGCGGTTGCCTTCGGTTAGCGATCTTCCTGACATCTCTGTTCCTTTTGCGGTCTCGACCAACCACGAAGGTGAGTTCTGGCCGTTCTTGCGCGATCCCGAAACTTTGGCTCGCCCGTGGGCCATACCTGGAACCGAAGGCCTCGAGCACCGTATTGGTGGAATTGAAAAACAAGACGGCAGTGGAAATATCGATTACGACCCCGGCAACCATGAACTTATGACCCAACTGCGGGCGGCAAAAGTGGCGGGGATTGCTAAAGATATTCCGCTAGTGGAAGTTGACGATCCAGGTTCGGCCTCCCTTTTAGTGTTGGGTTGGGGGAGTACTTGGGGAGTAGCCCAGCAAGCCGTGCGGCAAGCGCGCGCTCGTGGTTTATCGGTAGCCCATGCCCATCTCGTTCACGTCAACCCTTTCCCGACCAACTTGGGCGAAGTACTCGCTCGTTATCAACATTGCTTGATACCCGAGATGAATACGGGCCAACTTGCTCGCTTGGTACGAGCAGAGTTTCTCGTGGACGCCAAAACTATTTCTAAAGTTCAAGGGCTTCCGTTCCGAGCTTCAGAAATAGAAGAGGCCATCGTCGAGACTTTGAATCCGAAAGGGAATCAATGAGCGAACCAGTAACGCTTACTCGTAAAGATTTTCAGACCGATCAAGAGGTCAGGTGGTGTCCGGGCTGTGGCGATTACTCCATCCTCACCGCGGTTCAATTGCTTTTCGTCGAACTGGGGCTAGCCACCCGTAACCAAGTTTTTGTCTCCGGAATCGGCTGTGCGGCTCGCTTCCCTTATTACATGGACACCTACGGTATTCACAGCATCCATGGGCGCGCGCCCGCAGTAGCCACCGGGGTGGCCGTCGCTCGACCCGATCTTGATGTTTGGGTAGTCAGCGGTGACGGTGATGCCCTCTCGATCGGGGGAAATCATCTGATTCACGCCCTGCGCCGTAATGTGAATCTGAAAATTTTGATGTTTAATAATCAAATCTACGGATTAACTAAAGGTCAGTTCTCTCCTACTAGCGAGATGGGGAAAGTTACCAAGTCGTCTCCTTTCGGCTCGCTCGACACCCCCTTCAATCCCATCTCTCTAGTTCTTGGCGCCGAAGCTTCTTTCGTCGCCCGTACTCACGACATGGATCGAGCCCACATGATGGACACGATGCGTCGAGCCTACGAACACAAGGGGTCAGCGTTCGTTGAGGTTTATCAAAACTGCAACGTATTTAACGATGGTGCTTTTGAAGCGGTTACGGCTAAAGACGCTCGATCAGAAATGCTCATTGACCTCAAGCACAAAGAGCCAATTCGTTTTGGTGCTAACGGAGAGCACGGAGTAGTGCTCAACGCGTTCGGAGAGTGCGAAATAGCCGAAGTGGCTGACGTTGGAGTGGAGAACTTGATCGTGCACGATGAAACTCGCACCGACCCTACGCTGGCCTTCGCTCTGTCGCGGTTGGCTGACGGTCCGACTTCGCCTACTCCGGTGGGAGTATTCCGGTCTATCGAGCGGCCAACCTACGAAGACGAAGTTTCACTGCAGCTAGCTGTAGCAACCGAGACTCGCGGCCCAGGCGATCTTGAAGCCTTGCTGGCTTCAGGCGGAACTTGGGTCGTAGATTAATTAATAACTAAAATTATTGACTATCAGTAGTCAAGGTCTCTAAACACCATTCCGGTACGCGGCTTAGGGGCAAAGTAGGTAGTTTTTTCGGGCATGCGTAGTTGTCTTTGGGCCACCGCTTCTATTTCAAGAACACTTACCGCTCGCAATAAAATCGCGCAGTCAAACTCATTGGCTTTAATTGCCGCCGCGACTTTTTGCCCGTCCGATCGATAGGCCAAATCGGAGCCTTTCAAAAGAGGGCGAACAATCTGATCAAAGCGCACCGAATCGACGCTATGGAGTTCGCTCGGTTCAGACTCCAACCGCCGGGCTAATTCTTTTGCGTCAGGGATAAATAGCGCTATTCCTTGGGCGTCGATAAATCCAATTCCAGATCGAGACTGCATTTCTGACTCCAACCGCTTTACGTGATGAGAGTCATTTGGGCCAATGGGTATCAGTTCACCCAACAGCCCCAAATCTTCTCGCAAACGCTTAGGTGCAGACGAGACGAGACGATGAATAGGCTCAACGTCTAAAACTGATTCTGACAACTCCACGATCAGCGTCATAATAAATGCGTTTCCAGTGCTCTTGTCGCCACTGGCTTCAGCTTCGGCCAAGTAGTTGCGAGCTGTTTCGTAGCGGTGATGACCATCGGCCAGCACTAGGGGCGAAAGAGCGATGAGATTACTTATTTCTTTAATCAATTCTGGATTGTCAATAACCCCAAGTTCATGACGGACATTGTCAATCGAAGTTTGCTGTGGGCGCGGAATCGTTTCCAATATCTTGGTGAGGCCTGAAGTCATAGACAAACCCCAAATTGGATCAAGATTCATACGGGTAGCGCGCAGCAAGGCTAAGCGGTCGCTGCGCGCCTTTGGGAGCGTGCATTCGTGCGGAAGTATTTCACCCGTTGGGCCGTTAATGGCCAGAGCACCAATAACTCCGATTGTCTGGTGATCTTCTGCCGTAGTCATTGAATAGGCGTAAAGAGCGGGAGATGATTCAAGTATTAGAACATCAGTCCCTCGCCACTCATTAGCCAGACGCGCAGCCGTTTGGTAGGGGTCGAGAGAATCTAGGGCGCGCGGCAAAATTAGCCGCACCGCGTTATTTATGCTGGTCGCTTCTAGATGGTCCCGATCGTTTTCGAGGATTACGTCATAGGGTGGGGCCACTACTCCATCAAGGTCTATCCCCGCCGCGTAACGCAGACCACGAAATGGAGCAAGATTGGGCATAAGATTTTCCTCCGTAACAGACTAAAGAGAGATTCTCGCATACGGTTGTACCGTGGTGACGGAATCAAATATCTCGAAACGGACGCTGATCTGCGATCTTGACGGCGTCCTCTGGCGCGGCGATGAAGCGATATCAGGGTCCGCAGCGGCCATAGCAAAATTGCGGGCGGCCGAGTTCAAGGTTATTTTTATTTCTAACAATTCGTACTCCACTCCCGAAACGATCTGTGCCAAGTTGACTGATTTCGGGGTCCCGGCGCAATCGTCTGACCTCCTCACTAGCGCCAGTGCCGCCGCCGCCATGATGCAAGGCCAATCTTCTGCTCAGGGCCAGAAAAAATGTCGGGCCATGGTTTTGGGCGGACCCGGATTACGGCAAGCCTTAGTGGATGCTGGCGTCGATGTATTCGAGCCAAAAAAAACCGGGGCTGTGGTCCCCGACGCAGTGGTAGCCGGTTTCGATCCCGAATTCGACTTTGCTGCGGTAGACGAAGCGGCTCGAGCGATACGATCCGGGGCGCGTTTTATCGCCACTAATAGAGACCCCACTTACCCTGTCCCGGGGGGAGTGGTTCCTGGCGCCGGCGCTCTCGTCGCGGCGATCGCGGTCGCTAGTGGTTGTGAACCTGAAGTGGCGGGAAAACCTGAAGCGCCCACGGTGGAACTCACTCGCCAAAGGATCGAAGGCTACGCCGTAGTCGTTGGCGATCGTCCCAGCACCGACGGTGCCTTGGCTGAGTCTCTCGGGATTGATTTTGCTTTAGTGCTTTCGGGGGTCACATCGGCGATCCCTGTTCTGGGCGGAGAAAGCATTCCCGACCCTGCCCCCCGATGGGTAAGCGAAGATTTGGCGGCCCTAGTGCCTCACTTGCTGGAAATAAGTGACTCAATTGGTTAGCTCAAGGCCGCGTACTCTAGTAGCAGTGAATCTATGTTTTTTCATCACGGTCAGAGGCCGACGATGATTCGACGCCGACTAGACGTCGAATTGGTGCGCCGAGGCATTACCGATACTCGCGCTCAAGCCCAGACGGCTATCTCCGAGCAGCGAGTTTTGGTTGGCGGCGCTCCCGCGTTGACTAATGCTCGTCGAGTAGGAGCTGACGAGTCGATATCGCTTTCGGGACCCGAGCCACGCTTTGTCTCTCGAGGAGGCGAGAAATTATCTCGCGCGCTCGAAGAATTTTCACCCCCTATCTCGGGTGCCTATGCTCTCGATGCGGGGGCTTCAACTGGTGGATTTACCGATTGTTTATTACAAAATGGAGTTGCCCACGTCACTGCAGTTGATGTTGGTAGAGGGCAACTGGCTTGGCGACTTCGCAATGACGATCGGGTCACTTTACGAGAGCGCACTAACGTGCGTTATCTAGAGCCCACCTCATTAATCTCCGACCAGCCGGACGGCCGAGTCGGCTTGGTTGTCGCCGACTTATCTTTTATTTCCATCCTCACCGTTGCGCCCGCGCTAGTGCGCTGCACCACCGAAGACGCTCATTTGATTGTTTTAGTTAAACCTCAGTTCGAAGCTGGTCGTTCCGCAGTAGGGCGCGGCGGGATAGTGAGAGACCCGAGTATCCACCGCGAGGTCATGCTTCGGGTGTGTGCCGGGCTAGCCCAAGGGCAACTTCCGGTGGTCGCCGCTACGGTCTCGCCCCTTACGGGAGCCGACGGGAACCGAGAGTTTTTAGTTCATATCGATCGAGCCGGCGCTCCAATGGCGAGCGACGCAATCGAAGCGATAGCGGTGGCGTGATGGACAAGGTTCAAAGAGTTGGACTCGTGCCTCACCGGACTCGACTAGACGCCCAACGCTTGGCCGAGCGTGCGGCCTCTTGGCTCACTAGCCGTGACGTTTCGGTCCGTATCCCCCGAAGCGATGCCGCCGAAGGCGCGTTTTCCGAATATTTGATTGACGACGATAAGTTTGCCGCCGCTTGTGATGTTGTGGTTTCGGTTGGTGGCGACGGAACCATGTTGCGAGCCGCGAGTTTAAGTTTTTCCGGTTCCTTGCCCCTCCTCGGGATCAATGCGGGCCGATTGGGCTATCTAGCGGAAGTAGAGCCTGAGAACCTCGACGAATCGCTAGGGCGTCTCATAGCCGGCGATTATGAAATCGACGAGCGTACGGTTTTGGCCGTTACGGTGAACTCGAGTGGACCAGCCAACGGAACTTGGTGGGCGCTTAACGAAGCGGTTTTAGAAAAAGAGGCACCCGGGCGGCTGGTCCATATTGGTATTGAGATAAATAAAGCATTTTTTACTACTTATGCCGCCGATGGAGTCGTAATAGCGACCTCTACCGGATCGACCGCCTATTCGTTTTCCGCTGGCGGCCCTATTGCTTCCCCCCAGCATGAGTGCATTTTGTTAACCCCAGTGTCACCCCACATGTTGTTTGATCGATCTTTAATCCTTGGGACACAAGAAGAAATAAAATGCACAATTACCGATGATCGCGGGGTTGTAATTATTACTGACGGCCGAGAAATTGGACGCTTGACTATGGGCGACAGCGTCGTTTGCACTGGCGCAGATAAACCGGTGCGTATGATTACTTTAGGAACTCGAGATTTTCATCAAATACTTAAAGCCAAGTTTGGGTTGGCTGACCGCTAGTCATGTTAAGAGAACTGCACGTCACGAACTTAGGCATTGTTGACGACCTGACTTTGCTACTCGGTTCCGGCCTTACCGCCATTACCGGAGAGACGGGAGCGGGGAAGACTTTGCTTGTAGAAGCCGTCGATCTACTTCTTGGTGGTCGTTCTGATGCTGGTTTGGTGAGAACTGGAGCGGACGAGGCACGAATAGAAGGGCGGTTTGAAGATGAAGCCGGGGGTGAAATTTTACTGGTTCGAGTAATCCCGGCCGAAGGTCGCTCTCGGGCCTACATCGACGGCGCTTTGGCCACAGTGGCGCAACTAGCCGAAGTTGGGGCAACACTGGTCGACCTGCACGGTCAACACGCTCACCAAGCCCTTTTGCAAGGGCGGGCGCAAAGAAAATCTCTTGACCGCTTTATTGGAACTAAAGCGCAAGAGTCTTTAGATCGCTTACGTTCGGCCCGTAGCGAGCGCAATCAACTCGACAAAGATTTGTCTGCGCTCGGTGGCGACGAGCGGGAGCGAGCGCGCGAAATCGACTTGCTCTCCTTTCAGCTTGACGAAATCGAGCGGGCGGCGATTGAACACGCGGGCGAAGACGTTGCCCTTGAAGCCGAAGAAGCACTTCTTTCTGACGCCACTAATTTTCGTGAAGCCTTAGCCAAGGCTTATGACGCAGTCCAGTCTCGGTGCCGAGATGCCTTAGGCGAAGCGGTGGGAGCGCTCAGCGGTCGGGAGCCATTTTCCGATATTGAGCAGAGGTTGCGGTCAGTTGAAGCAGAATTAGGCGATGTCGCCGATGAGATCAGAGGAACGTTAGAGCGAGTCGTGGACGATCCGGAGCGCATCGAAGCCGTCCGAAGTCGGCGTCGGCTTTTACGCGAGTTCACTAGAAAATATGGGGAAACTCTGGCCGATGTTCTTGAGTTTGCCCAAGAGATAAAAGTGCGACTGGCCGAATTGGATAGTTATGAGGTTCGGGCCGCCGAGATAGAGGAGCGAATTGCGCAAAGCGATGCGGTGATAACGGAGTCGGCCCGATCCCTTTCCCAGGCTCGACAAAAAGCGTCACCGGTTCTTGCGAATGAAGTGATGAGTCATTTCGCGGATCTCGCTCTGCCTAATGCTCGTCTTGAGGTAAGTCTTGAAGTGGGACAACTCACCGACGACGGTTTTGATGAGGTCACATTCTTGCTCGCGGCCAACTCGGGCGAAGATTTAAAACCACTGGCTCGCGCCGCGTCAGGGGGAGAAATGTCACGCATAATGCTGGCTTTGCGGCTAGTTCTATCCGACGCCCCCGCTACGCTGGTTTTTGACGAAGTCGATGCCGGTATAGGTGGCGAGGCGGGAGTAGCCGTTGGTCGACTATTAGCTCAACTCGGCACTCGTCATCAAGTTTTGTGTGTTACTCACCTAGCCCAGGTGGCCTCACACGCCGATAATCAAGTGACGGTAGAAAAGATAGAAGTTGAACATCGGACGGTGGCGCAAGTCTCTCCCGTAGTAGACGAAAAACGCCGTAGCGAGTTGGCTCGTATGTTGGGTGGTCTTGATACCGACCACGCTCGTTCTTTGGCCGACGAACTTCTCTCGAGCGCGGCTGACAGTCGCGTTGCCAAGAAAGGTCAATCGTGAGTTTCCTGCGCCGTCTAGCTCCAACACCCGCGCTAACTGCGGGACCTTCTCGTCTTGGTCGTCGCACGAAAGACCTCATCAAGACATTGAATCCTGGCGATATCGCCATCATTGATCATGCCGATCTAGATCGAATTGCTGCCGAAGGACTCATTCGAGCGCGAGTAACAGCAGTAGTGAACGCCACCCAGTTTATTACTGGCCGTTACCCCAACAGTGGCCCACAACAACTTCTTGAGTCCGGCGTCACCCTAATTGATCATGTGGGCGATGAAGTTTTTTCGGTGATCAAAGAAAATGATTTAGTCGAAATTCGCGGTGACGATCTCTACGTTAACGACCAAAGGGTTATTTCGGGCAAGAACCTCACGCTTGAGACCGTGAACCACGAAATGGACGAGGCTCGGTTGAACATTGGAGTCGAACTTGAGCGTTTTGCGGAAAACACTCTGGAGTACATCCAGCGGGAAAGTGATCTCGCCTTTGCTCCAATCTCCTTGCCTTCTCTTGAGACACCAATCGCTGGTCGGCACGCTTTGGTCGTCGTTCGGGGCTACGACTATCGTTCCGACCTGCGTTCTTTACGCCCTTACATTCGCCAATATCGACCAGTGTTGATAGGAGTTGATGGTGGAGCCGACGCTTTATTGGAAGCGGGGCTCCGACCCGAGATCATTATTGGCGATTTCGATTCAGTATCCGAATCAACTTTAGAGTCAGCCACCGATCTAGTTCATCACGTTCATCTTGACGGTCGAGCGCCCGGGCGTGAGCAACTCCAGGAATGGGGCGTTGACTACCAAGAGTTCGTAATCGACGGAACTAGTGAAGACGTGGCGATGCTGCTGGCTTACGAAGCCGGAGCAACACTCATTGTGGCGGTGGGAACTCACGCCACAATGGTGGAATTCCTCGACAAAGGGCGACGAGGAATGGCTTCCACCTTCCTCACTCGATTGCGTCTCGGACCAATGCTGATTGACGCCAAAGGAGTAAACCGGCTTTATGAGGGTGCCCCTCGGAAACGAGACTGGTTAATCCTGATCGGCTCGGCGTTGGTGGTTATAGGAGTGGTTATCGCCATTTCTCAACCTTTACAGACGGTTCTTGATGGGTTCCGGCTTACTTTGCGAGACCTGTGGTTTTCGGTATTTGGCTAGTTTGGTACGAGGGGTTTTAAACAAATGATCAATTTTCGTTTTTATCTAGTTTCGATTGTGGCGGTATTTCTTGCGCTCGCCGTCGGAGTGGTAATGGGGTACGGAGTTTTAGGTCAACCGACCGTAAAAGGTTTACAAAGTCGCATTGACACCATTGGCGCTAAAGCCGAAGAGCAACGCGTCGCTAACGACCTCCTCAGCAGTGAATTAGATTCAGCCAATTCTGGTGTTCAGTCAGCAGCACCGTTCGCGGCCACTCAACGGCTGGCTTCTACTCGAGTAGCGGTGATCGCGGTCAGAGGGGTAGACGAAAACGCGGTCGATCGAATCGTTAAGGATTTTGGCACCAGCGGAGTATCCGGCCTCGATCTAGTTTGGCTCGAAGAATCGTGGCGTTTTAAGTCAGAAAAAAGCCAGTCCACTGCAATCCGTCTACTGGGACTTGAAAGTGGCGCCAACAAGGCGGAAATAACTCAAGCGGCCAACACTGCCCTAGCCGAAAGGCTGACTTTTGGATCATCGATTACCGGTTCGGATTTACTTAACAAACTCATTGATTCCGGCTTCGTTTCGTTGGGGGGAGTGGGAGGTTCTACTCCTAAACCGTCTGAAGTGGGTGGCTTGCAGACCCAGTTAGCTTTACTGGTACAACCTGGACACGCCGATGAGGTCAAGTATTTCGCTCAAGCGGCGATCAACAAGCAGATACCGCTGGCGGTGGCAGAAGTATTTATCAATCCCGGCGAAAACGTAGAGCGTTCAAGTTCGGTAACGGCAATACTCGGTAATGAAGAGTTTAAAAATAAGATTTCTACAATCGATAACGCTGAGACCGAAATTGGCGCCTTAGCGGTGGTACTGGCTTTGGGTGATCTCAAAAATGGAGTCGTCAATCACCTTGGTGTCGGCGAAGGTTCCCAGCGACTACTTCCGGTTTGGTGGCGATTATGACCTTTGACTTCTTGAGTTTTTGTGACTGGTGACCCATCAGTAATTAAAGCCGCCTCTCGCATGGGGATCGCCACTGTGGTTTCACGCTCCATTGGCTTCGTTCGAGTTTTAGTCGTAGCCGCGGTTCTGGGAACTACCTACCTAGGCAACGCGTTCGGGTCGTCCAATGCGATATCTAATGTAATTTTTGAACTCGTGGCCGCCGGTGCGCTTTCCGCGGTGCTGGTGCCAACTTTGGTAGAACAACTCGACCGCAATAACTCAGCCGAAGCCGAGAGATTGGCGGGGCGAATATTAGGAGTCGCTCTAGTGGTTCTTGGCGCGGTTGCGCTAGTAGGAATTGTTTTGGCTCCTCAAATCGCTCGACTTTTGACCGCGGGCGTGACCCCTGAGGTTATAGCCGAGAGGCAGATCGAGTTATCGACTTTCTTGCTGCGCTTCATGATCCCGCAAATAATCTTTTACGCCGTAGCCGCGGTAGCGATAGCAGTTCTTTACGCCAAGCGCCGACTTACCGCCACGGCCCTAGCCCCCATAGGGCTGACCATCGGGATCGTGGCCGCCATGGTGGTTTTTCGCATTACTGCGGGGCCTGATCCTGGACTGGTCCTCAGCACTGAAGAGCGTCTCGTGCTGGCCCTGGGGGCGACGTTCGGCGTCATTCTTTTCATGGCTATACCGCTTGTGGCTCTGCGCCGAATCGGATTTCGTCTCGTCCCTCAGTGGGGTCGACACGACCCCGCAGTACGAAAAGTCTTAGGCCTGTCGGGTTGGGCTATTTTGCAACACTCCATGATCGGGCTTTTGCTCGTTGGAGCAATAATCGTCGGCAACTCAGTAGAAGGGGGAACGATTGCTTATCAGACCGCATGGGTGTTTTTCCTTGCCCCGTACGCGATCCTTGGTGCTCCAGTACAGGCGGCCATCCTTCCCGATCTTGCTCGTCAATCCGCTCAACCTAAGCACTTCTCGGCTTCGCTGAAGTGGGCCCTCAATGCCAATGCAGTAGTTCTTGTCCCTGCGGGCGCATTCTTGGCCGCCGCAGCCATCCCAATCATGGAAGTAGCAGCTTTTGGACAGGCCACTCAAGCCAACGGAGTTAATCTGCTCGCGACCGCACTGGCTTCATTGGCATTAGGGATTTACACTTACGGAGCGTTCTTACTCATGGCTCGGGCTTATTACGCTCTCGGTGATAGTCGCACCCCTGCGCTAGTTTCTTTAACCTCGGCTCTCGTCGGGTTAGCCATCATGATTCTGGGTGGAGTTCTCTACTCGGGGACAACCACCGTTGCTTTCTTGGGTTTCGGATTTTCTGGGGCTTATCTATTTGGCTCTTTAGTCCTCTGGGTGAAATTGCGTCGCCGCACTGGGGATGGTTTGTTCCCGAGTTCCCTGTTTCCTTCTCTGGTGGTGGCGGTTCCGCTAGCTTTGGCCGTATGGGGAACATTTGAACTTCTGGGCCCTCAGCCTCGCGGGGTGACTGCAGTCGTTTTGGTCACTTCAGGCTTAGTTGCTGCGGGGATTTATATTTTAGGGCTCAGAGTTTTCCGGATCGCTCCTAGTTTGAACCCCGAATACCCCCAAGTCGACTCAGGGGGGAACTGACCATGAATGTCGTCATCGCTTTGGTGGTCGGGGCAATTACGGCTCAGCTTTTACGAATAGGAGCAAAGTCAATGCTGGCTCACCCTGGGCTGCAGCGTCATAACGCGGTGGGGAGGCTCTTGCCCACAAGCGGCGGGATCCTCATCGTTTTGTCGGTTCTTGTCGTCGAAGCCGGACGAGTAGTCCTTGGCGCGGTAGGCGTGGGCAACGTTACCGATCTGAGCATTGAGCGCAGTGAAGTCCTTTTTGCGGTGTTCGGTTTTGGTCTCCTCGGTCTACTCGATGACCTCCTTGGCGATAGTTCGGCTACTGGTTTTCGCGGCCATATTGCTCGTCTATTTCACGGGGACATAACTACCGGTTTCTTGAAACTCTTCGGCGGCGCCGGAATCGCAGTGGTTCTGGTAGCCACGCCCGGGTTCGCCACTGGTCGACGCCTGCTGATTGACGCCGTACTGATTGCCTTGGCCGCCAACTTAGGCAACCTCCTCGATCGAGCCCCCGGGCGGACGCTCAAGTTTGCTTTGGTGGCCTATATCCCCTTGGCTTTAGTGCTGGGCGACGGGGCAGTGGGGGTGGCTATTGCTCCCGCCATGGGGGCTGCCTTTGGTTTATTCCCCGCGGACGTGCGAGAGCGGCTAATGCTGGGCGACGCGGGCGCCAATGTCATCGGAGCAGTCTTGGGGCTCGGCATAGTGCTGGGCCGGGGCGAGGTGAGTCGCACTACGGCTCTTGTCGTCCTGTTAGTAGCAAACATCGCGGCCGAGGTGGTTTCTTTTAGCAAAGTGATCGAACGGATACCACCACTTCGATGGTTCGATCAGATCGGTCGCCGCCCACCACCGAGTGACGGTATCGCCAATCCGCCCCCTTCTTAATCCCCAAGAGCAATACCGAGGGCCTCAAGTTCGTAGTGGTAGTATTTTATTCCGTGGCCAAACATATTTTTGTAACTGGTGGAGTTGCATCAAGCCTCGGGAAAGGCCTCACCGCTTCATCGCTGGGTCGATTACTGAAGAGCCGAGGACTGCGGGTCACACTACAAAAACTCGATCCTTACATCAATGTCGATCCCGGAACGATGAATCCGTTCCAACACGGTGAAGTTTTCGTTACTGATGACGGCGGTGAAACCGATCTAGACCTCGGTCACTACGAGCGCTTTGTCGATGTACCCCTTTCAAAAAAATCTAATGCCACTACTGGTTCGATTTACCAAGAAGTTTTAGCCAAGGAGCGCCGAGGAGCCTACTTGGGCCAAACGGTGCAAGTAATTCCGCACATCACCGATGAAATAAAAGATCGCATTCTTCGTTTAGCAGAAGACGATGTCGACATCGTGATCACTGAAGTCGGAGGAACGGTTGGCGACATTGAAATCCTTCCTTTCTTGGAAGCGATTCGTCAGTTCCGTAAAGATGTTGGTCGTGACAATGTTTTTTACATCCACGTGACCTTGGTCCCCTTCATCGGACCGTCAGGCGAACAAAAAACTAAACCAACTCAGCATTCGGTCACTGAGCTTCGCAGCCGCGGCATCCAGCCCGATGTAATTGTTTGCCGATCTGATCGGCCGATACCGACCCGCCTTAAAGAAAAAATCTCACAACTTTGCGATGTTCCTGAAGCCGGAATCGTGTCAGCTATCGACGCCGACAATCTTTACGAAATACCTCTTGTGCTTCACGACGAAGGGCTTGACGAGTACGTGTGTCGGATGCTTTGTATTGAAAACACTGAAGCCGATCTAACCGAATGGCGCTCGTTAGTAACTCGCGTACGGGCCGCTAAAAATCCTGTGCGTATTGGTCTGGTAGGAAAGTACGTAAATCTTCCCGACGCCTACCTTTCAGTTGCCGAGGCGTTGCGCCACGGTGGTTACGACTGCGGTGCACGCGTAGACATTGACTGGATTGCCTCCGATGATGCCGAAGGCTTGCTTGCCGAAGGTCGACTGCACGAACTTGACGGAATCGTCGTTCCGGGTGGATTCGGTTTTCGAGGGATCGAAGGGAAAATCGCCGCCGTGGGGTATGCCCGCGAAAACGACATCCCCTTTCTCGGTCTTTGTCTAGGAATGCAGTGCGCGGTAGTCGAATTTGCCCGCAATGTTTGCGATCTAGCCGGAGCCAACTCCAGCGAATTCGACCCTCACACTCCGCATCCAGTAATCGATCTAATGGATGAGCAACGAGACGTCATTGACATGGGAGGGACGATGCGCTTGGGTATTTATCCCGCTCGACTTGAACCTGGCTCTATTGTCTCGGCGGCCTACGGCGAAGAGGTGATCTACGAACGTCACCGGCATCGTTATGAAGTAAGCAACAAGCACCGGCCCCGGTTAGAGGAGATGGGATTGGTGTGCTCCGGAACATCTCCCGACGGTCGACTGGTGGAGTTTGTTGAATTACCGACAGATAAACACCCGTTCTTCGTCGCCACCCAAGCCCACCCTGAATTTAAAAGCCGCCCCGATCGCCCTCACCCGCTGTTCGCCGCTTTTGTAAAAGCAGCATCGGAGCGAGCCGAAGGGCGAGCCCCGCGATTACCGATTGAGTCAGTTGAGCCAGTCACGGCTTAACGCTTTCGAGGCTAAACCTCGCCGCGTAAGGCCCGAGATTTTTCGAAAATGACGGGTAGACGAAATTGAAAGCGACTACTCCCAGCGAGGCCATTAGCGAACACGCTTCGTACCTCGCGGTAGAACGCGGCCTGCGTCCAAATACCCTCTTAGCCTATAAGCGAGATTTAGATGCGTACCTAGATTTTTTACGCCGACACAAAATTGACGACATAAATGCTGTAGACGAGAGTCTGGTTAACGAGTATTTATCTATTCGTCTTAGCCACATAAGCGAAGACGGGGAGTCGCCTGCTCCGGCCACGGTGGCTCGAGCATTGGTTTCAGTCAGATCTTTGCATCGATTTTGTGTTGATGAAGAATTAGCTCAGTCTGACCCAACCGACTCTCTGCAAGCGCCCCGAGTTCCCATGGGTATTCCTAAAGCACTTAGCGAGTCTGAAGTCGTGACTTTGCTTGATGCCGTGACGGGACAAAGTCCTCGCAATCTTCGTGATCGCGCGATTTTAGAAACGCTTTACGGGTCGGGTTGTCGAATATCTGAATTAGTGGGCATTGATCGATCGGATATTGACTTAGAAGCTGGTCTGGTTCGCGTGTTTGGTAAAGGGGCGAAGGAAAGAGTGGTGCCTATCGGCCAACTCGCTCGCGATGCGATTAGTCAGTATCTCAGTAATGGCCGCTCCGAATTAGAAGGAATCCGAGGAGACAAAGAAGCGGTATTCCTTAATGCTCGTGGCGGTCGCTTGACTCGACAGGGATGCTGGGGAATCGTGCGTGACGGGGCTCAACGCTCGGGGCTCAACGCTCGCATCTATCCTCACGTTCTTCGTCATTCGTGTGCTACCCATCTTCTTGATCACGGCGCCGACATACGGGTGGTGCAGGAGTTGTTGGGTCACGCCAGCATCTCGACTACTCAGATATATACCAAAGTTTCGCCCGAACGCTTACGAGGGGCGTACGACGCTGCCCATCCTCGCTCACGCGTGGTCCATTAGGTTTGGTTACGAGACTTAAATGAAACGTATTTACCACTTAGCCAAGCGCTTCTTTGGCGCGTTGTCCGATCAAGAGATTTCTTCTGAAGATCGTCAATGGGTCGAAAGTCATCTAGGGGTTGGCGAATTTGCCCTGTGGGGTCGAATGCCTAATCACGATCAGCGACACGCAGTGGCCGTATCTCGCCGAGTTGAGTCAGCCTTGCTCGCAAGCAATAACAGCCCCGAAAGCTCAACTGATTGGATTGAAGTATCACTCATGCACGATGTAGGGAAATTGCCATCACGATTAAGCGTGTTGGGGAGAGCCAACGCCACGATCATGTGGGGCGTCGCAAAAAAACTTGGAATTCCAAGTTCTCGCCTGGGACACCGGGTCGATTTGTACGTAAATCACAGCTCTATTGGTGCCGCCCTGATCATCGAGGCCGGGGGGAGCACCGCGGCTAGCGATTGGGCTCGTAATCATCATCGCCACGACGACAAAGCCTTAGTAGTTAGTGAAATGATTCCCGCCCAGATAGTCCAGATATTGAGCGCGGCCGACGATGATTAACGATAATTTACGGAGCCAGCAGTCCGGCTCGCTCTCGAACTCGCGCTATGACGGGAGACGAAAGCGAGCGGGCTCTTTCAGCCCCTTGGTTTAATTGCCCCGAAACGTATTTCAAGTCAGAAGATAAATCGGCGTAGCGCTCTTGGATCGGAGACAAACAGGCGATTATCGCGTCCGCAGTCGCATCTTTTAGTGAACCGTAGCCACTTGATTCATATTCACTAACAACTGCTTCTATAGATTGCTCGGTGGTAACGGCCAACAGCGTAAGCAAGTTCGCCAACCCCGGCTTGGTGTCAGGGTTGAATTCAATGTGATTGTCAGAATCGGTAACGGCAGAGCGAATGCGCTTGCGGATGGTTTCCGGGGCATCGAGTAATCCAATTATCCCTTGGGGCGACGAATTCGATTTTGACATTTTTATAGTGGGGTCTTGTAAATCCATAACTCGTGCCCCTAAGGGAGGAACGGTGGCCTTTGGCACAGTGAACGTCTCGCCAAAACGGTTATTGAAGCGCAACGCGATATCGCGCGCCAACTCAAGGTGTTGCCGCTGGTCATCACCCACGGGGACTTGGTCGGTATCGTAAGCCAAAATATCGGCGGCCATAAGTACTGGGTAGGCGAATAGCCCTACCGTCACAGAACTCCCGGATTGGCCTTTATCTTTAAATTGTGTCATCCGATTTAATTCGCCAAACGTTGCCGTGCAATTTAATATCCATGCCAACTCAGTGTGAGCCGGTACTTGGCTTTGCACGAAAAGCGTGCATCGAGCTGGGTCGAGTCCTGAGGCGAGTAAGAGCGTGGCGGTGGTCTGGGTTCGAGTGGTTAATTCTTTAGGCTCATAAGAAGCCGTCATGGCGTGAAGGTCGACTACGCAGTAAAGGGCTTCGTGGGAGTCTTGGTCGACTACCCACTGGCGCACCGCCCCTAGGTAATTACCGAGATGGAGGTCTCCGGTAGGCTGAATTCCACTGAATACTCGGGCCATGCTTTACACGCTAGGTCGCCCAAGCCTCTTCGTGGCGGTTGGCACCAATTTTGTCGATCTGTCCGGTACCCTCGCTCTATGGGGTACGAGGTAAACACCGGCGTATATGAGGGCCCTTTTGACCTCCTCTTGCGGCTGATTTTGAAGCAAGAAGTCGATCTGTGGGAGGTGTCGTTAGTCGGGATCGTCGACGCCTACCTCGCGGAGCTGAACCGGATGGAAACTACCGATCTCGAAGTAAGCACAGAATTTTTGCTCATAGCAGCGACCTTGGTGGAGTTGAAAACTCGGCGATTGTTGCCTAGCGAGAGTGATCCCGACCTCGACGAAGAATTGCTGCGCTTCGAAACCCGAGATCTTTTATTGGCGCGTCTTTTGGAGTGCAAAACCTTTCAAGACGCGTCTCGGACTATTTCTTTAATGCTGGCTCGAGCGTCACAAAGCGTTGCTCGACAATTCGGACCCGAAGAACCGTATCGATCCTTAGTCCCTGACCCTCTCGAGCGAGTCCGGCCTTCTCGGCTTCGAGACGCAGCCATAAAAGCCTTAACGCCTAAACCGAGTGAGTTCGTTAACACTGAACACATCGCCCCTATTCGAGTCAGCGTGGCCGAGGCGTCAGAATTGTTGCTTGAGCGCATTCCCGAGCGAGGGATGATTTCGTTTCGAGAGTTAGCGTCCGATGCGCCAACTCGCATTGACGCCATAGTCCGTTTTCTCGCCGTACTTGAGTTGTTTAAGCAAGGATTTATAGAAATTGATCAAATTGGAACCTTTGGTCTCATCTCGGTTTCTCGCACTGACCGCGAAGCAAATCTCGATTCAATGAGCATGGCCGATTGGGAGTCGAATTGAGTATGAATACATCTGACTCATGGCCTGAACGGGAGCCGTCTTCACCGGAGCAACGAGAAGCCAACCCAATATTTACTGGTGATGAAGATGTGGTTGATCTCGACGCGGAGTCACGACGAGCCATAGAGGCTGTTCTTATGGCCGCTACTGAACCGGTCGAACCTAGCGTTCTCGCTCAGTTAGTAGAGATATCAAGTGTTCGAGTAGAAGAATTATGCGACGACTTGGCTAATGACTATGAATCCAGTCAAAGGGGATTCGTTCTCGCCCGAGTAGCCGGAGGGTACCGTTTTCAAACTGACCCCAGCATGGCTCCTTACGTTGAACGCTTTGTTCTTGAAGCACAACACGTGCGGCTGTCCGGCGCCGCTTTAGAAACTTTGGCCATCGTGGCCTACAAGCAGCCCATCTCGCGTGGTCAAATATCAGCCATTCGTGGCGTGAACGTCGAGGCGACACTGCAGACTTTGGTCGCAAGAGGCTACATTTCCGAAACTGGCCGAGATCCTGGCCCCGGTCTTGCCTTGCTTTACAGCACCACCCAAATGTTTCTTGAGCATCTTGGGCTAAACGATTTATCCGACTTGCCTCCGTTAGGGGATTTTGTTCCTCCCGCGGAAATTGTTGAAGTTTTAGAAAACAGTTTGCGCATGACCGGTGACTTGACCGCGTCGGCTGGGGATGAGTCGGCTGAGGGGCAGTGAGCGAGATATTCCCGACTGGTCAGCCCCACAAAGACTCTGAACCGGTTCGAGTGCAAAAACTTCTCGCCCGAGCAGGATTCGGTTCGCGGAGACACTGCGACAATCTCATTGCTGAGGGTCGAGTGCAGTGCAACGGTGAACTCGTTATTCTGGGCGATCGCGCCAATCCTCTCACCGACTCGCTTTCGGTCGACGATATCCCCGTCCCCACTCAGCCCGATCGGGTTTATGTGTTGCTGTACAAGCCTTCAGGAGTCGTAACTACTGCTAACGACCCGCACGGGCGTCCCACCGTCATGGGGCTTATCCCTAGTGAACCCCGGCTTTTCCCCGTTGGACGATTAGACATGGAAACCGAAGGACTTTTGGTCGCGACTAACGATGGAAAGCTCGCTGAGCTTCTGACTCATCCTCGGCATGGGGTTTGGAAGTCCTACGTATTAGAAATTGCCGGCATGGTGAACGAATCCACGCTGCATAAATTACGCGACGGTATTGATCTCGACGACGGAAAGACTTCTCCCGCTCGAGTGCGTTTGCTGAGCACGGCAAAAGATAAGTGCGTTTTAGAGATAGCCATCCACGAAGGACGTAATCGCCAAATACGGCGTATGGCTCAGGCGGTCGGACTCGAACTTCAGCGGCTGATTAGAACTCGGATTGGTCCGTTGGGTGACGAACGGCTAGAGCCAGGTCAATGGCGTTATCTTGAGGTTGATGAGGTTCGCGGTCTTTATGCTGCTGGTGCTAGCTCGGATGGAGTTTTTTAGTCCTTTCGTCACAAGGCTTAACCACTACGATTGAGAACGTGAGACTGCGTGCACTCCGCGGGGCGATTACCTGCCAAGAAAATACCAAAGCCGAGATTGATGGCCAAACTCAGCGATTGGTGGCCGAAATGATTGAGCGTAACGGTCTTGTCCATGAAGATTTGGTGAGCGTTATTTTTACCGCCACCGATGACCTCACGGCCGAGTTTCCCGCCGCCGGAGCACGAGCTATCGGATTAGGGGACGTTCCGCTTATTTGTGCTCGAGAGTTAGCCATTGAACACGGAATGAAATCGGTGATAAGAGTGCTTTTGCATTGTTACACCGATCGAAATCCCTCTGAGCTTCACCACGTTTATTTAGAAGGTGCTCGCGCCCTTCGAGACGATCTTCCCGCGTGAACACCGTTGGTATTGTTGGGGTAGGGCTAATTGGTGGCTCTATCGGTCGCGCGCTGCGTGAAACTGGTGTCAAGGTTCTAGGTTTCGATAACAATCCTGAGCGGTTGCTAGAAGCCCAATCTTTGGGGGCACTCGATTCGACTGTGCCTTCAGTAGTCGATTTAGCAGCAATGGTTGACATTTTGTTGATCGCCGCCCCAGTAGGTTTTATCGCCGATATTGCGATCGAATCTCTTGATGCCGGAGCTCCGGTTGTAACCGATGTGGGTTCAGTAAAAGCTCCTATCATCGACGCCATCGAATCACTCCGACCCGATCTGGCGTTCAAATTTGTTGGTGGACACCCTATGGCGGGATCGGAAAGAGAAGGTCTTGCTGGTAGCGACCCAGGATTATTTATCGGCGCAACCTGGGTTTTGACTCCCACACCCACTACTGATGTCGAATCATTTAGTGTTGTGCGCGAACTGGTAAGTAAATTGGGAGCACAACTTCTCGTAGTGCCACCCGTCGAACACGATGCGTTGGTGGCAATGGTTAGTCATCTTCCTCAATTGGCGGCTTCGACGCTTATGGATGTGGCAGTTTCGAGCGATGACGATCAGACCAATCTGTTGCGATTGGCCGCCGGTGGTTTTCGTGACATGACTCGCATCGCTTCAAGTCACCCCGACATATGGCCAGATATTTGCTTAGCGAATCGTCAAGCGATAATGAATGCTCTCGACGAGTACGCCACCGGAATTGCTCGAGTTCGTAAATTGATCGCCGATGGTAATCAACCGGAATTGCTCGATTTATTCAAACGCGCCCGTCATGCTCGACGTGGGTTGCTTCCGGTAATGGCAAGCGGGGAAGACATGATCGAGATACTCGTTCCTATTCCCGACCGGCCAGGAGTTTTGGCCGAGATCACTACTTTGGCTGGTTCGTTAAATATCAATATCGTTGATCTTCAGATTTCCCATTCCGCCGAAGGTGGCGGGGGAGTTCTGAGTCTGGTTGTCAGCGCATCACAAGCATCGTCCTTAGAGTCCGCCTTAGAGTCCACGGGGCACACTTCGTCTCGCTCTGTCATATCGTGACTACGCACTTAAACTCTGACGCTTTAAGAGTTTCTGGGTGTCGTCCCCTGCGAGGTCGGATCCAGATTCCCGGCGACAAAGGCATTACTCATCGAGCACTCATTGCCAGTGCGTTCGCCGAAGGGGAGTCGGCGATAAAGGGCTGCGCTACGGGCCAAGACGTTCTCCATACCCGAAGCGTTCTCCAAGAGTTGGGGGTCGAAATACAAAGCAGTGGGCTTCAATCCATAAGCATCAATGGTCAAGGAGTTCAATCTTTCTCTCCATCACAGGCTGTGCTTGACTGCGGAAATTCGGGTACGACTTTGCGAATGATGACCGGAGTCTTGGCGGCAAGCACTTTTAATAGCGAATTGACCGGTGACGCTTCACTACGTTCTCGACCTATGGGTCGAGTTGTCGACCCGCTTCGCCTGATGGGTGCCAATATCGAATACGGGGAGGTTGCGGGTAACGCTCCTTTGCTCGTCAACGGGTCTGTCCTTGAGGGGTCAGCAATAGAGATAAGTGTTTCCAGCGGACAGGTAAAAAGCGCGTGTCTCTTTGCCGGGCTACAGGCCCAAGGAGTTACTGAGATAAACGAGCCGGCTCCTAGCCGTGACCATACCGAGCGGCTTTTAGAAGCACTTGGGGCGCCAATCGAACGAGTGAGTGAAACTTGTATTCGTATTAAATCTGGTTCGATAAAACCATTTGAACTCAATGTTCCTGGGGATGCATCTTCGGCGGCATTTTTAATAGTGGCCGCGCTGATAACCCCCGGATCACTTGTAACAATCGAAGAGATGGGTCTCAATCCGTTGCGGATTAGATATATCGAGTTGCTAAAAAATATGGGCGCACAAATCGTGGTCGATGAGACCGATGAGCGTTTGGGTGAGCCGATAGGCTCAGTTCGAGTCGAATCGAGTCAATTAAAGGGATGCATAATCGAAGCATCGGAAGGAATTATCGACGAAATTCCTATTTTGGCGGTAGCCGCCGCTTTCGCCCAAGGTGAAACCGAGTTTCGACAAGTAGCAGAGTTGAAAGTAAAAGAAAGCGATCGTATATCTACTCTCACTCAAGAACTAGGTCGGCTTGGAGTTGAAGTTGAGTCGGGCGAAGACTCGCTAATTATTAACGGTGGTCAACCTCAACCGGGGCAAGTCTCTAGCCACGGAGACCACCGCCTGGCTTTATCTTTAGCGGTGGCGGCCAACGCTCTGACTGGCGACACGGTAATAGAAGGGTGGTCGGCCGCAGATGTTTCTTATCCTGATTTTGTCGTCGATCTAGATCGTTTGACTGCCGGTCAATAAGTCGTGGTCGACACTCACTCCACCAACTCTTTGAAGATCATCGCTATCGATGGCCCTGCGGGGTCAGGTAAATCGACTGTAGCTCGAGCGTTATCGGAGATTTTGGGCCTTAGCGTTCTTGACACCGGGGCCATGTATCGCTCTGTCGCGTTAGTAGTGCTTGAAAGTGGCACTTCTCTCGAAGATTTTAAAGAGTGTGCTCAAATTGCTAACGAAATTGAGATCAATCTCGACCACGGCGTACGACTCGGATCGCGCGATATTGAAAAAGAGATCCGGGGCCCCGAAGTCACAGCCGCGGTATCAAAAGTTGCGGCCATACCTGAAGTCCGAGTGGCGTTGGTAGCACGCCAGCGTCAGTGGGCATTAGATCATGGCGGTGGAATCGTCGAAGGCCGTGACATCGGAACGGTGGTTTTCCCTAATGCCACCCTGAAAGTTTTTTTAACTGCCCGCGATTCTGAACGCGCTCGCCGCCGACAAAGCGATGAAGTTGCCGCCCAGAGATCAATTGCTGTTGACGAGGTCGCACAAGAGATTGCTCGTCGCGACCATCTTGATTCGACTAGAGCGGTTTCACCATTAGTGGCCGACCCCGACGCGCTAAGCGTCGATACCAGTGACAACACCGTCAACGAGGTAGTAGCGGAGATACTTCGCCATTATTCCGCCAAGGGCGAACAGTGACTTTGTATCAAATTTGGCGAGCAGTTTTGGTGCCCTTGGCGCGAGTGCTTTATCGCCTCGAAATAATCGGTGCTGACCAAATCCCAGCCGGGGTTGGCGTGATCTTGGCTCCGAGTCATCGCTCAACCGTTGACATTGCCGCAGTAGCGGCCTTGACTCGTCGACAGGTTCGTTTCTTGGCTAAAGACGAAATTTTTTCTACTCGTCTAGGTAATAAAGTTTTTCGATCTCTCGGGGCGATACCAGTCGATCGGGTAGGCACTGACCGCGGAGCCATTCGTTCTGCCCGAGCGGCGATAGAAAACGGTGAAGTGTTGGGAGTCTTCCCCGAAGGAACTCGCCGTACTGGGTCAGAAGTCGTTGACCTAAGTGACGGCTGTGCTTACCTTGCCCTTAAGTTAAGTGTCTCCATTATCCCTATTGGGATAGGCGGAACCGATAATATTCGACCCTCAGGATCGCGCTTTATTCGGTTTCCCAAAGTGGTGGTGGTAGTTGGTTCACCGATCACTACCACCACGAATTCAGAGATAGTGCGCAAATCCGATCTAGCAAATCTTACGACGACCCTGACTCGTTCTTTACAAGATTGTTTTACTGAAGCCGAGCGCCGAGCAAAAAGTTAATTAGTAATCAGATTAAGTCGTGGGATTTCAGCGCCTCATCGGCACTAACAGATCGATCGTCGAGTAGCGATCCGGTCTTTGTCGGCGAGATCTTTTCAAGGTCCGCGACCAGAGATCGCAGTTCGGGTGGCGGTGGAAAATACTCGTCCTCGTTAGTCACAAATATCGATTCCACTCCTTTACTTGGAGCAAGACGATCGATTACTGCCTGTACAAGATCTTCAGGGGCGCTCGCCCCGGCGGTAACACCCACCGTTCGTGCTTGACCTAGATCAATCAAGTCGAGTTCATCCGGGCCATCGACGCGCAGCACGCGCTGGCAACCGCACTCTTTAGCTACTTTGACTAAGGCCAATGTGTTGGAAGAGTTGGCGCTACCTATCACCACAACCGCATCAGCAGTCTGGGCAATTTTTCGTAAAGCGGCTTGTCGGTTAGTGGTGGCAAAACAAAGATCGTTGCGGGCCGCAGTCCAAAGGTTAGGAAAATGCTCACGCGCCCTGTCGGCTACTGATTCCCACTCATGCTCAGCCAAAGTAGTTTGGGCAAGCAAAGCCACTTTTTGGGGATCAGCGACCAATTTGTCTACCGAATCCACATCGGCCACATTTTCTACGAGATGAATTGAGTCGGGCGCTACGGCTAGGGTGCCAACTGATTCGTCGTGGCCGTCGTGGCCAACATAAATAATGGTGTAACCCTTGGCTGCCCGCACCCGAGCCTCGTGATGAACTTTTGTAACTAGGGGACACACCGCATTGACTACAAAACGATTCTGATCCTTAGCGGCCTCTACTATTTCGGGCGCACTACCGTGAGCCGAGAGCATGAGTGGAGCACCCGCAGGCACCTCATCAATAGAGTCGACAAAGATCACGCCCAAGTCTTTAAATCGGTCAACAACTAGGCGATTATGAACAATCTCGTGATAGCAGTACACCGGGGAATCGAAAATTTTAACCATCCAAACCAGTGCCTTGATGGCCATCTCTACGCCGGCACAAAACCCGCGCGGATCGGCTAACAAAACCCTTTCCACCCTAAACTCTTGGTTCATATTGCCTAGGTTAGGTCTTGTCGGGTTATCCCGTAGACTTCAAGCTATGGCGATCGCAGCAATTGTTTCAGTCGCGCCATCGTCACCTGCCGATCGGGCAGGCCTTAATCCTGGCGATGAGTTGCTCGGGGTTAACGGTGCTCCCGTGCGCGATGTCATTGAATACCAAAGTGAGGTTGACGGGGCAGTGGTTGAGATTGAGATCCGCCGCGGCGGGTTGGAGAGGTCTTTGATAATTGAAAAAAAAATTGGCGAGCCTTTAGGACTGGTTTTATCAAGCCCGGTTTTTGACCAAGTCCAAACTTGTGATAATCATTGCCCTTTTTGCTTTATCTATCAACTCCCTCCTGGTCTACGTCGGAGCCTGTCGGTAAAAGATGACGATTACCGACTCTCGTTTTTGTACGGAAACTTCACTACTCTCACTCGTTTCACTGAAGCCGACCTCGAGCGAGTAGTAAGCGAAGGACTAAGCCCGCTGTATGTGAGTATTCACGCAACCAACCCGCATGTCCGTTCAGATCTTCTTCGCAATTCTCGCGGGGCAACCAGTTTGCGCTGGTTGCGGGCTTTGTTAGACGCGGGAGTAATCGTGCATGGTCAAATTGTTGTTTGTCCGGGTCTAAATGACGGATTAGTGCTTGAAGAAACGCTTTTGGGGATATACGACGAGTATCCAGAATTAACCAGCGTAGGGGTTGTCCCGGTAGGGATAAGTTCGTTTAACAAAGAAGATCAGTTGCGACCTCACAGTAGCGACGATGCTCGTTTAGTCATCGATACGGTCGAACGCTGGGCGCTCCGTTTCAAAAAGTCGTTTTCTCGATCAACCGTTTATGCCAGTGATGAGTACTACATATTGGCCGAACGGCCATTTCCAAAAGTTAGTGATTATGAAAATCTAGACCAGCACGAAAACGGAATCGGAATGGCCGCTTCGTTTCAAGTCGAAGTCGGGGAGGCCCTAAAAGAAAAAACTCCAGTAAAGATTCCTGTAAAAACCGGATTTTTCTCTTCCGTCGACGGTGCCCCTGCTACGGGCTATCGTAGCCCTCGATTTTTAGATAAAGGCATCAAATCGTCAACCGGTGATGCGATCGTCATTATTACTAGTGATTACGGAAACAAAATTCTAAGTCCGATGGTTGATATTTTTCGAGATATTGCCGGAAAGCCAGTGCGAGTTCTGCCGGTGCCAAACATCTTTTTTGGCGGCAACATTGCTGCTACTGGACTGCTGACCGGAACCGACATAGCGCAAGCGCTTATTGGGGAATCGCCGAGCAATCGCTACTTACTTTCTGACATTTCGCTATCAAATGGTCAATTTCTTGACGGCACCACTCCGGCCGAGCTCCCACTCGAAGTTGAAGTGATTGATAACGACGGAGCGGCACTTGTTGCGGCACTTCGATCATGAATAAGCCCGCAGTGGCTATTGTCGGCCGACCCAATGTTGGCAAGTCAACTCTTTTTAATCGCATAATTGGTCGCCGAACCGCAATAGTCCAAGAAGATCCAGGAGTAACTCGCGATCGCAAAACACTCCCAGCCGACTGGAGCGGGAGAGAGTTTTTAGTGGTCGATACCGGCGGGTGGATTGCCCCCAATGCCGCCTCGGGTGAATCTAGAGAGCTGGTTCGTCAAGTAACGGCCCAAACTGAAAGGGCTATCACTGAAGCTGATGTTCTCGTTTGCGTAGTAGACGTGACCGTAGGAGTAACCGACGAAGACGAGGCGGTGGCTCGAATCTTGCGGCGATCGGGTAAGCCAGTCTTGTTGGCCGCCAACAAGGTCGACGGCCGCAATCGCGAAATTGATGCTTGGGGCTTTGTTTCTCTTGGGCTGGGTGATCCGTTCCCCGTGTCTGCCAATCACGGCCGAGGAACGGGCGAACTGCTAGATGCGGTGGTCGCGGCAATGCCTGTTCTGGTCGATGTGGACGAATCGGCTGATGACATCTTTTCTGTAGCAATCGCTGGTCGACCAAATGTCGGCAAGTCGACTCTTTTTAACCGCATTATTGGTGATGAACGAGCGGTGGTAGACGATGCTCCTGGTACTACTCGTGATTCGTTAGACACAATTATCGCCACCGAAGATGGACCGCTTAAATTTATCGATACCGCGGGCATGCGTCGCCAAGTGCGAGTCGAAGAACCAACCGAGTACTACAGCACTTTGCGAGCCTTAGAAGCAGTCGACAAAGCTGATGCCGCCCTTTTAGTAATTGACGCGAGCGAAGGTGTGACCCATCAAGACCAACGATTAGCCGAGAGGCTCGATTTATCGGGCACGGCGGTGGTAGTGGTTCTGAATAAGTGGGATCTTGTTACCGATCCCGAACAGAGAGCGCAAGTTCTCGTCGACGTTGCTGATCGTTTATCGTTTCTTGGCTACGCTCCAGTCCTAAAAGTATCTGCACGCACGGGAAAAAACTTTTCTTCCCTGTTACCTGCGTTGCGTGACGCCAAGGATGCTTATCATCGCCGTATTCCTACGGCAGAGTTAAATCGTCTCTTACAAGACGCTCAGGCGCATCACCCACCGCCAGCGGTAAGGCGTCATCACCCTCGCATTCTTTACGCCACTCAAGGAGCCATCGATCCACCAACTTTTACTGTTTTTGCCTCGCATGATCTGCCTGATACTTATGTCCGCTATCTTGAGCGCCGTATTAGGGAAGGGTTCAAATTGGGCCCAACACCGATGAAACTGCGGGTTCGTCGGCGTAACTCTTGAGGTCAATTCAGTGCCTTGGTGTGAAGAGTGCGAACGCTTTCTAACTCCGAGCAGCCTTTCGTCTACTCATAGATGTCCGCGTTGTGGGAACCTGGTTGACCTAACCGACAAGGAAAAGGTTGTTGAAACTGAGATTGACCCCATCCCTTGGCATTTTAAAGTCTTACTGGGTCTCGCCGCTCTTTACCTCGGCTATCGAGCGTTTCAGGGCGTGGAGTGGGTCATCAATCAACTTTGATAGTTCTGCTCGCGTCTCCGGTATCATCATCGTTCGCTAGTAATACAAGACAAAGCGGGCTGTGGCGCAGCTTGGTTAGCGCGTCGGTCTGGGGGACCGAAGGTCGCGGGTTCGAGTCCCGCCAGCCCGACTGAATTTTGCTAGCGAGCGTAAAGGATTTAGGTGCAGCAATAGAAGCAAGTGAATTGGTCG
>Ga0208960_1000078_pt1 | contig 49834 bp, 48 predicted proteins | sample GreLakmeON33MSRF_FD_187703 | JGI IMG/M metagenome (GOLD analysis project Ga0208960, IMG submission 187703) | Freshwater lentic microbial communities from great Laurentian Lakes, MI, USA - Great Lakes metaG ON33MSRF (SPAdes) | ecosystem: Environmental > Aquatic > Freshwater > Lake | place: Great... | reverse complement strand
CTCAAGGCGAACCTCGACAAGAAGGCCCCGCGCAAGGCCCCTAAGAAGAAGTAAGCGGCCTCCAGGTGGCCCGTATCAGGTCGGAGGTTCGCCTCCGGCTTTTTTGTGCCCAGAAAAGCGGCTCGTCGTTTGACCTCCGGGACAGCCTCGCAATCTTGATGGCATGTCCAAGCATATCGCGATTATCGGTGGCACCTCCGGTATCGGGCGCGCGACCACCGCGCAACTCCTGGCCGCCGGTCATCAGGTCCATGCTGCGTGCCGCTCGCCGGAGAAGCTCGCCGACCTCGGGATTATCGCTCAGCCGTTCGACGCCGTCGCGCCTGGGCCGCTGACGTGGCCGGAGCGCCTCGACGGGTTGGTTTATTTTCCGGGCACGATTGTCTTGAAGCCTTTTCATCGGCTGACCGCCGAAGATTTCCAGCGCGACCTGCAGGTGAACTTTTTCGGCGCCATCGTTGCACTGCAGTCGGCGTTGCCGGCACTCAAGGCCTCGGGTAATGCCTCGGTCGTGCTCTTCTCCACCGTCGCCGTCGCGCAGGGTATGCCCATGCATGCGAGCATCGCCGCGGCCAAGGGCGCCGTCGAAGGCCTAGCGAAGAGCCTTGCGGCCGAATGGGCGCCCATGATTCGCGTTAACGTCATTGCGCCGTCGCTGACGGATACGCCCCTTGCGTCTGCATTTTTGAACACCGAACTAAAGAAGGAAGCGGCGGCGAAACGTCACCCCTTGCAGCAGGTCGGGCAGCCGGATGATATTGCCGCCGCCGTCGCGCACCTCCTCTCGGATACTTCGCGTTTCATGACTGGTCAGGTTTTACGCATTGATGGCGGGCTTTCCTCGGTGCGGATTTTTTGAGGACACAAAAAACCCGGGCGCCGCGCGGGCCCGGGTTCTGGTTAAGCCGAAGCTCCGCTTAGATCAGCATCAAGGCCGGCTCTTCGAGGAGTTGCTTGAGTGCCTGGAGGAACTGCGCGGCGTTGGCGCCGTCGACCACGCGGTGGTCGCCGGAGAGACCAATGACCATACGATGACCGACGACGAGACGGTCATGGGCATCGATGACGGGCTTCTTGATCGTCGCACCGACGGAAAGGATGGCGGCGTTGGGGACGTTGATGATACCGAAGAAACCAGTCACGCCGAACATCCCGAGGTTGGTCACCGTGAAGGTGGAGCCGGACATTTCGGCCGGCGTAAGTTTCTTTGAGCGGGCTTTCCCGATCAGGAGCTTGGCTTCGACCGCGATGTCCTTGAGCGTCTTGGCGTGCGCGTCACGGATCACCGGAGTGACTAGGCCGTCTTCGAGGGCGACGCCGAAGGAGAGGTGGACCGCGCTGTGGGTGCGGATGCTCGTGCCAGCCCAGGACGCGTTGACGGCAGGCACGCGACGCAAGGCTTCGGCGGAGGCCTTCAGGATGAAGTCGTTGACCGAGAGCTTGATTGCGTCGGCGCCGGTTTCAGCGAGGCGCTTGTTCAGTGATTCGCGCATTGCCATGAGCGGAGCGGCGTCGACTTCGACTTCGAGGTAGAAGTGGGGAACCGTGATCTTGGACTCCAGAAGTCGGCGAGCAATCGTCTGACGCATGCCGCCCACCGGGACGTCGGCGTCGGGCTGGATGCCCTTGCCGTCAGCGGGAGGAGCGACCGCGACATTGAGCGGACCGGAAGGAGCGGAGGCGGCCGGGGCCGAAGCAGCGGCGGCGACATCGCGACCCACGACGCGGCCACCAGGACCTGTGCCGGAAAGACTGGCGACGTTGAGGGCGGCTTTTTCAGCCATACGCTTGGCGTAAGGCGAGGCCTTGGTCCGGGAAGCGTCGGACTGCGGAGTCGCGGAGCCAGAGGAAGCGGGCGCAGCGGGGACGCAGCTCACTTCGGCCTTCTCGGGAATGGCTGGGACGGCGGTCTTGGGAGCCTTCGGCGCCGGAGCGGCGGTGGGCTCAGGGGCGGCTTCACCTTTCTTGCCGATGGCGCAGATCGGTGCGCCGACAGGTAGCTGGGCTCCGGCCGCCGCATAAATCTTAAGGATTGTGCCGGGGACGGTGCAGGAAAGTTCCATCGTCGCCTTGTCGGTTTCGACTTCGGCCAAGATGTCGCCGAAGGCCACCACTTGGCCTTCTTTGATGTTCCATTTCACCAAGGTACCGACCGACATCGTGTCGGAGAGCTTGGGCATATCGATAATTTCAGCCATCGGTTTTAAAAGTAAGAGGGTAAGGGGTTAGGCGAGTACCTTGAGCGCTTCGGCGACGACGCGTTCGACGCTGGGCATCTGTAAGTCTTCCATGCGCTTGCAGTAAATCTGCGGAGCATCGATGGAGGATACGCGATGGACGGGAGCGTCCAGTTCATCAAAGGCCTTGGACTGAATCAAGTAAGCGACCTGGGCGTCGACGCCGCAGAAAGGCTTATTCTCTTCGACCAATAACGCGCGGTGCGTTTTGCGTACCGATTTTAAGATGGTTTCCTCATCGAGCGGACGAATCGAGCGAAGGTCGACGACTTCTACGCTGACGCCATGATCTTTTTCGAGAATTTCCGCGGCTTTGAGCGAGGTGATGACGGCGCGCCCGTGGGCGACGATGGTGAGATCTGTTCCGACGCGCTTAACGTCAGCGACACCGATAGGTACAATATAATCTTCGTCGGGGACTTCGCCTTTGTCGTTATAAAGAATGGTGTTCTCCATTACGTAGACGGGATCGTTATCGCGAATGGCTGCCTTGAGCAGACCCTTGGCGTCGTAAGGAGTGGCCGGGCAGACGACTTTGATGCCGGGGTGGGAGGCCAGAATCGCTTCCGGTGTGTGCGAGTGGGTCGCGCCGACGTTCGTGCCGCCGTTGGCTGGGCCGCGGATCACGATAGGGCAGTTAATCAGGCCTCCGGACATGTATCGGATGTTGCCCGCGTTATTGACGATTTGGTCAAAGGCGACGTACGAGAAGGACCAGAACATGAGCTCCATGACTGGGCGGATGCCGAGCATCGAAGCGCCGATGCCGAGGCCGATGAAGCCGGCCTCCGAAATCGGGGTGTCGACGATGCGTTTAGGGCCGAACTCTTTAAGTAGCCCTTCGGTCACCTTATAGGCCCCGTTGAACTGAGCGACTTCTTCGCCCATGATGACGACGTTTTTGTCGCGGTTAAGTTCGTCGCGCATCGCGGCGCGGAGCGCCTCGCGGTAGGAAATGACAGCCATGGAAATTATTATTCGAAAATGATGGTGCCGCGGCTGGTAGTCTTGGGGCCGCGGTTGTCTTCTTCCCAGTAGATATGCTTGGTGATATCGGCGAGGGTCGGGTCGGGCGACTCGTCGGCGAAGATAGCCGCCTTGTCGGCTTCGGCCATCGCCGCGTCGTTGATAGTCTGAGAAAGTTCAGGCGTTAGGACTTTCTCGCGGAGCAATTCTTGTTCGAAGAGCAAAACCGGATCTTTTTTATCCCGGTAAGTCTTAATCTCTTCCTTTTCCCGATAAGTTTTATCCGGGTCGGCCATCGAATGTCCGAAATAGCGATAGGTGAAGATCTCGAGTACGGTGGGCTTGGATTCTTCGTGTGCGCGTTTTAGCGCCAGCGCCGTCTTGGCCCGCACTTCATAGACATCGTGACCGTTGATGACATCCCAAGCCATGTTGTAACCCTCGGCGCGTTTGGCCAAACAGCCAGGGTGTGCGGTCGAGCGCTCTTGGGAGGTGCCCATGGAATACCCGTTATTTTCAACGACGAAAATCACCGGCAAATCCCAGAGTGAAGCCAGGTTGTAGGCTTCATGGACCGCACCTTGATTAACGGCACCGTCTCCCATGAAGGTGAGGCAGGAGCCTTTTAATCCCTGGTATTTGACGGCGTAAGCAAGTCCGGTGCCCAGGGGGGCTTGGCCGCCGACGATGCCGTGGCCGCCCCAGTAATTTTTATCAGGCGCGAAGTAGTGCATCGAGCCGCCCTTACCCTGGGAGCATCCGGTGACTTTGCCGGTTAATTCGGCCATACACTCGTTCATGCCCATGCCGACCATGAGCCCGTGGCCATGGTCGCGGTAGCCCGTGATGAGGTGGTCGTTTTTACCTAAGAGGGAGATGGTACCGGCCGCCACTGCTTCTTGGCCGACGTAGAGGTGGAGGAATCCGCCAATCTTTCCCTGTTGGTAGATACGGATGCAGCGCTGCTCAAAATGGCGGATACGTGCCATTTTAGTATAAAGGGCTATTTTCGCCTCTTTGGTCATGGAGGCGTTGACGGGATCTTTGGCGTAAGCTGAAGGCCCGGCAGGGTGCTTCAGTGATTCCGGATGAGTTAGGACAGCGGGCTTGGCCACGGTGGTTCGTTTCGGTTGATTGGAGGGGTCTGACGGGGAAGGTCAAGCGAACCCTCCCGACTCCCTAATTTGCCTTGACCCGCCTTGCCTGCCCCCTCCCTTTTTGCCTTACCTGTAAATCTTACGGGTAACCCCTTATTATGGAAGAAACCCACGAGGCCTTAGCCCGAGAATTCACCGTCCAGAACCGCATGGGCATTCATACCCGCCCCGCGGCCCAAATCGTCCGTCTGGCAAACCGCTATCCGGAGGTCGAAGTGACCGTTTCCAAGGACGACGAGTCGGTCAACGGCAAGAGTATCATGGGGCTTATGATGTTGGCCGCCGGGCAGGGATCTAAACTACGGTTTTCCGCGCAAGGCAAGGATGCCGCCCAATTCTTGGACGAGATGGATAATCTCTTTGCCCGTAAGTTCGACGAATCCTAAAGTTTGGTATGTTCGTGCTCCTCGCTAGTTTAATGTTGGCGGCGGCTGGCGAGGTTCCGCCCCCTCCGGCTTTTATTGCTGACGCCGAAGTGGTGCGCTACCTAAAACCTGCTGAGGCCAAGGAATGGGAACTCTATATGCGGATGACGGAGCAAGGCCAACAACGGACGCAGGTAGGTACGAGCATCCTCAATTCGGCAAATATCCCGCGGGGAAAGACCGGCGGCGTTGTGGAAACCCCCGAACATATAAAAGCTCGCGGAGCTGGCATCATCGCCGAAGGGAATGCTAAAATTCTGCAGGCGTTACCCTCCTTGAACCGTTTACGCGCCAGCGCGACCGCTCGCCAATTAGATAGTATAAAGACAATTAATACGACCGAGGAGCTCGCTCAGACGCTTTGGAGTAACGCCATCAATTTATCGGCTGTCCGCATGGCTAAATTGGCCCGCGAAGGGGGGTACAAGGAAGTACACTTAGTCGGCTCCATGACGATTTTAGAGGATGAAAATATTATCCGGACGCCAGCGCTAACCGATTCGATCCGCGCTGCCTGGCTGAAGGCAGACGCCGCCAAATTACTCGCGCACACTCCCGACGCCGGCTACTCTTACGGAGTGCCATCTGGAGGTGAAGGCGCTCCGTCGCTCGCCAAGGGATTGAAGACGGCCAGTTCGATTCGCCAGGTGGCGTTGGTTTGGGCCGAAGTCTACCCTTTGGCCTCTGATAATAGCGCGGCTTTACTCATGGTCCGACTCGCGGACGCTTACTCGATGCGTCTGATCGGCTCCGAAGTTTTCTTGACGACCACGGGACCCGCGGACGCCTTTCCCAAAGTCTATGTTGGGTCGATGTTCCTGAAAGATCAGCGCAGTTTTATTCCCCGCCTGACGGCGTCGGGCGATTGGTTGCTTTCTTATGACCGCACCAATTCAGCTTTAAGCAACGCGCTGCTCAGGCATTTTTGCGTCCGGCTCGGCAACGTCGGCGTCGGGGCCAGCAGTTCGGTGACAGCAATCATCGGCGGCGACGCTCCGGGACTTGATGGAGCGCGGGCGAGTTGGAAAACCGCGCCTGAAAAAGGCCCGGCCCTGTCCCACAGTTTTATCGTGACGGCGACGCTTAATGGCGCAGCCACGACCGAGGTCGGCCAATTAGGTCTTAAGGTCGAAGAGCCGGTGAAGCCCTCGACCAAATAGGCTAAGTCTTTTTGCTCGCCGCCTTCAGTTCGGCCAGGGTGGCCTTCTTAATTTTCTTAACTTTGGCGGCGGTGAGCAGTTGGTGTGGGCGCGTCATCCGGTCGATAAACAAGATACCTTGGCAGTGGTCGTGCTCGTGTTGGACGCATCGGGCGAGCAGCCCTTCGCACTCCATCGTATGCGGCGCTCCGTCGGCATCGCGGAAACGCACGATGGCCCGCTCCACGCGTTCGACTTCACCCGTGACGCCCGGGAAGGAGAGACAACCTTCAGTGTAGCAGTCCTTTTCGCCAGCCGGTACGGTCACGTGGGCGTTGGCCAAGAGCATCGGCATGACCTTGGCCGCTTCGACGATTTTACCATCCAGCAAAAGCGGGTTTTCTTCGTCGCAGATATTTAAGACGAAAAGTTGTAAGGACAGACCGACCTGTGGGGCGGCCAGCCCGATGCCGCGCGCTTTGCGCATCGCGGAGAGCATGGCTTCGCCCAAGGTGCGTAAGGGAGGCCCGAATTCACGGACGGGCTCGCCAGGCATCCGCAAAAGCGGGTCGCCGTAAGTCCGGATGGTGAATTCTGCCATACGTCTTGGTTAATCGGTGTCGCCTTGGGGGAAAGGGAAAAATTTCAAGGCTTGGTGCCGTAGTCACCTTTTTCGCAGCGGCGGACGAAGGCCTCCGTGCGCTTGCGGATGCGGTCCCATTTCTCGCGGAGTTCCTGGGTCTCGTCGGCGGTGATGCGGTGGTCTTCCATCGCGTCGGCGACGTCGGCGATGAGTAGGCCAAATTCGCGGACGAGGGCGTTGGCTGCTTTGTCTAGGTTGCCGCTCGGGGCTTCGCCTTCGATTGGCGTGAACTGACCGCCCGCACGTCGAGCGAGCCAGTCGATGATCCGGGTGTCGCCAGTGAGGTCGATCAGTAGGGCGGTGCGGTGGAGCGGGTTGGGTTGGCCGCTACCTTTTTCGGCCGGCTCACGCCACTTGTAGAGCATCGAGGGAGAGACGCCGAGCGACTTGGCAATCTCCCCGTGCTTGTTAAGCTGGCTGTCCTTGCCGCCACCCTGGCCGGCCTTGAGCAGGGCGTCCTGCAGTACGTGGTGCGCTTCCTTGATGGGGGCGCGGCGGGGGGCGGGTGGTTTCTTGGCCATAGCCGAGCATAGGACGGGGTGTGCTCGGCCCGCAAGCGTGCGACGGACATTACAGGTTTTTCACCTTATTGTAAGACGGTCGGATCAGAAAAGATTGGAAAGAGGGAAGGGAGCCGACATCGTTGACCGCATGATGCCTTTCGCCGCCTCTCCTGAAGAGGTTTCTTTGGTTTTGCCCATCGGCCTGCTCGCCGCTGGTTTGGTTTTAATCGGGGCGGAGTTCTTTCTGCCGACGGTCGTACTTGGTTTCATTGGAGCCGTCGTCTCCTTCGCTGGCATCTATCTTTCGGCGGATGCGGGCGTCCTCACCTGCGCGTTGTTCTGCGGCGTATTCCTGGTCGTCCTGACGCTCGAGTTCTTCGCCTTCCGCCGCCTCCTGCCGCAGACCGCAATCGGCCGCTCGATGATCAACGTCAGTAGCAACGAAGGTTCCGCTGTGCCTGCCGCCGCCGGTTACGCCGTCTACGTCGGTAAGACCGGCAAGGCCGCCACCGTGCTCGCGCCTTCGGGCACGATCGAGATCGACGGCACCTTAATCGAGGCCTTCTCGCTCGACGGTTTCGTCGAACGTGGTGCCGTCGTCGTCGTCACCGAGGCCGGCTCCGGCCGCGTGACCGTCCGCCGCTCCCGCTAACCCCCTTTTCTCTCATGAATAACATGCCTAACATCATCATTTGGATCGCCGCTGGAGCCCTGCTCCTGTTCGTCCTCTTCCTGCTCTCCTTCCTCGCCGTCTGGGTCCGTGCCCGTCTCGCCGGCGCCGAAGTCGGCCTGTTCGACCTCGTCGGCATGCGCCTGCGTAGCGTTCCCTACGCCGTGATCGTCGACGCCAAGATTGCCGCCACCAAGGCCGGCCTCACGGTCGACGTCGAGAAAATCGACGCCCACTACCTCGCCGGCGGCAATATCGTGCAGACGGTGCAGGCGCTCATCGCCGCCCAGAAGGCTGGCCTACATCTCGACTGGAATCGCGCCTGCGCGATCGACATCGCGACCCGCGGTACGAACAAGTCCGTGCTCGAGGCCGTGCTCACTTCCGTCAGCCCCAAGGTCATCGACGTGCCTAATCCGGCCAGCGGCCGTACCACGATCGACGCCGTTGCCAAGGATGGCATCCAGGTGAAGGTGAAGGCTCGTGTGACGGTCCGCACTAACCTCGACCGTTTCGTTGGCGGCGCCCAGGAAGAGACCATCATCGCCCGCGTCGGCGAAGGCATCGTCACCACCATCGGCTCCTCCGAGAGCTATAAGATCGTCCTCGAGAATCCCGACCGCATCTCCAAGACCGTCCTCGAGCGCGGTCTCGACGCCAATACCGCTTACGAAATTATGTCCATCGACATCGCGGACGTCGACGTCGGCGATAATATCGGAGCGATGCTCCAAGAGGCCCAGGCCAACGCTAACAAGAACATGGCGCAGGCTCAGGCCGAAATCCGTCGCGCGGCCGCTGTCGCGCTCGAACAGGAAATGCGTGCCCGTGTCGAAGAGATGCGTGCCCGCGTCGTCGAAGCCGAGGCCCAGATTCCGCAAGCCCTCGCCGACGCGCTGCGTTCCGGCCGCATGGGCTACATGGATTTCCAGCGTCTCGAGAACCTTCGTTCCGACACCGAGATGCGTAAGGGTATCGCGGGTGATGGTCCCGCACCCGGCGCCAAGGCCTGAGCATGGACTCCGAAATCGTCATCAAGATCGTCCTCGGCCTGGCCGTCATCCTATTCTTCAACTTCGGCCCCGGCTTCCTCAAGAAGCTCATGGAGGAGGCCTCGGTCGAGCCGATGGCCGTGCCGCCGCCCGTGCCGCGTCGCACCCGTCGGGTGCGCAATGCGCCGCCGCCCCTCGCGCCCGAGCCGGAGCCTTTGGCCCCGGTCGCCGCGACCCATCTCGACGACACGTCCCTCGTGGTCACGCGGCCAGCGCGGGCGCAGTCGCGCCTGCAGTTTCGCGGCACGGCCGCCCTCCGTCAGGCGCTTGTCGCCCGCGAAGTGCTCGGTCTACCGCTGTCGCTCCGTCCGCCGCGCTTCTGATCAGCGGCGCGGTGTGAAGATGCGCGCAGCCAGATAAGGTAAAGCGCAACAAAGCACGATGGCGGCGCCAGAAGGCATCCACGCCAGGTAATAAGAAAGATAGAGACCACCGATCCCGCCGAGTAGGGCGCAAGCGACCGCCCAACCCATCACTTGGGGTAGCGTGCGACCGAGCAGGACGCCCAAGGCCGCAGGAATCACGAAGAGTGCGGTTGTCAGGAGCGCGCCCACGAGGCGCACGCAGGCCACTGCGCCGAGGGCCACCAAGCCGAGCAAGATGGCGCGCAGCAGGGCGGGCTTGGCGCCGAGTAGTCGGGCGTATTCTTCGTCAAAGGAAGCCAACTCCATTTCCTTATGCAGGATGCGCAGACTCGCGAGCACGACGAAGGCCGTGACGGCGATGATGGCGATGTCCTGAGGGCCGACGGACACCACGCTGCCAAAAAGCAACCCCGTGAAGTCGCGCCACGAATGCGCCAACTGCATCATGGCGATCCCCGCGGCGAACATCACCGAAAGCATCACGCCGATGGCGCTGTCTTCGCTCGTACCTTTGCGGGCAGAAAGCCAAGCCGCCCCGGCGGCGGTCAGTAAGGCGGCGGCGAGAGCGCCCAGGTAAGGAGAGATGCCCAGCAACATCGCGCCGACGACTCCCGGTAAGATCGAATGGGTGAGGGCCGTGCTCACGAAGGCCATGCGGCGAAGCACCACATAGGCACCCAGGCAGGCGCAGGTGAGACCTCCGAGCACTACGGCCCAAAGGGCTCGGACGAAAAAGGCTTCGGTCAACGGCTCGCGGATGACCTCAAGCATGGTGATGGGGCCCGTGCCCAGCGCAGGAGTGGCTAGTAGTGATGGCGCCGTTTTTTATTTCTAAGATACGATCAAACCGACGTGAATCGGCGGGGTCATGCGTGGCCATGATAACCGTGAAAGCATGTCCTTGGTCGAAAAGAAATTTCTCGACGATATCGCGACTCGCTTGATCCAGAGCCGCAAAAGGTTCGTCGAGCAGTAAGATTTCGGCGCCTTGCACGGTGGCCCGAGCCAGCAGCCCGCGTTGGAGCTGGCCACCTGAAAGCGTATGTACTGGCCGATCTGCTAAGTCGGTGAGCCCCATCAGGTCGAGGGCCCGATCCACCCCTTGATTACCGTGATGGCATTCCTCGAACCATCCGTGGTGAGCATAGGTTCCCATTTGGACCAGTCGCCGGAGTTGCAGGGGAAAGTTTTCCGTGAAAGTTGGACGTTGGGAGAGGTAGGCCACTCGGCTTCGACCCAGTGCGGGTGGCGAACCTAAAACTTGGACCTTTCCTAATCGGGGTTTGATCAGGCCGGCCAAAACGCGGAGGACCGTTGATTTTCCCGAGCCGTTAGGGCCGATGAGAGCGGCACGGCAGCCGCAAGGAATCTCAAAGGTGGCCTGTTCGAAGGCGAGGTGGCCATCAGGCCTTGCGGAGGCTGACAGATCCGTGGCTTGCACGGCGATACCCTGACAAGGGGCTTTTTCGACTGAAGCGTAGGGTAGGGTTGGGAGTAATTCTAGGGGCGCATCATTAACGCGTTGAAGCCATGGGGGGAAAATAAGGCTCATGGTTTTAAGAGTGCGGCCTGAAGTATTCGGCCATTTCTAAGCATCATGCCTGCCCAAGTGCCACCTTCCAGGCCTTTGGGCTCCAAGAATTCAAAGGAAAGTTGAAGGGGAGGCGGCAATCCGGTGTCTCGGCAAAGTTGCTGAGCAATCGCATCGTTTTGGCCGTCGTCGACCACCACGACCCTAACCCCCTGGATGCGGATGGTTTCAAGAAGCTTAGAGAACTGTTTCGCAGAGGGGTCGGCTGCCTCGGTTGAAGTGCTCTGTAAGATTGTCGAAGCAACGGTTAGACCGTAGCGATGCGCAAAAGGCCCAAGGTTGGCATGCTGGGTGATGATTCGGCGTTGATTTATAGGAATTAAGGCAAAAGACCTTCCCAGGATATTATCTACGGCAATGACATCTTTAACTAACTGATTATAACCATCTTCCATGCTTGCCTGCGGGTATAAGGATTGGAGTTTTTCGCGTAATTTTTCGATGATTTTTAGTACCTGGATTGGATCTGTCCAGACGTGCGGGTCTGGCGCGCTTTGTTTCCCCTTTGCCTGGAGGGTGGGCTTAGCTTCCAGGGTTAACCAGAGGGTGGCATCCTCCCGACGGTTAGCCTTAATCCAGTCAGCCAGCCAGGGCTCAAGCTCTGGGCTCAAACCAACGATTAGGTCAGCTTTGGCCAGGTCTCGGGCGTCATTAGCGTTGATTTGATAGCCGTGGAGCTCGCTTCGCTCCGGAACCAGGCTCCGGTGTCTGTATCCGGCTGGGAGGATATAACTGACCCAGTCATCAGGAATGGTGAAGCTGGAAATCACCCCCCCCGCTTTGCTCGGAGAATCATCCCCCCAGCCAGGTAGAGGACTTAAGAAAATTAAGACTAAAAAGGTAAGCCGAAGCACGGGAGGAAGGGCGTAGTAAAACGCCTAACAATTGCAAGTTATTTGCAGTTACTGACTGTAACTTTAGTTCCTCCTTTTGCATTTGCCAGCGTAGGAATGTCGACTAACAAAGAACTTCCCATGCCCCATTTCCGAGTTGTTTTCGCTATTATTTTAGCGGTACTCACCACTGCCGTGGGTGCCTTCGGCCAGGCCGCCAAGGGGGACGAATCCACGCTGGTCAGAGGACCGGGTTCAAAGGCCCCTGTCTCTGTAAAAGATGTGAAATTCACCCAAACAAAATTGGGCGGCCAAATCTACCCCTGGAATCGGATGCAGGTTGAATTGCAAGCGAACTATAACCCCGCAAGCGCTGATCCGAAAGCCATCGTGAACAAGCGGTATGTGGATAAAATAAAAGTAACCGCGACGCAAATCTACAAGAATGCCTCCAAAGATGCCAAAGACTGGAATTATTATCGAGCGAGCGCGACGGTTTTGACCATGGAAGTGCAGCAACCTCGCTCGGTCATTTTTTACCTTCCTGGAGATATCGTCAAGCGCGACGTCCTGCACAAGGAGCCTGACTATTATTTCGTCCAAATTGAAGTCGGCGGCAATGAAGTCCCTTTATTTGATGCCACCGGGAAGATCGCCGCCGACCATGCGCGGGCCGTGCATAAGGATATTTCCAAAAACAAAGTTGATTTTGATAACGCCAAAGACGCTGCTGATCGCGGAGTCGGGGTTTCGGCTGGTATTTTGCGCCCGCAGTATCTGGTTCTTTATGCGGATACCGTGATTGTGCCGCCTTCGCCGGAGTTTATCCGCGAGGACGTGCCAACTCGCTAATTAATCCATAAATCACTGACTTTTGTATGAGCCAGAAGAAGGCCACTATTGTAAATCTCGCCGCGTCGCATGTCTCGGTCTCACTTTTTGGCGTCCAATCCAAAGGGTTGGTGCTCGAGAAATTTTACGTCGAAGAAATCACCCCAGGTCTGACTAATGACGACGAGTGGCTGAATACAGCGATGGGTGCTTTGGGCAACCTTGTCACCACGTACGGCATTTCGGGACAAGTTACGGTCATTGCTCCAAGCTTTCTACTCCTCCAGAAATCTTTGAAGGTGCCTCAGGTTGAGCGCCAACGTCAGGCTCAGATCGTCGCCTTTGAAGCGCAGAATGCCATTCCTTACCCACTTAATGAGGTAATTTGGGATAGTCAGGTGATGGCCTCTGACGGGGTTGAGGCTGAGGTCCTGCTTTTTGCCCTGCGTACCGAGATGGCGAGCAAGATTGCCAACCTCGTTGCAGCCACCGGCCTGCGGCCATTGGCTGTTCAGGCCGCTCCGTTGCTCGATAGCCAGGCCTTCCTGCTGGCCGGCGGTTCGGCGACGGAAGAAGTGCTGATCATCAACATCGGCGCACGTTCGACCACCCTCAGTTTCATCGGCCCAAGCGGTTCCAATATCCAGACGGCCAATATCGGCGGTAATCTCCTTACCCAGGGGGTTTCCGATAATACCGGGCAGCCGTTCATGAATGCCGAGGCCATCAAGGTCGGCTATTATTCGGGTGTCATCCATTTGCCGGAGTCGGACCCACAGGTCGCCATCCTTCAGGCGAATGCCCAAAGCTTTATTCGCCGCTTAACCCAAGATATTAATCGTCGGTTGATCAATGTGCGTCGCGGAACCGCTGGCCGTCAGCCAACCCGCATTTTGCTGACCGGGCGTGGTTCGCTGGTCTCGGGCCTTTCAGAGCAACTCTGCGAAACCTTGCGGATGCCCGTTGAGCCTTTTGACCCCTCCTCGGTTTTGGCCCTCGGTGCTGATGTGGATCCAGAGAACATGCAGCGCGCCCGTCACCAAATTTCGGAAGTCATCGGCGAGGCCGCTCGATTGGTGCTCAAGCATGTAACGGGGGTTAACCTGATTCCCCGCGATATCGCCGCTCAGCTTGCCTTTGATGCCCGCAAGCCGGGTTTATTGGTCGCCGCACTTCTGATGGCCTTGATTCCCTGGCCGATCTGGTGGGCTTTTGATAAGGGCGCGGATACTAACCGAGAACTTTCCGCCAAATTGGTAAAGCGCAAAACCGAGTTGGGAGGACATCAGGCCGCGATCGAAGAAACGCGAAAAAAAGCCACGGAAGTTTTTGCGATTAACAAAAAATTAGAGGATGTGGCCCTGAGTCGGCCTAATTGGCCCGCCTTCCTGTCCGACCTCCAGTCTCGCGTCTCCAGCTGTAAGAATACGTGGATTGAAGAACTCGAGGTAAAGCGCGTCGTGCCCCCAGCCATCACGCCCGTCGAGCCGCCACCCCCTGGGACCGTCGTGGTTCCGCCCGCCGAAGTCACCAAAATCGTCCTCACGGCCCGTTTTCTTTTGCCTGAAATTTCACCAGGCTCGAATTTCGCAAAGAAGCCTTACTCCACCCGCGAACAAGAGTTGCTCGCGGTTCTGCGTAAGTCGCCGTTCATCGCGGAAATCCCCGACGCCGACATCAAGCAGAATTTCAACCCAGCTAACTCTCCCAAGATCACCTTAACTTTGGTCATCCGTCAGGACACGGCTCTCTAAGATGGATAATTTCAAGAAAAACAAACTTTTTTACGTCGGACTCTCCCTCGTTGGATTGGTCTTCATTGCCGGAACATACTTCGGCGTTGTTTCCGTGCTCGACCAGAGCAAGACGGCTTTGGCGTTGGAAAAGGTCAAGAAGGAGACCGCCGCGCTGCTGGCCGGACATGTCTTCGCCCCTGATGACCGGGCGATTTCCCTGACGGATGATAACGTCAAGAATGCGGCCAAGGACTTGGCAGACTTGAACGAACAGTTGGCGGCCTTGCGTGCCAGCATCGCGAGCAATCCGGAACTGATTATTCGTGGTAAACAATCCACTAACTCCAACGAGTTGAACGCGACGCTGAAGCAGTCGGTTGACGAATGGAAGAAGCTGGCGGTCGACCACGACGTAAAGATTTTACCGAATGATCAATGCGACTTCGGCTTCCGCCGTTATATCCGCAACCCTGGCACCTCGCCTAAGCGGGAATTCCAGCGGGTCGACCAGCAGCGGCTAATCATCGATTTCCTTTACCGCCAATTGGTAGAATCGCGCCCCGCGGCGGCACCCCTGCTCCTGCTCTCGGTTGACCGTGAGCCAGTCGAGACTTACGTATTGATCCCAGAAGGCAAACCGGGTGCCGGTACCTATGGCCCCGAGAATGAAAGCAGCCGGAATGAAAACGACGAATTTTTCCCGACCCGGACCTTTGACCGCACGGGCCTAGTCGAGACTTTATCCTTTCGACTGCGCTTTGCCGGAACGACGCCGACCCTTCGTACCTTTGTTAACAAAATAAGAAATTCCGGCCGGGCTTTCGCCATCACCGCCGTGGAGGTCCGCCTGCCCAGTCCAGAAATCACCAAGGCCATCGGCATCATCGCGCCGCCAGGGGCTCCTACGGCTCCGGCCGTGACTAACCTCCCTGGTTTTTTTGCTGAAGATATGGCGGCCAGCGCCAGCAAAGCCCGGCCTTCGGGTGCCACGCCCAAGGAAGTGCGCACCCTCGTTTTTAAAGAAACACCCTCCGAGTTCATCGTTCAAATCGACTACCTTAGCATCCCTGAGGAAAAACCAGCTGCCCTTGAGGGCGAAGCCAAGAAATAAGCCTACCATCCATGAACACTCCTCGTAAGGATCTCATTTTCATTATCTCGGCCGGCGTACTGCTTACCTTCGCGGTTACGGTTGCTTGCTTCCTCGATGGCCTTACGCCCGAGCTAACCCCGAAATGGATTAAGCCAATCGTCTTAGACGAACAGGCCGCCGTTGTCGAAATCCCGCAGCTTTTAGCATCACCTAAGGGTATCGAGTATCCGGCGACGCCACGGGCATCCTTAATCGATAATATTAAGGATTGGTTAAGCCCAGAGGAAAATGAAGACAGTTGGGACTACGATTTATTTACGACCATCGATGTCGTTTGGGATCCGGCGACGAAAGATTACGTCCCGAGCCGTCGAAAGATCGAACCTTTGCCGCCGTTCGGAATCGCGCTGGTGAATGCCGAACACCCTAAGTATCCCTACGTCTTAAGGTCGACGATGCCAGGCCGCTCAGGGAAGGAAGAGGATCGCGAGTTCTCGATCGAAAATATCGCCACCAAGGAATACTTTGACCGCTGTAAACTCAAGAAGCCGCTCAGTGCAACGGTCCCCATCACGCCACTTTCTTATAAATCGGTAAAGGAAAAAGACGATGAGGGCTTTACGTCGACCCGAAATGTTCTACGCCTTGATGATAAACAACTTGGGCAGGTCGTCGAAATCGATGACATTAAGCCGTTAGAATTCCCGAATAAAACCGACCTGTATTTGGCCTCAACTTCCGACCCGGCCGATACCTGGGTGCTTCACGCGGTTGGGGATAAGTTCACCTATAAAGGGGCGCTCTACGTGGTCAAAGGCATTGACTTGGATGCCAAGACCGTGACCGTTGATAAGACCTTCACGCCGAATCCTAAGAAGGGGAAGAAAACATTTACCGAGGCCTTGACCGTCGCGGCTCCAGTCCCAGTCGCTAAACCCATTTCCACTCCGAAAACACCGCTCAAAAATTAACCCCTTTACCAAGCCCAGAATTGTATGAAGAAAAATAACCGCACCCCATTTACTTGGGCCATTATCCTCGCCATCGTCATCGCTGGCACGTTGGTCGCCCAGGATGCCGATCCCATTCAGAAGAAAACCCAACTTCTCATCGAGGCGCTGAAAGCGCGAGAAGAGGGTAGCCTGGCCCTTGCTCAAGAGAAGTATGAGCAAATCCTGCAAATTGATGATAAGGATGTCGGGGCCCAGGAAGGCCGCGATTCAGTGAAGGCTGCGATTGATGCCGCCGCCATGGAGAAGAAAAAGGCCGAAGACGCCGCCGCTCCAGCTCCGACGCCCTCCGCTGCTCCGGTCGTCATGGCAAAGCCCGAAACCGCCTTGGATGCGGTGGTCAGTGATCACCAAAAACTCTTTGCCGAAGTCGAAGTGGCCATTGCCTACGCCAAACAGTTAGCCAAAGACGGGAATTTTGCGGATGCGTTGGCCAAGTTAGACGGCGCGTTTTCTGCCTTGCCGAACACGAGCGCTGCCCAGGCTTACCATGACAAAATCTCTTTAACCAAACAGGACATCATTTTGAGGCGCGAGGCCGTCAATCCCAGCGACGAACTTAGCCGTTTGCGCCAGATTACGAAAACTACATTTTCAAACTGCGAGGACGCCATCTCCAAGGCCCAATCGCTGATCCGCAAGGGCGGGGCCGCGAACCTAGATGAGGCGATCAGTGAACTCGATCGCGCGGAGAAAATCCTGCCCGAGAATATTTCCTCAACAACTTATAAGGCACGGATCAAGGAAGCCAAAGCAGGCGCCTTGGCCCGCCGAGCGCTGGTCGCCATCGAAGCTCGCGAAATGAGCCGGGCTGACGATAAAATCCGCGAATACGAAAAACTCATGGGGGCGGATGACGCGAGCGCCCGCCGGCTCCGGGCTGAATTCAGCTCGAAGAAAATGAATCCCACCTATCGTAATGTCGACGACCTCTCGCCTGGCTTACGGGCGAAGGACGATAAAGTGGACGAACTTTTGGTCAAAGGCCGCGCGCGTTACCTGTACGGTGATTACCAAGGCGCCCTCGAGGCCTACCGCGAAGTTCTCCAGTACCAGCCGAATAATTCTGAGTCCAAGGCCTATCAGGTCCGGATCCGGGAAATCCTTTCGGAGAACTCTGGTCAATGGAATCGGGGTGTGACCAAGGGTAAGTTGCTCGAGCTCCTCGACGAAACCTGGAAGCTGCCAGAAGTATTTAATCGCGAAAGCGTCAAAGAAGGTGGCATTTCTACCACCGATCCGGTCCTCGAAAAACTCCGTTCGATCACCTTACCTGAATTGACTATTCGTGAAATGACCTTGGACCGGGCGATTCAGCAGCTGAACAACGCCGGGCAGACTTACGATAAGGACCAAAAAGGCGTGAACATGGTCGTGATGGATCCAGAACGTAAGAATCCGTTGATTCCGAATACCAGCTTGCGTAACCTGACGCTCGAGAAGGCGCTCGAAATCATCACTAAGCAGGCTAACTTCACTTTCACGATCAGCCAAGGCATCGTTGAAATTCGTCCTGACTCCGGATCCAACGATTTGGAAACCGAATTCTTCAGTCTTAACAGTGGCGCGGAAATGAAAATGACCGGCATGTCGGGTGGGGGTGCGGCGGGTGCTGCGCCGGCCTCAGGTGCGAGCCCGTTCGGGGGTGCGTCGGGTGCTGGCGCGAGCGCTGGCGGCGACGGTAGCCCTCGCAACGAGGCCTTGAAGAGCTTCTTGGTTCGTTCGGGCGTCCCCTTCGAAGGCGTCACCGGTGCCCAGTTAAATTACGACGGTACTAATCTCATCGTCACCCAGAATCGGAAGAATCTCGATCGCGTCCGCAATATTCTACGCCGCTACTCGGACATTAAGCAGGTGCACATCGAGGCTAAGTTCATCGAAGTAGCCCAGAATACGCTGAACGAGTTATCGACCAACTTCCGTCTTTCGACTCTGACACCTAATATCGATGTGACCACCGGTCTGCCAGACGGCACGTTTACCAACACCGTCCGAGCCCAGACGAATCTACGTTCGTTGAACTCGACCTTTGGTTCAACTTCATCCGCCAAACAAGGAATTATTTACGATAACGGTTCCTTAAGTGGAACTCCTTCTTCAACGCCTATCACAAACACGGCACCCATCGTTCCTGGAAATGTCAATACGGGTGGGACCGAGCCTAACTTTGGCGGAATTACCGGCGTCAACGGCGCTACGGGCACTTATAATGGTTTGATCGGGACCATGGGAAGTTTTGACTTGTCGGTTTTCCTCCGGGCGGTCGAACAACAAAGCGGTACGGATTTGATGTCTTCGCCCAGCTTGACAGTTCTCGACGGAAAAACTGCCGTGATCAAAGTGGCCCAATTACTGCGTTATCCTCAATCTTACGGCGATACCCAGTCGCAGGTTGCCAATGGTACGGCGGCAACGGCCACCGCCGGAGCCGTCTCGGGTAGCGTGACAATCACCGCGGGCACTCCTCAGGACTTCACCGTCATGGAAGTTGGGGTCTCTCTCGAAGTGACGCCGACGGTTGGCCAGGATGATTCAATTGCCCTGAACCTTAAGCCGAAGGTGACCGAGTTCGAAGGCTTCGTCGAATACGGCGGGACTTCAATCGCCATCGCTTCGGGCATGACGGTCTCGGTGCCTTCTGGTTTCTTCCAGCCTATCTTCTCCACGCGGGAAGTTACGACCGAAGTTACCGTCTTTGACGGGGCTACGGTTGTCATCGGCGGTCTGATTCGCGAAGAAGTAAGGACGGTGAACGACAAGGTTCCAGTCTTAGGCGACATCCCTCTCATCGGTGCTGCCTTCCGTTCTACCGGAAAAACCACTAACAAGCGCAACTTAATGATCTTCATCACCGCTAACCTAGTTTCGCCCGGTGGTGCTACGCTCCGTAGTTCCCACCCTGGTATGCGCGCGGGTACGACCTTCTCGAACCCGACCCTCACTTCCCCAGCGGGGGCGGTTTATCGCGAGCCGATTGAAGCCGTGACACCCACCAGCTCGTCGTCCGCTCCCTCTCAGCCTTCCGCGGAGCCTGCAAGGTAAGCCTTAGCTTATCTAAGGTGCGAGACAGGCCCGCCACTGGCGGGCCTGCTTTTTTCTCGATGGATGGCCCGCGGGTCGTGAGAATAATCCTATGCGCTGGCTGCTCGTTGACGGATTCAACTTAGTTTTCCGGAGTCACTTTGCCATGGAGCGCTCCAATCTCCGCCGGCAATCGGATCAGTTTCCGACCGGGGCTTTGCACGGATGGATCAAGACCCTAATGGAACTGCGGGAAACCGAGAAGCCAGACCGCTGCGTCGTATTTTTTGACTTAGGAGGGTCGGACCGACATCTGGCGGTCTTGCCGGAATACAAGGCTCAGCGCGATGAGACGCCGAACGAGATCGTTCAGCAATTGCCGGAAATCAAAAAACTGACCGCCTTGCTCGGCTTCCAAGTGGTAGAGCAGCGTGGGGTAGAGGCAGACGATCTGATTGCCACAGCGGTCAAGGTGCTCTCGGGTTCGGGCAAGGAATGTATTATCGTCAGTGCGGATAAGGATTTCGGACAATGCGTGGGCAAAAAAGTTTTACAGCTAGCACCCCCGCCGACAGCGAATCCGGCTTTGGGTTGGAGGCGTTTAGATGCGGCTGGAGTCACGGAGAAGTTTGGTGTTCCGCCAGAACGAATCCCTGACTACCTCGCCTTGGTCGGCGATACTTCGGATAATATTCCAGGCCTGCGGGGGGTGGGCCCCAAGACGGCGGTCAGGTGGCTCATGGAATACGGCAGCCTGGAAGGCGTCTTGGCCGCGACCGGAACAATTCAACCGGAGCGTTTCCGGGAGCTAATCCTAAGCGAAGCGGATCGGATGCGGAGCAATCTCGGTCTGGTGACCTTCCGAACGGATTACGCTTTCGAGCCAGGAGAATCTCCGCGCGAAGACATCGCCGGAGTCGAAGAGTTTTTGGCGGCCATGGAGATGTTTTCGACCCTTAAGCGCTATCAGGCCAAACACGGTCGCAGCGTCCAGGAATCAAAGATCGCCGCACGTCCGGCGCCGGAGCCGACCGAGCCTAAGCAGGGCGAGCTCTTCTAGGGCAATAAAAAGGCCCGCCAGAGATGGCGGGCCTTTTGCTAAGAACGAAGCGTGAGGCTTAGTTCTTTTTTTCCGTCAGACGCTTTTCGACCTTAGGGGCGTCGAGCGTGGTAGCGGCCGCCTGCTGCTGCTGGCTGTTTGCGAAGAGATTCTGGACCTGGTTCACTTCTTCCTGGTTGAGGAGGAAGACGAACTTGGCTTCGAGTACTTCGATTTCGTAATTGTGGGTGAGCGAATAGCCGACGCTTTCAGCCATCTCTTTGTTGCCCTTGTCGAGCAACTCGGTGGCTTGATCGAGCTGGGTCTGGATGCTCTTCTTCTGTTCATCGGTAGTGGCGCGCTTTAGCAGCTCGGTGAGCTGGAGGAACGCATCGCGACGAGCCTGGAGTACTTTGACAAACTGTTCGAACTGTACGACGAACTCCAAGCCGCGGATTTCAGCGGTCTGGAGAAGACGACGGTCACCACGGATGACGATCTGCTCTTCCTTGAAATCTTTCGAGGCGCGGGCTTTGACGGCTTCTTCTTCCGAGATGACCGCCATCAAGCGGAGCGAAGTGTTGACCAAAGCGGTCTGACGATTGGCGAGGGCGGGGATGCTGAAGCTCCAGACCTTGGCGAAGAGGGCGTCCTTTTCGTTGAAGTCTTTAACTTCAGATTCGCCAACTTTCGTCAGGGCGTCGCGCTCGACCGTGGTGAGGGCGGACTGGATGCGCTGCTGGAGTTGTTGGATGCGGGCGAACTGCTGACCGAGGGTGCCGACTTCCTGCTGGAAGCGAGCAAGCGAACCTTGGTTAGAGATCGTGAGGACGACTCGGGCCAAGTTTTGGCCGAGAGGGAGGAGCTCGATGACTGGACCTTTAGGGGCTTCGGTCGGAGCTGGGGTTTGGGCTGCGGTGGTCATGGGTGTGTGAGTTTAGGGTTGGGGTAAAATTATTTCTTTTCTGGGGATGCGACGGATTTTTCGTCCTTCTTGGCCTCATCCTTTTTAGAGTCTACTTGGGCTTGGAGGCTCTTTTTCTCTTCGTCGCTGAGCAGGGTGTAGAGTTTGGCTTCAGCCGTCTGAATGGTGAGTTCGTTAGGCAGGTCGTAAGTCCGGGCCTTTTTGAATTCTTCAAGGGCCTTGTTCACTTCGCTTTGGGCGTTCTTTAAAGCTTCTTCGACCTTCTTTTTGTCTTCTTCCTTGGTGAGGCGAGGCTGCAGGTCTACCAGTTGCTGAAGGGCCTTGCGGCTTTCAAGGACGCGTTGGACCAGGAGCTTAAAGCTTTCGACATCAACGGCGCCGGTCACGGTGTCTTTCAAGAGGAATTTCTTATTGTCCCCACCGTTGATCACGGATTCAGCTTTGAAGTCCTTGCCGGCGGCTAATTTGATATAGTCGTCATTGGACAGGGCAGTGAGAATCAGAAGCTTGGTTGGGATGACGGTATACTGGCGGCTCAGGTCGAAACCGTAGGCCTTGGCCATGGCGGTGTTGTCGGCCTGAAGGCGGGCTAATTTGCCTTCCAGCTCGCGGGTACGCGCTTCGCGTTCCGGGGTGGTGAGCGCTAATTCCGCGAGCTGCTTAACCTGAGTCGCGTCGGCTTTTTCCTGCGAGATAATCTTAACATTCTGTTCGAAATTCGCGAACTCCTCGGCGGACCCGATGTTCTTCACGAGGACAAAGCGCTTGCCATCGACGTCGAGTACTTCGACTTGCACGTCTTTTGGTGCTTCGGGTGCGGCCGGAGCGGCAACAGGCTTCGCTTCATCGGCAGCGTAAGCTCCGAGGGCCAGAACAGAAAAAAGAAGGGCAAGTGTCTTCATGAGGGTTGGAAAGGATAGGAGGTTTGAACATACCCCTTTCGTCCCTCTGGACTACAAAAAAATGCTCCTTAGCCCTATTTTAAAGGCTTTTGTAGTGATCGGTCGATGATACTGGGTAAATCAACCGAATCCGCCTGTTTTTGAAGATTTTCGTCTGCGAGTATCGCCCGAACTTTAGGATGGTCGATGAATCCACTTAAGTCATTGTTAGTCAATAGTTCACGAACCTTTTTATCTTCCCAAGCCTGGTAAACGGTGGGGTGGGTGGCGAGGGCACGAATTTCAGGCATGGCCATCAATCGCTTGCGGGCCTCTGAGTCCGCCATGAGCAGCCGCACTTGGCCAATTAACCTGCGCTGCTTTAAAGGGATGGGCGACCAGGTCTTCAATTTAGCCGTTAGGGTCGTGGCCGCTAATTCATTCCGGGTTTGAACAAACCAATTCCTTTGGGCCCGAACGGGCGTTTCGATTAAGTCATAAATCGAGGCAATAGAGGCCAAAATTCCCACCAAGATTCCAAAATAAAGGGCACCGGTCCAGCAGCCCACCAGGGAGCCGGAAATCGGGCTCTCGGCTTCATCCTGCCCTTCTGGGCGCTTCCCCAGCCACCAAGCGAGGGTGTAGCAAAGCAGCCCTGTCAGGCATGCGAGCACGACCAGCCCGGTGGCTCCACGAAGTAGCCAAGGGTAAGCGGTACCGTGCAGGCAAGCGTGTCCGCAGTCAGGGCCAAAGGTCCAACCCGCAAGTAACCCAACCGTAAGTGAGATCGGCCCGGCGAGTTGGCGAAGGGGCCCCCGCTTATAGCCACGCCAGGCGCCCCGGATCATGAGTATTAAAAGAAGGATGCCGGCAATCCATAGGGTCGGCGAGGCGTCAGGGAGAGAGGGCATGGGGGCAATTTATCCTATGATTTTGCGGATGGAGGCCTCGCGCGCTTCGATGCTTTCGACAAGTTTGAATTGCACGAGTGCCCGGCGAAGGTTGTGCCCCGGGTAGCGCACTTTAAAATAAGTATCTCCGGCCAGGTGGTCGGCTAAGAATCTTATGCCGAGCTCCAGCGGGATCAGATGGATGCAGTTAAAGAGGTACCGGTGGTCGTTTTGGCTAAGGAAATCTTTCGCGTGCGATTGGTAGCCCCGGTAAATCGTCGTGAAAAGTTCGAGGTCAAAGATGACCGAGCTCAAGCTGGTAGCGTCTTCCCCAGCGGGATTACAGGCCGATCGCGTCGCATCGCCGATATCATAATGGACCAAGCCAGGCTGCACGGTATCGAGGTCGACGATGCAAGTGCCGCGGCCGGTGGCTTCGTCAATCATCACGTTGCCCACCTTGGGGTCGCCGTGGGTGGTGCGCAGTTTTAATTCGCCCCGCTGCAAGGCATCTTCGAGCACTGCGCAGCGTGCGCGCCGTTCTTCGACAAAAAGCAGCGCCCGCTTAGCTTCAGGGGAGGCCTGCAGCAGATCGCGCGCGCGCGTGGATACTTTATTAATATCAAGTTTCGCAAGGTATCCCGGGGTGACGTGAAAGCCGGGCAGCGCGTAGCGAAGCAGCGTGGGCGGCAGGTCGCTGACCATGCGGTGGAAATGTCCGAGGACATAGCCGACTTCGTGCGCGTGCTCGGGATGCTTCACGCTCTCGAAGGCCTGCGCGCTCGCGATCTGCGAAATCGCCCGCCAGAGATCACCCTCGCTATCGGTCACCCAATCTTCGCCACCCTTGGTCTGGATGATTTTGGGAAGTTGCCAGATGCGATCCGATTGATCGATTTCGGCTTCGAGCTTGGTGTGGCAGTGGTCCGTCAGCACCCGCATGTTCTGCATGATGGCTTCAGGTACGGGAAAAACGGATTTCCGGATGCGCTGGACGACGAAGCGTTGCTCGGAAAAAGTCGTCCGAAAAATTGCCAAATAGGTATCATTGACGTTCCCGGAGCCGTAGGGTTCGACGCTGACCAGCCGCCCGGGGACGTCGAATTGGCGTGCAATAAGGGCGGCGCGCATGGGGATTAGCCTCAATTTGCGGTTCTTTTCGGGGGAGGCGAGGGCATTCCCATCACGCCAAGGCTTGATTTTCTTTTTCGCCACCTCATGTTCCACCTTCCCCTGTGCCGCCACCTTAGCTCAGTTGGTAGAGCGTCTCATTCGTAATGAGAAAGTCGCCGGTTCAAGTCCGGCAGGTGGCTCCAGCACGGGGGGTTCAATTTTCTTCAGCCAATTTGCCACTCCGGGTTTTTCTCCCAATCTCTTTCTTATGAGTCTCGCCGACCAGCCACCCCGTAGCCGGGATTTATCCCGCCGCTACGATCGTGATTTCAGGGCCGACGAGGCTTATCGGGCAAGTTTGCCTGATATGCAAAATAAGGACGCCAGTCAGATACAGGGGGCCAATGTGCCGATCCAGCACGTTGGCATTTCCGGGTTCCGGCTGCCGATGCAAGTCGTCACGCGCGATGGTAAGCCCATCACGCTCGAATGTACCGTGACGGGTTCGGTCTCTTTAGCCGTCGATCGCAAGGGGATTAATATGTCCCGCATCATGCGGACTTTTTATGAATTTAAGGATCGGGTGATTTCGCATGAGGTATTGGAGGAAATCCTCATCCGTTATAAAAAAGACCTCGAGTGTAGCCGGGCTCGGATTCTAATCGAGTTCCAGTTCCCCATCATGCAAAAGTCGCTGCGCTCCAGTCTCGAAGGGTGGCAGTATTATCGTGCGGTGCTCGAGGGCACGATCGACGATCTGGATCGCCTTCGTCGTTACGTGCATTTCGACTTCATTTATTCCTCCGCTTGCCCTTGTTCGGCAGAGTTGACGGAACACGCGCGCGAAGCCCGCGATACGTACGGCATCCCTCACTCGCAGCGCTCCAAGGCCCGTGTCGTCGCCGAAATTTCACCGGGGAAGGCCCTCTTCGTCGAGGATATGAAGGATCTCTGCCTGGCGGCCTTGCAAACCGAAACTCAGGTCATGGTGAAGCGCGAAGACGAACAGGCTTTTGCCGAACTTAACGGCGCTTATTCCAAATTCGTCGAGGATGCCGCGCGCTTGGTTTACGAACAATTTGACGCCGATCTGCGCGTCCGGGATTTCGTCATCGCTTGTTCGCATTTGGAGTCCTTGCACTCCCATGATGCCGTCTCGGTCATTAATAAGGGGATGCCAGGCGGTTTATCGGCCGATTTCCACAACTTTAGAGACCTGATTTGCTAGTTCGCTGACGGCTTGCCCAAGTGCGGTGGCCGTCTATGGTCACTTTTACGAGGGGGTAGCTCAGTTGGATTAGAGCAGCAGCCTTCTAAGCTGCGGGTCGCGGGTTCGATTCCCGCCCTCCTCACCACTTTCTTAGTCCGCACCGCTCCGGGCGGAGCGGCCGAGGCTTGCGAGTTTATCCACCATGGGCTTAATGGCGCGCATGCAAATCCACGTTGCTCGTAATTCTGCCCAGCTCGGCATTTTTAGCGCCGAAGAAATCCAAGCCGGATTGCAGGCCGGCCGATTTACTTCCACCGATCTCGCGTGGCGGGAAGGGATGGCCGGCTGGACACCTCTCGGCGACTGGGCGGAGTTCCGCGCGAGTACGCTGCCGCCTACTTCTTCGAATTTATTCGCTGCGGAAGCGCCAGCCCAACCTATGCCCGCGTGGGAGCGTGGCCCGTCCTTGGCGCACTTCTTCCAGACGATCCGCGACGTCGCCTTGAATCCTGTCCGGACATTTGATGCCTTGCCTATTGGGGGCTTTGGTAAGCCGATTACGTTTACTTATTGGGCGAGCCTGCCGGCGGTATTATTTGGCACCCTAATCTACGGCCTGCTGTTTGGCCTCATGGGCGATGAGATTCTCCGTCCCCTAAAGGCGGCGGGAGATATGCCCGCTTTTTTGAACGACATCTCGACGGGTGCCGCCATGGTTTTAATCGGGGTGGGCCTTGGCTTACTTTTCTTATTAATACCCCTTTCGAGTATGATTGGGGCAGCAATGACGCACCTACTCCTTCTGCCTTGGGGCCCTCAGGGAACTTACCGTCAGACTTATCGGGCGACCTCTTACGCTCAGGCCGCATTCTTCCCATTCATCTTCATCCCCTGCCTTAATTATGTCGCTGGGCCGTGGCAAGTGGTCGCAATTGTCATCGGTCTTTCGCGCGTGCATAAAATCGAATGGTGGAAGGTTGTGATTTCAACGGTTGTCGTGCCTTGTTGCTGTGCCTGCTTTGGTTATGCAGCCCTGATCGCCTTGGTCGCAAAGAACTGGAGGTAGTTCGGTTTATCCGTCGCTCGAATGTTTCGCTTCGTGCGTAGACCGGCTTACCCCGGCGAACTCAATCACGAGCTCGTCTGGCCGTTGGCTTTTCTCGGTGGTTCGGCCTTCGCCGCCATTTGGTTTCAGCTCGGGCTCAAGCTGCCGGATTGCATTTTTTTTAAGTTCACGGGCCTGCCGTGTTTAGGTTGCGGCGGTACGCGTTGCACCCGTCATCTGGCGAGTCTGGATTTTTCGCAGGCCTTCCTTTTCCACCCCGGCTTTTTCCTGATCATAATCGCGGGCGGGGCTTGGACGCTCTACTCGGCGGTCTTTTGGTTACGTCGCGATACGCTGCGACTTCGTCCGGCTTGGACGGGGTCTGATTCGCTTAGGCTGCGGTGGGCCGTCGCCGTGCTTCTCCTCGTCCATTGGGCCTGGCAATGTTACTTCCTTACCCGCTGATGCGTAAACTCCTCAGATTTCTAGGATGGCTCTGCCTCGGATTTTTATTCGCCGGCGTGGGCCTCGGATTGCTCTACCTGTGTTCCGAGCGGTCGGGTAAGATGGCCATCGAGCATCACGTGCTCAACGTGGTCGATGGGGTGCGCGAAGATGGCACTACGCCGGTCCGGGTCGTGAGTTGGCTTGATCGGCTGGCGGATGGCACGGAGTTGGTGAAGGGAGATATCGTTGCGGCCCCCGAGCCGATGGCGAACGCCACCGCTCCCTATGGCGAACCGGCCGATACCTGCGGGCTTCAAACTTTGCATAACATCGGCTACTCGGTCGGCTACGATAATACGTTGGCGAGCCCGCGCTGGTCTTCGTACCGAGTTTTCCCTAACCGTGATGTGCGGCTGGAGCGGCCTTCGACTTTCAAGACCGACAAGCGAACCTCCGCCTTGGTCTCCTCGCAGGAATTCATCCGCTCGGGCTATGACCGTGGCCATCTGGCGCCTAATTATGCCATCTCGGTTTGCTATGGTGAAGCCGCGCAAAAAGAAACTTTCCTGCTGAGTAATATCGTCCCCCAGCTCCATGCTTTGAATGCGGGACTTTGGAAAGATTTGGAGCTCCGGGTCGCGAAGCGCTATGTTGAACGTTACGGCGTCGTGTGGGTACAGGTCGGTCCGATCTACAAGCTGCCCCCGGCTAAGAAAGTGGGCAGGTTGCCCGTGCCGGATGCCTTCTGGATGATTTTATCTGAATACGAAAAAGATGCCCAGGGCCTCCGCGCCATCGCTTACCTGGTGCCCCATGTCGAGGTTTGGCGCGATCGCGAACTGACCCGATATGTCGTCAGTATCCGGGAAGTGGAGCACCTCACGGGCTTAGATTTCTTCCCGCGACTTCCGCAAAAGACGCAAGACCGGCTCGAGTTACGTCCGGCGGCGCGGGCTTGGTAGGGCGCGGGCTAAATCGCTGGCGTGCAGCAGGCAGACGCAATCCGACCCATCCGTCGTGGAGAGCCAAAGAAAAGGAAGTTTTGGCCAAGCCCGATGCATCGCCGTTTGGAGGCCGCCGACTTCGATGACCAAGATCCCGTGTGGTTTCAGTAAGTCACGCGCTTGCCCGAGTAGTTTGCGGATCACACCCAACCCGTCTTGGCCGGACACGAGCGATTGCTTGGGTTCTTTTTTAAATTCTGCTGGCAGGCCCTGATAAATGCCGGCCGGCTCATAGGGCGGATTGCTTAAGATTAAGTCGAACTTCGGCCCCTTCGCGAGGGCCGCCATGACGTCCGTTTCGTGGAGTTTGACGCGCTTGGAGAGTTTGTAGTCGGCGACGTTGATCTTGGCGACTTCGAGGGCAGCGGCGGAGAGATCGGTGGCCTGCACGACGGCTTGAGGAAAGCGCTGGGCGAGCAAGATCGCCAGACACCCAGAGCCCGTGCAAATATCGGCCACATGCGTGACCTGCATGGTTGGTGGCAGCCATTGCGGAATCGCTTCAGGGATGAGCTCCACAAAATAGGACCGTGGGATGATTACGCGGTCGTCGATTTTAAAGCGCAAGCCGCCGAGCCAGGTTTCACCCACGAGGTAGCCGGTCGGGATCCGTTCAAAGACGCGGCGATGGATGAGATCAAGGAATGCGCTTTTCTCTTTCGAACGGAGGTCGCGCTCGAAGCAGCGAGGGAGTTTCTCCCAAGCCAAGCCAGTCGCGTGGCCCATGAGCGTCAGGGATTCCTCCTCAGCGTTCACGAAGCCTTGGCCGTGCGCGATACCGGCCGACTTAAAAAGCCGATTAGCAAAGCGTAAACAATCACCGCCCGTTTTTAGTCGAGCGAGCTGGGCCGGGGTGGGGCGCGCGGGAGCGCTCATCGGAGCTTAAGTTCGCTCAGGTGAGCGGCGCCGCTGACCAGAGTTCCTTCGGGGTGCGCTCGAAGAAGTCTTCGAGGTACTTCGTGGTCGCGCCGCCCTGACGGAAGACGGGATCCTTCATGATCGCCCGGCAGACCGGGATGGTCGTGTGGATGCCACGGATGATGTATTCGCCCAAGGCACGGTGCATCCGGTCGAGCGCCTTCTGACGGGTCGCGCCCACTGAGATGAGTTTGGCCACCATGGAATCGTAAAGTGGAGGGATGACGTAACCCGAATAACAATGGGAGTCGACGCGCACACCGTGGCCGCCGGGGGTGTAGTACAGCCCGATAGTACCTGGGCTGGGGGTGAAGTTGCGCGCTGGGTCTTCGGCGTTGATGCGACACTCGATGGCGTGGCCGGTAATCTTGATATCCTTTTGGCTCAGCTCGAGCTTCTCGCCGCAGGCGATGAGGATCTGGCGACGAACCAAGTCGATGTCGGTTACTTCTTCCGTGACCCCGTGCTCCACCTGGATGCGCGTATTCATCTCCATGAAGTAATATTTACCGTTTTTATCGACGAGGAACTCGATGGTGCCAGCGTTTTGGTAGCCGATGTTTTCGGCCAAGCGCACGGCGACCTTACCCATCTCTTCGCGTAATTTCGGGGTGAGGAAAGGGGAGGGCGATTCTTCGATGAGCTTCTGGTGACGACGTTGGACGGAGCAATCGCGCTCACCCAAGTGGATGACCTTGCCGTGTTCGTCGGCCAGGATCTGGAACTCGATATGGCGAGGTTGGTCGATATACTTTTCGATGTAGACTGAGCCATTGCCGAAAGCATTTTCAGCTTCGGAGCGGGCGCTTTCGAATTCTTTGGCGAAAGAGGCGGCGTTATGGACAATGCGCATCCCTTTACCGCCCCCACCGGCGACGGCTTTAATGATTACGGGGAAACCGATCCGTTGGGCCTCCTTGATTGCTTCGCGCTGGTTGTCGACGGGGCCGTCGGTCCCGGGGACGGTCGGCACCTTGGCTTTCGTCGCGGTTTGCTTGGCGACAGCCTTGTCGCCCATCAGGCGAATGGCTTCGGGGCGTGGGCCGATAAATTTGATATTAGCCGCGGCGCATTTTTCCGCAAAGCCGGCGCGCTCGGACAAGAAGCCGTAACCCGGGTGGATGGCGTCGACGTTGGTGATCTCCGCCGCGGAGATGATGCGGTCTTCGCGAAGGTAAGAATCCTTGCTGGGGCCAGGGCCGATGCAGACGGCCTCATCGGCGAGTTGGACGTGCAAGGATTGCTCGTCGGCCTGGGAATAGACCGCGACGGTCTTGATGCCAAGTTCGCGGCAAGCGCGGATAACGCGAAGGGCGATTTCGCCGCGATTGGCGATAAGGATTTTATTCATACTCGGACTTCGGGGTTCAGCCGACCTTCACACGGAAGAGGGGCTGGCCGAACTCGACCGACGTGCCGTTCGCGACCAAGCACTCGACAATGGTGCCGGCGATTTCGGATTGAATTTCATTCATGACCTTCATCGCCTCGATGATACAGACGACGGAGTCGGCTTTGACGGGGGAGCCGACGGTCACGAAATTGGGGTTCTCAGGAGATGGGGTAGCGTAATACGTGCCCACCATCGGGGAGGTGATCAGCTTGATGCTGGGGTCGGCCACCGCGACGGCCGGGGCTGCTGCCACCGCCGCCGGGGCGGGGGCCACCGGGGCTGGGGCGTGGGCCACCGGGGTAGCGGTGGGAGCCGTTGAGGGGGCTGAAGCCACCCGTCCCGGTACATCGCGCTTGATGCGGAGTTTGAATTCTTGGTCTTGGATTTCGAATTCGGAAAGGTCCGACTTCTTCATTAAATCCACGACTTGTTTGATCTTATTGAGGTCCAAGGGTGTATCCTCCGTGAGGGGGTTAGGCCTTTCTGATACAGGGTAACAGGGGGGTAAATCAACCCCTCATTCCAAAATACTGCGAGGTATCTTACCTAACTCATTGTCCTTGTTAGACTTAATAATGTCTTTCAGCTCGGGTATGGCACGGGTGTCAGGCTCTAAAATAGGCCCTTTTAACCTGATTTTGGTAAGGCTGACCAACGTGCGGTTTAGGTTAAGGAGATCCTTTAGGGCAAACCCCTCATGGCGGGGTAGCGAGAAATCGCCTTCGAAGTTTACGGTAGACTTTAGCAGGTTGATTTCGCCCGCCATAACTAGGCGAGCTTGCGGGCCAGAAATAACCAGGTCCGGGAAATAGGCGGTGCCGTCGAGGCAGCCTAATTGTCCTTTGGCGTCGGTGAGGCCGTAGGTAGTAGCATCGACTCCAAAGGCTTCCAAAACACGCGAAACTCCCCCTAAAATACGAACTTTACGTAATTCGGGGTTGTGCAGGCGGAAGTCCCCTAAGCCCCGAAGCAGCCGAGGGTTTTGGAGATTAATCCGTCCAGTTAGATTTAAATCAAGGGTCGCACCCGAGGCCTTCGAATAAGAGACCGCAGCTGGCGGCTTCGTGGTTTGACCCGATGCCGACTCCATCAGGCTGATGATTTTCCCCAGCTCCATCGGATCGCATCCCTGTAACGATAGGACAAAATCACTTTGATGCAGGGGGTCCCCGGAGAGGCTTAGGACTGTCTTACCCCCAGCCATTTCAAGGGTCGTCTCAATCTTCAGGTCCTTACCCTGGCTTTCTACGGCCAGGAAGAGGTTACGGCTGGGAATGCTCCAGGCGGTGAAATCGCCGGCGCTGCTGACTTTAGCTCGGATTTTGGGGTTAGGCATGCCGGGGGTGATTTCTAGGTGGAAATCGTGCCCGGCTGGCAGGGCTAATCCTTTCAAGCTTTGGCCTAATTCCGGGTTACCACATTGGGCGGCAATCCATGGCTGCAGGTCGCCATGAAGTAGAATCGTCGGCCCAGCCAAGGGTCCTTGCTTAGACCAATCCCAAACCGCCGACCCATCGACTTGCCCATCCTTTGCTTCCGTACCGCCCGCGAGTTGGTGTAAGCCGATGAAGGTTTCTTTCGCATTCGCATCGATACTGACGGCGACGGAGCGAAAGGGCGCCCCCAGGAATACGAAGTTTTTTAATTCTACCCGGCCTTTGGTGATTCCGGTCGGGGCACCCCAATGGCTTTCCACGAAAATCATCGCCGAGGGGTTTTCGTAACGCGGGAAAAGTTTCCAGAGCTCTATCCACCAATCGCCTAAGAGGCGATCAAGGGAGCCAGGCGCGATAGCACCCGATAAATTAAGCACGAAGGGACCGGCATTCAAAAGGCTGCAATCCGCTTCGCCGCGAATCGAGGCGAGTCGCAGCTCTTTTAATTTAAGCGGGAACGGCGAGCGGTCGGCTTGATAATTAAAATATCCGACAAGCGGCAGGTTTTGGTGCGGCGCCACGGTGTCCGCCGAAATTCCCAAAGCCTTCAAGCCGCTCACGGCTAAGCGACCGTCCGCGGTTTGGATTTCCCCCAAGGCGTTCAAGTGGAGGGTCGCTTGGTTGAGCAAGATCGAGTCCCCGAGGGAGATTTGGAGCGGGCGAAGCATCGGACGGACAAAGGCAAGGTCTTGGAATTCCTTGGTGTCGATGTTGGCCTGCCCGATTGCGACGAGGTAATTGCCGCGCGGCTTGAGCTGAATCGTGCCATGGGCCTGAGAGCTCCCCGTGGAGAGATTGAAGTCAAGGAGCGGAGAAAAGGGAACGGTTTGAGCGTAGCGCAGCTTGGCTTCCAGCTGGAATATTGGAAAGCCGCTAACCGTCGATTCATGCGCGCGCACCGAACCGGTAGTTTCATGCCAGGCCCTTCCCCCGGTGAGCCGAACGCTAAGACGTTGGGCGGAATATTCCCCCAAGATGGCGTTCAGGATTTCCCCGCTCACGTCCCATTTTTTCAAGCGGCCAGCCGCGTCCAGATGAACTTGGCCGCGGGCTTGGAAGTCGCGGGTCTCGATCAGGCCGAAGCCGGGCTCAACCCAGCGCGCACCTAATAAGCTTTTAAAATCAAGCGCCGACCCGCCGTTGGCTTCGCCGTGGGCGATGACATTCAAAGAGACGCCGGAAGATTTTTCGGTGACGGCCAAGCCCTGTTCAAGTCGACTCAATGCGCCTACAACTTTGGAGACAGACGTCACGACGGGCTGAGAATCGTCGACTTCCCCTAGTTCACGAAAAATTCCGGATGGCAGCTCCCCGCTCACGTGGACGCGGAGCTTGTTAGCTCTAGCCTGAAGCGTCGGCAGCATGAGCCACTGGCCCTCTTTGCTGAAGCTGCAGTAAAGGTCTTCGATGAGGGCGCGGCGTTGTCCGTTTTGCGCAACGGAGGCTGGACACCAGATTTTTCCGGCCTGCAGGCGGAGGCGCGTCGGACTTACCTGTCCCATCGATAACTGAACCAGGTTAAGACCAATTTCGAGCCGTTCGGCGGTAAAGACCGACCCCGTCAATCCTTCGATCTCCAGCGAGAGGTCATCCGCGGCCAAGGATCGGTCCGGCAAAAGCCAAAAGGATCGGGCTTGTAAGCGGATGCCCCGACGAGCGAGCGCGTCAGCGAGAAAATCCGTCACGAAGTCAGGTAGCTTGACGGGTTGGTCGAGGTGCGCGACCCAAAGGAGCGCGAGTTGGCACGGAAGAAGGAGGATTAAGGCAGTCGTGACTAGACGCCGGCAAAACTTCCGAAACGTGAAACTGGAGGCCTTGGCTTTCATCGCCCCGCTGTTTCCAGAAGGGGCGTAAGGATTTCGGCTAAGGTCGTTTCAAGCAGGAAGTCGTCGCCGTCCGTTTCGTCCCGAAGCAAGATGGAGCGCGGGGTCAAGGGGGTGGCGCAAAGGTAGGTGCGAAAAGTTTCGCTCGCCGCGGCAGCCCCCGTGGCGGCTTGGTCGGTGATGCGTAGTTCATATTTCCAATCCGTCGCTCCGATTTGGCGGGTCGGAAATTCCGTGGCCTTGACTTCGCTCATCCCGGTGGCGAGACGTCGGGCAGTCGCAGGCTCAAGCCGGCCGCTGCCCGTCCAGTTGCCGTCTGGCCGGAGTCGCGCTTCGCCCAGGACTTTACCATCGGTTCGGTCGGTAATCCGCAGCCCACTGACCTTCGCGCCTTGAGGCAATTCAGCGACGGTGCGATTACGCCAAGCTTGCGGTTCGACGTTTTGTTGGCCGTTGCTGAGGAGTGATACGTCACAGATGGCGCCGAGCGGTGAGCCTTTGGCATAAACCAAGCGGGTGGCCTGGCCGCTTTCAGGATCATCGGAAAACCCGACGATAATTTTTTCCGAACCGAATTCTAATTCAATCGTCTGCGTTAAGGCGGGTGGCGTCTTAAGGGGCACGATTGAAGGCAGGGTGGTGGTGCCGCCTTCCGGCGCCTTCCGGCGAGTAGCCCTGAGCTGACTTAAGGCATCGAGAAAGTAATTCACGAGTCGAACGTCTGCTTCCCGACGTTTAATCGCCGTCGAGCCCGGCGCTAGCGGAATTTCCCAACGAGAATCGCCACTGGCGCTATCGAGTCGATGGAGCGTGATGGAACGTCCCGCCGAAGTGATGGTAAATCCAGTCACCAGGGCTGGCTCGAAATCGATGGGCTTGGTGGCCGCCAAGGCTTCGCGCGGCCGAAGCCAATCGGTCAGGCTGCGGGCTTCGATGGTGAAGGTCGCCACATTATCCTCCAGCTTGGCGCAGACGAGGTTGGGAAACCCAGGAACGGGATTACCCACGAGGAGAACTTGGCGACGGGAATTGCCTTCGAGCGCCAGCCGCAAGGCGGGGTTGCTCAGGCCGGAGACATCTTCGCTAAGAGGGAGAAACTTGACAGCTCGCAGGTTGGCTAAGTCGGAAACCGCTTTCGTCGTCGCGTCCGCATCCGCCAGGAAATCGTAGGGGGCTTCAAAGCGCCACTCCGGCAATTGGTTGCGGCGACCGGAGCGAGGTCGGGATTCACTGGTGAGCGAGGTCGCGATTTCGCCGCCTTTATTCCGCAGGCGTACCGAAACGGCGCGGGCTTCAAAGTCGGCCACTTCAAAAATCTTGTCGACACGGTATGTCTCGGGTTTCGCTTCGATGGCGGCGCTCATGGATTCGCGGAGCGGAATGATTCGCTGGCCGTCTTCGGTTAAAAGAAAAACATTCCGGGTCGATGCCTGCTGCCCGATTTTTACTTCCGTCGTGGTACCGGTTTCGCTCGTAACTTTAAGCGTCCAGCGCGGCTTGGCTAAACCGTAGGCTTCGAGCGACGACCCATTGGCCTTAGACTCAGCGGCCAAGAAGCTATTTTCCGTCCGACAATCGTGCAACTCATCCACCAGGCGTTGCACCGCCCAGCTGTTCGCCAGCCAATCAAACGGCTCGCTGATATGCCAAAGCGAACTGCGTTTTTCGAGCACCAAGCGGTCAGCCCCATCGGTCAAAATGACCTTGGAGGGTGCCGCCGGGAAGAGCACCTGTTGGGTGATGTTAGCCGCCGTATGGCGATAGGTAGCCTTCCACACCAAGCCGAATGCGACCAGGTTGGCGATGAGAAGGATGAGCGTGGTGCGGGAGATCCGCATGTGGTTGTTAACTTCTGCGACGCCAGACGGAAACCGCAAGCCCGAGTGCGAAGATAAGAAGCGGAACGCTGATAAACCGGAGCGCCAGACTCCAGAAGTCAGAGGCGGTCGCATTCACCTGATATTCTCCGACCGAGCGCGAGGGGAGGGATATGGCACGATCGCGATCGGAGAGCCAGGCCGCGCACTGGGTCATGAACGCTCGGTTGCCTCCGCGGTTGAGGCGGGCATTCGCGGCGATATCGGAGGTACCGACGACCACTAGGCGACCGCCGGCTCCGCCGACACCCTTGCGGATTCCCGTCGCCCGTTCGGCCGCCGCGGCCAAGCAGACCGGGCCAGGCTGGTCGCGAGCGGGGTCAAACTTGACGGGGCGTCGCGTGAGGTCGGTTTCGCCCCAAGCCGCATCGGAGGAAAAGATTAATTGCCAGACGCCCAGGGTGCTGTCGGGCGCGCTCCCTTCATCGAAGCGAGCGGGGCGGAGTCGGGAGGCGATCAGCGGAAGATCTTGTTCCTTTAACACCTTGGTCAGCGGATGGTTTTTTTCGTCGAGGCGGCGGAGCGCAATATCTCCGTCGGTTGTCCGCCGCGAGGGATCGGGCTCCTGTAGTTCGGCGTCCGGCGAGAAGATTGCCCAATCCGTGAGCACGGGGTCGAGGCCGTGCTCACGGCCCGGATCCAGCAACGCCAAGACGCGTCCGTTCCGCTCGTATAAGTAATTACGCAGCCGGCCGCTTTCGGCTGGCGAAAACGGCGTGAGCGGACCGGGGATCAATACCATGGCGGCATCGCGGGGCACTTCTGCCAAGACGGCAAGGTCGAGGGTCTTGACTTCGAAATTACGGCTACGGAGTAGGCGCGAGAATTGGGACATCCCTCGCACCAGCGACGCGTCTTCGATCCCGAGCTCACCATGGCCGCGCGTGACATAGCAGATCGCTGGTTTCTCTTCCGTGACCTCAATGAGCGCCGAGGTGATCAATTCTTCTCCGCGAAAACCAGCGTTCGCGGTTAAAAGTTCGCGGTAGTTAATATATTTGGCGCGCGCGCCACAGGTTAAGATGAGAGCGGTGCCCGCTTCGGGCGGCCCATGCCGAGCTGCGATTTCGGAGAGTAGGGGTGCGTTACGGTCTAGTCCGGCGAGCTCGATGCCCAGCCAGCCCGGTCCTTGTTTGCCGGATTCTAAAACGTAAGCGTCCAGCAGCTTCAGTAGCTTATTCCTCAAGGCTTGAGCGACTTCGGAGCTGTCGCTCGTGACGACGACCGCCTTTACCCATCCTTTGTTTAAGCCTAAGCCGACCGGACTACGACGTCCGGCAGAGCGAACGGTTTCGATGGACTCGGGGGCTAGCGAGTGACGTCGATCGGAGGTGATGTCTTGGCGGAGGCGGAATTCGGGAAGCGAGCCCAAGTAGTTGACGAGCACCGCCAGGGCGATGGCGAGCACCGCCTGCGTCAAGCGGTTCAGCCGGCGAATCGGACGCACGGCACTGAAGTCATCGCGGATCGGAGCCATCTTATTCTTGGTCCTCGATGGCGAGATTCGCTAATCCCAAGCACAGTAAAGTGCCGGTGGCGTAAAGGATGATAGGGCGGGAATCCAGAATCCCACTCGCGAAATCTTGGAGGTGGGCGAAGGTCCGTAGATGCGCGGCGGGCTCTCGGAGCCAGCCCAACCACTCCCAGCTCTCGACGGGCAATGACTCCATCGCGCCGCCGGCCGCGGTGAGCGCCAATAAGCTGATGAAAGCAAGCAGGGCCGCCAGGGCGGAACTGCGCGTGACGCAACTGCAAAGGATGCCAATGGAGGCGTGCATCAGGCCGCTGACGGCGACGAAACAAATCCCACCCCAAAGCATGGACGGTTCGCTCAGGCGATGGTCGCCCGGCGAACCTAACTGAATTTCCACCAACAAAGGGAAAATTGTGAAGAGCAGCCAAAAGACCATCCACACTACCCATACGGAAAGAAATTTTGCCCAGACGACGGCGGCAGGGCTGGCCGGAGTGGTCAGCAGTGCGGCGAGCGTCCCCGACCGACGCTCTTCGGCGAAACTCCGCATGGTGAGCAGAGGCAGCACGCACAGCAGGGGTAGCCAAAAAAGCCGGAAGGTAGCTTCGACCGGAGTCCAATCTTGCGGCGAACGGCTTGATTCTAGGACTGCGAACCAATGGATAGAGCCCATAAGCGCGAGAAACAGCGCACCCGCGGCCCACGTATTCCAAGAGAGCACGGCGGACCGAAGTTCGTGGGCGAGTAGGGTACGAAAGTGTCGCATGCTATTACGGACGACGGTTTTCGGCGGGCGAACGCCGGGTGGCGGCCAAGAAAATATCTTCGAGGCCAAACTTGTCTTCGGAGATTTCGCGCAGATTCACCCCGCCGGCAATAAGTCCGCTCGCCAGCGTTTCGCGGACGGGTGAAGTTGCCGGCAAAATAACGCGATAACGGATGGCGCCCTCATTTTGTGATACCCTCTCCACCAAGGCGGCGGGCTCGAGGCGCTGGCAGGCAAGGGTGAGTTCGCTCAGGCTGGCGCCCGTAACGACGCTGAAACTTGACTCAGGGAGAAGTTCGCGCCGCAGATCATCCGTGCGGCCTTGGGCGACCAGTCGTCCGCGGTTGATAATGACGACCTTATCGCAGACTTGTTCGACTTCGTGTAAAATATGACTTGAAATCAAGACGGCCATCTTACCGCGCAACGAACGAATCAAATCCCGGATGCCTAAGATCTGATGCGGGTCCAGGCCGATAGTCGGTTCATCAAGGATGACGACCTTGGGTTCGGCGAGGAGCGCATCGGCAATGCCCACGCGTTGACGGAAGCCTTTGGAAAGTTGCCCGATCAGACGGCCGGCGGCGCGCCGGGCCAAATCGCAATCCTCCATCACACGATGGACGCGTTCCGCAACCCGATCGTTGGCGACATCTTTGAGGCGTGCCCGGAGCGTGAGGTATTCTTCAACCCGGAGGTCTTCGGGGAGCGGATTATTTTCCGGCATGTACGCCATGTGGCGTTTGGCTCCTACGGGATCAAGGGCGACGGATGCCCCCCAAATTGCGGCCCGACCTGACGTCCCCGACATCGTCCCGGAAAGGATGCGCATCGTCGTAGACTTGCCAGCCCCGTTTGGGCCTAAAAAACCGACGATTTCCCCTGGAGCGACCGTAAAACTCAAATCTTCGATCGCCGTCAACGAACCGTATTTTTTAGTGAGCCGCTCGGCGACCACGGCAGCTTCAGGTGTCGGCACGTCTTCGTTCATGGGGTGGGCACCTGGGGTTCGGGTTTAGGCTCGTTTGTGCTACTTAAACTAAGGTTTAAACGATTGAAGGGGGAGGGGTCCTTTACAAGCAGATTTGAAATAAGAACCCCGACCAAGCGCACGAGGAACCATTTGCCTCCGCTCCCTGTGGAAAGTCTTAGGGAAGGCCGTCCGCGGTATGGATTTCGTGAAGAATTAGATCGGCGACTTGCATGCCGCCGAAAAAATAACGACCCACCGCAGTTCACCATCATGTCGCTCGGCGAGGATCTTACCAAAGGAATTTCGCTGCGAGCCAGATGAATTTTGCCGTCTACGATTTAGCGCCAGAAGATGAACTGAGCCGTATTCTTTGGGCGCAAGCACGCCCGGGCGAGGCTTACCCAGCTGCCATCCATGGCGCCATCTTCCCGCAACCCGTCCAGGCCACGCCGAGCCCCTCGGCCCGCTAAATTACTTGGCGGCTGGAACGGGCGTCGCTGGGGCGGCGAGCAACGTAGGCTCCGAACGCACGAGCCAGGTCTTATCGCTTTGCCAGACATGGCTCGGACGTAAGCGTTTGTCCATCAGGTTGAGCCATTTGGAAGCAGCAGCTGTATCTCCCTTGCTCACGGCGATATTCGCAAGCGTCAGCATGGCGTAGCCGCGTAAGGTTTCGGCGACGGCCGCATTTTCGGCGATGGCCGTGATTGCGGGGATCGCCGTCGCCTCACCTAATTCATGACGGACCAAGGCAGCGTATAAGCGAGCGCGGACGGCGAGGGCTTCGACGGCGGGCGCTTTGCCGGCGAGGTCGGCTAGGCGGGCAGCGTCATCATAAGCTTTGACGGCATCATCTGATTTGCCGGCTTGCTTGAGCGCGTCGGCGACTTCGACCATGGCAACGGCCGCTAGGGGTTCGCCGTTATGTTTGGCGGCAAAGGCTCGCCGGGCGTTTTCATCCTGACAGGCCACATACTCCTGTCCGACCGCTTCTTTTTGGGCTTCGCTCCAGAAATAGAAAGCGAGGAAGGCGAGAATGCCGCCGATGAGGGCGGTCGAACCGCGGACGATAACATTCTGATTACGCTCCCAGAAAAGCCAGAGGCGGTCCTCGGCGTCGGCGTTGGCAAAGTCTTCATCGACAATGACCAAATTGCGATCGTCGTCGGCCGGTGGCTGCTTCTTGGAACTGTCGTCAGGCATGGGGGTCAACCCTTGCCACGGCTGGGATTGTGTCAAGTCACGCCTCCCCACGTCCGGGCTTGTCCCCGCCCAACTGTCCGCAATGATGGGCGGACTTATGAGCGCAACCGCTGCCGTTCTGTCCGTCCTCCAAGCGGCTCAGGTTCAAGGGAAGATTTCGGCTGATACCTTGGCGAATGCCGCGACTTGGGTCCGTTCCGGGGCCCTCCCCGTAGCCGGGCTTACCGCGCTGCAGGACTTACTCGCGCAGGAGGCCTGGGCTGAGCTCGAGGACCGTTTTTATAAAGGTATCGCCTTCGGGACGGGTGGTATGCGCGGCCGGACCGTGGGTCGGGTTTCGGCTGCCATTGAATTAGACGCCCAAGGGCTTCCGGTCTTGGCGGCCGTCGGCTCCGCGTGCCTCAATGATATCAATGTTTTGAGGGCAGTCATGGGATTGTGGCGGCACGTGTCCGCGAAGCAGCCCGGCGCCCGGCTCGTCGTCGCTCACGACGTCCGCCATTTCTCCCGTCACTTCGCCGAGCTGATCGCTGGCGCTTGGGTCGGCCTGGGTGGTGAAGCTTATTTGTTCTCGGGTCCCCGCTCCACTCCGCAATTAAGTTTCACCGTCCGTCATCTCCAGGCCCATGCCGGCGTGGTCATCACGGCCAGTCATAATCCGGCGCACGACAACGGGTTCAAATGTTGTCTCGCGACGGGCGGACAGGTGGTCGCCCCAGACGATGCGGCCATCGTGGCCGAAGTCTCTCAAATCACCCTCGCCGATGTGGCTCCGTATTTGAAAAAAAATCTCGCGGCCGTTCACACGGTCGGCGCCGAAGCCGAAGAGGCATACTTAGCCCGCTTGACCGGTATCGTCTTGGATCAGGAAATCATCGCTCGGCATACGCCAAAGGTTGTTTATACAAATTTGCACGGGACGGGAGATGTCATGGTAGTACCCGCTTTGCGTCGCCTCGGTATCGACCCTCACGTCGTCGAGGAACAGCGCGAGCATGATGGTCGTTTCCCAACGGTGCCCTCGCCGAACCCCGAGAATGCTTCGGCTTTTGCGTTGGCTTTGAAACTAGCCGAAGAAGTCGAGGCGGATGTCGTCTTCGCGACCGACCCGGACTCCGACCGCGTCGGGGTGGCCTGTCCCTTACCTGCCGGCGGCTATCGCTTGCTCAACGGTAATGAGGTGGCGGCCTTGCTTACCGAATTTCGAATTTCCTCGCTCAAGGATGCCTCCATTATCCCTTCGGCGGGTGCGCAGAATGTGGCGGTCGTCAAGTCGCTGGTCACGACCCCGCTGGTTACTGCCATTTGCGCGCGACATGGCGTGCGTTGTGTCGAAACCTTGGTCGGCTTCAAATGGATCGCCCGCAAGCTGGAGCAATGGACGAACCGCTTGGCGGAATCCGCTGGCGTCGCTTCCCTGGCTTTGCCTCTGCGTCGGCGTGCTCCCTTGGCCTTACGCCACTCGACGTTATTTATCTTAGGCGCTGAAGAAAGTTACGGCTACCTCGCCGATGATGCCGTCCGCGATAAGGATGCCAATGCCACCGTGGTCATGCTTTGCGAATATGCGGCGGTGCTGCGTTCTCGCGGCCGGACGATCCTGGATGCGCTCGATGTGCTGCACCTAAGCCATGGAGCTCACCACGAGGATTTATTAAACCTTTCCTTTGAGGGCGCCCAGGGCGCCGCTTGTATCCGGCGGATTGTCGCCTCATGGCGCGCGAAGCCACCAGCCACCATTGACGGTGCCAAGGTCGTCAAGGTGGTAGATTACGATCGCAATGAGGTAATCGATGCCGAGGGCGAGCGCGTACCCCCCGAAGAGTTTATCTTGGCGGAGTTGGCCGACGGCCGCCGTATCGCCGTGCGGGCCTCGGGCACCGAGCCCAAGGTAAAGTTCTATTCCTTCGCGCGAGCCGACGTCACCGATGCGGACGATTTACCCGCGGCTCGCGAACGTGCCCGCAAGGCCGCCTTAGCTCTTCGCGCTTGGTTGGAGACCGACGCTCGTCGTCGCGCCGCTTGATTTTATGAAGATCTTTTACGCGGCGTTTTTATTGCTCGTCGGTTGCGCCGTTCCGCCCGGCGATAAATCTTTCATCGCCGAAAAGACGCCAGCCGCCGCCGCTCTGGCCGGCAGCCAGCCGGGCGAAGGAACCCTTGAAGATCGCGTGCGCGCGGCGAATCAGAAAAACGACGAAAGGCTCCTGAAGGGCGATTGGCGGGCCGCGAAACCTGCCGTGGGTCCGCAGCCGTAGTCGTTACTTCGAATTCTTTGGTTTCAGGGGTAACTTGAGGCCCATCTGCACCTCCATATAAGTTGCAAGCTGCTCGACGAATACGGCCGCAAAGTGCCTGCGGCTGGCGTCCGTGTCGCGGACTCCCTTGGAATTACTTTCGAGCTGGAAGCCAGCGAAGTGGGTTTCCGGCGCGGTATGGATGCGGATATTGTAACCGCCGTTAAAGTAGGGTTCGCCCGGGATGGGTTTGGTGGCGCTCGGCGTGGAGGGGAAGCCCGACTTCTCCATCAGCGCCCCGAAACTTTGCGGTCCATGGAGGAGCGACGGATAGGCTAACGGATTTTTCAGTGCAAAGAGTTGCAAGGTACCTTTCTTGATGAAGTCCGGCTTGCTGAGTTCAGCGTCAGTCAGGCCGAACTCGTTCCGGTTATGCCCATAGCCCAACTCGAGACGCGCATCGGCGTGGCTGTGCCCGTGTAGGTCGATGTAGAAGCCCTTGCCATGCTTCGCGACGACGGCCTTCTGCGCCGTTTGAATGAAGCCTTGGAAATCCTTCCAGGTCTGTTCGGTCAGCGGATGACCGGCCGCACCTTCGATAATCTCGCGATTGCAGTCGACCTTTCGCCGGGCGACTTGGCAGATGATTACATGCGGGTGCTGGCCGGTACGGGCGACGAGTTCGTCGTCGATGGCGCGGGCGAGTTCTTGGGTGTTGGTGTCGAAAGCAAAGGTGCCTTTCGCGCGGTCCGGAAGTTCCTCAGGATTATTCCGGCCGCCGTGTGCGGCCGACAGTACGAAGGGCAGGCTGCCGGCGATGTACTCGACGTACTTATTGCGTCCGAAATAGGACTGGCCAGGCACATAGGCCTCGGCGGCATGCGCGGAGATTACGAATAACAGTAAAGCGATCAGCGAACGAGACATAGGGCTCCTTTAATATTTGCTGGTTTGATTGACTCAGCTCAGCGGCTGGCGCCGCCACGTTCCAGGGCGCGGATGGCGAGTTCTTCCGGAACGTCATCCGCAGTGCTGGCGGCGCCGATGCCGTCTTGCAGCACGAACCTTAGTTTGCCGCCCCGGACTTTCTTGTCGCGCCGCATTGCGGCTAGCATCTTGTCAATCGGGAGAGAAGCGCGCAGGCGGGTCGGTAATTGATGAGCGCGGATGACGGCCGCGACGCTCTCGGCTTGGGCTGCCGTGCAGTGTTTCAGGTCGGCGGAGAGATTCGCGGCCATGACCAGGCCGATGGCGACGGCTTCCCCGTGTAAGTAGGTGCCGTAACCGGCGGTGGCCTCGACGGCGTGTCCGAAAGTATGGCCGAGATTCAAGAGCGCGCGTCCACCTTGGGCGCTGGTCTCGCGCTCATCGCCCGCGACCACTGCTGCTTTGATTTCGACGCAGCGGCGGATGACGCGCGGCAACAGCGCGTGGTTCCAGCATAGCGGGGCGTTTTGTTCAAGCCGCCCGAAGAGATCAGCATCCGCAATCAAACCGTGTTTGATGACTTCGGCCATACCGGCGGCGAATTCGCGTGGAGGCAAGGTTTCGAGCAAGTCCGTATCCGCCCAGACGGCAGTGGGTTGGTGAAAACTTCCGACCAAATTTTTCCCGGCGACAAGATTAATGCCCGTTTTCCCTCCAACGGAACTATCGACCATCGCCAGCAAGGTCGTCGGGATTTGATAAAAATCTAACCCGCGTAAATAGGAGGCAGCGGCGAAGCCGGCCAAATCTCCGATGACTCCGCCGCCGAAAGCAAAGACGGCGCCATCTCGGGCGATACCGTTACCGGCTAAGAAATCCCAGATGCGCCCTAATTCCACCCCAGACTTAGCGGTCTCGCCATCTTGGGCGGTGACCAGTACGGGCATCAATCTGCCGAGCTCTTGAACGAAATCCCTTTGAGCTGCCGCCACGGCCGGCGAGGTGATCGCGGCGCACTTCTGCCCGGCGTCGACGCGTTGGCGTGCCGTAACCAAGGCCTCGTGGCGCATGCCTGCCCCGATTCTCACCGGGTAAGAGCGATTGCCTAATTGAACGGTGACGGTCTCGGCCGGCATGGGTCTAACGGTGACGCTCCTTGGAGCGGCTGGCAAGACAACCTCACGCGCTCAGGCCGAGAACGGAGCGTGCGTAAGCCTTGGCGCTGAACGGTTGCAGGTCTTCAGGTTTTTCGCCCATACCGATAAAGCAAACGGGGAGGCCAAGCTCTCGGACCACCGCCACCAGCGCACCACCTTTGGCTGTACCATCAAGTTTCGTGACGATCAGGCCAGTCAACCCCACGGCTTCATGGAAGACCTTGGCTTGTTCGATGGAGTTCGCGCCCAGCGAGCCATCGATCACCAGCCATTTTTCGTGCGGCGCTCCGGGGAGTGCTTTCGCGATCACGCGAACGACTTTGCGTAACTCTTCTAAGAGGTGGGTTTTGGTGTGGAGCCGACCGGCGGTATCTAAAATCGCGAAATCAACGCCCCGGGCCGCGGCGGCTTTGACGGTATCGAAGGCGACCGCGGCGGGATCGGCTCCGGCGGCGCCACCGACGACTTCGACGTCAAGTCGGGCGGCCCAAGCCGCCAGCTGCTCTCCGGCGGCGGCGCGGAAAGTGTCACACGCCCCGAGCAGACTTGTTTTACCATGTTGTTGAAAGTACCAGGCCAGTTTGGCGGCGGTCGTGGTTTTGCCAGCGCCATTGACGCCCAGCAGCATGATGACCGTCGGCTTGGCCGTATAAGGATGAAGGGTTTTTGCACTGCCCAAAGCCTGTTCGATGGCTAAAGCGGCGGCTTCGGCGGCGCCGGCATGGCGAACAGCAGCCTCCTTTTTCCAGGCGGTTTGCGCGGCGGCCACGACTTCATTTGTGGTCGTCAGGCCAAAATCCGCGGCGATCAGACGTTCGCGTAATTGTTCGGCGGTTTGGCCGTCGATGGGTCGCGACAATAGGTTCGCCATCGCTTCCGCGGTGCGCCCGAAGCCGGCCTTTAAACGTTCGAAAAATCCGCCCGCCATGGTTCAGACTCCTTCGGCTTTGCGCGGATCGCGCCCGATTTCTTCCTTATAACTGTCCAGGATGCCGTTCACGAAACGTTTGGATTCATCGGACGAGAACATTTTAGCAATATCGACGGCCTCATTGATGCTGACGACGGGCGGGATATCCGTGCGGCGCATGAGTTCGAACGCCGCCAGGCGCAGAATGGCTAAGTCGACACGGGCGATCCGGGTAAAAGCCCAGTTCTTCGCATACTTTCCGATGATCTCATCGATGAGGGTCGCGTCGCGGATGACCCCATGAATGAGTTCTTCCGCGAAAGAGTAGTATTCCCGAGGCTGTTCGCGTTCCGAGAAAAAGTCGTAAAGGCTCGTGACGAGGTCGCCGTGGCGTTGCACTTCCCAGGAATAAAGAAACTGCATGGCGGCGACCCGGCTGTCATGGCGACGGTTGCGCTTCACCGGGATGGCGGCGGGATCCGGGGCCACGGGCTCGTCCGGAGAGATGATGCTAATCTCGATGCCGGCCGGCAGGTTGATGCGCCTCATGACGTCGACGGTCTGCGACGTGGCGTTGATGATTTCGAGATTACGGCGGTGGCCGCGGATCTCGTCCTGGCCTACCGCACGATAGACCTCGATTTGCGAGGGCAAGGGAAAGGGGCCGGAGATACGGGCGCCGGTGGGCGTCACGCTGGCCACGATTTCTGACGCGCATTGATCCGCCATGCGGTAGTCGATGCCCTTGATACGGATGCGTATCTTGGCGCGGGACGAGGGCGAAATAGTCGAGTCGGAATCCACGTTAGTTCTGGGCAAAGGGGTCATGGCCGTGGCGTTTATGTCCCTCTGCTTCGGCTTGATCGAGGCGTTCGCCCAGTTCGATCCGATGCGCGGCCATCGTGAGAGCCGCCAGGGCGAACTCCGTGCCGCGATCGAGGTCGCCTCTACAACGGGCTTCCGCTTGGTCGCGCGTGTTGGTCACCACGATGCCGTTGATGACGGGGACCTCGGAGCGCAGCGACGCGTCAATGAGGGCTTTGGCGGTGGCGTGGGCGATGATTTCGTGGTGAGGGGTGTCTCCGGCCACGACCACGCCGAGCGCAATCACGCAATCGTGGTCGCCGGACATCGCCGTCATGTAGGCGCAGTAAGGAATCTCGCCCGAGCCGGGGACGCGGATAATTTTAATATTAGCGGCCGGGACGCCGCCGCCATGCAAGGTCTTAAGGACCCGAGTAAGCAGGGCTTCCACCAGTTCTCCGTTATAGCCGGCGGCGACAATGGCCAGGTGCAGTTCAGCGCCGTCGACGGCATCAGGAATAGGCTTATCTTGGCTCATGGTGGAAGAACAGGAGCCCGATGGAGGGGTTTCTTCCCCTGCCTGCAAGCGGAATCACCTAAGGGGCGTCTTAGAACGGGACTTGTTCGACGATTTCCAGCCCATAACCCCCAAGGCCCACGACCTTGCGTGGGTTATTCGTAATCAGCCGAATCTGTCGCAGTCCGATATGCGAAAGAATCTGCGCACCGATACCGTAGTCACGCGCATCCATTTTACCGAGGCGGACGCCTTCGTTGTCCGCTTGCATCCCGCCAAAGGGTTGGGTGACGTGAACGATCACGCCATACTCCGCTTTGGCCACGGCTTCAAAGCTGGCCCCCAATGAGGTGCCCGCGCCGAATTGCTGGCCGCGGAAAAGGTCTCCCAGGAGATTTTCACGTTGGACGCGAACAAGGGTCGGTCGGTCGTTGGGTTGTCCGCGAATGAAGGCCAGGTGTTGGCGGCCATCTGGGATCGAGCGGTACACCCGGAGGGTAAATACTCCCCACTGCGACTGGAAGGGGCTCTCGGCGATGAGTTCTACCAACCGTTCGCGGCGGTGCCGGAACTCGATGAGTTGGGCGATGGAGATCATGTGCAGCCCGAAGCGCTGCTTGAGCTCGAGCAATTCAGGCAAGCGGGCCATCGAACCATCCTCGTTGAGGATTTCGCAAATGACCCCACTGGGATGCAGGCCAGCGAGTGAAGCTAAATCGACGGCCGCTTCGGTATGGCCAGCCCGCTGGAGTACGCCGCCCGGGCGGGCCATCAGCGGGAAAATATGTCCAGGCTGGACGAGCTGTTCAGGTTTGGACTGCGGATCGGCGAGGATGGAAATCGTCTTCGCCCGGTCATACGCGCTGATACCGGTCGAGATGCCGTCGGCTGCGTCGACCGAAACCGCGAAGGCGGTGCGCTGCGACTCGCGGTTCTCCGGCACCATCTGTGAGATGCCGAGCCGACGTAGTTGATGTTCCAGCGTGGGCACGCAGATGAGCCCCCGCGCATGGCGGATCATCATGTTGATGGTCTCCGGCGTCGCTTTCGAAGCGGCCATGACGAGGTCGCCTTCGTTCTCGCGGTTCTCGTCGTCCGTCACGATCACGAGCTTGCCCGCGGCGATATCCGCAAGGGCTTGCTCGATGGTGTCGAAGGGCTCGGACATAAAAGGAGGGAGGTTCGAACTTGGTCGTTCCCTCCCTCGGTGCAAGCGGGGAGATGTCTCCCCTGGCTTAAAAGCGCAGGCTTTGGCTTATTTAGCGGCCGCGGCCTTGGCCTTGCCCTTGGCGGCACCCTTGCCCTTGGCGGCGGTAGGCGCGGCCTTCATGGCTTCGGTGATCTTGACGCGGGCCTCCTTCCAGGAGGCTTTAGGTTCGGCCTTGGCGCTCCAGATCACGAAGTTGCGGAAGGTGGCGGACTGGCCGGCGCAGGTGAAGCCGGGGTTGGCCTTCTCGGCTTTAAAGAGGTCGTCGCTACCGAAGCCGCTAATCTTGCCGTCAATCGTTGCGACCATGGTGTCACCGACCATCTCGAGCACGACGCTGTGCCAGGTGCCAGCTTCGAAAGCCTGAGCCTGATTCAGGAAGACGATGCTCTTCTCGGGACCATCATGATCATGATCATCTTTCTGCACGCGGAGTGACGTCGGCGTGATCATCACGCGGGCGACATGTTCCTTAGCATCGTTGATGCTGAGCGAGATTGTCTTGGCGCCATCGAGGCGGAATTCGAAGGCCGCGACGAAATCTTGGAGCTTCACGGGTACGCGGCCGGCGGCACCATGCTTGTCTTCTGGAAGTTCTTCGACGCGGATGCCATCGGCGGTGCGTTCCCACTTACCCTTGGCGATCTTCCATTCGGCGGCCTTAGAGTCCTTGGTCAGAGCGTCGCTGACAATTTCTTTGTCTGGCTGGGCGAGCAGGGTGACTGGGGCTTCAGCTCCGCAGAGCGGCGAGACGAAGGCGAGGAGAGCGAGGAGGCGGAGCGACATGGGATTGTCCAAGTAGAACCACGGAAACACCCAATGGTTGCGATTATTCGTAGGTCAGCTGCGCGGTGGCGTTAGTCGTGGCCGACGAAACCGTCCGAACCCAATAGGCATTGATCCAATCGGGGAACTCGAAGGTCTCCTTTGCGCCCGCGGCTAGCTTGAAGCTCTGGTAGGCCGCAAAACGGCCGTCGCCCGCGACATCGAGCTCGACGGTGATGGTCGTCTCGGCGACGCCCTTATTTTCAAGGACGAGGGTCTTCTTGTCGTACCCGGTCATCAGGTAGGGGTCCGACGGCTTACCGGCGCTGACATCGCTATTCTTCCACGGCCCGCCGTGTCCGCGAGGCTTACCGAGTTTCCAGAGGTCGTCGGCCGTGCCGACCCAGACGGCGGCCTTAGCATCGTCGGAGCGGATGATGTGGCGGTCATCCTTGGCGGCCTCGGGCGAGATACCGCTGAGCACGAGCAGGCCGCGGTAGGAGCAATAATCATGGATAGCGGCGTCGCTCGTCGCAATCGGGCGCAGGCGGATCGCGCCCTTGGCGTTGAGCGCCGGGAGTTCGTAGAAGGTGCCGTGAGCTTGAAGCATGTCGCGTTCGGTGCACACTTCGCGCGCTTTGCGCAGCGCACTGCGGGCGAGCAGCGCGTCTTGAGTCGGCGAGGCCGAGCGAGGAAGGCGCCAGCGGATACCGCTTTCTTCGAAGATGACGGAGGCTTCGTCGGCGGTGACGATACCCTGCGGGATCGGGGTATTCTTCTCGACGTAGGCGGCGGCCGCGGGGTCCTTCTGTTTGGTGAGTTTTAGATCGGCGGAGAGCTCGTAGGCGTCGCCGAGCGTGGTCTGGTCCGGCGTCACGGTTGCGGCGAGCACCGAGAGCGTGCGGAGGTTTGCCCCGCGCGTCAGGAGGAACGCGCCCTGCGAAGTCAAGTCACCGGCGCGGCTAAGTCCTTTGAAGAGCGGCCCGCGCTCGGCGACGCGTTCATCCTTCGCCGCGTATTGGAAGGTGACGCTGGCCTTGGCGACGTCGCGGTTGGCCTTCGCGCGGATCCAAGCGCCGGGGATTTCGGCCGGGATCTCGACCCACAGCGTAGACTCATTTACTTTCAGCGCTACCTCGCGCCAGGCTTTCCACTGGCCGTCGCCCTGTGCGTCGATCTCCATTGTAAATGTCGTGTCCGCCGCGCCGTCATGCTGCAGCTGGACGGCGCGTTTCGCGAAGCCGGCCAGTAAGAAAGGATCCGAAGGGTCGCCGGCGAGGATGGGTTCGTCCACCCAGACGCTGCCGCGACCGATAGCCGGGCCGAGATGGTCCGGCGCGTCGAGCGCGGTGAACCAGAGGTTGGATTGAGACTGGCCGGGGCCAGCGAGCGCACCCTTGGCGGGACGCTTGTTGAGGAACTCAGATTTCGCGGTGTCGTCGCAACCGAAGACGAGGCGATCCTGCCAGCGCGTGAAGTCGCCGATGACCTTGAGGTAGGATGAGCGCGCTGCGAGGCCGGCGGAATGCTTGGACGAGAAGTTGGCGGGGAATTTCCAGAAGAGGCCGTGCATGGTCATCAGGCGCGAGCCTTCTTCACCGATGTCGCGGATGCGCGGCCA
>Ga0208960_1000076_pt1 | contig 50105 bp, 43 predicted proteins | sample GreLakmeON33MSRF_FD_187703 | JGI IMG/M metagenome (GOLD analysis project Ga0208960, IMG submission 187703) | Freshwater lentic microbial communities from great Laurentian Lakes, MI, USA - Great Lakes metaG ON33MSRF (SPAdes) | ecosystem: Environmental > Aquatic > Freshwater > Lake | place: Great... | reverse complement strand
ATTAGTGCGGAAGTTTTACTTCCGGCAATTGCTGCAAGAGTTTCTCCTGCGCGCAAGCGAGATTTGATTGTTGCAGCATCAAGTCCAATTATGGAAGCTATTAATGCTTCTTTAGCTACACGATCTGCAACTCTTTCTGTTTTAGATTCAGTTTTTCTGCCCTTGTCTTGCGCTGAAGCAAGTCCAGCAGTTCCTAATGAAAGAACAAGTCCAGTAGCGATTGCTGCAGCTACAAATTTCTTCTTCACTTTTCTCCTAGCAATTAATTCAAACGCCTTTGCGCTCGATGGCCCTATATAACTGATTGACCCTGTGGTAAAAGTATAGTTTTCCTTAGAGCCAGGTGTGAATTATGGACATAACCCTCAAAGTTATGCTCAGTAGCGCTTATCTGAAAGACGAGAATCCTCTTTTAACCGTCATTAGAGAGGGAGCACTCTACTTAGTGGAAGTCCCCAGCCATGGGGAACCAAAACCCTCTAGGAGTGGGTCGTGATGAAAGCAAAATCAAGAAAAACATTTCTCTTTCCTCTAGTAATTTTTACATTGATTGCAACACAAATTTCGGCAACGGCAAGCTCTGGCGCAATACTTGGAAAAACATTTAAAGCTGCAGGAAGAACAACTTCTGCAATTCCAACAATGTTATTAAGCGGCAGCGGTACACCTTCTGCTTCGGTTGGAATAAATGGTGATTTTTATATTGATAAAAAAACATTCAATTTATTTGGCCCAAAAGCAAACGGGAAATGGCCCGTGCCAATTAATTTAAAAGGTCCAACTGGATTAATGGGTCCGCAAGGCGTTGATGGAAAAACTGGATCAACGGGATCAGTTTCGGTAGGAAGTGCTGGTGATACTGGTGCACAAGGTGAAACTGGCGCGACGGGTGCAACAGGTACAACAGGTGAAAAAGGCGATAAAGGTGACACTGGTGCGACAGGTGCGACAGGTGAGCGAGGTGCAACTGGAGCTTCCGGTGGTTCTGGTGCAACAGGTTCACAAGGTGCAACAGGTTCACAAGGTGCAACCGGAGGTGCGGGTACAGCGGGAGTAAATGGCACTAATGGAACTAATGGAACGAACGGTTCTATTGGTTCACAAGGTGCTCAAGGGTTGAAAGGTGATACCGGAACAGTTGGTAGCACTGGTAGCACTGGTTCTGCAGGTCCATCAAACGCTTACTACATAAGTGTTGGCGCATTCACGTTAAATTCAAGTGCCTGGCCTTCATCTGCTGGATCGCCAAGTATTGGAACTTTAGAAGCTAATAAAAATTATGTTTTCGATGTAATTCTTAAAGGCAAAATTGCCAACAGCGTGACTAGTAAATATTTTGGTTTAACAAGTTCCTGTTCTAGCGGTTTAGCTACATTGAATGCAAACTATGTAGTTTCAGAATCATTTGATGTAATTAGTGAACTTGCTTCACATTCTTATGTTTTTCATGTGATTGGAACAGTTGCGATGGGAAACAGCGCAGGTTCACTTGCGTTTACAATAATTGATTTACAGGGAGTTAGTGGATCAAATGCAATGGTATTTAGTGGATCAGCGGTAATTCAATTAGTGGGGAGTATTGGATAAATAAACTCCAAGGAAAAATTGGAGCGGGCGACGGTAATCGAAACCGCATGGCCAGCTTGGAAGGCTGGAGCTCTACCATTGAGCTACGCCCGCGTTGTTTACGCGGTCTTGCTTCTCGCGGAGGGATTCTCTGCGAGGGGCATAGGTTATCGGGTGAGGTAATAACTTGGGAATTTCTCGTCTAGACTCTCACATTGCGCCGCGGGGCGTAGCGTAGTGGCTAGCGCGCCTGCTTTGGGAGCAGGAGACCGAGAGTTCGAATCTCTCCGCCCCGACCAAATTCCATAAAAATCCTGACCGAGAATGAAAATGTAAAAAGGAGTTCCGTGAAAAGCGCCGTTGAAAAACTTTCGCCAACTCGAGTTAAGTTAACTATTGATTTGGAATTCACCGAGCTCGCACCGCACATTAAAGATGCGTACCAGAGTATTTCCGAGAAGATTGTTATCCCAGGGTTCCGTAAAGGAAAAGTTCCGCAAGCAATGATCGATCAACGCGTTGGCCGTGGCTCCGTTCTCGATGAAGCGATAAATGCAGCACTTCCAGTTTTTTATAGCCAAGCTGTGCGTGAACATGAAGTTCTTGTAGTTGGTCGTCCAAATGTAGATATCACTGAGCTTGAGGATAATAAGAAAGTTGCTTTCACGGTCGAAGTAGAAGTTCGTCCAGAAATTGAACTGCCAGACTTTTCAAAGATTTCTGTCAAAGTTGATGACGTAGCAGTCACAGAGAAAGATATTGAAGAGCAAGTAGATTCACTGCGCGCTCGCTTTGGCACCTTAACTGCTGTTGAAAAAGATGCTGCTACTGGCGACTTCGTTTCAATTGATTTAGTTGCAAAAGTAGATGGCAAAGAAATTGAAGGCGGATCTGCAAACGGAATTTCATACGAAGTTGGCTCTGGAAAGATGATTGAAGGGCTAGATGAAGTACTAGTTGGCTTAAAAGTCGAAGACCAAAAAACTTTTAATGCACCACTTGTTGGAATGGCCGAAGGCGAAATTGGGGAAGTAACTGTTACTTTGAAAGCGGTAAAAACTCGTGAACTTCCTGAGTTAAATGATGAATTTGCTAAGCTTGCAAGCGAATTCGATACTTTAACTGAACTTCGCGCTGATGTAAGTGAGCGTTTAACTCGATTAAAGAGCATGGAACAAGGTGCCCAAGCACGCGACCTTCTTGTGCAACAGTTATTAGACACTTTAGAAATTCCAATTCCAGAAGGAATTGTGGAAGAAGAAGTAACTGCGCATCTAGAGAAGGAAAATCGCTTAGATGACACGGCTCATCGCGCTGAAGTTATTGAAGAAGTTAAGAAGAGCTTGGCTACCGAATTCTTACTAGACGCGATTGTTAGAGCTGAAAATGTACAAGTTTCCGAAGCTGAGTTAACTGAATATTTAATTCGTTCCTCTGCTCGTTACGGAATGGCTCCAGAACAATTCGTGCAAGAGATTTCGAAGTCTGGTCAAATAACTTCCGTTGTAGCCGATGTTTCTCGAACCAAAGCACTTGCCGTTGTGTTAGAACAAGTGGCTGTTGAAGATGCATCTGGTCGCAAAGTTGATTTAGAAGCGTTGCGCCCCAAGCCTGAAATAGCTGAACCAACCGAATAATCGCTTCGCCCTAAGCGAACAAGCGCGCTTTTCGCATCTTTTTTCCTTTATCAGGAAGCAATTGCGCGTAAAGATTGTTAGGGTCAATACCAGAACAGATGGAGGAAATCGTGGAGCTTATAACGCCACAATCTCGCTCAGCACAAACAAGTGTGGGTGGATTGGAAGATCGAGTTTATGACCGACTTTTAAAGGAAAGAATTATTTTCCTAGGGTCGGTAGTCGAAGATTCCATGGCCAATGCAATCGCTGCACAAATGTTATTGCTAGCTGCCGAAGATCCAGATAAAGATATTTATCTTTACATCAACTCACCTGGTGGTTCTATCTCTGCGGGTATGGCGATTTACGACACTATGCAATACATCAAGAATGACGTTGCAACAGTTGCAATGGGTCTTGCTGCATCGATGGGTCAATTCTTATTATGTGCCGGTGCTGCTGGAAAACGTTATGCGTTGCCACACGCACGAATCATGATGCACCAACCTTCTGGTGGAATTGGTGGAACTGCAAGTGATATCAAGATTCAAGCAGAACAGATGTCTTTCACCAAAAAAGGAATGGCCGAATTAATTGCATTCCACACTGGCCAAAAGGTAGAAATTATCGAAGCTGACTCAGATCGCGACCGTTGGTTTGCTGCCGAAGAAGCAAAAGAGTATGGCTTTGTTGATCATGTTGTTAAATCTGCTGGCCAAGTAGCAGGAAGTGGTGGTACTGCCCGATGAAACAATCCGACCTAATTAATCAAGTAAGTCGTTATGTGCTCCCAACAATTGAAGAGCGCACTAGCTATGGATATAAGCGCCTTGATCCTTATACAAAATTATTCGAAGAGCGCATTATTTTCTTGGGTCAAGCAATCGATGACACCGTTGCTAATGATGTCATGGCCCAACTTTTGACTTTGGAATCTATGGATCCAGATCGCGACATCATGATGTACATCAACTCACCTGGTGGCTCATTTACTGCGCTAACTGCAATTTATGACACGATGCAATTCGTTCGCCCAGATGTAATGACAATCTGTCTTGGTCAAGCTGCATCTGCGGCTGCAGTATTACTTGCTGGTGGAACTGCTGGAAAGCGTTACGCGCTTGAGCATTCACGAATTTTAATCCACCAGCCATATAGCGAAGGTGGCGGACAAGGTTCCGATATTGAAATTCAAGCTCGCGAAGTTATGCGGATGCGGACACTTCTTGAAGAGATGTTAGCTAAGCACTCTTTACGACCAAAAGAAGAGATTGCTAAAGATATTGAACGCGACAAGATCCTTACTTCAGCTGAAGCAGTTGAGTACGGATTAATCGATCAAATTCTTGCTTCGCGTAAAGCTTCAAAGAAGTAATTACTCTAAGAGCGAACAGCTTTTTACTAATTAACGCGCATTAATCAAGACGCAACTAAGCACTTCCGCGTACCCTTAGTGCAACGGATTCCCCCCGTTGAGAAGAGGACGTAATGACACGCATCGGTGAAAGCGGTGACCTGCTTAAATGTTCTTTCTGCGGAAAGACGCAGAAGCAAGTTAAAAAGTTAATTGCTGGTCCAGGCGTATATATATGTGACGAGTGCATCGAGCTCTGTAATGAAATTATTGAGGACGAGCTAAGCGAGAGCACCTCACTTGGAATCCAGGAACTTCCTAAACCAACTGAAATTTTCAATTTCTTAGATCAATATGTAATCGGACAAATGCGCGCTAAGAAATCCTTATCAGTTGCTGTTTATAACCATTACAAACGAATTAAGTCTGGCGGTGGAACTCGCGAAGACGGTGTCGAACTCGCGAAGAGCAATATTCTTCTATTAGGTCCAACTGGTTGTGGCAAAACTTTACTTGCGCAAACATTGGCAAAAATGTTAAATGTGCCATTTGCAATTGCGGATGCGACTGCGTTAACCGAAGCTGGTTATGTCGGTGAAGATGTTGAAAACATTCTGCTTAAATTAATTCAAGCAGCCGATTTTGATGTTAAGAAAGCTGAAACTGGAATTATTTACATTGATGAAATCGATAAAGTTGCTCGCAAGAGTGAGAACCCTTCAATCACTCGAGATGTCTCTGGTGAAGGCGTACAACAAGCGCTGTTGAAAATTCTGGAAGGTACAACTGCATCAGTTCCACCACAAGGTGGTCGTAAACATCCACATCAAGAATTTATCCAAATCGATACTACAAATGTCCTATTTATTGTAGGCGGAGCGTTTGCTGGCCTTGAGAAAATTATTGAAGGTCGTAAAGGAAAAGCTGGCGTTGGATTTAATGCAACCTTGCAAAGCGAAGCTGATAAGAAAACAATTGATATATTCGCAGATGTAATGCCCGAAGATTTGTTGAAATTTGGCATGATTCCAGAGTTCATTGGCAGATTGCCGATTGTTACTAGTGTAGAGAATTTAGACCGCGCTGCGTTATTACAAATTCTTACTGAACCTAAGAATGCGCTAGTTAAGCAATATCAACACTTGTTTGAAATGGATGATATTGAACTTGAAATTCAACCGGAAGCGTTAGTTGTGATTGCAGATCAAGCTATTAAGCGTGGTACTGGAGCACGCGGACTTCGCGCCATAATGGAAGAAGTTTTATTGCCGGTAATGTATGAAGTTCCATCTAAGAGTGAAATCGGAAAAGTTCTGATTACGCCAGAAGTTGTTTCAGATCATGCGACCCCAACCTTTGTTGACCGCGGTGTTATGGGTCCAAAGCGCACAAATAAGCGTTCAGAAGAGAAGAGCGCTTAATCTAGACTGTCGCATTATGACTGAGCTGCCATCAAGTTTTGTTCCTGCCGATATCGAGGGACCGCTTTACGCTGCTTGGGTTAAAGCTGGATATTTCAACGCTGATGCAAAGTCAGATAAGAAACCATTTACGATCGTTATTCCACCGCCAAATGTGACCGGAAGTTTGCATATCGGCCACGCGCTGGATCACACAATTCAAGACATATTAATTCGCATGAAGAGAATGAAAGGTTTTGAAACGCTTTGGTTACCTGGCATGGATCACGCTGGAATTGCTACTCAAAATGTTGTAGAAAAACAATTAGCAGCACAAGGTAAAACTCGCCACGATCTTGGCCGCGAAGAATTTGTTAAGAAAGTTTGGGAATGGAAAGCAGAATCTGGCGGCGCGATTCTCGAACAGATGAAACGACTTGGCGATAGCGTGGATTGGTCACGTGAAGCTTTCACAATGGACGAGAATTGTTCGCAAGCAGTGCTCACAATATTTAAACGGTTATTTGATGCAGGTTTGATTTATCGAGCCGAACGAATCATCAATTGGTGCACCCGTTGCTTAACTGCGCTTTCCGATATTGAAGTTGATCATAAAGAAATTCCTGGCGAATTTATTTCAATTGTCTACGGCGAAGGCGATGATCAAATCACGATCGCGACTACCCGCCCAGAAACTATGTTGGCTGATGGTGCAGTGGCAGTTCATCCTGATGATCCCCGTTATAAACATATGGTTGGCCGATCCGTATTATTGCCATTAGTAAATCGAATGATTCCGATTATTGCTGACGAAGTTGTTGACCCTGAGTTTGGAACTGGCGCGGTAAAAGTAACGGCAGCTCATGACCCTAATGACTTCGAAATCGCGAGTCGGCATGACGTTGAATTGATTGTAATCATGGATAAAAATGGTGTTATCGAGAACACTGGAACTCAATTTGATGGCATGGATCGTTTCGATGCGCGTAAAGCCGTAGTTGAAGAGTTACGGAAGATGGGCAAAGTTGTTAACGAAAAGCGTCCTTATTTGCATTCAGTTGGACACTGCTCTCGATGTGAAACGATTGTTGAACCTCGACTTTCTAAACAATGGTTTGTGAAAGTTGCACCGCTTGCTAAGGCTGCCGGAGATGCAGTTCGAAACGGTAAAGTAAAAATTGAACCAGCATCAATGGAGCCAAGATATTTTGAATGGGTAGACAACATGCACGATTGGTGCATTTCTCGCCAACTTTGGTGGGGACATCGGATTCCAGTTTGGTATGGCCCAAACGGTGAAGAGATTGTTGTTGGACCTGGCGAAAGCGCGCCAGCAGGTTATGAACAAGATCCAGATGTTTTAGATACTTGGTTCTCATCTGGGCTCTGGCCATTTTCAACACTTGGCTGGCCGAATAAAACGGAAGACTTAAAGAAGTTTTATCCAACCACAGTATTAGTTACTGGTTACGACATTTTATTCTTCTGGGTAGCGCGCATGATGTTGATGGGGTTATTTGCGATGGATGGCGTTGCGCCATTTCACACAATCGCGCTACACGGATTAGTGCGCGACAAATTTGGCAAGAAGATGAGCAAGAGTCGTGGCAACGCTGTTGATCCAATTGAGTTTATGGATAAATATGGATCAGATGCGTTGCGATTCACGCTTGCTAATGGCGCTAACCCAGGTTCTGATCAAGCGCTAGCAGAGGAGTGGGTTGGTGGCGCCCGTAACTTCGCTACCAAACTCTGGAATGCAACCAGATTCGCAATGATCAATGGCGCAACAATTGCTGGCGACCTTCCTGATTCAAAAGCTTTAAATCATATTGATTTATGGATTCTCAATCGCTTAAACGAAACTATTAAATTAGCTGACCAGAATTTTGAGAATTTTGAGTTCGCAAAAGCTTGTGAAGCGATTTATCACTTTGCTTGGGATGATGTTTGCGATTGGTATTTGGAGCTAACTAAAGACGTATTTGCGAAAGGTGGTACTGAAGCCGAAAACACTAAGCGGGTACTCGGCCATGTACTAGATCAATTATTCCGATTACTTCATCCAGTCATGCCCTTCATTACTGAAACTCTTTGGAAAGCGTTAACTAATGGTGAGTCGCTGGTTATTTCTGAGTGGCCGGTTGCCGATGCGCTAGTTGATGAAAAGAATGTAACTACGATAGTTTCTGATTTACAGAATTTAATTACCGAAATACGACGCTTCCGAAACGACCAAGGAATTAAAACTTCCGTAAAGATTCCAGCTCAAATACATGGGCTTAGCAAGGGTGGGCTTTCGAACTATGAAGGAGCAGTTCGATTTGTAACCAGACTTGATGCGCCATCTGAAAAGTTTTCCGCAAGTGCAAAGATTGAGATTGGGCGCTTCAGCGTTGAATTTGATCTAACGGGCAATGTGGACGTAGTCGCAGAACGGGCGCGATTAACTAAAGATTTAGCCACTATTGAAAAAGATAAACAGACTGCGCTTGTGAAGTTAGAAAATGAAAAATTTATGGCTAAAGCACCGATGGACGTTATCAAGGAAATTAGAGAGCGCGCCGAATTTTGTACAACTGAAATAACTCGCATCAATGCCTTACTTGCAGCGCTCCCTTCAAAATGAACTCTGCTGAAGATTTAGATAAATTAAATTTCATCGAGCAAGCATTACTCGCTCGCTGGCCAGAAACTAAGTTAGAGCCCACCCTTGATCGAATCGCGCTATTAGCTGATGCGCTTGGTTCACCGCAACTTTCTTACCCAACCCTGCATTTAACTGGAACTAACGGCAAGACCACAACATCAAGAATGGTGGATTCCCTTTTTTATGAAATGGGGCTAAGGACTGGAAGATTTACCAGCCCACATCTTGAATCTTTCTTAGAGCGTATTTCGATAAATAAGGAACCAATTAGTGCAGCCGGAATGGTTGCAACTTATAATGATGTTGCACTTTATTTGGATTTAGTAGATAGCAGATCCGAACATCCAGTTTCATTCTTTGAAGCAATTACTGCGTTAGCTTTTGTAGCATTCGCAGAATTTCCGGTTGATGTTGGTATTTTTGAAGTAGGCATGGGTGGCGAATGGGATGCAACTAATGTAATTAATTCCGCAGTGAGCGTAATTACACCAATTGGATTTGATCATATGCAATATCTTGGAAACACTTTAGTTGAAATTGCCGCCACAAAATCTGGAATTATAAAGCCGCATTCAGTAGCTATTTTGGCCCACCAAGATGTCGAAGTTGCCAAAGTGTTGATGCAAAAATGTGTGGAAGTAGAAGCGCTTCCGATGCGAGAAGGCATTGAATTTTCTTTACTTCGACGCGATCTTGCAGTCGGTGGCCAAATGCTTACTATCCAAGGAATAACCCAAACCTATGAAGATATTTTTCTGCCGCTTTATGGCGCACACCAAAGCGAGAATGCCACCGTGGCCCTTGCTGCAGTAGAAGCTTTTGCCGGCAGCAAGCAACTTGATCCGGATATGGTCCGGGCAGCTTTTATGCAAGTCGATTCACCGGGACGCTGTGAAGTTGTTTATCGAAATCCAACCGTGATTGTTGATGCGGCACATAACCCACATGGCGCAACCGCGCTAACACAAACAATCTCTAATGAATTTGATTTCTCAACCATAATTGTTGTGGTTGCACCGATGGGGGATAAAGATGTTGTCGGAATTCTGGAAGCGTTAAAGCCAATCGCGGATCGAATCGTGCTCTCTTCGAATTCTTCGCCGCGCGCAATGGCAGTCGGAGAATTGGAAAAGTTGGCAAAACAGATATTTGGCCATGATCGAGTCTCTGTTATTCCTACATTAAGCGATGCAATTCGAAAATCAATTGAACAAGCAAAGTTAGATAATGATATTAATGATGGTAATTGCGCAGTTTTGATTACTGGATCTGTGGTAACTGCTGGCGAAGGCCGTACCATCGTTAAAAAATATGCGCTTCATGTGAACCCAAGAGATGAAATGAGAGATTAATGCGGATACTAGGTGCTGCGGTATTAGCTATGGAATTTTTCTTAATGGGATTTGCTTTGCTGATCGCAAAAGATAATCATGGAGCTTTAGCGTTAACGCTTGGGGGATTGCTTGCAATTCTTGCGCTATTAAATGCGGGCTTGTTAAAACGAAAATTTGGTTGGATTTCTGGCTCAATTTTACAATTACTGATAGTTATATATGGATTTGTAGTTCCGATGATGTTTTTCATGGGGTTACTTTTCGCAGGGCTATGGGTCGCAGCGATAGTTGTGGGGCGAAAAGGCGAGGCAGCGCGGGCAGCCCTGCTCGCAAACCCGAAATTAAGAGAATAGCCAGACCGCCAATACAATAACCCCGTGAGTAAAGAACGCACCTTAATATTGGTAAAGCCGGATGGCGTACGCCGCGGTTTAGTTGGCGAAGTTATTTCGCGAATTGAAACTAAAGGATATGTAATTACCAGCATGCGAATGTTAAATGCGGATCGCCCAATTCTAGAAAAACATTATGAAGAACATAACGGCAAGCCATTTTTTGAACCACTACTTGAATTTATGTCATCTGGGCCCATTGTCGCAATGATTGCAGAGGGCGAACGCGTCATCGAAGGTTTTCGAACTATGGCTGGCGTAACCGATCCAACTGTTGCAGCTCCCGGATCTATCCGCGGCGATTTAGCTCGAGATCAAGGAACAAAAGTTGTACAAAATATCGTTCACGGATCTGACTCGGTCGAATCTGCAGAACGCGAAATTAAGATTTTCTTTAGCTAAAAAATAACTTCCCCGCAGTAAATATCAAAGAGGAGAGCAAGATGTCGAAGAACACCAGCCGTTGGTCATTTCTCGGTCGTGATATGGCGATTGATTTAGGTACCGCAAATACATTGGTTTATGTACGTGGTCGTGGCATTGTCCTTAATGAACCAAGCGTGGTTGCAGTAAACCAAGACACTGGTGCAGTTCTCGCCGTTGGTATGGAAGCAAAGAAGATGATTGGCCGTACTCCAGGATCGATTGTCGCAATTCGCCCACTCAAAGATGGTGTAATCGCAGACTTCGACACAACTGCTCTGATGATTAAATATTTTATTCGCCAAGTACATAAGCGTCGTTATTTAGCTAAACCTCGAATCGTCGTTTGCGTACCAAGCGGTATCACTGGTGTAGAACAGCGCGCCGTTAAAGATGCTGGTTATGAAGCCGGCGCACGTAAGGTTTACATCATCGAAGAGCCAATGGCTGCTGCGATTGGTGCTGGTTTACCTATCCACGAACCAACTGGAAATATGGTCGTTGATATTGGCGGCGGAACGACTGAAGTAGCCGTTATTTCACTTGGTGGAATTGTTACTGCGCTATCGATTCGCGTTGGTGGCGATGAATTAGACCAAGCAATAATTAATTGGGTTAAACGAGAATTCTCATTATTACTTGGAGAGCGCACTGCTGAAGAAATTAAAATGGCAATCGGTTCTGCGTTTCCACTTCGCGATGAACCCGATGCTGAAATTCGTGGTCGCGATTTAGCGACGGGTTTGCCAAAGACAATCGTGGTTTCTGCAGAAGATATTCGTAAAGCGATCGAAGAACCAGTAAATGCCATCATTAATGCTGTTAAAGCGACGCTTGATAAAACTCCGCCTGAATTAGCAAGTGATTTGATGGATCGCGGTATTGTTTTGACCGGTGGCGGAGCCTTACTACGCGGTCTCGACGAAAGATTGCGCCATGAAACTAATATGCCAATTCATATTGCAGATCGTCCACTGCAAGCTGTTGCTGAAGGTTCAGGAAAGTGTGTTGAAGAGTTTGAGGCGTTAGAAAAAGTCTTAATCTCCGAGCCACGTCGATAGCCCCCTCCGGAAGTAACGATGGCACCGCGAGGTAATAGCCGAAGTCGGCTTCTGTTAGTTATCTTGTTGGTAACTGCGCTCTTTCTAATTACTTTAGATTTGCGCGGTGTTAGTTTGATATCAAGCACGCGCTTGGCTACCCAAACTGTTCTTTCACCAATTCAAGGGTTTACTTCGCGGCTTTTCGCACCAATTGGAAATTTCTTTAGTGATGTCAGCCATTTAGGTCGATCTGGAAATGAAATAGAAGCATTACAGAAAGAGAATGAAGCGCTAAAAGCAAAATTAGTTTTACAAAAAGATTTGAAAGGAAAGCTAACCCAGCTTAAATCAGTTTTAAATTTAGCGGGGGAAGCACAATATAAAATCGTTTCAGCTCGAGTAATTGCACGAGGTAGCGCAACTTCCTTCAGTCAAACCATCACGATTGACGCTGGAAGTTCATCAGGAATTGCTAGAGATATGACGGTGATGTCGGGTGCCGGTTTAGTTGGTGCGGTTAAATCAGTAACTGCAAACTCTGCGGTAATCCTATTAATGAGTGATCCAACTTTTAGAATCGGCGTAAGAGTTGCCGGTTCGCAAGTAATGGGAATTCTTTCCGGCACGGGTAGCCGAAATTTTGAATTAGAACTTCTTGATGCAACCGAAACTATCAAAATTGGCGATGTATTATTAGCGCGCGGTAGCGATGGCGGCAAACCTTTTGTGCCAGGGATTCCGGTTGGGCTGGTAATTAACGTTGATAGCGCTTCTGGCCAATTAACCAAGCACGCGCGTGTGAGTAGTTATGCGAAGCTAACATCACTCGGAATAGTTTCAGTAGTAATCTCCGAAACTGGCGGTGACCCAAGAGATGGGCTAGTGCCACCAAAGCCAATGGCAACCCCAACTCCGACTGTAACAATCACAGTTACCCCAACACCATCACCTTCGGCATAGCGAGCAATCGATGTTTACCAGTCGAATTTTCATCACTTTTGGATTTTTTGGTTCACTGTTTTTTCTGCAAGAAATAGTTTTTAATCAGATTCACTTTCTTATTGGTGGGTTTTCTATTTTTCTAGCGGTAACGATGACCTGGATTGCAATGGAAAGTAGAAACGGTGCCTTAATTTCTGGCTTTATTGCTGGATTCTTTTTGGATTTAAGTCCCAACATCGACTCACCATTCGGGCAATGGACTTTAGTCTTAACTTCAATGGCTTATTTAGTCTCAGTAAATCGAGAAGGGCTTGGCGATTTAGCTTCACGACCACTAACACTTTCGCTCATTGTTGGCGGTGCAGTTACCTTAACTTTGATTGCTTATTTAATTGCAAGTGTAATCCTGGGCGAACAATTGATTTCGTTTTTCTCGGTGCTGCAAAAACTAACGGGAAACTTCATCTGGACTTTGATACTTGCACCGCTCTATATGCCATTAACTAGCAAATTCCATCAATTTACGCGCTCATCCAGGGAGATTTAATGGTTGATCGCTCCCGATTAAATTTGATTGTGGTGGAAATTTTTATTGCATCCTTAATGGTTGCGTTATTAGGCCGACTTTTTTATTTACAAATTGCAGATGGGCCACGTTACCGCGAAGCCGCGCTTAATATCCAAAGTAGAGACATAGTTACCCCTGCAAATCGAGGTGTAATTGTTGATGATATTGGAACACCAATAGCGATAAACCGTGCTGGATTAGTTGTAACCGTGGATCGTTCCATTATTGATAAAACTCCAGATAAAGGAGTCGCGATACTGCAAAAAGTCGCAGTTGTATTGGGATTAAATTACAACGATGTTTATATCCGCACCCGACTCTGCCCAGAGCTACCTCAAGGGGACCGTGCGGGTTGTTGGAACGGTACTCGTTACCAACCAATCCCAGTAACAAAAGAAGCAACTCAAGGCCAAGCCCTTAACATTTTGGAGCACTCTGATATTTTCCCAGGCGTGAATGCAGAGCCAATTTCCATTCGTAATTACCCATCGCTTGAAGGCGAGAATGTTGCCCATGTATTGGGTTATGTGGGACCGGTAACTGAAGCCGATATGAATAACAGTGACGGGATTAATTATTTTAGAAATGAATTAATCGGTAAGTCTGGTTTGGAATACCAATATGATTCAATTTTACGGGGAACTGCTGGAATTAAAACTGTAATCGTTGACCGCAAGGAAGCAATCACCCAACAATCACGCGACACTAAACCCATTCCTGGTGATAATTTAATTGTAAATATAAATGCAAAATTACAAGCTGCGGTAGAGAAAGAGTTATATGCGTCAATTTTGCGTGGTCGATCCCTTGGTCACCGCGCAGATTCAGGTGCTGCGATTGTGTTAGATGTTAAGACTGGCGCAGTTTTAGCGATGGCTTCTTACCCAACTTATGATCCAAATATTTGGGAGAATGGCATCACCGTTGCGCAAGCCAAGAATCTCTATTCCGAGAAGTCGGCAGTCCCAGCGCTTTCACGTGCAGTACAAGGCGCATTTTCGCCAGCCTCGACTTTTAAAGTTATCTCAACGGCAGCCGCAGTTCGCGCCGGATATAGCACTGATGTCTCATACAACTGCCCAGCAACAGTTCAAATTGGTACCCGAGAATTTAAGAATTTTGACTCTAAAGCAGCTGGTCGAATTTCGCTAAAGAGTGCGATTGCAATCTCTTGTGACTCAGTTTGGTATCAGATTGCTTACGATGAATGGGTTAGAGATGGTGGCTTGCGTCCTAAATCAAATGCCAATGATTACTTCTTCACTTCTGCAAAAGGTTTTGGCTTAGGAAAGAAGACCGGCATCGACCTACCCTCTGAAATTAGTGGTCGACTTCCAGATCGACAATGGAAATTAGATTGGTATGGCCAGAATAAGGATTTCTACTGCAATTACAGAGACCGAGCTAAGAAATCTCAACTAACACCGTTGTTAATAGATATCGCTCGTGAAAATTGTATTGATGGCGACAAAGTACGTGCTGGAGATGCCGTCAACTTCTCGATTGGTCAAGGCGATACATTAATGACGCCACTGCAGTTAGCGCTTGTGTATGCAGCCATTGCTAATGGTGGCACGCTTTACCAACCACAAATTGCCAAAGCTATTGTTAAATCTGACGGCACATTAGTTAAGAAGTTTAAACCAGTTGCAACTGGAAAGATTCCTGCCGATAAGAAAACTATTGACTTTTTACGTTCAGCGCTGCGAGCGGTAGTAACTTCTGGAACTGGTGCAGGTGCATTCGCCGGATTACCAGTTGCAGTAAGTGGCAAGACCGGTACCGGTCAGGTGTTTGGTAAGAACTGGGATGGATCTTCGAAAGCGGATACATCTTGGTTTGCTTCGTTTGCACCATCTGATAAACCAAAATATGCAGTTGTTATGGTAGTTAGCCAAGGTGGTTTTGGGGCAAGTACTAGCGGCGTTGGTGTGCGTAAAATTTATGAATTGATTTTTGGTACGAACGGTCAAAAATCAGTAATGCCGATGGGTATTCCAAGTACGCTTCCTAATATAGATGTCACGAAGTTTGGCGTACTTAAGAAAGTGGCGATTCCATGAGCTCACAATTCTCGTTGCGCACTAGACGTAATGCCTTCGGCCAACACCGCGGATTATTTACTGGCTTTGACCATTGGCTAAGTGGCGCGGTTATTGGCTTATTGGGCCTTGGTATCGCACTTGTTTATTCAAGCACTCGACAATGGTTTGCTAGTAATGGCTTAGATCCGCAATATTATTTAAAGCGTCATATTATTAACATCATTATTGGCTTGTTATTAGCTTTTGGAACTACGTTAATAGATTATCGATTGCTCCGCGCATACACACCATTTGTTTGGGGTTTAGGAGTAATTGGGTTAATAATCGTATTAATTCCACAGCTAGGAAGTGAGGTGAATGGCGCACGTGCGTGGATATCACTACCTGGCGGTTTTCAAATCCAACCGGCTGAGTTAGCAAAAATTTCTATTATCATCGGAATTGCAATGATTCTGGCAGAAAAACATGATAATGATTCTTATCCCAGCAATTCAGATGTCATGAAAGCGCTCTTAGTGGCGGCTGTGCCAATGCTCCTAATCGTGGTGCAACCAGATTTAGGAACCACAATAATTATTAGCGCTTCAGTTGTAACTATCATCGCGGTATCTGGTGCACCAACAAGATGGGTAGTTGGATTACTGCTACTTGCACTCCTTGGTGGTTTTGTTGCGGTTAAATCGGGCATAGTTAATGATTACCAATTAAATCGGCTCCAATCATTTGTTGACCCAACCGCTGACCCACAAAAAAGTGGTTACCAACTTCGCCAAGCTCGGATTACTATCGGTTCTGGTGGATTAATTGGCAAAGGTTTATTTAATGGCCCACAAACAAATGGACGCTTTGTGCCAGAACAACAGACTGACTTTATTTTTACAGTAGCTGGCGAAGAGTTAGGTTTTCTTGGGTCCGGCCTAATTCTCTTTTTCTACGCAATTATTTTGGCGCGCGCATTTATGATCGCACGGCGCACTCAAGATTATTTCGGACGGTTAATGTGCATCGGCGTAATTGCTTGGTTTGCTTTCCAGACTTTTGAAAATATCGGAATGACGATGGGGTTGATGCCGATGACCGGGGTACCGCTGCCATTCATCTCTTATGGCGGCTCCAGCATGTTTGCCACCCTGATCGGAATTGGGCTCCTCCAAAACGTCCATTTGCGGAGCCGTTAACGACCTTCCGTGCGGGGATTAGGCGGAGCACCGCGCTTCTGTCATACTTTCCCCAGCGCTTAGCGCATCTGATGTCAGTAGTTATCTCCGCCAAAGCGGATTGATAGCCAGATCCAGATCGCAGCCTGAGCCAACCGAAGATTTTAAGAATAACGCGCCAGATATCGGGTGCGACGAGAACGCTTTAGGGCGTAAAAAGGATTTGAAGATATGGCTATCGAGCCTAAAAAAGCGCGTAAGCGCGCAGTTAAAAAAAATACTGAACCCGTAAAGAGCGCTGACTCAATTGAAAAAGTTGAGAAAGCCCCAAAAGTTTCTAAGAAAGCTATTCCAGTTCCACTATTTCAAGCAGCGCCTGCCACTGCAGCGCCAGCCAAGAAAGTAGCCAAAGTAGCTAAAGCTGTTGTGGAAAAGCCAGCGACCGTAACAACCGAGGCAAGTAGCGATGATTCGGATCCACGAAATCGCAAACGTCGTCGTCGTGGTGGCCGTGGTCGCCGTCGCCCAGGTGAATTTGTTACTACTAGCAATTCCGATGGTGCAACTGGTGACGAAAGTTCCGATGATGAAAATAAATCAATCTCAAAGTCAATAGTTGATGCCGAGACTGTTATCCGTAAGCGCCGTCGCCGTCGTCGATCCGATGGGGATGACGTTGCTGCTGGTGAGATCGTTGAAGAAGATGGCGTAACTACAGTTGTAAAAGTTCGCGAAGCTCGGACTCCCACTAAGAAAGAATTTGTAAAACGAGAAGATCGCCCGCAACGTGCTGGACGATTTAAAGAGCGCGATCGAGGTCGCGGTTACTCTCGAAATGATTCTCGCGGCGATTACCGAGAAAATCGAAAACGCGGCACAATCCTTACCGATGCTGAATTTTTAGCTCGTCGCGAATCAGTTGATCGCGAGATGTTAGTTCGCCAAAAGGGCGATCGAACTCAGATTGCAGTAATCGAAGATAAAGTTTTAGTTGAACACTATGTAAATCGAAATAGCAATATTTCATATGTTGGCAACGTATATCTTGGAAAAGTTCAGAATGTCTTGCCTTCCATGGAAGCAGCATTCGTAGATATCGGCAAAGGTCGTAACGCAGTCCTCTACGCCGGTGAGGTGAATTGGGATGCAGCTGGATTAACTGATAACCAACCAAAGAAAATTGAACATGTATTGAAAACTGGCCAATCGGTTTTAGTTCAAGTAACTAAAGATCCAATTGGACAAAAAGGCGCTCGCTTAACTAGCCAAATTTCGCTACCAGGCCGTTATTTAGTATTTGTTCCAGGCGGCGGCATGAGCGGTATTAGTCGAAGACTTCCGGAAACTGAACGCGCTCGTTTGAAGTCAATTCTTAAGAATCTGATTACTGATGAAGAGGGCGTAATTGTTCGAACCGCTGCTGAAGGCGCAAGCGAAGACGAGCTAACTCGTGATGTAACAAGACTGAAAGCCCAATGGGAAGATATCAAAATTAAATCTGAAACCGCTGGCGTTGCAGCTCCATCACTCCTATACGGTGAACCAGATCTAACGGTTCGAGTTATTCGCGATATCTTCAATGAAGATTTTAAAAAGTTAACCGTTCAAGGTGGGCAAGCTTGGGATGACATTCATGACTACCTAAATCACATTGCACCAGAATTAACTGCAAAAATTGAGAAGTGGGTTGGTACTGGTGATTTATTCACCGAGCACCGCGTTGACGAACAATTAACGAAAGCGCTAGATCGTAAAGTTTATCTTCCCTCAGGTGGTTCGTTAGTTATCGATAAGACTGAAGCAATGATCGTAATCGACGTTAACACCGGAAAATTTATTGGTAAAGGTGGAAACTTAGAAGAGACAGTTACCAAGAACAATATGGAAGCTGCAGAAGAAATTGCCCGTCAACTAAGGTTGCGCGACTTAGGTGGCATTGTTGTGATCGACTTTATCGATATGATTTTGGAATCTAACCGTGAGCAAGTGCTTCGACGTTTAGTTGAATGTTTAGGTCGCGATCGAACCAAGCACCAAGTTGCTGAAGTTACATCGCTAGGCCTAGTCCAAATGACCCGCAAGCGCGTAGGTCAAGGACTGATTGAAGCGTTCTCAACTACTTGCGAAAGTTGCGCTGGTCGCGGAATTCATATTCATATGGAACCAGTAAATAAGAAATCACTTGATCGTGAATTAACGCCAAAATTTGATGAATCTGAAAATAGCGATAGCGAAGAAGACGTTTCAGATATAAGTGATATCGATTCATTAGATGTTGGCTCTAGCAGCGTTGCTGAATTAGATGAAAAACCACGATTTGGTCGCCGTCGCCGACGGGCAACCAGTAGTGGGGTAGTAAGCGGTGAATAAGGCCCAGTTTGACCCAAGGCCATGCTCATCCGTACGCTGACCCCCTGTTCAACATCTCGAGAGGAAATAATCCGGTGTATGCAATAGTAAAAGCTGGCGGGCGCCAGGAGAAAGTCGCTATTGGCGATACCGTTTTCGTCGACCGTGTTGACGCTGCTTCAGGTTCAACCATTACCTTTCCTGCAGTACTTGTGGTCGATGGCGATGCCGTTACTTCTGATCCAAAGATTCTCTCTGGCGTAAAAGTCACTGGTGAAATCATCGAAGAAGTAAAGGGTCCAAAAATTCACATCCTGCGTTATAAGAACAAGACTGGTTACCGTCGTCGTCAAGGTTTCCGTGCAAAGAGCACTCGCGTAAAAATTACCGCCATCAACGGCGTGAAATAAGGAGCTGAGAAACAATGGCAAGTAAAAAAGGTGTCTCGTCCACGCGTAATGGTCGCGATTCAAATCCACAATTTTTAGGTATTAAGCGCTTCGGCGGACAAGTTGTGAACAGCGGCGAAATTTTAGTTCGTCAACGTGGCACAAGTTTCCACCCAGGAAAAAATGTTGGCCGCGGTAAAGATGACACGCTATTCGCACTTGCTGCTGGTGCAGTCGAGTTCGGTAAAGCGCGTGGTCGTCGAGTAGTTAACGTGGTTCCGGTTTCTTAAAAAACGACCTTCATAAATTGCGGGTCCGTATGCACGGGCCCGTTTTTTATTTGAAAAATATCGACTAGTAGAGAGGATGTAACGATGACTAGTTTCGTAGATCGAGTCACGTTGCATGCTTCTGCTGGCGGTGGTGGCGATGGTTGTGTTTCAGTTCGACGTGAAAAATTTGTGCCACTTGGTGGACCAGATGGCGGTAACGGTGGTCGCGGTGGTGACATAATTTTAGTTGTTGATCCAAACGTCACAACGCTTTTAGATTTTCATCATTCACCACATCGCTCTGCAACTTCTGGAAAGCAAGGACAGGGCGATCGTAAAGATGGCCCATATGGCGAAGATATGGTGATGGGCGTTCCAAACGGAACTGTGGTTTTAACAACTGAAGGAAAAGTTTTAGCAGATTTAGTTGGTAGTGGCACTCGTTTTATCGCAGCCCAAGGTGGTCGTGGTGGATTAGGAAATGCTGCGCTCTCATCTTCACGTCGGCGCGCGCCAGGCTTTGCACTACTTGGCGAACCAGGTGAAGCCCGAACTTTAATTCTTGAATTAAAGACCGTTGCCGATATCGCTTTAGTTGGATATCCAAGTGCTGGTAAATCTTCATTGATTGCAGCTATTTCGGCTGCACGACCAAAAATTGCGGATTATCCATTTACAACTCTGGTTCCTAATTTAGGTGTAGTGCAAGCTGGCGAAACTCGTTTCACAGTTGCAGATGTACCTGGGTTAATTCCAGGAGCAAGTGAAGGTAAAGGTTTAGGACTTGAGTTTCTGCGCCATGTGGAACGCTGCGCCGCCTTGGTCCACGTTTTAGATTGCGGAACTTTAGAAACAGATCGAAATCCACTAGTTGATTTAGATGTTATCGAAGCCGAACTTGCGCATTACGGTGGTTTAAATGATCGCCCCCGTTTAATTGCGCTTAACAAAATAGATTTGCCAGATGGAAAAGCGATGGCGGATATGGTGCAATCAACGTTAGAAGAACGCGGCTATCAAGTTTTCCAAGTTTCGGCAGCAGCTCGCATGGGCTTAACAGAATTACTTTATGGAATGGCAAAAATTATTCAAAGTTCGCGTGCAAGTAGGGCTAGTGAAGAGAAGACGCGCATTGTGCTCCGACCAATTGCAGTGGATGACTCTGGCTTTGATGTGAAAGCAGAAGAGGATGGCTCCTTTACTGTTACCGGACACCGTCCGCAACGTTGGGTTCACCAAACAAACTTCAGCAATAAAGAAGCGGTTGGTTATTTAGCGGATCGGTTAGCGCGACTTGGCGTTGAGAAAGTTCTATTTTCACTTGGTGCAAAGCAAGGTAGTGAAGTCAGAATCGGTACCGGTGAAGCCGCAATTATTTTTGATTGGGAACCAACGATTGAAGCTGGTGCAGAGTTACTTGCTGGACCGCGCGGTGATGATCTGCGGATTCCACGTGAATGGGAGCGAATGGAAGTTGAAGCCATTGATCAACTTGATGATGACGAGATTGCACAACAATGGGAATATAAAGTTGCTGACCCAACTGATCCACGCATCGAGGGCGAGGTTCGCTAATGCGCGATCGAGTTTCCGCCGCTCATCGAATAGTTATAAAGATTGGTTCTTCATCACTAACTGGTAAATCTGGCGGGCAATTAGACCCAACAGCGGTTGACGCATTAGTAGATGTTGTAGCTGGTCTAAAAAAATCCGGGAAAGAAGTATTAGTAGTTTCTTCCGGCGCAATTGCGGCGGGCTTAGCACCACTTGGCTTAGCTACGCGGCCAAAAGATCTTGCCACTCAACAAGCTGCAGCTTCCGTTGGGCAAGGACTTTTAATTCATCGGTATACCGAATCTTTCTCCAGATATTCCATTACCGCTTCTCAAGTTCTTTTAACGATTGAAGATGTAGTCCGCAGATCGCATTACCAAAATGCGCAACGCACGCTCTTTAAACTCATTGCGCTCGGGGTAGTCCCAGTGATTAACGAAAACGATAGCGTTGGTACCCAAGAGATTAGATTTGGTGACAATGATCGAATTGCGGCGCTAGTTTCGCATTTAGTTGGCGCTGATTTATTAGTTCTAGTTACTGATGTAGATGCGCTCTATGACGCGCCACCAACCTCTGCAAACGCAAAGAAGATTTCCGAAGTCCATGTAATTGATGAAATTTCACAAGCGGTGATCGGCGGTGTTGGCTCTGCTGGAGTTGGCAGTGGCGGAATGGTCACCAAAGTTGATGCGGCTCGTATTGCAACTGGCGCTGGAATTCCAACGCTACTTACATCACTTGCCGAGGTTGGTGCAGCGTTATCCGGTGAAATATTTGGAACGTTCTTCCACTCGTCAACAAGTAAAAAATCTTCACGGTTACTTTGGCTAGCACATGCGGCGACGCCACATGGAAAATTAATTCTCGATGCTGGCGCAGTGACTGCAATTAAAGAGCGTGGAGTTTCACTGCTGCCTGCTGGAGTTACGGCAGTTGAAGGCGAGTTTATTTCGGGTGATACTGTCGAACTTGTTGGCCCCGATGGCGTTGCGATTGCACGCGGCCTAGTTGCATTTGATGCTTCAGAAGTGCCACAAATGTTAGGGCGTTCCACTAAAGATTTGGCAAAAGAGCTTGGCGCAGAATATGAACGTGAACTTGTCCATCGCGATGATTTAGTGTTGCTATAGGGATATATGAGCGCTGATAAATTAGTTAAAGAATTAGCTGATAAAGCCAGAATTGCAGCGCGCACGCTAGTTGCGGCAGATTATAAAACTCGGACAAATGCGTTGCTTGCGATTGCAGATGCAATCATTGCTAATACCACTGCGATTGAAGCAGCAAATAGTGTGGATATGGCTCGCGAAAAATCTGCTGGAATGTCTGAATCTTTGTTAGACCGATTGCTTTTAACTGCAGAGCGCATCGGCGGAATTGCAGATGGAGCTCGGAAAGTTGCAGCGCTTCCTGATCCGCTTAATCAAGTTTTGCGAGAGCGAACTTTAGAAAATGGCCTGCACTTAAAACAAGTGACGGTGCCATTTGGTGTTGTGGGAATGGTTTATGAAGCCAGACCAAATGTGACGGTGGATGCGGCCGTGATTTTGTTGGCATCCGGAAATGCTGCATTATTACGGGGCTCTTCGAGCGCTTGTGAAAGCAATGCCGCTTTAGTAAAAATTATGCAAGACGCATTGAGTAAGACCACGATTTCAGCAGATGTAATTCAACTAATACCTAGTGAAGATCGTGAAAGCGTGCGTGCGTTATTACATGCCCGGGGGAGTGTTGATTTAGTAATTCCACGGGGAAGCGCTGGCTTAATCCGAATGGTTGTAGATGAATCAACGGTGCCTACTATCGAAACCGGGGCAGGTGTTTGCCACGTATATGTGGACGAGTTTGCAGATTTAGCAAAAGCGCTACCAATCACGCTAAATTCAAAAACTAATCGACCTAGCGTCTGCAATGCTGCTGAAACTTTACTAGTCCATGAGAAGAACGCTAATAACTTTTTGCCAAAAGTGTTAACTGCGCTAGATAAAGCTGGCGTTAAATTGCATTGCGATAACGCAACACTTGCGATAGCGAAAGAATTAGGAATTAACGCAACTTTAGCGACCGAAGAAAATTGGCATACTGAATATGGAACGCTTGAAATGAATGTTGGGATTGTGCCTTCGTTAATTGCAGCTGCCGACCATATTGCTAAATTCGGCACCAACCACACCGAAGCGATTGTCACTGAATCGAAAGAAAACGCAGATAGATTCATTGCGCTTTCAGATTGCGCCGCAGTGATGGTTAATGCTTCAACAAGATTTACTGATGGCGAAGAGATGGGTTTCGGCGCCGAAATTGGAATTTCAAATCAGAAATTACATGCTCGCGGTCCAATGGGGTTGGAAGAGATGACAACCACAACTTGGATTGTGACTGGCACTGGGCAGATTAGGTAAGGTTCGCACATGGCTGGAATTTCACGCGATGATGTCGCAAACCTCGCTCGGCTAGCGCGAATCGATATGGCCCCAGCGGAGTTAGATCACTTAGCTTCCGAACTCGGGGTAATTCTCAATGCAGTTGCGCGCGTGCAAGAAGTCGCCGGCCAAAACGTTCCGCCAACATCACACCCATTGCCACTTCAAAATGTTTATCGTAAAGATGAAGTGGCTCCGAGTTTAACTCCGGAAGCTGCACTTTCAGCAGCGCCAGCAAGTGAAGCACAACGTTTCAAAGTGCCAAAAATTCTCGGTGAAGAAGCGTAACGATGATAATTAAAAGAAACGCTGCAGATATGGCTGTTGCACTTGCAAGTGGAGAAACCTCGAGCGTTGCACTTACGCAAGCCCATTTAGATCGAATTGCTGAAGTAGATAAAGATGTACACGCATTCCTGTACGTAGATTCGGAAGGCGCGTTGGCACAAGCTGCACTTGCTGATAAGAAACGAGCAGCTGGTGAAAAACTTTCTCCGTTAGCCGGCATACCGTTAGCTCTAAAAGATGTAATGGTACAAAAGGGCATTCCAACAACTTGTGGTTCCAAGATGTTAGAAGGATGGCGTCCGCCTTATGACTCAACAGTTGTAAGTAAATTGCGCGCCGCAGATGTTGTGATTCTTGGTAAAACTAATATGGATGAATTTGCAATGGGTTCTTCTACGGAAAACTCTGCATATGGCCCAACCCATAATCCTTGGGATCTTTCTCGAATTCCTGGTGGTTCTGGTGGAGGTTCATCTGCATCGCTTGCTGCATTCGAAGCGCCACTTGCGATTGGTACCGATACTGGTGGATCAATTCGCCAACCTGCAGCAGTAACCGGAACAGTTGGCGTGAAACCAACTTACGGTGGCGTTTCTCGTTATGGATTAGTTGCGTTTTCATCCAGCCTTGATCAGGCCGGCCCATGCGCCCGCACCGTTTTAGATGCCGCTTTGTTACATGAAGTTATTGCTGGACACGATCCGAAAGATTCGACCAGTATAAATGCACCAGTACCCGCAATTGTTTCTGCTGCTAAGAGTGGAAATGTAAAAGGGTTAAAGATCGGCGTAATTAAAGAGTTACAAGGTGAGGGTTATCAAGCTGGCGTTCTAAATAGATTTAATGAATCTCTTGAACTGCTTGCTGGACTTGGCGCTGAAATTGTTGAAGTTTCCTGCCCATATTTTGAATATGCGCTAGCTGCTTACTATTTGATTGCGCCAAGTGAATGTTCTTCAAATTTAGCTCGCTTTGATGCGATGCGTTACGGAATTCGGGTAGGAGATGCGAGCGGAGTATCAGCTGAAGAAGTTATGAACCTGACCCGCGAAGTTGGTTTCGGCCGCGAAGTTAAGCGCCGAATTATTCTAGGAACTTATGCGCTCTCAAGTGGTTATTATGATGCTTATTACGGAAGTGCTCAAAAAGTTCGCACTTTGATCAAACAAGATTTTGATAAGGCATTCTTGAAATCTGATGTATTAGTTTCGCCAACTGCACCAACAACTGCATTCAAAATTGGCGAAAAAGCTGATGATCCGATTGCGATGTATTTAAACGACATTGCAACCATCCCAGTCAATATGGCAGGAATCTGTGGCATGTCACTGCCAAGTGGTTTAGCTGACGAAGATAATTTGCCGGCAGGTTTCCAAATTATGGCTCCAGCTATGAAAGATGATCGCCTTTATAACGTAGGGGCTGCGCTAGAAGCTGCGCTGCTAAGTAAATGGGGCGCTCCAATACTTTCGCACGTTTCTGGTTTAGGAGCCCACGCATGAGTTTGAAATATGAGGATGTGATTGAAAAGTACGAACCAGTACTTGGTTTGGAAGTTCACGTTGAATTAGGCACCGCTTCAAAGATGTTCTGTGGTTGCAACACAATTTTCGGCGCTGAGCCAAATACCCAAACTTGTCCAGTCTGTTTAGGTTTACCTGGCGCGCTTCCAGTTGTAAATGAGAAAGCTATTGAGTACACGATCATGATTGGGCTAGCTTTAAATTGTTCGATCGCGCCGTTTAGCCGTTTTGCCCGGAAGAATTACTTCTATCCAGATATGCCGAAGAATTTTCAAACTTCACAATATGACGAGCCAATCTGCGTAAATGGATTTCTAGATGTCGAGATTGATACCGACGAGGGAATTAAGACATTTCGCGTTGAAATTGAACGGGTTCATATGGAGGAAGACACTGGTAAATCGCTACATATGGGCGGTGCTACTGGACGAATTCATGGAGCGGATTACTCACTTTTAGATTACAACCGAGCTGGAATTCCGTTGGTTGAGATCGTTACCAAGATTGTGCCAGGAACCGGTAAATACGCACCAGAAGTTGCACGTGCATATGTTGCCGAACTTCGCGACATCCTTCGCTCGCTAAATGTTAGCGATGTAAAAATGGAGCAAGGTTCACTTCGTTGTGATGCCAACGTTTCGCTTCGATTAATCGGCAGCGATGTACTTGGAACTAGAAGTGAAACTAAGAATGTGAACTCACTTCGTTCGGTAGAACGGGCCGTTCGTGGCGAAATGATCAGACATGCAGAGTTATTAAATAAAGGGGAGCGAGTCGTTCAAGAGACTCGACACTTCCAAGAAGAGACCGGTTTAACTCGTTCCGGTCGTTCCAAAGAACAAGCCGAGGATTATCGTTATTTCCCAGAACCAGATTTAGTTCCGATCGTGCCAGATGCAACTTGGATTGAAACGCTCCGTGCCGCACTTCCAGAAAAACCTTCGACACATCGCAAACGTTTGCAAGAGGCTTGGTCAGTTCCAGATAAGGAAATGGCGTCGATGATCAATGCTGATGTTTTAGAGATAGTTGAGGCGACTGTAAATCTTGGTGCTGATCCTGCAAAAGCACGTGGCTGGTGGCTTGGTGAAATTGCAAGAATTGCAAATGAGAAAGAAGTTGCAGCTACCGATCTTCCGATTACACCAAAAGATGTTGCTGAAATTGTCGCACTAGTTGCCGCAGGCGAGTTAACCGATAAATTAGCTCGCCAAGTTATTGAAGCTGTAATTGCTGGCGAAGGTCGGCCAAGTGAAGTAATTGAAAAGCGTGGCATCAAGGTTGTCTCTGATGATGGTGCGCTAATGGCAGCAATCGAAAAAGCAATCTCCGCCCAACCTGATGTGGCTGAAAAAGTTCGCGGTGGCAACGTTCCAGCTGCTGGTGCGCTAATCGGTGCCGTCATGAAAGAAACAAAAGGCCAAGCCGATGCCGCAAAAGTACGTGAATTGCTTTTGAAGCATCTGGGTCAATAAGGATTGTAAGATTCGTAAATGACTGATACCCCAGCCAACAAAATGAAGCCACGTTCTGGCTTAGTGACTGATGGCTTAGAACGCGCCCCTGCTCGTGGAATGTTGCGCGCTGTTGGTATGAAAGATGGCGATTGGGTTAAACCACAGATTGGAATAGCTTCGTCTTGGAATGAAATTACGCCATGCAATCTCTCGCTTGATCGGTTAGCAAAAGCATCGAAACAAGGCGTCATCGATGCTGGCGGATTCCCAATGCAATTCGGAACTATCTCGGTTTCTGATGGAATTTCGATGGGACATGAAGGAATGCATTTCTCATTAGTATCTCGAGAAGTTATTGCAGATTCAGTTGAGACAGTTATGCAAGCCGAGCGTTTTGATGGCATGGTTACGTTTGCTGGTTGCGATAAATCACTTCCTGGAATGATGATGGCTGCAGCCCGAATCGATGTCGCAAGTGTTTTTGTTTACGCGGGCTCAACTTTGCCTGGACAAGTTGATGGTAAAGATGTAACTATTATCGATGCTTTTGAAGCAGTGGGAGCATGTGCGCGAGGCCTAATTTCGCAAGAGCAATTAGATAAAATTGAACGCGCAATCTGTCCAGGTGAAGGTGCATGTGGCGGTATGTACACCGCAAACACAATGGCAACTGTTGGTGAAGCAATCGGACTTTCACTTCCCGGCTCGGCTGCGCCACCAGCAGTAGATCGCCGCCGCGATACTTATGCAATTAAATCTGGAGCTGCAGTTGTGGAATTGATTCGTCAAGGAATTACAACTCGCGACATTCTCACGAAGCCCGCTTTTGAAAATGCGATAACTGCTGTGATGGCACTTGGTGGTTCAACAAATGCAGTGCTGCACTTACTTGCAATTGCACATGAAGCTGATGTGGATTTAACGCTCGCTGATTTCCATCGAATCGGTTCTAAAGTGCCACTGCTCGGAGATTTGAAACCGTTTGGCCGCTTTGTAATGAGCGATGTCGATAAGGTCGGTGGAATTCCGGTAGTGCTTAAATCGCTATTAGATGCTGGTTTATTGAATGGTGATTGCTTGACTGTAACTGGAAAAACTATGGCAGAAAACCTTAAAGATATTGCGCCACCCGATCCAGATGGCGAAATTCTCCGCGCAACATCGAAACCAATGTCACTTGGCGGCGGCATCACAATTCTTGGCGGTTCACTTGCGCCAGATGGTGCTGTCACAAAAGTTGCTGGCGTTGGAGTAGCTGAATTTGAAGGACCAGCACGAGTTTTCGATCGCGAACAATCTGCGATGGTTGCGTTAGAAAATGGAACTATCCAAGCTGGCGATGTTGTCGTAGTTCGTTACGAAGGTCCAAAAGGTGGACCAGGTATGCGCGAGATGTTAATGATTACTGGCGCAATCAAAGGAGCTGGTTTAGGAAAATCTGTTCTACTTCTAACTGATGGTCGATTCTCTGGTGGAACTACCGGACTATGTGTTGGTCATATTGCACCAGAAGCAGTTGATTGCGGCCCAATTGCACTTGTTAAAGATGGCGATCGAATTAGAATAAATACTGTTACCCGTCAATTAGATTTACTAGTTGATGATAAAGAGTTAGTCGAGCGAAAGAAATCATTTAAACCAGTGCCACATAAGTACAAGCGGGGCGTCTTGGCTAAGTATTCTAAATTAGTTGGTTCAGCTTCTAAAGGCGCGGTCTGCGACTAATCAATCTCCACTAGATCCATATAGCTTTCGTTCCACAAATCTTCATCACCATCTGGAAGTAATAAAACCCGATCTGGCTTTAGCGATAAAACTGCGCCTTCATCGTGTGAAACCAAAATGACCGAACCTTGATATTCGCCAAGCGCTGCCAAAATCTCTTCCCGAGATGCCGGATCTAAGTTATTTGTAGGTTCATCAAGAAGTAATACATTTGCAGCGCTAACAACCAATAGCGCTAATGCAAGCCGAGTTCGTTCGCCGCCACTTAATACTTTCACTGGTTTATGCACATCATCACCGGTAAATAAGAAGGAACCAAGCACGCTGCGCGCTTCAGCATCTTTCAAATCAACGCCGGTGCTATTCATATTTTCTAAAATTGTTCGCTCATAATCTAATGACTCATGCTCTTGAGCGTAGTAACCAATTTTTAAACCATGACCTGGAACAACTTCACCAGTATCCGGTTCTAGCTCGCCAGCTAACATTCTAAGTAAAGTAGTTTTACCAGCACCATTTAGCCCCAAAATCACAACGCGAGAACCTTTATCGATTGCGAGATCTACATCGGTAAAGACTTCGAGCGATCCGTAAGATTTGCTAAGCGCGGTCGCAGTAAGCGGAGTTTTGCCGCAAGGAGATGGCGTTGGGAAACGTAATTTTGCAACTTTATCTACTTTGCGAACATCAGCTAAATCGGAACGCAATTTATCGGCACGGCGGAACATACCCTGGGCAGCTTTTGCCTTGGAAGCTTTTGCTCGCATCTTCTCTGCTTGTTTCTCCAAGATGGCAGCTTTCTTCTCTGCAATTGCGCGATCAATCTTACGACGGTGTTCATCTTGTTCACGTTGCTGCAAATATTTTTTCCAACCCATGTTGTACACATCGATAACATTTCGGTTGGCATCTAAATAGAAAACCTTATTTACGACGGTTTCGATTAAGTTCACATCGTGGCTAATAATTACTAACCCGCCGGAATATTTCATTAAATAATCACGGAGCCAAACAACTGAGTCGGCATCTAAATGGTTTGTTGGTTCATCCAATAGCAAGGTATCAGCGCCACTAAATAGGATTCTGGCCAACTCAATTCGACGGCGTTGGCCACCGCTCAACGAATCTAGTTGTTGATCAAATAACCGTTCTGGGATACCTAAACTCATCGCAATAGATTCAGCTTCCGCGGTTGCCCCATATCCGCCGGCGATACTAAATTCATTTTCCGCTCTGGTGTAGCGCGTCATTGCAACTTCAAGTTCATCGCCTTGCGCAATCGACATTGCTTCTTCAGCTTTTCGCATCCGCGAAACTATTTGATCTAATTCACGAACTGAAAGAATTCGCTCTACAACCGAACCAGCTTCATCGCCGGTACGCGGATCTTGGGGGAGATAACCGATCATTCCGGTTCGAATTACTTGACCGCCTGCAGGTTGAGTTTCACCCGCTAGCACTTTTGCTAAAGTGCTTTTCCCAGCACCATTTCGCCCGACAAAGCCCACGCGATCTCCGTGGTTGATGCGAACTGATACTCCGCTGACGAGTAATCGAGCCCCGGCTCGTAATTCAAGGCTCGCTGTTGAAATCATCAAGCGAAGTTTCTCACGATAATTTGCTTCTGAATTTCCAGATAGGCATGGCCATATATTGAGATGCGCATCTCATGGGTTGACTAGCCCCGCGGGCGTGCGCGATAATTTGGCCATGAAAACACTAACTACCTCAGTGGTGATTCAAGAGCGCGCGATCTAGAAAAATCAGATCCCGCGCTACCCTCAGTTGAAACTGAGGGTTTTTCTGTTAGTGGAGTTAATTAGAGAAGGAAAGGAGTAGGTCGGAATGAGTAACCAAGTAACTGGAGCGCAGAGCTTAGTGAAATCACTCGAGCACGCTGGCGTTGAAGTCATGTTTGGAATTCCGGGTGGCGCAATTCTGCCGGCTTACGATCCGATCTACGATTCCAAAATTCGCCACATCTTGGTTCGCCATGAGCAAGGTGCTGGTCATGCTGCAACTGGATATGCCCAAGTAACTGGCCGCGTCGGAGTCTGCATCGCAACATCCGGACCAGGAGCTACAAATTTAGTTACGCCAATCGGCGATGCTGCGATGGATTCTGTTCCAATGGTTGCAATCACCGGACAAGTACCTTCTGCTGCAATCGGAACCGATGCATTCCAAGAAGCTGACATTCGCGGTATCACGATGCCGATTACCAAACATAATTATTTGATCACTAACCCAGATGATATTGCAGGCGCGATCGCAGAAGCTTTCCATATTGCTGGAACTGGTCGTCCTGGTCCAGTGCTAGTTGATATCGCTAAAGATGCGTTACAGAAGATGACCGAGTTTAAATGGCCAACCAATATTAACTTAGCTGGCTACAACCCAAAAACTAAACCAGATAGCCAAGCAATCCGAGATGCCGCAGCGCTAATTGCGAAATCAAAGAGGCCAGTCCTTTATGTCGGTGGCGGAGTAATAAAAGCTAATGCGAGCAAACAATTATTAAGACTTGCCGAATTAACTGGCGCACCAGTTGTTACGACTTTGATGGCGCGCGGTGCTTTCCCAGATAGCCATCCGCTACACCTAGGTATGCCTGGCATGCATGGAACTGTCGCTGCAGTTACTGCGTTACAGAAGAGCGATTTACTTATTACTTTAGGTGCGCGTTTTGATGACCGTGTAACTGGAAAACTTTCTACTTTTGCGGTTAATGCGAAAATTATTCATGCTGATATTGATCCAGCCGAAATTGGCAAGAATCGCTTTGCTGACGTAGCAATTATTGGCGATGTTGGCGAAGCGATAACTGCGCTTATTCCTGCTCTAGAAGCTGAGTTTAAGAAATCAGAACCAGATTTAACCCAATGGTGGAGCCAGATGGGCGCACTACGCGCTAAATATCCAGTTGGATATGACCATCCCGAAGATGGCAGCGTTTCCCCACAATATGTAATTGAAAGAATTGGCGCTATCGCTGGACCAGATTCAATTTATGTTGCCGGCGTTGGACAACATCAAATGTGGGCTTCGCAATTTGTTAAATATGAGAAACCACGTACTTGGTTGAATTCTGGCGGCGCTGGAACTATGGGTTATGCAGTTCCCGCTGCGATGGGCGCAAAAGTTGGCGCACCAGATACTACGGTTTGGGCAATTGATGGCGATGGTTGTTTTCAGATGACAAACCAAGAGTTAGTTACATGCGCACTAAATAATATTCCAATTAAAGTTGCGATCATCAACAACGAAAGCCTGGGTATGGTTCGGCAATGGCAGACGCTTTTCTATAACTCTCGCTATTCAAATACGTCGTTAGATTCCAAGCGAATTCCTGATTTCGTTAAGTTAGCTGATGCAATGGGTTGTGTTGGGCTTCGTTGCGACACGACTGGTGATGTAGATAAAGTTATTAAAGAAGCTATGGCAATTAATGATCAACCTGTTGTGGTTGATTTCAGCGTATTTCGTGACGCAATGGTTTGGCCAATGGTTGCTGCAGGTACATCAAATGATGACATTTTGGTTGCGCGCGAGACTGCGCCTGACTGGGATTCGCAGGAGCTCTAATGGCCACCCATACTCTCTCCGTTTTAGTTGAAAACAGCCCGGGTGTACTTGCCCGCATTGCATCTTTATTTTCTCGACGCGGATACAATATTGATTCACTTGCGGTAGGTCCGACTGAAAATTCTGAAATATCCCGAATGACTATCGTGCTAAATCTTGACGGACATGCACTTGATCAAGTAATCGCGCAATTATTTAAACTTATCAACGTTATTGGCATCTCAGAAATGACTGATACTGATTCGATTAAACGCGAAGCTCTACTAGTGAAAGTTAATGCGCAGAAATCTGATCGCGAAAAGGTTGCTGCAGTTGCGCAGAAATATAACGGTGTAATTGTTGATGAATCTGACGTTTCGCTAACAATCGAAGCAACTGGGCCAAGTACAGATATCGAAGCGCTTCTCAAATCACTTGAGCAATTTGGCATTAAAGAATTGGTGCAATCAGGGTTGATCGCACTTGAGCGTGGCAGTGTCACGCTTGCAGAACGTACGCTTAGCACTTCAGGAGTTGCAATCTCGGACTCTCATAGTGCAACCGCGGATTACCAGAACTAAACCAACCGAAATATATAAAGGAGAAATATCGTGGCAACTATTTATCATGATGAAGATGCAGACCTTTCAATCATTCAAGGACGAAAGGTTGCAGTCATTGGTTATGGTTCACAAGGCCACGCACATGCACTAAACCTTCGTGATAGCGGTGTCGATGTTCGAATTGGTTTAGCTGACGGTTCAAAGTCGCGCGAAAAAGCAGAAGCAGAGGGACTTCGCGTACTTTCAGTAACAGATGCGGTAAAGGAAGCGACTGTGATTATGTTGCTTGCGCCAGACCACAAACAACGCCACATTTACAATGATTCAATTGCGCCAAATCTTAAAGATGGCGACGCGCTTTTCTTTGCGCACGGTTTTAACATTCGTTTTGGTTACATTAAGCCGAACTCAAATATAGATGTATGTATGGTCGCACCAAAGGGTCCAGGCCACTTAGTTCGTCGTGAATTTGTAGCTGGCCGAGGCGTGCCAGATATCGTGGCGGTAGAACAAGATTCGACTGGAAACGCTTGGCCATTAACGCTTTCCTATGCAAAAGCTATGGGCGGACTTCGCGCCGGCGCAATCCTCACAACATTTACTGAAGAGACTGAAACTGATTTGTTCGGTGAACAATCAGTTCTTTGCGGTGGTGCATCGCAATTAGTTATGTACGGCTTCGAAACTTTAGTTGAGGCTGGTTACCAACCAGAAGTTGCCTACTTCGAATGCTTACATGAACTTAAATTAATCGTGGATTTGATGTACGAAGGTGGAATCGCGAAACAACGTTGGTCAGTTTCAGATACTGCTGAATATGGAGATTATGTATCTGGCCCACGAGTTATCGACCCAAGCGTAAAAGCGAATATGAAAGCCGTGCTTGCGGATGTTCAAAATGGCACCTTCGCAAAACGCTTTATCGATGACCAAGATGCAGGCGCACCTGAGTTCAAAGCGCTTCGCGCAAAAGGTGAAGCTCACCCAATTGAAGCTGTCGGCCGTGAACTTCGTAAATTGATGTCATGGGTAAAAGCCGCGAACAAGGACGATTACAAAGAAGGTTCTGTGTCGCGTGGCTAAGCCAATCGTCTTAATTGCAGAAGAACTTAGCCCTGCCACTTTAGAAGCGCTTGGTCCTGATTTCGAAGTACGAAATTGTGATGGCGCAAATCGAAGTGAACTTCTCGCTGCCCTTAGTACTGGCGTAGATGCAGTGTTAATTAGATCTGCAACCAAGATGGATAGTGAAGCAATCACTGCTGCAAAAGGTTTAAAAGTTATTGCTCGTGCTGGCGTTGGATTAGATAACGTTGACATTCAAGCAGCAACCGCTGCCGGCGTAATGGTTGTTAACGCACCAACTTCAAACATTGTTAGCGCAGCCGAACTAACAATCTCATTATTGCTAGCAAGCGCACGTTTTATTACACCAGCACATGCTGCACTTAAAAATGGTAAATGGGCCCGCTCTAAATACACAGGTGCAGAACTATTTGAAAAAACTCTGGGCATTGTTGGTTTTGGCAGAATCGGACAATTAGTTGCTACGCGGATGCAAGCTTTTGGTATGGATGTTGTGGCTTACGATCCTTACTTACAACCAGCGCGTGCAGCACAACTTGGCGTGCGCCTTATTACGTTAGATGAATTATTGGCGCAATCTGATTTCATCACAATCCACTTACCTAAAACTAAAGAGACTGCAAACTTAATCGGTGAAGCTGCACTTAAGAAAGTTAAGCCATCGGTCCGGATAATTAATGCAGCTCGAGGTGGTGTACTTGATGAGGTTGCTCTTCATAGAGCTATTACTGAAGGCCGCGTTGCTGGTGCAGGTTTAGATGTTTTCGCAACTGAACCTTGTACTGATTCACCACTATTTCAACTCGATCAAGTTGTTGCGACTCCACACTTAGGTGCATCTACTGATGAAGCCCAAGAACGTGCGGGAATTGCGGTTGCAGTCTCTGTCCGCAAAGCCCTTTCTGGAGAGCTGGTTCCAGATGCAGTAAACGTTAAAGGTGGCGCAATTGATGAAGATATTCGCCCAAGTTTGCCGCTAGTAGAAAAACTTTCCCAAGTTGCAACTGCAATCGCTGGTGAACTTCCCGTAGCAATTGCGATCGAAGTTAAAGGCGATATCTCTGGCCACGATTGTTCTGTACTAGCGACAAGTGCAATCAAAGGTGCGCTACTTGCAACTGGCGCTGAAGATGTTACATATGTTAACGCGCCAAATATTGCAGAAGAACGCGGTTTAACTGCAACTGTTACAACCAATGCCGAGAGCCCAGAATTTCGCAGCATGATTACTTTGCACGCATCATTTGCCGATGGAAAATTTGTTGATGTTCACGGCACTTTGATGGGTATTAGAAAAGTAGAAAAAATCATTGCAATCGACGGCTTTGATTTAGATCTGCCCCCAACAAGCCACATGCTATTTCTCCGCTATGGCGATCGTCCTGGAATTGTGGGAATTGTCGGTAACACACTGGGTAAGGCCAACATAAATATTGCGGGCATGCAGGTTGCCCGGAGCAGCGAAGGTGGGGAAGCGTTAATGGCAATCACTGTTGACTCTTCAATTCCAAATGAAATGGTCGAGTTAGTTAAGAACGAAACCGGTTCTAATTCCGTTACTTCAGTATCGTTGTTGGGATAAGCCATGAGCAAATCATTTAATCTTGCAGTTATCGGTGGCGATGGTATTGGCCCAGAAGTTGTGGCCGAAGGACTCAAAGTTCTAGATGCCGTCTCTGCAAAATATGGTGTTACTTTCAATAAGAAAGAGTACGAACTTGGTGCTCGCCTCTGGCATAAAACTGGCGAGACGCTTCCTGATGCAACGCTAACCGAATTAGCGAAAGCAGATGTAATTCTGCTTGGTGCAGTTGGCGATCCAACAGTTCCAAGCGGTGTTTTAGAGCGCGGCTTATTATTGAAACTTCGATTCACTTTTGATCACTTTATTAATTTGCGACCAGCTCGGCTATATCCTGGGGTTAAATCACCACTTGCTGGCGTTAGTGAACTTGATTTCATTGTGGTTCGTGAAGGTACTGAAGGCCCATATGTTGGAGCTGGTGGCGTGCTTGCGGAAGGTACTGCCGATGAAATCGCTACTGAAGAGAGCCTAAATACGCGACGTGGCGCCGAGCGGGTAATACGAAATGCATTTACACGTGCGCAAGCGCGGCCACGTAAGAAATTAACTTTGGTACATAAGAACAATGTACTTACTCGTGCTGGCAGTTTATGGACCCGGACATTTAATGAAGTCGCAAAAGAATTTCCTGATGTTGCCACAGATTACTTACACGTTGATGCAGCTTCCATGTTCTTTGTTACTAATCCAGATCGCTTCGATGTAGTTGTAACGGACAATCTTTTTGGTGATATCTTGACCGATATTGCAGCTGCAATTTGTGGTGGCCTTGGGTTGGCTGCTTCTGGAAATATTAATCCAACTGGCAAGTTCCCATCGATGTTTGAGCCAGTCCACGGTTCAGCTCCCGATATCGCTGGTAAAGGAATCGCAGATCCAACTGCAACCATAATGTCAGTTGCAATGATGCTTAGCCATTTAGGTTTAACTGATGCTGCTAAAGATGTAGAGAAAGCAGTCGCCGCAGATTTACTAACTCGCGGCGATAAAAAGCGTTCCACTACTGAAATTGGCACAATTCTCGCTAGCGCTGTGAAGGGGTAGTTATGAAAATAAATATCACTCCATCATCCACTGCGTTGCCAGATGCCGTACGCCAAGCAAAAGTAGATGAAGGTGGATTTGGAAAATATTTCACTGACCACATGATTATTGCTAATTGGCACGTGGATTCTGGATGGGGTGACGCGGAACTAAAAGCTTATGGCCCACTCTCGCTCGACCCAGCAACGATGGTTTTACATTACGGCCAAGAAATTTTTGAAGGATTGAAGGCGTATTGGCAGCCAGATAATTCAATTAGTTTGTTCCGTCCCGATGCAAACGGAAAACGTTTTGCTAAATCGGCAAAGCGTTTAGCGTTACCAGAGCTCCCAGTCGAAGCATTCATTAAAACTATTGAAACTTTAGTAAAGCAAGATAAGGGTTGGGTGCCACATAAAGTAGGTTCTTCGCTCTACATTCGGCCGTTTATGATCGCAACCGAAGTTGCAATCGGAGTTCGGCCTTCAAAGAGCGCTTCATACATATTAATTGCCTGCCCAGTTGGTGCATATTTCTCAACTACAACCGCAGTAACGGTTTGGATTTCTACTGAATATGTCCGCGCATCTCTTGGCGGAACTGGTGAAGCTAAGTGCGGCGGAAACTACGCAGCATCGCTACTCGCTCAACAACAAGCTGCAGCTCAAGGTTGCGATCAAGTTGTTTGGTTAGATGCGTTAGAACGTAAATGGGTAGAAGAGATGGGCGGCATGAACCTTTACTTTGTTAAAGGAAAAGGTAAAGCTGCCACAATTTTCACACCTAAATTAACCGGCACGCTACTTCCTGGTGTTACGCGCGATTCAATCCTTACGGTTGCAAAAGATCTTGGTTATAAAACTGAAGAAGGCATGATCTCTCTCGATGATTGGCGCGATGGTGTCGCCAGCGGCGAAATCACCGAGACTTTTGCCTGCGGTACTGCTGCGGTAATTTCACCAATTGGTGGCGCAAAGAGCGAATTCGGAAATTGGCCAACCGGTGATGGCACTCCTGGGCCAATCACAATGCAACTTCGTGAACATTTGCTTGGCATCCAACATGGAACTATCGAAGATAAACATGGTTGGAATGTAAAGGTCTGTTAATGACAATTTCTGATGCGTTCCATATTTACGACACCACACTTCGCGATGGCGCGCAACAAGAAGGTTTAAACCTTTCAGTTCATGACAAGTTAACAATTGCTCGTCATCTTGATGAACTCGGTGTTGGTTTTATCGAAGGTGGTTGGCCTGGAGCTAATCCAAAAGATACTGAATTCTTTGCACTTGCTAAAAAAGAGTTAAAGTTAAAGAACGCAACATTTGTGGCATTTGGCGCAACTCGTCGCCCCGGCGTTAAAGCTGCCGATGATGTACTACTTCGCGCACTTGCAGATTCTGGCGCACCAGCAGTAACACTGGTAGCAAAAGCCCATGATCGTCATGTTGATTTAGCGCTGAAAACTAACTTGGATGAAAACCTTGCGATGATTCGCGAATCAATTCACTTCCTAAAAGAAGGTGGCCAGCGGGTATTTCTTGATGCAGAACATTTCTTCGATGGCTACCGTTCTAACCCGGCTTACGCACTTGAAGTTGTTCGAGTTGCTGCGGAAGCTGGCGCTGATGTAGTTGCGCTCTGCGATACTAACGGTGGCATGTTGCCGGATGAACTCTCGCAAGTTGTACACGATGTATTAGGAAAGAGCGCCGCTCGTCTTGGAATTCATTGCCATAACGACACCGGTTGCGCGATCGCTAACTCACTCGCCGCAGTCGCTGCTGGTGCTACCCACGTGCAAGGCACGCTAAACGGTTATGGCGAACGCACCGGTAATGCCGATCTAGTTTCAATCATTGCAAATTTAGAATTAAAGAAGAAGCAATTAGTTCTACCTAAGAATTCACTCCACGAAGCATTCCGAATTTCACATGCAATTGCTGAAGTAACTAACGTGGCATCTAGTGCACGCCAACCATATGTAGGTATTTCTGCTTTTGCGCATAAAGCTGGATTGCATGCATCCGCTATTAAAGTTGATCCTGCGCTTTACCAACATGAAGATCCGGCCAGTGTTGGAAATGATCGCCGTATGTTGGTCTCTGATATGGCTGGACGCGCATCGATTGAATTAAAATCACAAGAACTCGGCATCGATATCGGTAGCGATAAAGGCGTCCTTACTCGCGTCGTAGAACGTGTAAAAGAAATGGAATCGCGCGGTTACACATTCGAAGCTGCAGATGCATCATTTGAATTATTACTTCGCGAAGAGATTGATGGCAAGCGAGTACAATTTTTTAAGATTGAAAAATGGGAAACTGTTGTAGATCGAGGTGATGACGGCAGCGTTAAATCTCGCGCAAATGTCACAATCATTGCGCGCGGTCAAAAAATTGAATCTTCTGGGACTGGTAATGGTCCGGTAAATGCAATTGATACTGCGCTCCGCTCCGGACTTGAAAAACTTTATCCCGAACTTAATAAATTAGAACTCACTGATTACAAAGTTCGAATCCTTGAAGGTCGCTTAGGAACTGGAGCGGTTACTCGCGTTCTCGTAGAAACCAGCGATGGCAAAGGTGAATGGAACACAATTGGCGTTCACGAAAACGTTATTGCAGCTTCAGCAATGGCCTTAGAAGATGCAGTTACATACGGGCTATTACGACAAGGCAAAATTCCCGAGTAGCCTTGCCAAATGGAATCATCCCTGCTTAGCGAATATCGCGAGCACTTAGTCGTTGATCGGAACCTATCCGATAATTCCATCCGGGCCTATTTAGCTGATTTAGAATCGCTATTGCAACATATAAATAAATTAGGAATTACCGAATTTTCGCAATTAGATTTAAATCACCTCCGTTCTTGGCTAGCTAATTTACAAACTAGGGGAGCTGCTCGTTCGTCCATGTCACGACGAGTGGTTTCAATTAGGGCCTTTACTTATTGGGGTGCAAAAAATGGTTGGTTAAGCAGCGATATTGGCCAACAACTTGTAGCGCCAAAACCACAACGTACACTGCCAAATATTTTAGATATTGAAAGTGCAATTACCACAATGGAAGCACTTGCAACTCGCGTTGATGAGGGCGGTGGAATTGGCGCAGTAAGAGATCGTGCAATCGTTGAAGTTTTATACGCGTCCGGAATTCGAGTCTCCGAGTTATGTGGTTTAGATATTCACGATATTGATTTCGATCGAAACACGTTAAGAGTTATCGGTAAAGGCGATAAAGAGCGGATTGTGCCATTTGGATTGCCGGCAGTCCGAGCTGTTAAAGCGTGGCTGGAATCGCGAAATGAGTTAGTAAATGAGGGATCGGGCAACGCAGTATTCCTTGGCACTCGGGGCAAGCGAATTGATCAACGCACGGTCCGAGAAATTGTTTACGTTGCAGTAGAAGCCCTTGGTGGAAATCAAAAAATGGGACCACATGGTTTGCGACATTCTGCCGCCACCCATTTATTAGAGGGCGGTGCAGATTTAAGAACTGTGCAAGAAATATTGGGTCACTCATCGCTAGCTACAACGCAGATTTATACCCATGTATCGCAAGATCGGTTAAAGGCTGCTTATAAACAAGCTCACCCACGAGCGTAATAAAAAGAGTTTAAGAAAGAATTGAACTAAATGGGTGCTCTGTTTCAATAATTCGAACAGTCTTGGTACGACCGCGCATCACGATCGAATTTGAAGTGATGTGGTGCTCGCCGTATCGAACGCCTCTTAATAATTCGCCATCGGTAATGCCGGTTGCGGCAAAGAAAACATCATCGCCTCTTACTAAATCATCAGTTAATAGAATTTGGTTTAAATCTAAACCTTGGGCTTGGGCTTTTTCACGCTCTTCATTACTGCGCGGATGTAGCCGACCTTGTATGGCACCACCTAAACATTTCATCGCACATGCGGCGATGATGCCTTCTGGCGTGCCGCCAATTCCCATAAGTAAATCGATACCGGTATTTGAGCGAGCGGCTTCAACAGCGCCAGCTACATCGCCATCGGTAATAAATTTAATACGCGCACCAGCCTCGCGAATTTCTTTAACAAGTTGGTCATGGCGGGGACGATCAAGTACTACAACTGTGAGTGAGGAAATTTCAACATGTTTAGCTTTAGCAACTTTTTGTAAGTTAACTTTTACTGGAGCTGTAATATCAATTACATCGGCAGCTTCTGGACCGGTTACTAATTTATCCATGTAAAATACGGCAGATGGATCAAACATTGCACCGCGAGCAGAAAGTGCAATTACCGAAATCGCATTGTTCATTCCTTTAGCGGTAAGCGTTGTACCATCGACTGGGTCTACTGCGACATCGGCTGGGGAGCCGGTGCCATCACCAACTTCTTCACCGTTATAGAGCATTGGGGCGTTATCTTTTTCGCCCTCGCCAATTACAACTACGCCTTTCATCGAAACTGTTGAAATCATTTTGCGCATCGCATCTACCGCGGCTTGATCTGCGCCTTCTTTATTACCGCGACCAACCCAACTCGAAGCTGCAATCGCAGCGGTTTCGGTTACTCGAACTAACTCAAGTGCGAGGTTTCGAGATGGAAGGGTTTTTGCCATGGCGTCAATCTATCGGAAGCCCTTTATGTAACGGTTTTACGCAAGGCTTTGGAAAGTAGCGTGGATTTTGCACGCTCATGGCTCAGGTAGGATTTGCCCTGCACAGACCTTCGGGTTTGTGACATCTCAGTACTCAAATAACACCTCGGTCTGAATTCAAGGATAAAACCGCGAACTCAGTAGGTGACTCGAGTACGACGGGTTAAACAAAATGTTTAACCATAAACCGAGCGGGTTTTTTACCTACGTGTAGAAAACCTTAAAAGGAGTGTGCCGCCATGGCGGTTGTAACAATGCGAGAACTTCTCGACAGCGGAGTCCATTTCGGACACCAGACTCGTCGATGGAATCCAAAGATGAAGCGCTTTATTTTCACTGAGCGAAATGGCATCTACATAATCGATATCCAACAATCACTTGCTTTGATTGATCAAGCATACGATTTCGTAAAAGATGCAGTCGCAAAAGGCGGACATATTCTTTTCGTTGGAACTAAGAAACAAGCACAAGAGCCAATCATTAGCCAAGCAGCTCGAGTTGGTATGCCACATGTAACTGAGCGTTGGCTCGGCGGCATGCTTACAAATTTCCCAACCGTTTACAAACGCGTACAACGCTTGAAAGAACTCGAAGCGCTAGAAGCATCTAATGATCAACTGCTCACTAAAAAAGAACTTTTGTTAATGAAGCGCGAACGCATCAAGCTATTCAAAAACCTTGATGGTATTCGCAATATGACTAAATTACCTGCAGCTATTTGGGTTGTAGATACTAAGAAAGAACACCTTGCAGTCGCTGAAGCGCACAAACTTGGTATTCCAGTTATCGCAATCTTGGATACAAACTGCGATCCAGATGAAGTTGATTACAAGATTCCTGGAAACGATGATGCGATTCGTTCCGTAACTCTATTAACTCGCGTAATTACTGATGCAATTGCAGCTGGTTTACAAGCACGTTCTGCAATTGCTGCAACTAAAGAAGCAGCAGCTGAAGCGGCACGCGCAGGGGCAGAATCTGTTGCAACCGGTGAACCGTTGGCTGATTGGGAGAAAGATTTACTTGGCGCAGCCGCAACTGAAGTTGTAGCGGAAGCACCAGCCACAACTGATGAAAGCGCAGGCGCATAAGTGGCTTATACGGCTGAAGATGTAAAGAGATTACGCGAAGCAACCGCGGCGGGAATGCTTGATTGTAAGAAGGCGCTAGATGAATCAGGCGGCGATTACGAAAAAGCAGTCGAAATTATTCGCGTTAAAGGTCAGAAAGGCATCACAAAGCGTGAAGGCCGAACTACCTCTAACGGTTTAGTTGTTGCTAAAGCAGATGGCAACACTGCAGTAATGCTCGAACTTAACTGCGAAACAGATTTCGTAGCAAAAGGCGATCGTTTCCAAGCAGCTGCTAATGAATTATTGGAACAACTCTTCGCAACCAAGATTAACGATGTCGCTGGTTTTTCAGCTTCAAAGTTAGCTTCTGGTAAGACTGTGCAAGAACATATCGACGAAGCTAATGCAACTCTTGGCGAAAAAATTGAACTTCGCCGCCTTGCAGTTCTCGATGGTTCGCCAGTCGGGTTGTATTTACACCGCACTAGTCCAGATCTACCACCGCAAGTTGGTGTAGTAGTTGCGTTAACAAAGGCAAACCCAGAAACTGGTAAAGATATTGCGCAACATATTGCGGCGTTCTCACCGCAATACTTAAAGCGCGAAGAAGTTCCAGCCGACCTAGTTGAAAACGAACGTCGAGTTGCCGAAGAGACAGCTCGAAATGAAGGCAAGCCAGATGCGGCAATCGCCAAGATTACTGAAGGTCGAGTAACTGGATTCTTCAAAGATGTCACGCTCCTAGAGCAGGCATTTGCGAAAGATCAGAAGAAATCGGTCCAACAGGTTCTAGATGAGGCTGGAACTACTGTGTCTGCCTTCCATCGATTCCGCGTTGGTCAGTAACCTTTACCTAGGGATTTAACGGAACTGATTAAGTAATAGAAGTTAAGAAAGGAGCACTCAAGATGGTTAGCAATCGAAAAAGCTATCGTCGAGTGCTTCTTAAACTTTCTGGCGAAGTATTTGGTGGCGAAAAAGGAATCGGTGTTGATCCCGATGTTGTGCATGATGTTGCAGATCAAATCGCAGATGTAGTTCGAAGCGGCGTTGAAGTAGCAATTGTGGTCGGCGGTGGAAACTATTTCCGTGGCGCTGAGTTACAAACGCGCGGCATGGATCGCGCTCGCGCTGACTATATGGGCATGCTGGGTACCGTTATGAATTGCTTAGCACTTCAAGATTTCTTGGAGAAAGAAGGCATTGATACTCGCGTACAGACAGCGATCGCTATGGGACAAGTCGCCGAGCCATATGTGCCGCGGCGCGCAATTCGTCACTTAGAAAAAGGCCGAGTTGTAATTTTCGGTGCTGGCGCTGGAATGCCTTTCTTCACAACCGATACTGTCGCAGCGCAACGCGCACTCGAAATCGGCGTAGATGCGCTCTTGCTAGCAAAAAGTGGTGTTGATGGCGTTTATAGCGCAGACCCACGAAAAGATAAGAGCGCTACTAAATACGAAACCATCTCATATGATGAAGTTTTAAGTAGGTCACTTGCAGTTGCAGATGCCGCAGCATTCGCGCTCTGCCGCGAGAATAGTTTGCCGATAGTCGTCTTTGATTTAATGAGAAAAGGAAATATTGCACGGGCAGTTGCTGGTGAAAATATCGGAACGATAGTTTCCTAGCGTTTTCCTAATAAGTAAGAAGGAGCAAAATGTCGAATCTAGCCGCAATAACAAGTGACACTACTGCCAAGATGAATAAGGCAGTAGATGTGGCAAAGGAAGATTTTGCGAGCATCCGTACTGGCCGTGCGCACCCATCCATGTTCGGAAAAATTATGGTCGATTACTACGGAACTTTTACACCACTTTCACAATTAGCCTCAGTCCAAGTTCCAGAAGCACGGATGGCTTTAATTACCCCTTATGACAAAGGCGCAATGGCTTCAATTGAGAAAGCGATTCGCGAGTCAGATTTGGGTGTTAATCCAGGCAATGATGGTGGCGTAATTAGAATAAATTTCCCACAATTAACGGAAGAACGTCGGAAAGAGTTCATAAAAGTCGCAAAAAATAAAGGTGAAGATTCTAAAATTTCCCTGCGCAATATCCGCCGTAACGCAAAAGAAGCGATGGAAAAGTTAGAAAAAGATGGCGTAATTGGTAAAGATGATTTAACTAGAGCTGAAAAAGATTTAGAGAAAATTACCTCTGACCATGTAGCAAAAATCGATGAAATGCTCAAGCACAAAGAGGTTGAGCTTCTCGAAGTCTAGAGAAGAACTCTTATGTCAGATCTGCATTCTTTAAACGAAGCTATTAATAAAAAGGCCGGGCGAAAACTGCTGCCCTCAATAGCGGTTTCGTTAAGTTTGCTTGCGCTTATTTTTGTCACGATGAAATATCTTCCGATTGCCTTTGCTGGAGTGGTTACCGCAGCCGTAGTGCTTAGCGTAAGTGAGTTGACTCGGGCATTCAAAACTGCTGATTTTAAAGTTTCGCAATTTCAACTTTCAGTAGCAACAACCGCTTTGATGGTTTCATCTTGGTTTGGTGGCGTGGCTGGACTTGCGGTTGCAACCGCGTTGCTATTACCAATTCTCTACTTCTTAATCTTGCTAAAAGGAATCACTGGTTTTGTTAAGAACTCGACGGCTGCCACATTCACCCTGCTCTACCTTGGATTTTTCGGTGGATTCTTAATTCTCTTAGCGCGACCACATGATGGTTTATTGAATATCGCAACGTTAGTAATTTTGGTTGGGTGTAATGACACCTTCGCATACATTTTCGGTGTGCTTCTAGGAAAACATGCGTTAGCCGAAAAAATTAGCCCTAAGAAAACTTGGGAAGGTTTTGCTGGTGGATTGGTATTTACTGCGATCGGCGGCGCGTTAGCTTTTCATTACATGCTCGAGTACAACCCGCTAATTGGTGCCGCGGTCGGTGTTTTATGTGTGATTACCGCAACCGTTGGCGATTTAATTGAAAGTGCGCTTAAGCGAGATTTATCAATAAAAGATATGGGGTCCTTACTCCCTGGCCATGGCGGCATGTTAGATCGATTAGATTCTGCACTACTTACAGCGCCTTCACTTTGGTGTGTACTTGAATTAATTAAGCGCTTCTCATGAGTGAAATTAAATTAGTTTTCGAAGAACCAAAACAACGTAAAAAAGCGCCAGAACATTTATCGGATCTAGCTCCAGAAGAGCGTCGCGCTAAAGCGATTGAATTAGGGTTACCAGCTTTTCGGGCAAATCAAATCGCGACCCATTACTTCACGCACTTTAGCGATGATCCAGAGACTTGGACCGATATCCCAGCAACAATGCGGCCGCTAGTCGCAGAACATTTTATGCCGAAATTAATTACCTTAGTTAAATCAGTCGCTTGCGATAACGGCAAAACACGAAAAGATTTATGGAAGTTGCATGACGGCGTAATGGTGGAATCAGTAATCATGCGTTACAAAGATCGCACCACAGTGTGCATTTCATCGCAAGCCGGATGTGGCATGAACTGTCCTTTCTGCGCGACTGGCCAAGCTGGGTTAACTCGGAACTTAACCGCCGGTGAAATTACTGCACAAATTGTTGCCGCCGCTAAAGCATGTAACGATGGTGAAATCGGCGATGGGCCAACGCGGCTTTCAAATGTGGTATTTATGGGAATGGGCGAACCACTAGCTAATTACAACCCAGTTATTCGCACTGTTAGAAATATTATTTCGCCAAACCCGGATGGACTTGGTATTGGTGCGCGGTCAGTAACGGTTTCAACAGTTGGCTTAGTTCCGGGAATAGAAAAGTTAATGAAAGAAGATATTCAGGTAACCCTCGCCATCTCACTGCACACACCTGATGATGAACTTCGCGACACTTTGGTGCCGATTAACTCTCGCTGGAAAATTAAAGAAGTTCTTATGGCTGCAGATGCATATTCGGATAACACTGGTCGTCGATATTCCATCGAGTACGCAATGATTAGAGATATTAACGATCAAGCTTGGCGGGCGGATTTACTTGGTCGGCTATTGAAAAACCGCGATGCTCACGTCAACTTGATTCCACTAAATCCGACGCCTGGTTCTAAATGGACTGCATCTCGCAAGAAAGATGAGATGGAATTTGTCAAGATTCTGGAAGATTATGGAGTTACGGTAACGGTTCGTGATACTCGTGGCCGTGAAATTGATGGTGCGTGCGGGCAACTGGCCGCCGCTGAAAAAGTTTAATTAAGGGGTTTTATCTTTTAGGTTAAACGGGTAAATTTGGAACCATAACTAGGAAAAGGAATCGGAATGAAAACTCTAAACAATTTCATCAATGGTAAGAGCGTTCCTGCAACAAGTGGAAAAACCTCGGATTTAATTAATCCAGCCACTGGTCAAGTGTTTGCAAAGGCACCGATTTCCAGCGCGACAGATGTAGATAGCGCTATGAACGCCGCCGCAAAAGCATTTGAAGACTTTCGGGATTCCACACCAAGCGAACGACAAAAAGCGTTATTAAAAATTGCAGATGCGATTGAATCTCGTGCCGACGAGCTAGTTGCTCTTGAAAGCGAGAACACTGGAAAGCCGCTAGCAGTTACAACTTCAGAAGAGATTCCACCGATGTTAGACCAGATTCGTTTTTTTGCCGGTGCTGCCCGAAACCTAGAAGGTCGTTCCGCTGGTGAATATATGCGCGGCATGACTTCCTTTATTCGTCGCGAACCAATCGGAGTTTGTGCGCAAGTTACGCCGTGGAATTATCCAATGATGATGGCAGTTTGGAAGTGGGCCCCAGCCATCGCTGCCGGAAATACTGTTGTATTAAAACCAAGTGATACCACTCCAGCATCAACGGTATGGATGGCTGAATTAATGTCAGAATTTTTACCTGCTGGTGTTTTTAACGTTATCTGTGGTGATCGTGATAGCGGTCGCGCACTTATCGATCATGCAATCCCGCAGATGGTTTCCATTACTGGTTCAGTAAGAGCAGGTATGGAAGTTGCCGGATCTGCAGCGAAGGATTTAAAGAAAGTTCACCTTGAACTTGGTGGCAAAGCACCAGTAGTTGTCTTCGATGATGCAGATTTAGAAGCTGCAGCCGAGGCGATTGCAATCGCTGGATATTTCAACGCTGGCCAAGATTGCACCGCTGCGACTCGCGTTTTAGTTGAAGCGAGCGCATACGACGATATGGTCGCGCTCTTAACTGACCAAGCCAAGAATAAAATTGCAATTGGTATGCCAGATCAAGATGTTCTGGTTGGCCCAGTTAATAATGCCAATCAATTAGCTCGAGTCAGCGACTTCTTTAACCGCACTCCATCCCATGCCACGGTGCAGACCGGCGGAGTTGCGCTTAAGCAACCAGGATATTTCTTCCCACCTACTGTTGTTTCGGGCCTTCGTCAGGATGATGAGATGATCCAGAATGAAATTTTTGGACCAGTAATTACGATCCAGAAGTTCACTGATGAAGCCGAAGCAATCAGAAATGCCAACGGTGTGAAATATGGATTAGCTTCCAGTATCTGGACCAAAGATCACGGTCGAGCCATGCGGCTTGCTCGGGCATTCGATTTTGGTTGCGTTTGGATCAATACCCACATTCCAGTCGTGGCCGAGATGCCACACGGTGGCTTCAAGCACTCGGGCTACGGCAAAGACCTCTCCCAATATGGGTTCGAGGATTACACCCGAATTAAGCATGTCATGACCAACCTCAACGCCTAATTTTGGTTGTAAAGTCCGCACAGGAATTTAAATCGCCACTTCGAGCCAGAAAGTAGAGCCATGTCCGCCAATCAGAATGAAAAGTTAAACCCAGTAACGAAGTCAATTATCAATGCACAGCTCTCACGTCGTGGCGTACTCGCTGGCGTTGGTGCAATCGGTGCGAGCGTAGCGCTCGCTTCATGCGGAACTGGTTCTGGTGATACCGCCACAAAAACTATTGAAGATGTTAGCGACACCGAAAAAATTGTACGGTGGGCTAGCTGGCCGTATTACTTAGATTTCGATGAAGATTCTAAGAAATACCCAACTCTTGAAGCCTTTGCCGCGAAGACTGGAATTACTCCAACATACAAAGAAGATATCGATGACAACAATACTTTCTACGGCAAAGTACAAGGACAATTAAAAATTGGTTCGGATATTGGTTATGACGTAGTAACTCCAACCGACTGGATGGTTGATCGTTGGATTCAACTTGGATATGCCGCAAAATTCGATGAAGCAAACATTCCAAATAAGACAAATATCCGTGCAATTTTAAACGATGTTGGCTATGACCAAGGCCGCCAATATTCGCTAACTTGGCAATCAGGTTTTGCTGGTTTTGGCTGGAACACCGAAAAGATTAAAAAAGGCGTTCACACGATTGATGATCTTTTTGCAAAAGAAAATAAGGGTCGGATTATGGTGCTCTCTGAGCTACGCGACACCATGGGAATTATTATGCAATATCAAGGTGTAGATCCTTCAGGTGCGTTCACTGAAGATCAATATATGAACGCAATTGATTTCCTTAAAGGAAAAATTGCAGATGGCTTTATCCGACAAGTAAAAGGAAATGCTTACACTGAAAGTTTGGTTAGCGGAGATGCAGTTGCGGTTATCGGTTGGTCTGGCGATCTCTTTGTATTAAAGAGTGAAAATGCTGGCAAATTTGACTTCGCAATTCCAGATTCCGGCGGAACGCTTTGGAGCGATAACGTACTAATTCCGTCAACTTCAGCCCATAAAAAGAATGCGGAAGCGCTGATTAACTACTACTACGAACCTGCAGTTGCAGCGCAAGTTGCGGCATACGTGAACTACATCTGCCCAGTAGAAGCTGCTCAAGCTGAACTTGAAAAAATTGATCCAGCTCTTGCAGCCAGCCCATACATTTTCCCAGATGCCGCAACGCTTGCAAAAGTTAAAGTCTTCCGTGGTCTCACAACAGATGAGAGCACTAAGTTCCAAACTGCTTTTGATGAAGCAACTGGCAACTAAGTACTAATGTCCAACCCGAAAGTTTCGGATAGCAAGGGCGATTTACATCTCAATCGGTTAACAAAGCGGTTTGCTGATTTCATTGCTGTTGACGATCTTTCGCTAACGGTGCCGCGCGGTTCATTCTTTGCGCTACTTGGACCATCAGGTTGCGGAAAAACTACAACGCTACGAATGATTGCCGGACTCGAGGAACCTACCCAAGGCATGATTTCAATTGGCGAAACCGATATTACAACTGCAAAGCCATATCGACGCCCAGTAAATACGGTCTTCCAAAACTACGCACTTTTTCCACACCTAACTATCTTTGAAAACATCGCATTTGGCTTACGTCGTCGCGGCGTGAAAGATGTAAAGAAAGATGTAGATAACGTTTTGGAATTGGTAGAACTGGGTCATCTTGCGGAACGTAAACCAAATCAACTCTCTGGTGGCCAGCAGCAACGTATTGCGGTCGCTCGGGCGATTGTAAATAAGCCAGAAGTTCTACTTTTAGATGAACCGCTTGGCGCACTTGATTTGAAGCTTCGTCGCCAAATGCAGATTGAATTAAAGCGGATTCAAATGGAAGTTGGCATCACCTTTATTCACGTCACTCATGATCAAGAAGAAGCAATGACAATGGCAGACACAATCGCCGTTATGAACCAAGGAAAAATTGAACAGATGGGTTCACCGGCTGAACTCTATGAATCACCAAAAACAGCTTTCGTTGCTAACTTCCTTGGTCAATCTAACTTGATTAAAGGCAAAGTTAACTCAAGATCTGGCGCAAACGCCTCAGTAAATATTCACGGCATCGATATCGAAGTTCCAATTACGCGGATGGCTTCACACGGAGATTCAGTATTAATTGGCGTACGCCCAGAGAAGTTGAATATCAATGCTAATAGCAAGAATTCAATTGGCAACGGCACCGTTACCGATGCATCTTTCGTCGGCGTATCTACCCAATATTTAGTTAAAACATCGTGGGATGAAGAGTTAGTTGTCTTTGAACAAAACGATGCCGGCGCTCCTGATATTAAAGTGGGGGATACCGTCTCACTATCTTGGGAACCAGCTCACACATTCGCTCTTGATGGCGATCAGGATCTCGCTGCCGGTGCAGACGTCGATCACGAAGCCGATTAATAAAAGCTAATGGCATTCTTACATG
>Ga0208960_1000072_pt1 | contig 50347 bp, 40 predicted proteins | sample GreLakmeON33MSRF_FD_187703 | JGI IMG/M metagenome (GOLD analysis project Ga0208960, IMG submission 187703) | Freshwater lentic microbial communities from great Laurentian Lakes, MI, USA - Great Lakes metaG ON33MSRF (SPAdes) | ecosystem: Environmental > Aquatic > Freshwater > Lake | place: Great... | reverse complement strand
AATAGAATCAGTTCCAGTAACCATGTAAGTAGTTGTAGCTGTTGGAATAAAATACACGCCATCCATCACGTTGTTGTCCCATGCGTACATATTTGTACCCCCACCTGTTAAAGCTACGCTATCTCCAGCACAAACTGCCACGGATGAACTTGTAGCTGTTACTGTTGGAAGTGCGTTTACTGTTACCGTTACCATAGCTGTATTCACACAACCATTTGCATCGGTACCTGTAACCATATAGGTAGTAGTTGCTGTTGGTACAAAAGAAACAGCATCCGTTACGTTATTATCCCAAGCATAAGTAGATGCACCACCACCTGTTAATGTAACACTACCGCCAGCGCAAACTGCAGCTGATGAACTTGTAGCTGTGATTGTTGGTAATGGATTTACAGACACCGTTGTCATAGCTGTATTCACACAACCATTTGCATCAGTTCCTGTTACCATATAGGTAGTAGTTAATGTTGGTACAAAAGAAACAGCATTCACTACGTTGTTGTCCCAAACATAAGAAGTTGCGCCACCACCCGTAAGTGTTACACTACCTCCCACACAAACTGCCGCTGAAGAACTTGTAGCTGTGACAACTGGCAATGGGTTTACTGTAATAATTCTTGTTGATGTATTTGTACAACCCTGTGCATTTGTTCCTGTCACAGTATATGTAGTGGTTGAAGTTGGAGAAACTGTTACCGAAGCACCTGTCAAATTTCCAGGCATCCAAGTATATGTTGCTGCTCCACTTGCGGTAATTGTTGTACTCGCTCCAATACAAATAGATGTAGCTGTTGCTGTTGTTGTGACAACTGGTGATGGGTTAACTGTTACTGTTGCAGTTGCTGTTTTACTACAAGTAGTAGTAGCGTCAGTTCCAGTAACAGTATAAGTAGTTGTGGTTGCTGGCGTTAAAGCTTGACTCGCTCCAGAAAGATTACCCGGATTCCAAGTGTAAGTGGAGGAACCTGAAGCAACCAAAGTAGTTGAAGCTCCTGCACAAATTGACACAGTTGCTGGTGTAACAACAGGTGTTGGTACAACAACAGTAGCAATATCCAAAGTAAATGCACTCGTAGAGGAATAACCCGTTACCAAAATGCGATAGGTTGTATTTAAAGTAGAACACCACTTTACAGATGCAGATGCTGATACTGGACAAACAGGACCCATATCATCATTTCCCGTAACACAAGTAAAAGTACCGCAGATGCCAGTGTAAACGAATATTTTTGAATCCCAAACAGTATTACACAAACTTGCTGAAAGCTGATTGCCATTACCAACTACAGTGTACCAAACACCTGGCTGACTGTATGATGTAACACAAGTTGGTGGCGCTGGACTTTCTACTGTTGCATTAACAGTTGTGCCAGCAGTTGTACTTGGAATAGCTAAAGCAGTTGCATTTGCACATAAGTCATTTGCTGGTGGAGTTGGTGGTGGTGGAGTAAAACAACTTTGGCACAATATTGTAATTGTACGACATGTATTATTTGTAGCACAACCTGCACTTGAACTGCAATGTTGGTAATAAGTTCCGCCTGAAAGTGCAGTCCAAGTTATAGGGCTCTGTCCAACAGCCACAACTGGACCATTAGAGGATCCACTTCTGATGGTAAAATGATCAGTTCCTACAGAAGAAGCAGTGGTATAAGTAGCTAATGCTGCAGCTCCGGTAATTGTAGTGTATTCACCCCCCCAAGCGCAAGTTGTAACAGTAATAGGTGTTCCTGATGTAGGAGCAACAACAGAACCAAAAGGTGAAGCATGCAAGCATGGGGCTAAGAGTTGCATAGTTATATCCCTACAACTTAGTTGCGTTCCACAACTGGAATTAGTATTTATATGTATATACAATGTTCCTGAAGTTGAAGGAGAAAAGCTAAGTGGCTGAACCCCTTTTGCAACTACAGGACCACCTGAGCTACCTGAACGAACTGTAATAAAATCAGTTGCAATTGTACTCGTAACACGATACGCATTACCGCTTACACAGCTCGACCAAGGCCCCCACTCTTCTGCATAATGGCAAAAAATTGTTGCGGTTGCGTTAACAACTGAAGGTGCAACCGCAGAGCTCCAAGAAATCACATTGTTGCATTGTGAAAATGCAAGCGATGGTACAAAAAGAAATAGTGCAATTAGAAATTTTAAGTAATTATTTTTCATAGTTTATTTGGTGTTAAATTTTTATAGTTATTTTATTAACACCAAAAATACTAAAAATAATATAAAAATAAAAATTATTTAACATTAAACTTACAAAAATCATTGAATTATTAATAAATAATTGGTGATAAACGGATACAATTATTAACTAATAAAACGGGATTTTAAATCTAAATAAAAGGATTTCGATACTTCAATACAAAAAACAACAAAAGATGTAACCTTAGCTCAAAAAGTTGTTGGTAACGTTTTTTTTCTAATTTTGCGTAACAAAATCAATTTATTTTTATGGGATACGAAGGAAATGGAAACAACAATGGTAATCGTGATAACAGGTACAATGACCAACCTGAGATTTTTTCACGACCAGTTAAAGCAGGAAAACGCACCTACTTTTTTGATGTAAAAGCTACAAAAGGCAACGATTATTACCTTACCATAACGGAAAGTAAAAAGCGTGTTGGTGATGACGGCAAATTTCAATATGAAAAGCACAAGTTATTTTTATACAAGGAAGATTTTGAAAAATTTGCTGATGGATTAAATGAAGTTATAAATTTTATTAGCGAGAATAACCCAGGTGGGCCACCTATCCAACACCACCACAACCACAGCTCGGAAGAGAATGCTGCAATCGACACAGCGTCCGATACCGGCACAAGCGCTGGAAACAATACCATAGAGAATGACATTAGCTTTGAGGATTTAGGAAATAAATAATTGCCCCATATTTTTAAATCTTTTTGCAATTTTTATTCCTGTTAATGCCTATTTCATCTTCAAAAAAAAATATGAAAAAAGTAAACGGTTCTATTTTATTTTTCGCAGCTTTATTAATAACAATTTTTGGCACTTCAGGATGTGACCAAACTACTACAAATGTGGTGGACACAGAAACTGTAAAGGACACTGTGCTTAAATACAAAGATTTTATAGGCGAAAATCCAAACGCTGAGGCCGACATGAAGGTAGTTTCCGACTTTGTGAATGCCTGTGTAAATGAAGATACGATCAAAGCAAAAAGTTTGTTAGACGCTAATTATCTTGGATTTGGACCTTCAATCAATGATTCTGCCACGGCATTAGAAGAAATTAATGCTTGGAAAGAAAATTACAAAATACATTCCGCTCGGAAAGTTAGTTTTATAACACAGACTTATAGAGTATTGGTTGGTGATCGAAAAGGTGATTGGGTTTCTCTTATGGGCGATTACAGTTGCACCCTAAATGAAAAGAAAATGAAAATGCCATTCCAATTAACAGCTAGACTATTGAATGGAAAAATTGTTGGTGCAATAACATATTGGGATAAAAAATACTTATCAGAAACACTTGGCTACAACTTATTGTAGTCAAAAAAATAAGAAGCTATCCATTTAACTAAAGTAGTGCTATTTTTAAATTCCAAAAACCTTACTCGTTTCACTGAGTACCCAATCAAATTGTTTCCTATCAATTTCTAATTTGATATTTTTATCTGTTAAAAACTCCAGCACTTTTTCTGTTGGCATATTTCCAGTTAATTGATCAATCGCCAATGGACATCCACCAAATCCTTTTACAGCATGGTCATATCTTCTACACCCTGCATCCCAAGCAGCAATCATTTTTTCGTTCCAGGTAGTTGGAGTGGTATGTAAATGTGCGCCAACGGTAAGGTTTGTAAACGCTGGAATTACAGTCGAAAAAAGTTGGGTTATACTTTCAGGAGTTGATACGCCAATAGTATCAGCTAAAGAAATAATTTTAATTTCTAAATCAGAAAAATGTTTCATCCATAACAATACCAGTTCAGGATTCCAAACATCGCCATACGGATTTCCAAATGCCATTGAAATATAAACGACCAAAGTTTTTTTATTCTTGAGGCATAAATTATGGAGTTCCTCTACCCGCTTTGATGCTTGGGAAATAGAAGAATTTGCATTGCGTTGTTGAAATGTTTCGGAAATAGAAAATGGGAATCCAATATAACTTATCTCCTCAAAATTCATAGCATCTTCGGCCCCACGCACATTTGCAACGATTGCCAATAATTTAGAATTAGAAGAACTTAAATCCAAACCTTCAAGAACCATTTCGGTGTCACGCATTTGAGGAATAGCTTTAGGAGAAACAAAGCTCCCAAAATCAACCGTATCAAAACCACACTTCAAAATTGAATTGATGTAAGCAATCTTCTGCTCCGTTTCAATAAACGTATTAATGCCTTGCATGGCATCGCGTGGACATTCTACTAATTGAACTTCATTCATAAAAATTTCAATACGCTATTAAAAATTACATTGCTAAAAAGTAGGTAGGTCAAAATTCCGAATTAATTCGCAAAAATCATTTGTTTTGATGAATGAATATTCCCATCTATTATCAATGAATAATTGAGCACTCCAATGGAACCGTAACCATGTTCAAATAAAACTTCATTACTCCCCATCTGCATTTGTGTAGGAATATCCTTAATTAATTTTCCATTCATATCGGTAACTCGAATAAAGGCTGATTTATAAGTAGGCATTCGATCAACTTGATATAAAATATAAGTTGCTTCATCAAATGGATTTGGACGATTTTGCAAAAGTGATATTCCTGAATTATTAATTTTAATGTCATCGATTCCCAAGGGAGTTGTTTTATATTCCTTCGAAAAAATACTTTCGATTCCATTTGTATCAACAGCTGCTATGCTCACATAATACCATGCGGCGGGTGCGACATAAATGGTATCATCCAACGCTCCAACAAAGGTGTAAACTGAATCCCAATCATTCGATAAGGTTCTAACTCCTACACGGTAAACATTGTATTGTGTTTGTTGTGTAACATGAATGATTAATGCAGAATCGTTCACCGATAAATTAAAATCAGGCGTAGCTGGGCCAATTGCTGCCATTCCAGCTGCATTTCCATTGATAATTGCATTTCTTGACAAATAATTAAAATCAACAAAAAAACTATCAATGACATTATCATTATTGGTGTCTATACCTAAGGTATCACGAGTAGTGTGTTGTCTGTCGTGATAAGCTGTATCCGAAACATTTGCATCGCCGTGTTCATTAGCAGAAGTAAAACGCATTGCTGTAAATATATGCTGACGAAAAGGTTGATGATCTCCACCTCTACCTGTTCGATCTTCCGGAGACTGAATTCGAATAGCTGTATGCACAACAGAAATTGGATCAATCATTTCTTTGTATTCTAATTTTATAAAACGAGCATAACCTTTATGCGGGGAATTAAAACTTCCAAATGAAAAAAGTCGGACACCAATTGAATCAATCGCATTTGGAGAGGTGCAACCGGGAGGCGAAGCAGTATAACCACAAATAACACCACCAATAACATCATTATTTTGAACAGCTTTGATTGTAATTCCTTTTGTCGTGCAATAATCTGCAAAAGCTTCCGCTCCATATAATCCTTGTTCTTCCGCAATCGTAACTAAAAAAACGAGGGTTTGGTTGTATGAATAGTTACTCATCACACGAGCGAGTTCCAAAACCAATGCAGTACCAGTTGCATTATCTTCTACTCCCTCAGCAGAACAAAGGGAATCGCACAAGACTTCACATCGCGAATCTAAATGTGCTTCAATAATAATTATTCTTTTATCAGTCGTATCTAATCCTGGTAAAACTGCAAAAATATTTCTGTGTTTATTTACTGAACAAATTTGACGATCAAATTGCAGGTAAGATGGAAGTAATCGATTTTCATTAACCGATGAAAATTCAGAAAATTTTTGAAACACCCATCTACGAGCAGCTCCAATTCCAAATGTGGAAGAAATAGTATCGGATCCTGAATTTCTGTTTCCAAAAGCGGCCAAAGTAATAATGTATTTTTTTAAAGAATCGGAAGAAACCTCGGCGTGTATTCCTTGTGAAATGATATTGGGATGATTTAGAATTGTTGTGGCTTGATAAGTAGCAGGATTGTAATTACCAAGCATAACTTGTTCTGCAGATACATTTGTGGAAATGATATTTGTTTGGCTAACTAAAAATTTTGAAAGAAAAAGAAAAAATAGAATTAGAATTTGACGCATCAAAAAAAAGAATTTTGTTTGAACAAATTTATAGAAATAAGGCCTTTCATGAACAATGTGTTCTATTTACTTCTCAAAATTGCTTTATTAATTTTCTTTGCAATCGCTGGACCTTCATAAATAAATCCAGTATAAAGCTGTACCAAACTCGCTCCTGCATTTAATTTTTCGATTGCATCTTCAGGAGAATGAATCCCGCCTACTCCAATAATCGGAAATGCTTTACCTGATTTTTCGGAAAGGTATTGAATCACTTCAGTAGCTCTTTTTGCCAATGGTTTTCCACTCAATCCACCTGCACCTATTTGTTGGAGTAAATGGGAAGGAGTATGGAGCTGCTCCCTTGAAATTGTTGTGTTGCTTGCAACTACTCCATCAATTCCTGTAATTTTTACGATCTCAATAATATCATCGAGTTGTCCATCTGTTAAATCAGGCGCAATTTTTAAAAGTATAGGACGCGATTTAGGTTTTGTATTATTTAATTTTTTAATTCGCATTAATAAATCTGTAAGTGGACCTTTGTCCTGCAATGCTCGAAGGTCAGGTGTATTCGGAGAAGAAACATTCACAACAAAATAATCTACGACAGGATACAATGTTTCAAAACATTTTTCATAATCGTCAGCTGCATTTTCATTTGGAGTCGTTTTATTTTTACCGATGTTACCACCAATTACAACATTACTTTTTCGTTTTTTCAATCGCTCTGCAGCAGCAAGAGCGCCCTGGTTATTAAATCCCATTCTGTTAATTAAACCTTCGTCAGCTTTCAAGCGAAACATTCTTGGTTTATCATTCCCAGCTTGTGCTAATGGTGTAATTGTTCCAATTTCAACAAAGCCAAAACCTAAAGCTCCTAATTCATCAAACAACTTTGCGTCTTTATCAAATCCAGCAGCTAAACCAACTGGGTTTGGAAAAGTTAATCCAAACAATTTAACTTCAAGTTTAGGATTTTTAACTTGGTAAATTGAGCGACAGATTGCCTCAAGCCCAGGGATTCTAAAAAATAATTTGATGGATGCAAAAACGAAATGGTGAATTTTTTCTGGATCGAAAAAAAAGAATAATGGCTTTAACAGTAGCTTGTACATCGATACAAAGATAATAGGCAAAATCAATCCAAAATAAAAAAAGCGACAGTCTTAATTTTTGACTATCGCTTTAAATCTAGATATTGAATTTTATCAATTCTTTTTACCTTTCATTTGTTCTTCCAGTCTCTTTTGATCTGTTTTCCGTTGTTCTAAAACAAATACGTATTTCATAGCGCGTTTATCGCCCATTGTAGCGGCGCGATTAGCCCATTGAATTGCAAAATCCAATTGACCAGCTTTTTCACATGCTAGTGCCATATTAAAACTAGCACGCATTGCAGCTTTGGGGTCAGCAGAAACAGATTCTTTATCCCAAGCATCTGTTGCTGATTGCCAATTACTGTGTTTCACCAAATCGGCAGTGGACTTTAATACATCGCTACCCTTTTTGTAGTATTGACGAGAAACGGATAACCACTGTGGTGAAACACGACGTCCGTATTTTAAACCTGCGGCAACTCCAGCCCTACTCGTCATACTCATACGTGAAGGTAAATTTGCATCAGCAACAGCTTGAGTTGCACCAACACCGCTATATGACTGACGACTCTCATCAGAAAATTGATCTACGATTGATTTATTTTTAAAATCATAAATTCTCCATACACAATAAACATCTACCCTATTTTGTGAATTGAATTGTGGAACTTGAATATTTTCACCAGTTGGGCCACGCTGTGTAACTTGTGTAATATCAGTAAAGAAATTATTATTCGAATCAAATGCTTCTAATACGATGAGCGCAGTTTCATTGTCGCCACCAGTCAATTTTGAAACCGTTGCCCAATCGAGTGGCGGTAAGGTCTGTCTACGACCTGTTCCTTTAAGAGCGGTATCTATAGAAGCAATTGCAACAGCATAACGTGGTGTTTGGGTTAATACCTCACGCAATCCTTCAACACAATCTTCTGCGCCCCATTTATCCTGAAAAAGGCCTTCGCCTGTTAACAATCCTTCAAGTACACCAATCACCTGGCTACCATTTCCCTTTATAGCACGAGTTCTATCTGCCAAAACAAATTTTTGGAAATGCTGTGGAAGCATTATATCAGCCGGTTGTAGAACTTGTAAATTTGTATGCGCTACTTTACAGGAAGAAATGAAAGAGATTAGCAAAGTGCTAAATACAAAAATAAATAGAAAAGAATAAATTTTAAAATTTGCGATTTTCATATATTATAAATTAATTAATAATTAAATGCCAAATACTATGCCAAAACAGAACTCATCTTCATTTATCCAACAATTTATTCAACGTAAAGACTCTTATTGATTTTGAGTAATTCGCTGATATAAAATACCATTACCAGGGTCAATTCGCTGTAGCATTGACACTACTTTTTGTTTCTCATCTGGCAATCCACCAGAAAATAATTTCACCACTTCATCTTTTTTTGCATTAAAAAACAACTGCATTGGAAAAGAAAGTGGTCGCTGCGAATGAATCTTATCAAGCGAAAGAATCGTTTCTAAACAAACTGCTCGGCCTCCAACTGCGTCTTGGTACATGATATCAAAACCAAGTCGGTGATAATTGTAAAAGCAATCCCGCATTGGAGCAAAAGTAGGTTGAAGCATATTATCAACTATCCAAAATCTATTTTTGTTGCTTTCCATCGATTTCCAACCTTTCTCATTCGAATTTTGTTCGTTGGAAACCACAATTTGTGCTTTTTGCCAAAAAGGTGTTCCTCCTTTAAGTGAAAAAGAATCATAATCCATTGCAATAATAACATACGCGTAATAGGCAAAAATAGAACTTAAATTACTAAGCCGTTGGTTAATTGAAAATTCGATTGGCTGAAATTCAATGTATGAGAATTGAATATCCGCATCATTATGATTCATTAAAACGGAACTGTATCCTGATTTATAAATTAAACGAGACGATTGAATTTGAAGTGTAGCTTTATAAATATCTGTTGAGGTTTTTTCAGTAATATTCAAAAGTAAATTACAAGGAATTTTTTCTTCAGGAGAAAATACGTCATTCGTCCACTTTGTATTATTCATGAATTCAAAAATGCTTTTTTGCAAATTATCAAAGATTCGCTTTTCATTGGTGCCTTGAATCTGTGGAGCTACAACTTGCACTTGGCAATACAATTCTTGGGCATTGGAAGACAATTGCCAAAAAGTTAACAGCAGGAATATGAATATGCTATGCTTCATTTTTATAAATTAAGACAAGTTGATTAACAATATCAGCAGCTACATCAGCTTTGCTCTTGAGCTCAAAGTTAATCGTTTTACCTGCTTTTGTGAAAATGGAAATTTTATTGGTATCTACTCCAAAGCCAGCGCCTAAGTCCTGCAAGGAATTCAAAACGATAAAATCAAGATTTTTCTTTTCTAATTTTATTTTAGCATTTTCAATTTCATTCTCAGTTTCTAATGCAAATCCGACAAGCGTTTGATTTTTGTTTTTTATTTTACCCAAAGAAGCAAGAATATCAGTGGTATGTTCCAATAATAGCTCAGCCATTCCGTCGGTACCTTTCTTAATTTTAGATTTGGATGTCGATACAGGTCGAAAGTCAGCCACTGCTGCGGAAAGAATAGCAGCATCACAAGAAGGAAAAATTGCGAGACAAGCATCTGCCATTTCTTGTGCCGACACAACATCTGTTCTTTGAATACGTGGATTCTTTGTTTTTAATACCACAGGACCCGTTACCAACACCACTTCGGCGCCATTATCGGCTAATACCTCTGCCAATGCAAAGCCCATTTTCCCAGTCGAGTGATTTCCAATAAATCGCACAGGGTCAATTGCTTCATATGTTGGGCCTGCAGTCACAAGTACTTTCTTTCCTGACAGACGATTAGCATTGGCAAAAGTTGTCTCGATGATGGAAACAATTTCTTCGGGTTCCGCCATTCTACCTTCGCCTGATAGTCCACTTGCAAGTTCTCCTATTCCAGGATTAATAACACGCACACCACGCTGCTGCAGAATCATTAAATTTGATTGTGTAGCCTCGTTTGAATACATATCCAAATCCATAGCAGGTGCAACCAATACGGGGCACCTTGCGGAAAGAAAAACAGCCGTTAATAAATTATCACTTTTACCTTCTACCAATTTAGAAATGGAATTTGCGCTTGCAGGTGCAATCACCATTAAATCGCCCCACAAGCCTAAGTCAACGTGATTATTCCATTCTCCATTCACACCTTTGGTAAATTCAGTTAGGGCAGGATTTTTAGATAGTGTGGCAAGGGTAAGCGGTGTGATGAATTGGTGCGCTGCAGTGGTCATTACTACACGGACTTCAGCGCCGGCTTTAACTAGCAGCCGAACTAATAAAGCAGCTTTATACGCCGCAATACCTCCAGTAACACCAAGTAAAATATGTTTCCCTTTAATAAGCATAACAGAAGCAAGACAAAACAGCAAGGACACGATAATCCGTCAAAAACGAATCAACATGTCCAAAAGCTGCAATTAATATTAGAGTCCGTCTTTAGCTTCCTTTGAAGGATTGCGATGATAAACTTTACCTTCAAGAAATTCCTGAAGTGCAACATTTACAGCTTTTGGAAGACGCTCGTAGTATTTAGAAATTTCAATTTGCTCACGATTCTCAAACACCTCTTCAAGATTATCAGTGTGGGTAGCAAATTCATTTAATTTTCCGGTCAACTCCTCTTTAATTTCGACACTTATCTGATTTGCACGTTTTGAAACAATTGCAACACTTTCATAAATGTTACCAGTTTCTGGATCAAGTTGACGAAGGTCGCGTGTTACCGTTGTAGAATCTGCATTTGACTTCTTAAAATCTGCCATTTTAATTATTTAAGTGATTGATTAATTAATTTTATTTAACTTATTGTTTTTCAATATTTTATCATTTAATTTCAATGCTTTATTTTGAATCGATTTAACTTTAAATGTGTACTCGCTTACTTCATATTGAATTAGAAAATCTGAACATGCTAATAAAGCGATTCCAATTCGTTCTTCTTGTTTTGAAGAAACAGAATTGGCCGCAAGGTAATACTTTGATTCCAATATATAAAAAATTGCTTCTTCTCGGTACCTTGTATCTGGATAATTATGTAAAACTAAGTCAAATGCAGCAATCGCAGCTTTATATTCTGCGATATCATAATACATGACTGCCGTCTTGTAAGCTTTCTTTTCTAACTTCTTGTGAAGTAAATCAACTAATTTATTGCATTCCCTTAATCGTGCTGTATCGGAAGGAAACATCTGAAGAAAATACTGAAACTCTTCAATTGCTGAATAAGTATCACTTTGATCTAAGCTCCAAGGTGGTGATATTTCGTAATGACAATAGGCGCTCATGTACAAGCATTCTGCTGCTCGAGCACTGGTTGGGAATGATTTAAAATAATTTTTAAAAAGATAAGACGCCATTCCATAATCGCCTAATTTCAATTTACAATAAGATAAATAATAAGAAACATTCTCTGCTTTATCAGTGCTACGAAGTACAGCATACAACTCATCAAAAAGCATTTCTGCTTTAACAAAATCACCTTTGTTGAAATACTCAACAGCACGATCATATTTAAAACTCAAATCGGTGCTTTTTTGCAATTTAGAAAAATCATTGCAGCCAATGGCAATTGCGAAGACAAACGCGAAAAGTAAGATGAATTTATTTCCCATAATTGCGAGGGCAAAAGTACTGCTTTTACTTGAATTCAAGCGTTTTGAGAACACTTAGTTAAGGCAGGTACATCTAAAAGACGGAGTTTTTTCCCTTCGGTTGCTAGTAAACCTTCCTTTTTGAAACTATTTAACAAACGTATTACTGTTTCTGTTGCAGTCCCAACCAAACCACCAAGATCGGCACGACTCAATGCAACAGCTATCGTTTTTTTATCCTTTTCAAATCCGTAGGTGTCAGCTAACAATAATAAAACCTCAGCCAAACGAGCTTTGACTGGTTTTCGGGTGAGTCCAGCTAAATGATGCTCCGCATGGCGCAATTCTGCTGTCAATAGTTTTATAATAGCGTGAGAAAAGGATGCATTCACATTAAGTAAATTAAAAAATACAGTTTTAGGTATAAACCAAATTTCTGAATTCTCTAATGCTGTTCCAGTGCAGGAATAGGTATCGCTTCCCAACAAGGCGCGGTAGCCCATCAGGTCGCCAGGTTTAGCAAGGTGAACTATTTGCTCTCTTCCTTGTGCATCGGTTGTAAATAGTTTGATTTTCCCATTCACTAAAAAATAAACGCCAATTGGAATATTGCCTTCAAGAAAAATTTTACTGCTTCTTTTTACTTGCAGTAAATTTTTAGATTGCTCCAATAAAGCGTTTTCCTGAGAAGTAAGAATACTGAAAAAGTCAATGCTCACAATTCAAAGATAAGGTTGAATGAAGCTAATTTACCAATATTCAGATTACACAAAATATAATTTGAATCTGTAATAAGTAAATACTACTAAAATTAGTTGACTACTTGTTTCACCAAATCAGCAGCATCTTGCAATTGAATTGCAGAAAAAACCTTAAGGCCAGAATCAGCAATTATTTTTTGTGCTTCAATCGCATTTGTACCTTGTAGCCGTACTATGATTGGTATTTGAATATTCCCAATATTTTTATAAGCATCCACAATTCCTTGTGCCACTCGATCGCAACGAACAATGCCACCAAAAATATTTACAAGTATAGCTTTCACATTTTTGTCGCGTAAAATAATTCTAAAAGCTTGCTCAACTCGTGCTGCATTTGCAGTTCCACCCACATCTAAAAAATTAGCAGGGTCATAACCCGCAAGTTTAATTATATCCATTGTAGCCATAGCAAGACCGGCACCATTGACCATGCAGCCCACATTGCCATCCAACTTCACGTAATTGAGACCATAACTTCCCGCCTCTACTTCTGTTGGATCTTCTTCTGATGTATCACGCATTGCCGCAATTTCTGGATGACGAAATAAGCCATTTCCATCTACTGTTACTTTGGAATCAACAGCAATAATTTTCCCATCAGAAGTTTTAAGTACAGGATTAATTTCAAACATACTTGCATCTATAGCGTCATACGTATTGTAAATAGCACGTATGAACTTCAACATATTTTTAAATGCATCGCCTGATAGTCCAAGATTAAAGGCAATTCGACGACATTGAAAATCACGCAAACCTAATTTTGGATCAATATCTTCATAATAAATTAGCTCTGGAGTATCGTGTGCAACACCTTCGATATCCATTCCTCCCTGTGGGGAATACATAATGGTCGTTCTTCCTTTTGTACGATTAAGCAAAACTGACATGTAAAATTCTTGTGTTTTTTCAGCACCTGGATAATATACATCTTGAGCAATCAAAACTTTATTAACCTTCTTACCATTTGCTCCTGTTTGTGCAGTAACTAAATAATTGCCAAGTATATTGGTAGCAATTGTTTTTAAATCCTCCAATGATTTGGCCAACACAACTCCACGTTGTTCAGTTCCAACAATTTTTCCTTTGCCGCGACCACCAGCATGAATTTGAGATTTAACAACCCACCATTGTGTTCCTGTTTCAGTTGATAATTGCTGAGCCGCAGCAACGGCTGCCTCAGGTGTATCAGCCACGATTCCTTCTTGAATTGGAACTCCAAATTTTTTAAGTATCGATTTGCCTTGGTATTCGTGGAGATTCATAGTTTATGTTTTTTTTAAGAAGACAAATATATTGGGAATTGTCACTTGTAAAGAACAAACTCCAACTTTCTTTTCACAGAAAACTAACAATTTAATGAATTCCTAAAATAGGTTCATTGTTTTTTTGAACTTTGATATAACATCACAAAATCCTCCATTAAAAAACCTGCTCCAATGTCAAAGTCTTTTGCTTCTTCAATAACAAAACCAAGTCGAAAATAAAAATTTATTGTTTTATAATTCAGTCTATTAACTTGTAACCGAATGGTTGTTAATTCAGGATACAATGCTATTAGTTTGGCAAAATATTTTTTTCCATACCCCCTACGCTGTTGCTCAATTTCTAAATAAAATTTATGAATAAAAAAATCTTTTGTATTGGTACTACTAACAGAAACAAAACCTATTTCTTGTCCATTTAAACACGCTAAATAAAAAACTTGCCCTTCCTCATGTTGTTGAATTAAACTATCCTTTGAGTACATTTTATTAAGCATGTAATCAACCTGTTTACTTCCTATAATTGGTGTGTAATGAGCTCTCCAAATTTTTTCTGCTAAGGAAGCAATACAATCAACATCACTACTATTAGCCAACCGAATAGCTGTTTCCATCAGTACAGAAAAATTTAGAGGTAAAAAATTGCGGCTAAAATAGACATTACGATGATCACCAAATACTGCCAAATATCAGGAAAATGAGAAAGGTATTTGTTATAAAAAATCTTAAAGTATTCTTTCATATTAATTCTTAACTACCTCTTTTTATTTTTATACAATGCGCCATTTAAATTTGCATAACGCAAAGTAATTTCAAATCCACCTTGATATTTAGAGGCCGCCGTGTATTCGGAAATATTTACATCGTAGGAAATACCTATAAAAAGATCTCCTAAATCATAATATAATTGTGGAATGATGGCATCTTTTAATCGGTAATGTACGCCAAGCCCAATCCCAGATTCACTAAAAAAATTAGTAACCTTTGTTCCACTTTTAATTCGATAGCGCATCATTGTTCCGAATAAAATTTCTGTTGCATTCCCTTGCTTCATAAAATAGGCTGAAGGCCTCAACGACCATTTAGATCCCGGTAAATCGTATCGTCCATTACCATGCAGCACAAACCTCATTTCAGTACGAATCTCTCCACCTTGATGAAATTTTTCTTTGGGTTTATTTAAATGGAAGATACTTCCTCCAAAACAGAACTGGTTTACATTTTTACCAACAATACTTCCTGAAGAACTGCTGTAGTGATATGCCAAACCAGCCGACAAATCAACGTAAGGAAAAGAGGTTATTAAGCTACCCTCATTGGCAGCAGCCGATGGATCATAAGCACCATTCACATATTGATTTTCCCATTGCAAACCTGTGACAGTTGCTGAGCGCTGGGAGAAACCTCCTTGAATTCCTACAGCTAATTTATTGTGATTCGCCAATGGAACAATGCCACTAACTGAAAGTAATCCTTGAAAAGTACCGAATTGAGAATCCCCAGCTTGATCGCGATAAACATATGCACCTATACCCATGTAGGCGCGATTTTTAGCATACATCAATGGCATATCAAATGCAGCTGCTGCTGTTGTATAGGGTTTACCCATCGATGCCCATTGACTTCTATAATTCATTGTTGCACGAAATAACCCATCAAATAATCCAGTATTGGCAGGATTGATGTGCATAGGTGATTCTGTAATTTGGGAAAAATGAATATCCTGCCCTTGTCCACCAATAACAAACAATAAAACAAATAAGAAAGAGGTAATGTGTTTTTTCATACTAATATGTTAACGCATTAGCGTAATGTTTCCCGACTTTAATTCAGTCGATCCGCTTGGATTAGTAACTTTTAAAAAGTAGGCATAAACACCAGAAGGACATGCCGTGCCATCGCTTGTTCCATTCCAACCAACGCTAACATCTGTCGATGCAAAAACTTGTTGCCCCCATCGATTAAAAACTATAATTTGTACCTTTTGTAATGGATCAAGTCCATGAACAAACCACATTTCGTTTTGTCCATCAGAATTTGGAGAAAAAGCAGTTGGAATATATAAATTCGATAATATTTCTGCTGTTTTATAAACTGCTGTAATGTGATCTGGACCAGTCAAATTTATTGACAAGCTATCAACAATAAGTGATGGTGATGGAACGCTTGTCATTTCCCAGTGATCAAAAGTATAAGCCGTTGAGGTTGGCGCGGTTTCCAAAATAATAGGAATACCTCCATAGTACAAACCTGTCCATGGAAACTGGTCAAGAAACAACGAGTTGAAATTAACAGTTCCAGCTCCTACTGGCGATACTTCTACAATTACGTTATAAGGACCTGTTAGTGAGTAGCAATCAATCATACCTTGTTGGATTGCTATACAGCGAGCTGTAATAAAATTGCTCAATGTGGTTACGTTTCCTTGCCAACCTGCAACAGTTCCTCCCCACCTAGCACATTGCGCAGGCATCACAGGAGCAATTGCAGCAATTTCCGTTGTAAGCAAAGCCTGCATCGTGTCGCAACTCAAGGAGGTGTTCATCAAATCGGCATATCTATTTATATAGAATTGTTTAAAAACTGGACTTGCCATCATCGCATTAACTACTGGAATGTGACCTTGACCACCCGGGTCGGGAAGTGATTCCGGATTACATGGATCTGCATTAGGAGAAGTATCAGGAATTCCTGTGTAATTAATGTAATGACCAAACGTTGCATCATTGTCCCAAAGCGCATACCGCCAGCGCTCAGCGCCACCAGTTGGGTCAAGACCTCTCCACCATTCCGTGTTCCAATTCAACCAATCGGAAGTTACACAAATTGAATTGAGAATAATATAATCTGCTAAACTCTTCCAATTGAAAATTGTATCAACATGAGCAAAATTGGCTGCTACAGCCATACTATTTGTAACAATATAATTCTGAATAGTATTCCAATCGGTTTGAGCTTGCGTCCCTCCATATTCAGACCAAGTTCCTCCCCATGTTTTTAACATTTGAATGTTCGGTTCGTCTTGAGAATAATTATATGACGTAAAATCTTTGTCATCTACTTTTTCACGAATCTCATAAACTCCCCAATATTGACCATTAACATACATTTCACAAGCCTCATAAGAACGTTCATCTAAATGCAAGTGAGCATCTTGTGAAAGTGTGTGACAATACGCATCTCTAATATGTGCACCAGATTCAAAAGGATAATTATCGTTTGCGGCAGCTTTTATAATAATTCGTTGAAAATGGTCTCGTGTAGTTCGAGTAAATAGTTTATAATTTAATGCATAATCATAGCCTTCTTCATCAGCAGATACATAATCAATGCCTCTTTGGTTGTAAGCCCAAGAATCATTTCCATGTTTATTGGTGGACCCACTTACTTTCGCACGAAGCACACCCGCAATATCAAAATATTCTAAACTTGTAGGTGGATAAGCACTCCAACTTCCATTCATCAAGGTCATTAAATTATCACCGTAAATTGAAATCGTTGCAACAGAATGTACAGCCACATTAATAAAATAAGTCCTACTCATAATAAAGCTTTGGGCAATAGTAGGAGAAGAGCTAATTGAAATTGCACGAACAACTTGTGTGGATGAAATACTCAATGGTGTTGAATAAACAGGACTACTTGATGTTGGATCAAATCCATTGGTAGTGTAATGAATGGTGCAATTAGGGTCTGGTGTAGAAATTGTAAGTGTCTGTGTTCCGGTAAAATATCCAGGAGCTAAACTAAAAACTGGAGTTGTTGCATATTTTTGAAATGGTGTACCCGTTCCATTCGATGCATTAAACGTTGGAGTGAGAAATAGACTCCATGCGTTTGCGCCATCAGTTGTTCTTCCCCATGAATCACCTACTTGATTACGACGAATTCCAACAGAATCAATAATTGTACCTGCAACATTAGAAATAATAATTTTCTCTGGCTTACATTGTGTCAAGCCAAAGTTAGTATGGTACCAACCGACAGAAACTACATTTCTTTTTGAGCAAATAACTCTAACATAACTATTGGCAGAAACGGTACCTGAAGGAATTGCCCACTTTCCAAGATTATTTGCATTATCACTTAAGAAATAACCGACAAGATTTACAGTAGTGGTACCCGCATTATACAATTCCACCCAATCATTATATTCATTATAATTATCAAGAACACTGTTAACGTTTGCGCAGGAATACTCGTTGATAACAAGTTGGCCATTTGCTGGTAATACGAGGAGCATCCAAACAGTAAATCCAAAACAAATGCGATAACAATAATTGAGCATACAAAAATTTATTATTATTTACATAAAGATAATACTAAAATCATAAATGAGTAGTAAAAAATATTAAATTATGAACTGTGATGGCTAGTATTAATTTTTGCGTTTCCCAATAAATATACGGTTGGGCGTATCTGAAATTCCAATAAGGTGAATTTCAGATTCATCAAAAATAAATTTAAACTTCTTTGAAAAATCATCCTCATCAGAAAAATTGGATACAGGCATCTCATTAAAGATAACAACGCCATTTAAATTTAGATGTTTGTAAAGCGATTCAAGGAAATTTATATTCATAACAGAACCAGGAACTACTCCCTCCACAAAAACGTCAACTGCAATTAAATCAAATTTATTGGAGGGGATTTTTTGAATGGTGTCACTCATAAATAATTCAGCAGTACAATTAAACAATTCCAATTTTAAAAATCGTTCAATATTAAACTCTTGTCTTGCAAGTTGAAGCACAACTGGATCGGCCTCAACACCAATAAGAATTGGATCTTGTCCAAATTCATCAACGAGAATACTCGCAATGCTTCCTGCACCAAAACCAAGAATGAGTACATTACTTGGTGAGTTAGTAATAATATTAGCTTTATTTAATGCAATCCGAAAAATAGCATGAAGTGCCCCGTAAGAATAATTGACCTCCCCTGCATTCAAAACTTTCTTACCATTTTCGAAGGTCACTTCAAGCACTTTAGTTAGTTTACCTTCTAACCGTTTGATACGATAAGGAAAAACCCAACTCAGTAATTTACCTACAACAGCCACAATGTTTCTGCCCCTCCTTGGTCGCTAAAAAATTGCACCATGCAGTAAAACAGTGCACCAATACCTCCTATAATATTTAATACTAATAAAAATAGGTAGGTACATCCTAAATTCGATCCGGATGAATTAGATCGGCGAAATAATTGCAGTGCAAGCCATCCAAACACCAAGGAAGCAACGGCCAATATCAAATGTAAAATCAGTTTTTCATTCCCAGTAAATCCATGGTAAAACAAAATAATTAGGTTATAAAACCAGCGTACAAAAAGGGAAATTAAAAAATAAACAATCGAATTAATCTTAATCTTGTCTGTATAAAGCATAGCACAAAGGTAAATAGAATTAAAAAAACAAAAACGAAATTTGAAACTTATAGAAAAAAACTAAACTTACTTTGTAATTAATGCTGTAAATCAGCAAAAAGTCTAATCCTTTTCCCCTCCTCCACAATTTTCAAATAAATTATCAAGCATGGTTTTCAAATTATTTAAATCATCCTGCGCCAAACTTTTAACCGCATTTTTTTTAAATAGATCTACCTCGGTTGCACATGCATTAAGTAATTTTTCTCCTATTGGACTTACGTTGACAAGTACATTTCGTTTATCTTTTTTATCAACCGTTCGCTTTATCAATTTCCGATTTTCCAAAAGCAAAACAATCCTTGTAATAGATGCTGGGTCTTTTGCGACGCATTTAGCAATGACGTTTTGATTCTGATCCAACGTTTTTGCGACTTGTGTTAAAACAATCCATTGATCGACAGAAATTTTTAAATCAGCTTTATTAAAAGCTGCCTGCAGCGACATGCGAGTCTGCCGAAGTGTGCGTTCCAATAAATAAATAAGTGAATAAGATCTAGTGTGTCCCTTTTCCATCTCCAATCAATTTGTAATTGATTTCTTTTTAGAAATTAAAAATAGACCAAGGAAAGTAAATAAGCCATTAAGAAGCAACAATTCATTGCCAAATTGATAGCCGCCAAGAAATGTTCCTGTTACATCATTTTTAGCATATGTACGAAGGCAAAAACAAATTACAGGTGGAAGAATACAAGCAAGCACAACAGCCCAGCCGTTGACTGTTCTTTTAGTCAAAATCCCAAAAGCAAACAATCCTAATAAGGGACCATATGTTATTGTTGCCAAAAATAAAATCAATGAAATAATTGCTGGGCCATTAACTGCTTTTAAAATCATCAATACACCCAAAAGCAAAACAGAAAATGTAATGTGAGTAATTTTGCGAATACGTACTTTCTCAGCTTCCGTTTTTTGGTTGGAGGAATTATTAAATCCAAGAAAATCGATACAAAACGAGGCTGTCAATGCTGTCAATGCACCATCTGCACTTGGAAAAGCGGCCGATATAAGACCAATGATAAAAAACAATGCAGATACAATCCCCAAATGATTTAATGCAATGGTAGGAAATAACTCATCCGTCAATAATGTTTTATCATTAAGCGCGGCTGCCATTTGTGGATTCGCCATTGCAAAGTCCCAAAGCAATACACCCAGCGTCAAAAACAATAAATTGACCAGCACCATAACAAAACTAAAGGTGATCATGTTTTTCTGGGCTTCGCCAACAGTTTTACAACTGATATTTTTTTGCATCATTTCCTGGTCCATACCTGACATGGTAACTGCAATAAAAATACCTCCAAAAAACGCTTTCGGGAAAAAGGATCCTGATTTCCAATCGTCATTTATTACTGTGGCATAAGAACTTTCTGAAATATGTTTAAATAAGCCAGCAAAATCGAATGATAGGACATTGGAAATGAGAATGACACTGAGCACCAACGAAAATAACATGAAGGTTGTTTGAAAAGCATCGGTCCAAACAATTGTTTTAACTCCTCCTTTAAAGGTATATCCAAGAATTAATGCAATAAAAATTGCGGCAGTAACAATAAAGGGAACATCGAAGGAATCAAACACAAATTTCTGCAATACCAAGACCACAATAAACATTCTACAGCCAGCACCTAAAATTCGAGATAACAAAAAGAAAAACGCTCCCGTTTTATAAGCATGTATTCCCAATCGTTTTTCTAAATAAGTATAAATCGAAGTGAGGTTCATTCGATAATACAGCGGAAGTAAAATATAAGCAATAATAAAATATCCGAAAAAATAGCCCAACACAGTTTGAAAATATCCAAAATTAGATTTTCCAACATCGCCAGGCACAGACATAAATGTGACACCAGATAGCGATGCCCCGATCATACCATAGGCCACCAAATACCAACGAGAAGACCGATTCCCAATAAAATACGTTTCGTTACTTGCACCACGAGAAGTTAAGTAGGTAACACCAAAAAGTACAACTGTATAAATTGCAACACAAAGAAGTATTAAACCTGAAGACATTATTTTATTATTTAAGCCGAAAGATACGTAGTTAAAAAGATTTTCAACGAAAGACTCCATATCAAAATCTGCATTAAATAAACCAATTCTATTTCAGTGCAAGAAAACCTAAATAATTTTAATGGAAATGTCAAAAAAATCTATTTTGTTAATAAACACAATGAATTCTATCCGCCCCTACCCGTCGAAGTAAATGATATGCTCGTTATTTTTGTCCGATATGATGCAATACCCTTCAAAACTTATTGAAGAAGCTGTTGAGGCCTTTTCCCAATTACCTGGTGTAGGTAGAAAAACTGCACTGCGATATGTATTGCATTTGTTGCGACAAGAAGAGTCCACAATTAAAAAGTTTGGAAACATATTTGCTCGGCTAAAAATTGAACTGAAATATTGTAAAACCTGTTTTAACATAAGCGACCACGATACATGTTCTATATGTTCAAATGTAAAACGGGACAGCACAATCGTTTGTGTGGTTGAAGATATACGTGATGTAATGGCCATTGAAAATACGCACCAATATACTGGAACCTATCATGTACTAGGAGGAATTATTTCACCTATGGATGGTATTGGTCCAAATGATTTAGCCATAGATCCATTAATACAACGTGTTGCAAGCGGAGCAATCAAAGAGATAATCATGGCTCTGAGTACAACAATGGAAGGTGATACTACCAATTTTTATATTTATAAGAAACTGAAAGATTTCAATATTCCTGTCTCTACTATTGCCAGAGGAATTGCAATTGGTGATGAGATTGAATATGCTGATGAAATTACCTTAGGAAGGTCTATCATAAATAGAGTGCCTTACGAAAAAACTTTTACGACGCGTTAAAATCACATCTTTATTTTTTTATATTTACCTAATACTAAATTAATCAATATGAAAAATATAGTTAGTACAACCTTGATTTTGCTTTCTGGTTTCAGTTTCCTTGCGGCTCAAAACGCTAGCCCAAACGCAGATTTTGAAACATGGACACATGTTACTGGATTTACAGCCTATGACAATCCAAACAGTTGGAATACGCTCAATGCCACAACTGCGGCTTTTGGTGTAATAACCTGTTATAAGGCAACTGCAAATGGTGAATTCCACGCTGGAGCAGCAGCACTTAAATTAATTACCAAAAATGTAATTGTGCAAGTTGCGCAAGGAATTGCTACTACTGGAACATTAAATACCACCACACAAGTTATTACAGGTGGCATTCCCTATACAGGTCAGCCAGACAGTATCGTTGGATGGTATCGATGTACACCAGTAAACGGAGATGCTGGATTTGTACAATTTATGCTTCTTGGCGCTTTCAATGATACAATTGGATATGCAAAATTCTTTGCTCCTACATCAGCATCAACAATGATGTTTACACGCTTTGCTGAGAAGATTGTTTATTCAAATACAAATACACCTGTTACCTCGCAGTGGATCATCTCTTCAAGTGCAGGCAACACTGGGCAACAAATAAATGCTAGCATTTGGGTGGACAATCTTGACTTTGTTTTTAACTCATCAAGTGTTCAACAAGCAGAATTAGAGTCTGGAATTAAATTATATCCAAATCCAATAGTTGACCATACATTAACTATTAGCAATGACAAAAACAAAAATGCGGTGCTAACTATTTATGATGTAATGGGAAAATCGTATGGGTCATTTAATATTAACAATAAAAAAACTTTAATTGATGTTGCTGCACTTGCAGCTGGTACTTATATGTACTCAATTGTAGATAAAAATGGAGATTTAATTCTTTCTTCCAATTTTATTATCGCTCAATAGAGTTCTTATTTATTTTTGAATGGATCCTATTAGATTTATTTGGATACTTGTATTTCTAAATTTTACGGGGCTAACCTTCTCGCAAAATGTTGGAACAATAAGTGGTTATATTTCAAATAAGAAAACGGAAGAACTTATTGTTGGGGCAGCAATAGTTGATTATAATAACAAAAGTATAGGGACCGTTTCTAATATTAATGGCTACTACAAATTAGCGCTTTCGAAAGGCAAACATCAGCTTTCAATTTCATATACTGGAATGAAAGCGGATACCTTTTCGATTTTCATCGACTCAAGCAGTAACATTACTAAAAATAGTGCGCTAAGCAGTATTGACTACATGATGAATGTCGTTGTAGTTTCGGCTAGTAAATACGAGCAGAATATTGAAGAAATTACAGTTTCAATGGAGGTGCTAAAGCCAAAACTAATTGAAAACCGAAATACTTCAACGATTGATAAAGCACTTGAGCAGGTACCTGGGTTAAATATCCTAGACAACGAACCACAAATTCGTGGCGGAAGCGGTTTCAGTTTTGGCGTAGGGAGTCGTGTTGCTACACTCATTGATGGTATTCCAGTTCTACAAGGTGATGTTGGACGAACAGAATGGGCCTTTATCCCAGTTGAAAATACAGAACAAGTTGAAGTCATCAAAGGTGCGGCTTCGGTATTGTATGGATCATCGGCGCTGAGTGGTGTAATAAATGTGCGCACAAGTTATCCAAAGGGAAAACCAATTACAAAAGCAAGAATGTATTCTGGCATTTATTCTTCACCTGATGTAGCTGGGTCAAAATGGTGGGATGGAAATGCTTTTTTTTCAGGAGCCAGCGCGTACCACTCCCAACAAATTGGGAAATGTGATTTAGTGCTTTCTATTTTTGGTACAAATGACCATAACTTTATTGGTCCTCCTGTAAAAATTCCTTGGATTCACAATGCAGATACTGCAATTACGGAAAAAGATGTCGCCAATAGAACAGGGAGATTTAGTTTTAATTTTCGCTATCGTCCTACTAAAATACCTGGACTAAATATGGGAATCAATGGGAATTTTATGCAAGCCCATAATAATTTTACATTGGTATGGGGAAACGACAGCACAGGATTGTATCGCGCCTATCCTGCTACAATGACCATTCAAGATCAAACCCTTTTTTACCTCGATCCTTTTATCAATTACATATCCAAAAATGGTATTAAACATTCCTTACGAGGAAGGTATTTCTACACCAATAATTTAAACGGAAATAAGCAATCAAACAAAAGCAATGTTTACTATGCAGAGTACCAATTTGCAAAAACATTAAGTTTAGTTGAAGATTTAAATCTTACAGGCGGAATTGTAGTAAATCAAACTTACTCAAATGCACCACTTTTTTCTTTCAGTGGATCACCTGATAACCACTTAGAAAATTTTGCTGGCTATACACAGCTCGATAAGAAATTTTGGAAAGTTGTTAATTTCTCAATGGGTTTTAGAGGAGAGTTTTTCAGAATTAATGGTACCGAGAATGTATTGAAACCAATTTTCAGAACAGGCATAAATATAAAAATGGCACAAGCTTCATTCCTTCGCTATTCTTACGGACAAGGTTATCGATATCCTACCATTGCTGAAAAATATATTTTTACAAATGCTGGTGGAATTACGATCTATCCAAACCCTGAAGTTAAACCTGAAACAAGTTGGAATACAGAGGTTGGATTGAAGCAAGGATTTAAAATAGGAATGTTTCAAGGATTTGCTGACATCGCCGTTTTTTGGCAGGAATATCAAAATACAATTGAATACATCTATGCTGTTTGGCGACCTGATTCGGTTGGATTTAAATTCATCAATACAGGAGACACACGGGTTAGAGGAGTTGATATTTCTATTATGGGTGAAGGGAAAATTGGAAACAATTGGACTATTTCCATTTTAGCAGGTTATACCTATACTTTGCCACAAAGCATTCACCCTGGTAATGTTTTTGCGCAGGATAATCCTGCGATAGGAATTCCACCTAATCAATTATCATTCGTTAGCACAAGTACCGACACTAGTAATTATATTCTTAAATACCGCTTCCAACACTTAGCAAAGGCCGATGTGGAAGCTACTTGGAAGAACCTATCCTTCGGAGGCAGCTGGAGGTTTTACAGCTACATTAAAAATATTGACAATACATTTTACTTACTTGATAACCCTAACCAACCGGGAAGCGGAATTACAAAATACAGGGAAACGCATCGTAAACCGATACAACTTATGGATGCACGAATAAGTTTCATGATCAAAAAACATTATAAAGCAGCTATTGTTGTAAATAACATTTTCAATAAAAGCTATTCACTACGACCACTAAAAATTGAATCGCCACGTACTATTTGCCTGCAGCTTTCCCTTTCTTTGTAAATTAAAATAGAATAATTGAAATTAGAAATACGAACAGGAGCAAATAAGCGTTTAAAGCCGGCATTGCACCCAAAATTCAATTCTAACTGCTAAATTTGCCTATTGTGAAATCACCAAAATAAATCCCCTATTTTGAAATTATCTATCATCATAGTAAATTATAACGTTGAATATTTTTTGGAACAATGCTTACACAGCGTGTTGCAAGCGTCGAAGAATTTAGCAGTTGAAGTTTTCGTTGTTGACAACAATTCAATTGACGGTTCTGTTAAATTAGTGAGAGAGAAATTCCCAACAGTAGCAGTCATTGACAACAAAGAAAATTTAGGTTTTGCCAAAGCCAATAACCAAGCAATAAAATTAGCAAAAGGAGAATATATTCTTTTATTAAATCCTGATACGGTAATTGAAGAAACGACTTTTGACAAAATAATCTCCTTCATGGACGCTCACCAAGAGGCTGGTGGATTAGGCGTACAAATGATAGATGGAAAAGGAAAATTTCTACCTGAATCAAAACGAGGAATACCATCACCAGCTGTTGCGTTTTATAAAATAGTTGGATTTTCAAAACTATTTCCTAAATCAAAAAGATTTGGCGAATATCATCTGGGTTATTTAGATAAAAACCAAACCCATTCAGTAGCAATACTTTCTGGAGCATTTATGTTACTCCGAAAATCGGTTATAGAAAAAGTCGGTTTGTTGGATGAAGCGTATTTTATGTATGGGGAAGACATTGATCTTTCCTATCGTATTATACTTGGTGGTTACAAAAATTATTATTTTCACGACACTCGAATCATACATTACAAAGGAGAAAGTACAAAGAAGAGCAGTGTGAATTATGTTTTTGTTTTTTACCGTGCCATGTTGATTTTTGCTCGCAAACATTTCTCTACAAAAAATGCAAAACTATTTTCTTTTTTAATCAACCTCGCTATTTATTTACGCGCGGGAGTTGCCGTATTGACACGGTTCGCAAAAGCCATTGCCATTCCAGCCTTTGACATGGCTGTATTATTAACTGGTTTGTATTTTATCAAATCGTACTACGAGTTAAACATCAAATTTGCGGAAGGTGGTGGTACTTATTCAGCTCACCTTGTCAACATTTTCTTTCCAATCTACTCCTGTATTTGGCTACTCGCAATTTATTTCAGCGGTGGCTACGATAAACCCGTCCGATTATTAAAAATTGTTCGAGGTGTTTTTGTTGGTACCGCCATAATTCTTGTGCTTTACTCACTCCTTCCAGAGGCGCTCCGTTTCTCGCGCGCATTGATTCTTTTTGGAACGGCATGGACGCTAATAAGTTTATTGTTGACGAGAATTTTATTTTCTTTAGCAAGAGTAAAAAACATGAAAATTGACAGTGGGCATGCACAACGAATCGCAATTGTAGGAAGTAAAGATGAATGTACACGCGTACAATCACTGTTGAATCAAACATCAACAAATACAAGTTTTATAGGATTTGTAAGTGCTACCAATGAAGAAATAAATGAAATTGGATTTCTGGGGAGAGTTGGACAGCTCAATGACATTGTAACCATTTATGGAATGGATGAGGTAATATTTTGTGCCAAAGATTTACCGGCAGAACAAATTATAGATCGAATGACATTAGTAGGCGATAGCAAAAAGTTGAGTTATAAAATTGCGCCACCAGAAAGTATGTCTATCATTGGAAGTAATTCTATAGACACAGCAGGAGACCTTTATGTACTTGATATAAATTCCGTCACTAAAGTTGCAAATAAAAGAAACAAAAGGGTGATTGACGTTTGTGTTGCGCTACTATTTTTAACAATAAGTCCCCTACTCATGTGGTTCACAAAAAACCCTATTCGATTTATTAAAAATATAATTACAGTTTTCGTTGGAATGAAATCATGGATTGGCTATACGCCTACTTCAGCTGACAACCTACACTTACCGCAAATAAAAATTGGTGTACTTCATACTTCGGATATTTTACCAATTGAACAACGAAGCGAAATAATTTGCGGCAGATTAAATTTATTGTACGCAAAAGATTACCGTGTAGAGAATGACTTTAATATAATTCGTAAAGCGTTTAGAGAACTCGGCAGATAAAAACGAAAAGAATTTTTCTATTTTCTTTTTATCGAACAACCAGTTGAAACCGTTGTCATTGTAGTAATTTCTTTACCTTTTGAAAGCGCCGTAAATGCATCTAGTAGATAAGTGATTTTCACTTGATTTTCATCTCTAGGACTATCGTCAATTGATCCTCTGTAAACCAACTTACCAGTAGTATCAAAAAGGAAATTCTCTGGTGTACGAGTAGCGCCAAAAGCATTTGCTAATTCAGAATTAATATCAACTAAATAAGGAACGATAAATTTCTGCTCTTTACCATAATTTTTCATATTTTCTTTTGAATCATCAGAATCGCGCCTTGCCTCATTTGAGTTTATAATAACAACACCTATTTTCATCCGTAATGCCATTAGTTGTAAAACATTTATTCGCTTTTCATTCGCCACGACATAAGGGCAAGTATTACAAGAAAAAATTACTAATGTCCCAAATTCTCCTTTCAAATCTGCTATAGACATTTCCTTACCTGAAAGGACATCGAGCATTTTTAAATCAGACTTTGGAAGTACAGTTCCAATTTCAATTGGTTTAATTTCAGCATTTTGAAAACTAAGAACAAAAACCAATAAGGGAAGTAATAATAATTTTTTCATCTGAATTTTTATATACACAAAGTTAATAAAAAAACTACATTTACAAGATGTCAAACACGATCAAATTAAATTCAAAACTCGGCTATTTCGATTTAATAATGATTGTCGTAAGTCTAGTTATTGGAATGGGCATTTTCAGGACGCCTGTGAATGTGGCTAATGAAGCCATCACTCCTTCCATATTTTTTGCAGCCTGGATTTTTGGAGGAATAATGGCTTTGACAGGAGCACTAACTTTTGCGGAAATTGGATCTCGACTTCCTGTAAGCGGTGGTTACTTCAGAATTTTTTCACAATGCTATCACCCTGCATTTGCGTTTATGCTGAATGGTACAATTCTTATTTCAAATGCAGCATCAGTTGCAGGAGTTGCCTTAATTGGAGCAGAATATATTTGCGATGCAACTGTGCAGATTCTTAATTTAAGTCCAATTGAAAATCTAACCGAGGCACATATAACAATTGCAGCAGTTGAAATTATACTCTTTTTAGGCTTAAATCTTTTAGGTTTAAAAACAAGTGCAACTACCCAAAATATACTAACAGTATTTAAATTGACAGTAGTTGCAATTTTAATTGCAGCAGTATTGGTTCCTGTAGAAGCTGCGCCAGCTATTATTAATACATTGGAAACTCCTCATACCTATATAGATTATTTGAAATCGTTCGGACTTTGTTTAATTCCAATTGCATTTACTTATGGCGGTTACCAACAAACAATAAATTTCGGAGGGGACATCAGTAATGCAAATAAAATTCTTCCCAAAGGAATTATTAGTGGAATTCTTCTTGTAATTGTTCTTTACCTAGCCATCAATTATGCCTACTTTAAAGTAATTGGATTTGACAATTTAAAATCTGCTGAATCCATTGCTTCCATAATGGCCACAAGAATTTTGGGAGACATTGGATCGAAAATCTTAACAATGATGTTAATTTTTTCAGTGCTCGCTTATGTCAATGTAGGATTAATGTCGAATCCAAGGGTAATCTGTGCAATGAGCGAAGACGGCACTATACCTCCGTTTTTTAGCCGGTATAGCAAACGATTTAATGTACCTGTTACTTCCCTAATAACGTTTACAGGGATTTCTGTTTTAACATTATTTTTTGCAAAATCTTTTGATGTTATTTTAAACTATGTAATCTTCATTGATTCCATTGGATTCATTGCCGCGGCAGCCACACTATTTATTTTGCGAAAACGTGAGAATCCCGGCCGTGAAAATATTTATAAAATGAAATTTTATCCATGGATACCATTGATTTTTATTCTTTCCTACGCCTTCGTAACCTATAGTGTAATTTCAGCTAGCATTGATAAGGACCAAGGAAGATCCGTCCTTTATGGATTGTGTTTTTTCATAGGATTTCTTCCTTTGTACTTGCTATTTATTTTTCTCAAAAAACGTAGCAAATAATAAATGAACACAGCGCATACCGATTGTTACAAATTGCTAGGAATAGCATCAAACGCTGAGCCTAAAGTAATTCAAAAAGCATGGCGACTAAAAACTAAAGAAATTCATCCAGATATCAATAAATCTCCTACTTCGACTGCAGATTTTCGAGCGCTCACACTAGCATTTAAAATTTTGATTGATCCAGTTGCCAGACTTAAGCACGATCGTCAATTTGGCTACGGAAAGCAATCTAACAATGAATTTACAATTCAAACATTCAGCATAGCACAAAACGAAAAAGCAAAGTTGACAGTAAATGAGTGGTCTTCTGACTATGAAATTGCAATGAACATGCGTGATGATCAACGCAACAAAAATTTAACAAAACACCATCGAAACATTCGCCAAGCAAAAATTATATTCGCTTTATCTGCATCATTACTATTAGTCCTTCTTCTACTATTCATTATTAACTGAAATTCCATCATATAGCTCGAAGAACAGTTAAATTTAAACCAAGCCCCATTAGGATTACAAAAATTCTATTTCATGACCACTTTTATGTAAATTTGTAGACCTAAAAATGCCACAAATTGTGGAAAAGGGGAATAAAAATAAATCTATGAATTACGACTTAATTATTATTGGTAGCGGACCTGGTGGCTATGTAGCAGCTATTCGTGCTTCACAATTGGGATTAAAAGTTGCAATTGTTGAGAAAGCAGAATTAGGCGGTGTTTGTCTAAACTGGGGCTGTATTCCAACCAAAGCTTTACTTAAAAGTGCACAAGTTTTTGAATACCTAAAGCATGCCGCCGATTATGGAATTACTGTAAATGGTGGTTCTGCTGATTTTGATGCAGTCGTAAAGCGTTCGAGAGGTGTTGCCGATGCCATGAGTAAAGGAGTTACCTTTCTATTGAAGAAAAATAAAATTGATGTTATCAATGGATATGGAAAAATAAAATCAGGAAAAAAAGTTGAGGTAACTGATGCCGAAAATAAAGTTACCGTTTATGAATCAAAAAATATAATATTAGCCACTGGCGCACGTTCGCGCGAATTACCCAATCTGAAGCAAGACGGAAAAAAAATTATTGGCTACCGAGATGCGATGGTGTTAGCTACTCTTCCAAAATCAATGGTCATTGTTGGATCTGGAGCTATCGGTATTGAGTTTGCTTATTTCTATGCAGTAATGGGAACTAAAGTTACCATTGTAGAATTCCTACCAGCAATTGTTCCTGTTGAAGATGAAGAAGTTTCAAAACAGCTGGAACGCTCTTTCAAAAAAATGGGAATTGAAATCATGACAAACGCAAGTGTTGAAAGTGTAGACACGAGTGGCAGCAATTGTAAAGTAAAAATAAAAGCAAAAGATGCAGAAAAAATTATAGAATGCGACATCGTTCTTTCTGCAGTTGGCATAAGTGCAAATATTGAAAATATTGGATTAGAAGATGTAGGAATTGCAACTGATAAAGGAAAAATTATTGTAGATAGCATGTACCAAACAAATATGCCAGGGTATTTTGCTATTGGTGACACGCTTGCCAATCAAGCATTAGCACACGTTGCATCTGCCGAGGGAATTACATGTGTTGAACATATCGCTGGATTAGAACCAGAGGCAATTAATTATAAAAATATTCCTGGATGTACTTATAGTCAACCAGAAATTGCATCTGTTGGTTATACAGAAAAAGCTGCCAAAGAAGCTGGCTTCGAATTAAAAATTGGCAAGTTTCCATTTTCAGCTAGTGGAAAGGCAAAAGCAGGTGGCAATGCCGATGGTTTTATTAAATTAATTTTTGATGCACAATACGGAGAATTACTCGGTGCACACATGATTGGAGCAAACGTTACTGAAATGATTGCAGAAATTGTGGCAATTCGCAAGCTCGAAACTACAGGGCATGAACTGATCAAAACTATCCATCCACATCCAACAATGAGTGAAGCTATTATGGAAGCCGCTGCAATGGCATACGGTGAAGTAATTCATTTGTAATAAAACTTCGAAAATTAAATCAAAAAGCCGAACTAGACTAGTTCGGCTTTTTGATTGCTAAAAAATTATTTGTTTCTATTAGAATTTGTAAGCAAGACCAATATTCACATAGCTCATGCCATAACCCAATTCTACCATACCCGCAAAATTATTAGTAAAGAAATAACGAGCTCCTAAAAATGGTGTTATACCTACATTACTAGCATAGTTTTCTCCAATAAAATAATTAGTACTAGAAGGATCATTATCTGTATAAGTGTAGTTGAGTAAATTATAAGAAAGCATCACCCCTCCATAAGCATCAATTTTATCAAGATTGACACCTGTCAGTTCTTGTAAATGCCATGCACCACGAACACCCAAAATAGTGTATTTCCAGTCTTGCGAATAGGTATAACTAAACAAACTAGAGGTATAACTATATTTTTTAAAACCCAGGTATGCTCCAAGACTTAAAACTCCCGGGCCAACTTGTTTTAATCCATGTTCATACTGAAAATTAATAGCAGGAGCCGACTGATAGGAAGAAGATAAACCGAAATTTCCTCCAACACCCAAACCAAAACCAACTACATTACTACCTAATTGATAAACTGGCTGAGCATTCATAGTGAAAGGCAGTAACACTACTACGGCTAAATAAATTTTAATTATTTTCATTGAATCTGTGTTTTTTAATTAGAAAAATTTCAAACGTAAAAGTAAAGAAATAAATATATATTTCAGAAAAGATTAATCAAATAAAGACTTTAATTTTTAATAAAATAAATTTCATAGTTGCATTAAAAAGAGATTCGTCTATTTCGCTACATCGAATGAATATATGATTTTGTATCTTTGCACAACGTTAAATACAATACCAAATGAGTAATAAATTGCTGGACACAATTGAAGATGCTATTTCCGATATAAAGTTGGGTAAGGTTGTAATTGTTGTTGATGATGAAGATAGAGAAAATGAAGGCGATTTCATAACAGCAGCTAAAAATGGAAGCCCGGAGGTTATCAATTTCATGGCCACACACGGACGTGGATTAATTTGCGCTCCAATTATTGAAGACCGCGCTGATGAATTGCGTTTAGAAATGATGGTGAGTAATAATTCTTCAACGCATGAAACTCCTTTCACTGTGTCCATAGATTTAAAAGGACATGGCTGCACAACTGGAATTTCTACTCACGATCGATCCAAAACAATTTTAGCCTTAATTGATCCAACTACAAAGCCAGAAGATTTTGGTAAACCAGGACATATTTTTCCACTGCGCGCTAAAAGAGACGGAGTGCTTCGCCGTGCTGGCCATACTGAAGCTACAATTGACCTTGCGCGCTTAGCTGGTTTTGAACCTGTAGGTGTTTTGGTTGAAATTATGAATGAAGATGGAACTATGGCACGCTTACCTCAATTACTAATAATTGCGAAAAAATTTAATTTGAAAATTATTTCTATCAAAGATTTAATTGAATATCGATTAAGAACTGAAACTGATATTAAAAGTGAAGTAGAAGTTGAATTGCCAACACAATGGGGTAATTTCAAAATGGTCGCATACACACACCTTTCCACTCAAAAGCAACATTTAGCAATTTATAAAGGAGAGTGGGAAAAAGACGAGGAATTGCTAGTTAGAGTTCACTCATCATGCATGACAGGTGATATTTTTGGATCTTGCCGCTGCGATTGTGGGGCGCAATTGCATAAAGCGATGGAAGCAATAGAGAAAGAAGGAAAAGGTGTTATTGTCTACATGAATCAAGAAGGACGTGGAATTGGATTATTAAATAAATTAAAAGCATACAAATTACAAGAGCAAGGCCTTGATACTGTAGAGGCAAATTTAGAACTCGGTTTTAAAATGGACGAAAGAGATTACGGAATAGGTGCACAAATTCTTCGAGATCTTGGTGTATCAAAAATCCGGTTGATGACCAATAATCCCAAAAAAAGAATTGGACTGATGGGCTATGGCTTAGAAATAGTTGAGAATATTGCCTTAGAAATTGAATTCAATAAACACAATAAATCTTATCTTGAAACTAAAAGAGATAAATTAGGCCATACAATAACTGTAAAAAAATAAATTTTTAATTTAATCAATCCATTGACGATTCCCAAAAAACAAGGGCATCAAAATCGATTTCTTACTAAAAAGAATCGTTAGAGAAAGAATTAGCTTTTACCCAATTTCTTTTTCCTTAAATTTATAAACTCATTAAAACGTTTTGCTAATTGTGAAGCCGTTTCAAATTCTTCTCGATAAAAAAGACCAACTCCTTGCGTATATGGCGAGTTAGAAGTGATAACGGTATTGTCATTAGAACGATTAAAAGCACGGACACGAACTTTCCCAGTTTCATTTACCTTGTATTCAATATTCACATCACCAACCCACTGACCATTTGTTCCTGTTGAACTAGTTGCTTGATTCGCATTTACTTTGCCTACATTTCCATCAATGGTTATTCTATTATTCAAAAGCTGTGTTCCTAAATACACTTTAAGTTCCTGTGTTGTTAAGTCGTCGTTTGGACGATACTTCACACCCAAATTAAAGTCGGAGCTAATTTGTGAAAGCCAATTATTCATTGTGCCAGAAACAAAATTACTAAGTAAAGTAGCACTTGTTCCTGCTGCAACATTTGAACCTGCTGAATTCCCTTCACGCAAATCAGATGGTGTCATAAAACTATTTAAAACCATAAGCGAAAGAACCTGTCTGTTCTTTTCCAAATCAGTTTGGGTATAAATTTTCACTGTCTCCGATATCGTTTGATCAACAGTTGGGAGATTGATGTCAAACAAAACTGTTGGATTTAATAAATTATCGGTCAAATGCATGACCACTTCAACTGGGTAAGAACGATGATAAGCTTGGTTTAAAGAATCAGCAGGGAAAAAAGGTTCTACTGATGTACTTGTTTTATAAACTGCGTCAGCATTAATTTGAGCTACATAAGGATCTCCGTTCCAACTTATTGTTCCACCACGCGCTAACTCAAATGGAACAAGAATAATATTCTTCATTGTAAACAAGTAATTTCCTCTTTCAACTTCATAGCGACCAAAAATTGTAAAATCTCCTGAAGGAGAAATGTCCATATTCAAATTCCCATTACCATAAGCTGTAATTTCATCGCCAACCGTTTTATCAAAAATAACTTTTACAATTACATCCGGATTTGCCTCCACATTGAGGTGTAACTCTACTCCATTGTTTTTTAATTGGTTCGTTTTTTTATTAATTATTAATTTTTTCTTGTCTTCGAAAGTTATAAAATCACTTGTTCCTACTTCGCTTGTACCACTCATAGGAATATTAAATTCAGATAAAATAGGTTGACCTCCTCTAATAATTTTTTCTGTTTTAGCATTTATATCCAATCTAATGTGATCATTCGCAAAACCAAAAACATTCATGTATCCAGTAGAAAAAACACGTCCAAAATAATCTTCATTTTGATTTGCATTGGTATTTAAAACCATAAAATGTTCAAACGAAAAGTCCATATCAAACTGAAAATTTGAAAAATTATCATGAAAAAGGTGACCATATATTATAGCAGTATCACTAAGTCCGTCCGTAATTCTAAAATCATCGAAAAAGAAAGAATTCGATTCAATAAATATTGGTTGTTGAGGTCCACTTAAAGATAAGCCAAGGTAGTCAACCTGAATTTTACGAGGGAAAATATTAATTTTTCCATTCAACAATGGTTTCGATGGTGTACCAAGAATGTGCAAGTCACCACCAAATTTTCCATTGATTAACGAACAATAATCTTTCAAAATTGGTGTGAAAATATCAAGCGGAATGTTTTGTAAACTCGCATTGAAGTCAATGCTATTTTCAATATTTTTAGGATAATAATATCCATCAAACGCGATATTGTTAATGGGCTTACCTGTAAGTGCATCATTAATACCTCGAGAAAAATGTCCACTTGTAAATACGGCTTGTTTATTTTTCTGCCAATCAGCAGTTAATGACCCATCACCTAATTTTTGTTTATTAAAATAGAAACTCTTAAATTCAGTCGAGCTAGTAAAAAAAGGTACATGATACAAATCAAGTAATACTGTTTCCGATGAGATTGACCCTGCTAAGGTTATACCAAAAGGTTCAGAAAAATAATTTACATATGCAAAATCAAAATCCTTTAAACTCACTTTCAATTCATCGTCAGGTTGTTCAGACACTTTTCCTGAAAAATCGATGGAGGATTGTCCACATTGGAAACCTAAATTATGAAAAGTAATTTGAGAAGAATCCATCCGAACAAAATTTACAGGCGTAGCAACCCAAAGTGAATCGTTTAAATGAAAAGAAGAGGAAAAGAAATTTATGTTAACTGCCTTTGAATTTTCGAAATGAGTCAAAGCCATAATGTTTGCATCATTTAATTTTGCAGTATGATTATCCCAAATAATTTTAGTCAGGAGTGAATCGTGACATGCCCGAGCATCAACTATTAAATTTTTTATTCCAATCGTATCGTTGAATTGTAATGCCTTCATTGTTCCAACCAACACGCTAGCATCGGAAGAATTAGATTTGGAAATTTCCAGTTGAATTCCATTGTACGCAATACCATTGTATAGTATTGATGGGGAAGATAGGTTTGCTTCAAACCCCTTTTTTTCACTCAAGAATTTACCACTAAATGAAGTATTCGGTGCAACAACTAGCTGTGGAATAATTGATTGTATTGGTCTAACATTCTTTTGAAAATTAACAAACCAAACAAAATCCTGAACTGCGCTTTTTTTAACTTCTTTTAAAGTAGGAACAGGAAAATAAGCAGGGAGCGAATTCGATAACATTGTAGAAATTGAAGATGGCAATTCCAATAATTTGAATTTCCCTTTTAATGTTGCACGAACAATATCTGATTCAAGGAAAACAGTTCTTGTTCCATTGTCATTTGTACCAGCGTTCAAACTAAATTCATTGACCGTAAATTTTTCTTCATCTTTTTGATAAACCATTTTCGTTGCAATAATCTGACCGTCTAAGTTGTCAATATTATTACCATGAAAATTTATATGAAGATTTGCCGAAAAGATATTTTTATGACTTTTATCCATAAATCCTAAAGCAGAAAGATTCGCTGATTTGATTTTAGCATCAAAAACAAAATTTGGCAAATTGGAATTACTATTATTGATAATCCCCTTAAAATCCATTTTTAAATTAGGATCGTCTACATGAAAATCACCATCAAAAATTTGTCGTCTAAATTTACCATTCAAAATACTAATGCCTGTGTAGGAATAATTGTTATAAACTAACTCAGGGAAATTACCATTGATCAAAACGTGAACATTGTCTTCTGCCAAACCAGTCCCATCAATTTGAATTTTACCTGATACATAAGATAAATCAGGAATGTCATAAAACTTCCCAATGTTAAAATGTGTAGCCACAACTTCACCCAAATAAGAATAAGTGTCACCAATAGAATCTCTTGTCATCGATACATTATCCAAACGCACATTTCCTAAATCAGTATTCAACTTACCGTGAGCTACAAAGTCGTCTAAAAACCCATCGAAGTATCCGGAAAATTTCAACTTACCAAGAAGGGCCATATTGGATGGCAAAGTAATGTGATCGCCAGGTTGAAAAGGAAAAACTGGAATATCCTCTAAATCTTTTATATCTGTAATTGCTTCTCGCACTTTAAAATTCATTTGCATTTCATCAACATTCGGTAAACCAGAAATGGAAAAATTACCTGAGATATGCGAAAGATTACCAAATTCAATAGCTACATTTTTTATTTTTAATTGATCTACCTTTCCTTTAATATCTCCAGTAAAAAGAACCTTTTTCTTTATTCCCAAAAAATAAGGAGAAAAATAGGCGATCTCCCCCATTTCAATAATCGATTTCGAAAAATGCCCATCCATAGTAACTTTATGAATAAAATCATTTGAAATATCTTCTACTGCGTTGTATTGAAAAGAAATAAATCCATCCACTTCACTACCTCGAGTAGTAAATTTAAGATCATCGAAAGTTGCTGAACTATCCTTAACAGATAGAAGTGCTGAGAATTTATTTAATACCAAACCACAACGCTCAGTTCCTTGTAAATCTTTGATTTTAAAAGAAAATAAATTTTCTGCAACATTGATAGCATAAAACTCTGCTGACACTTTCGTAACTCGAATGTTTTCATAGTCCATTCCTGGATCATTAATGGTATCGCGTGTATCGATGTATGCAAAAATTATATTATCAAGCTTGATTTTAGCTAAATTAACTTCCCAAGCTGAGGACGTTTTTTGTAATGTGTCAGTTGACTGAAAATAGTCTGCAATAAATTGAAAATTCAATCCACTTTCATTTTGGTATTTTTTAAGTTTTATTTTCGAATCAGCTAACGCTAATGTGGAGATAGAAATATAATTGCCTGTAAAATCGAAGCGATTAATAGTTGCAGCTAATTTATCGGCATATAATAAAGTATCACCATGTTGGTCTTCAACATAAATTCCAAGAAGATTTATTGTTCTAAAAAAGTCTATATCAACAGCACGAATCGTAACTTTAGCTTTTAATTCCTTAGAAAGATATGCCGTAGCTCGTTTGGCCAACCAAGTCTGAGCCACAGGGCTTTGTAAGGTAAAAAAGGCAACAACAACAAATAATAAAATAATACCTAAGGTCCAAGCTAGCACTAGCCCGGTCTTTTTGATAATTTTACCACTTGGTTTGAACTTTGAAACCATACTACAAAAATAGCAATTATGACTGTTATACTGGGTATTGAGTCTTCCTGTGACGAAACGGCAGCGGCAATCATAATGAATGGCAAATTGCTTGCCAATGTTGTGGTTGAGCAAGAAGTTCATAAGAAATGGGGTGGCGTAGTTCCTGAATTAGCCTCTAGAGCACACCAGCAAAACATAGTTCCTGTAATTGACCAAACATTGGCATTGGCTGGAATAAAAGCAAATGATATCGATGGTGTTGCATTTACCCGGGGGCCAGGATTATTAGGATCACTTTTGGTAGGCGCTTCATTTGCAAAAGCTTTTGCCCTCGCACTTGGAAAACCTCTCCTAGAAGTGAACCACATGCAAGCACACATTCTATCCCATTTTATTGAAGATAGTATAAAGAGAGACAGACCTGAATTCCCATTTTTATGTTTAACAGTTTCGGGAGGACATACACAACTTGTACGTGTTGATGATTTTAAGACTTTTTCAATTATTGGACAAACGATAGACGATGCAGCAGGAGAAACCTTCGACAAAACAGCCAAAATTTTAGGTCTACCCTACCCTGGTGGCCCATTGGTTGATAAACTGGCAAAAGAAGGAAACTCAAAAGCATTTAAATTTCCAATAGCTCAAATACCAGGCATGGATTTCAGTTTCAGCGGACTAAAAACTGCAATACTGTACTTTGTTCGTGATGAATTAAAAAAGGATTCAACTTTTTTGGAAAAACAAATGGCAAATATTTGTGCCTCCGTCCAATATACGATTGTAAAAACGCTATTAGATAGAGTTGAAATGGCAATGAAGCAAACAGGCATTAATCAAATTGCGCTTGCGGGTGGCGTTTCCGCAAACACGGAGTTACGTGCATCCATTCAAGAACTTGGAAAGAAAAATAATTGGTCTGTTTTTATACCACCGATTGAATATTGCACGGATAACGCCGCCATGATTGCAATGAATGGATACTTGAAATTTTTGGAAAATAATTTTGTAGGTCAGAACATAGCGCCTTCAGCAAGGCTACAACTTTAATTTATTTATGAATTCCCATTTTTAATTTTATACAAAGATTTTTTTAATTAAATTGCAGTTTTAACTTTGTAACCATTAACAAATGAAATCTATTATTACTTCAAAAAATGCCCCTGCTCCAATAGGCCCTTATTCACATGGCGTATTAGTTGAAAATATGCTATTCGTATCTGGGCAAGTGGGAAAACACCCCGAAACGGGCATAATTCATGAAAATGTAAAGGAACAAACGATTAGAGTAATGGAAAATTTAAAAGGCATCTTGGCTGATGCTGGAATGAATTTCGAAAATGTTGTAAAAACGACTATCTTTCTAAAGAACTTGAATGATTTTGCAACGGTTAACGAAATATATGGATCCAATTTTACAGGATCTTACCCAGCAAGAGAAACGGTGGAAGTCTCTAGACTTCCGTTAGATGTTTTGGTTGAGATTTCTGTTATTGCAATGAAGTAGTAAGATCATTTTGGATATAAAAAGATTTTTAAACTAAAAAAAAAAACGATGTCTGCAATTACTGGCGCCTACGCTTTTAACGAAAAAGGGAAAACGTATCTTGATAAAATCAATGATGCTGTAAAAACATTAAATCGGCGAGGTCCTGATGGCTCAGGTACATTTCGCCATGAAAATGTTGTTTTAGGTCATACCCGTTTAGCCATAATTGATTTATCAACTGAGGCATCACAACCCTTTACCTCTTCTGATGGCCAATACACACTTGTAATGGACGGGGAAATTTTGAATTACCGCGAATTACGTAAGGAATTAGAAGGGCAAGGAGTTAAATTTCAATCCCAATCAGATACAGAAGTTTTAATAGCATTATATAGTAGAGAAAAAGAAAAATGCCTTCCAAAACTTAATGGAGCGTTTGCATTTGTGATATATGATAAAACAGCAGGAACGATATTCATGGCTAGGGATCGTTATGGCGAAAAACCTTTGCACTATTATTTTGATACAGATGTTTTAATTTTTGGATCTGAAATGAAAGCTATTTTCGCTTTTGGAATTTCAAAATCAATTTCCCTAAATATTGTAGCAGATTACTTGCATTTGAATTACGTGCCACAATTTAGAGACGCAGTAATTGAGCAATCTTACTTTCATAAAAAAGGTGTTTATACAATTGTTGACAATAAGGATTCTGCCTATGCTAATTCAAATCGATGGTATGGACTTCCACAACCTTCTGAAGAGTATTTAATTCCGACCTATGAAGATGCTACTAAAACAGTAAGGGAATTAGTTGACAATGCTGTTCAACTAAGGCTGGTATCCGATGTTAAAGTGGGCGTTTTTCTAAGTGGAGGTCTTGATTCATCAATCATAACTGCATTGGCAGCAAAAGACAATCATAAAATTGACACTTTTTCAATTGGATTTCCTGATGAAAAATATTTTGATGAAACAAAATATGCAATGCAGGTTGCAAAGCATCTGAATACAAACCACCATGTCTTTTCTATTAGCAATAATGATTTTTTGGATTCATTAAACTCCTTTTTTGAAACACTCGACGAACCCTTTGCAGATTCATCTGCGCTAGCACTAAATATACTTGCTAAAGAAACTAAAAAGCATGTAAAAGTTGCACTCACAGGCGATGGTGCAGATGAATTGTTTGCGGGTTCTAATAAACATGAAGCCGAGTTTAATATTCGACTACATGATTTTAAGAGCTCATTTATTAAAACAGGACTTCCATTATGGAATATTTTACCTGGTAACAGAGCATCGATATTTAAAAATAAAGTTAGACAACTGAGAAAATTTGCAATTGGAGCAAATTTGTCAGCCGCTGATCGTTATTGGAATTGGGCAGGTCATGCATCAACAGCTGAGTTACAGAAACTTTTAATCACAGGTGAATTTTATGTAAATGATAAAAATAAGAGAGTTTTTACCAGTGGTATTACTCAAGATGGAAATTTAAATGAAATTTTAAGGGCGGATATGGAATTGGTGTTAGAAGGCAATTTGAATGTAAAAATGGATCGCATGAGTATGCTGAATGGATTAGCAGTACGATCGCCCTTCCTAGACCATAACGTAGTTGATTATGTTATGCAGTTGCCCGCAACCTACAAAATTCAAGCTGGAAAAAGGAAGAGAATACTTAAAGATTCTTTCGCAGGCTTGTTACCTGCAGAAATTTACACAAGAAAAAAGAAAGGATTTGATATTCCATTACAGAAATGGCTAAACAATGAACTCAGCGGAATGATTGAAGAATTACTAAATGAAAAATTCCTGAAAGAACAAAATATTTTCCACGCTGAAGAAGTCAGTAACATTCGAAAACAATTGCAGTCAAATAACCCGGGTAATTCAGTCGCTAGAGTTTGGGGACTACTTGTTTTTCAAAAATATTGGATAAACTGTATCAAAAAATAGTTTCCGTATTTACACATTGACAAAAAATTCGATGGTTTAGCTTATTGAAGAAAATTTAATTTGCAATCCAACAACATTTTATATTAAGACCTTTTCGGTACATTTGTAAAAATTAAAAAATCAATGAAACGCATTTTACAATTCAAACTGTTGGTTTTTATTTTACCACTGTTGCTTTTGCATTTTAGCAGTTGTAATGTATTGAACCCAAACATCATGCTTTACGCCGAAAAAGACTATGCATTCGATGTCCTAGCAAACGATACAACTATGGCAAAAGAATATCAATTAGCACCTAATAGTATTTTTGAATTTAGGTTATTTGCAAACGATGGATTTAAATTAATAGATATTATAACAGTAGGTAACGGAACATCTAATAATACGAACGCTACCCTTCGTCAAGGATTTGAATATACGATTGACATTAATGGAAAGACTCGTTTGCCAATTATTGGAGAAGAAGTTTTAGGTGGCTTAACCACACGTGAGGCAGAAAATTTACTTGAAAAAAGATATTCAGATTTTTACGTCAAGCCTTTTGTTATTCTAAAAACTATTAATAAAAGAGTAACTGTATACAATGGGGAACCGGGGCAAGCAAAAGTCATTGCACTTCAAAATAACAATACTACATTATTAGAAGTTTTAGCTTTAGCAGGCGGGATTAGCGCCAATGGAAAGGCCTTCAACATAAAACTAATTCGTAAAGCAATAGATAATAACAAGCCGGCAAAAGTATATAAATTAGATTTATCGAAAATTGATTTAGGACTTAAACAAGGGGCAACTGTGGTACAAGCCAATGACATCATTTATGTTGAGCCACGACGACAAATTGCGAGCAAAATACTTCGTGAAATTGCTCCTGTACTTTCCATTACAACAACGTTAATAACGTTCTTCTACTTATTTGCGCGATTACCCTAAGCTGCATTTAATACAATCCTTATTAAAAAAATATTTTATAATATTCCGCAGAAAATTAAAATGCATATAGAAAAAACTCCAATTGAAGGCTTGTTGATTATTCATCCTCAAATTTTCACTGATGCACGAGGTCATTTCTATGAGTCTTTCAATGAACGACTCTTTGCTGAAGTAGGTATTGATTGCAAATTCGTACAAGACAACCAATCCTTTTCTCAAAAAAATATACTGAGAGGTTTACATTTTCAAAAAACACCGCATGCACAGCATAAAATTGTGCGCGTCGTTCACGGAGCTGTTTTAGATGTAGTTGTTGATATTCGAAGCAACTCTTCCACGTATGGCCAACATTTTTCAATCTTGCTAAATGCTGAAAATAAAACTATGTTTTATATTCCAGAGGGCTTCGCACATGGTTTCCTTGCACTTGATAACAATACTATTTTTTCATATAAATGTGCTGGGTATTACGAACAAATAGCGGAAGAAACTTTACTTTGGAATGATCCGCAATTAAATATTGATTGGGGTATAACATCTCCCCTACTTTCTACAAAAGATAGCAATGGAAAAACATTCCAACAAGTAGATGGTTTATTTTAAAAATATAAATTTCTATTTGTTTTATTTTTCGATTCTGAAATTAAAAATCAATATTTAATAATTTAAACTATAAAATAGTAGCTTAACGTATTTCAAATATGTTTAAAAGTATAATTGTTTTTTTAAATCGATGGCATAGGTATTGGCTTGCTTTCACACTCTTTATTCTCCTAATAATTGGTGTTCGAATAATTAATTTAATTCAAAAAAAAACAAAATCAGATAAAGATTACATTCTTAAATTAACTCCATCATTTAAAATACGAGGCATTCCTATTGCAAATGATCTTAATTTCTGCGGTGAACTTGTTCCATTAGGTAATCTAAAAGTACAACTGGAATTAGCAAAGGAGTTCAATGTGAATTTGTTTAATCAAAGTTCCACGCTTATTCTCAATAAAAAAGCTGGTAGATTTTTTCCACAGATTGAGAAAATAATAAAGGAAAATGGTGTTCCTGATGATTTTAAATATGTAGCCGTTTTAGAAAGTGGATTTACAAACTCTGTTGCGGAAACCAATGCTGCCGGATTTTGGGGAATAATGATTCCAATAGGGCTATTTTATGGACTTGAAATAAATGAACAAGTAGATGAACGATTTAACATTGAAAAAGCTACTCATGTTGCGTGCAAAATAATTAAAGACTGCCATGCTATATACAAAAACTGGACGCTTGCTGCGGCGGCCTACAATATGGGAATTGGTGCACTTGAAAAACAAATCAAAAAACAAGGTATAACTAATTATTATGAGCTGGAACTAAATAAAGAAACAACAACTTATATGTATAGGCTGCTCACCTTTAAAGAACTTATTACTCGTCCAGAAATATACGGATACAAAATAAAAAAATCAGAACTCTATCTTCCCATTCCATCCTACAAAATACAAATAGATTCAACAATCAACGATCTGTCCGAATTTGCAATTTCACATTCTTCTAATTTAGCTGTATTAAAAGCAATGAACCCTTGGCTGCTAACCAACAGCTTAAAGAATCCAGAACGTAAAAAATACGAAATTCTTTTTCCTCAAAAAGGAGTCGTTCTCTATGGAATGGGGATAATGGATTCCATAAATTTCAATCCTTTATCCAAAAGCGATACAAGCTCAACAAAAAATATCCTTAAAAAATAAATTATTTGCAATATCGCATACTATTTAATACTGCTCAAGTTAACATGTCAACTATTGATACCATGAGATTATAAGTAGCATAAAGTTTATTTTTAATAAATTTCTGAATAAGTAAAAACGAGAAATTAGAACTATTTTTCTGGCAGCTAAAATATAGTGCCTGTGCCAAAAAGCAAGCCCCAACCATTGAGAGCAATAGAATAACTTGAGCCAACATACATTACAAAATTGTTGTTTCTAATTATGCGGACTCGTGATGCAATTAATGGAGCTAATCTTAAAGACTTATTGGTAGCTAACAAGAAATTTGCTAAAGGACCTGCCTCAAGCTCCAATTTAGTCGTAGTATTTATTTTCAGTTCAAAACACTTAAACTCAATACCTGCACCAAAGCTTGGAGGTGCTCGTTCATTAACAATTTGATTATTTATAATGAACTGTTTTGATTCTGTTGGTAAATTAAAAAATACTGGAATACGAATAAGTTTAAGTGGTCTGAACTCAGCAAAAAATAAAATAGCACTTGTAGGTATTACAATAGCATTTGAAGCCAAAATAGTAGCTATTTTACTATCAGTAATAAACAATATTGATTGACCAAAACTAAGTTCAAAAAAACTTTTGGCCACCGTTGTATCCTTTAGGGGCACAACTGCTTTGGAAGTACTATCCTTCTGAGCCAAAAGTTGACTCGTAAAAAGTAAAAGAAAAGGGAAGAAAAGTGTTTTTGCTAAATTCATAGTTCAAGTATTTTGAGCTAAGCTACATTTTTTTATAAAACAAAGAGTTAATTATCAGTTAACCATATAGATAACTACAGCGCTCTTCAAAAACAATAAATTCATTGTACCTTTGCAAAATTATTTTCAAGCTCCCATGACTGCTATTCATCCCCTTCCTCCCATTGCTGAAAGTGAAAATGAAACCCTGGAGGTAATTGGAGCACGTGTTCATAATCTTAAAGATATTAGTGTTTCAATTCCAAGGAATAAATTGGTTGTGATAACTGGCCTCAGTGGAAGTGGCAAATCATCGCTAGCATTTGACACAATTTATGCAGAAGGACAACGACGTTACATTGAAACATTTTCTGCTTATGCAAGACAATTTCTTGGTGACCTGGAACGTCCAGATGTTGATAAAATTACGGGGCTATCGCCTGTTATTTCCATTGAACAAAAAACAGTAAATAAAAATCCCCGATCTACTGTTGGAACAATTACAGAAATCTACGATTTCCTACGCCTATTATACGCCCGCGCTTCCGATGCCTACTCATTCACAACAGGAGAAAAAATGGTTCGCTACTCCGACGAACAAATAATAGATTTAATACTTTCCTCTTACCAAGACAAAAAAGTACTTATCCTTTCACCAGTTGTAAAAGGAAGAAAAGGACACTACCGTGAATTATTCGAGCACATAAGAAAACTAGGGTTTTTGCGAGCACGTGTTGATGGTGCATTGGTTGAATTAACAACAAGAATACAACTTGATAGATACAAAGTTCACGACATTGAAATTGTAATTGATAGAATACAAGTTAATTCAGCAGATCGTGTAAGAATAACTGATTCTGTAAAGCTCGCTTTGAAACATGGCAAAGGAGCAATGATGGTTGCTGATGGAAGTTCAACCAAGGGTACGACAAAAGAAGCGCGACATTTCAGTCGTAACTTAATGTGTCCAACCTCTGGAATTTCTTATAACGACCCAGCTCCAAATATTTTTTCATTCAATTCACCCTACGGCGCTTGTACAAAATGCAATGGTCTTGGTCATATTCTTGAAATTGATATTGACAAAATAATTCCTGTTAAAACAAAAAGCATTAAGTCAGGTGGAATTATTCCTATTGGAGAATATCGAAGTTCATGGATTTTCAAACAATTAGATGCCATCGCCGATAAATATAAATTCAAACTTTCAGAACCTATCAATAACATACCAGAAGAAGCTTTAAATGCAATCTTATTTGGCACAGCTGAAATGCTGAAAGTGAAAAATGATTCCAACAGCAACGAAAAAAGTTATTCATTATCTTTTGAAGGAGTTGTAAATTTTCTTGCTCGCCAAGAACACGAGGGAGCAACTGGTATTCAAAAATGGGCACAGGAATTTATGAATGAAACTGCTTGTCCTAAATGCAATGGAACACGACTCAAAAAGGAATCATTGTATTTCCGTGTAGCAGATAAAAATATTGCGGAGCTCGCCTCAATGTCATTGACAGAATTAAAAGAGTGGCTAAATGGAATTGAAGATAAAATCAGCGAACGCCAGCGAACAATTGGAAATGAAGTTTTAAAGGAAATCAAAAACAGACTTCAGTTTTTATTAAATGTTGGGCTCGATTATTTATCGATTGATAGAACTTCTCGTTCGTTATCAGGTGGAGAAGCACAACGCATTCGATTAGCAACACAAATTGGATCACAATTAGTAGGTGTGCTTTACATTCTTGATGAACCAAGCATTGGCTTACATCAAAGAGATAATGTAAGATTGATTCAAGCACTTAAAGAATTGCGAGATATCGGAAATTCAGTCATCGTAGTAGAACACGATAAAGAAATGATTTTAACAGCTGACCATGTAATTGACATTGGCCCACGCGCAGGGATACATGGTGGCTATATTGTCGCTGAAGGAAAACCAAGTGAATTGCTAAAATTTAAAACATTAACAACGGATTACATTACAGGAATAAAACAAATTCAAATTCCATCGACACGCAGAAACGGAAATGGGAAATATCTTATTTTAGATAATTGCTCAGGACATAATTTAAAAAATGTTACTGTAGAAATACCTTTAGGAAAATTTATTTGCGTAACAGGAGTTAGTGGAAGTGGAAAATCCTCCTTGATAAACGAAACCCTCTACCCTATTTTAAGCAAACATTTTTATCGCAGCCAACAAAAAGCACTTCCTTATAAAAAAATTCACGGACTTGAACACATTGACAAAGTAATTGAAATTGATCAATCACCAATTGGTCGTACACCAAGATCAAATCCTGCAACTTACACAAATGTATTTTCCGATATACGAACACTTTTTTCAGAATTGCAGGAATCTAAAATACGTGGCTATAAACCAGGGCGTTTTTCCTTTAATGTAAAAGGAGGCAGGTGTGAAACTTGCCAAGGCGCTGGACTCCGAACAATTGAAATGAATTTTCTGCCTGACGTCTATGTGTTTTGTGAAGCATGCAATGGAAAACGGTACAACAGGGAGACTTTAGAAATTAGATACAAAGGGAAAAGTATTAGTGATGTTTTACAAATGACAATTGACAGCGCCGTTTCCTTTTTTGAATTTCATCCAACTATTCTTGCACGGGTTAAAGCTATGCAAGATGTAGGATTAGGTTATATCACACTCGGTCAACAAAGCACAACCTTATCTGGAGGAGAAGCCCAACGTGTTAAGCTAGCAACAGAATTAGCGCGTAAACAGACAGGAAATACACTTTATATTCTTGACGAACCAACAACAGGATTACACTTTGATGACATTAGAATTCTATTAGAAGTATTGGATAAATTGGTTGACCAAGGAAATACAGTACTCGTCATAGAGCATAACATGGATATTATAAAAGTAGCAGATCATATTATTGATTTAGGACCTGAAGGTGGAATTGGTGGAGGAGAAATTCTAGCTGTTGGAACTCCTGAACTGGTTGCAAAAAACTTAAAAAGTTTTACAGCGAAGTACCTCAGGGAAGAATTAAACAACGGAGTGCATAAGTGAAAGTATTGAAACTATTAGTCAGTAAAAACGTAACATTATAGTATTCGATCAAATTTCATATTCGTATAAGATTGTTTCACGCAGTTTATTCCTTAAACATATTAAAGTAAAATTTATTTTATGACAAATGAAGATAAAATTCGACGTGCTTTTGCTGATAAAGATTGGCAAGAAATTAAAGCCGGTGATTCTTGGCAAATTTTTAAAATTATGTCAGAATTTGTAGAGGGATTTGAGAAAATGGCAAAAATTGGTCCTTGCGTTTCTGTATTTGGATCAGCTCGAACTAAAGCAGATAATAAATATTATAAACTCGCTGCAGAAATTGCAGAAAAGCTCTGCAAAGAAGGTTACGGAGTAATTTCAGGTGGTGGACCTGGAATTATGGAAGCTGCTAATAAAGGAGCGCAAGCTGGTAAAGGAAAATCTGTTGGTTTAAATATTAGATTACCATTCGAGCAGTATGCAAATAAATATGTTGACTTTGATAAATTAGTAACGTTTGATTATTTTTTCGTTCGCAAAACTATATTTCTAAAATATTCACAAGGATTTATTGCGATGCCTGGTGGATTTGGAACATTAGACGAATTATTCGAAGCATTAACATTGGTTCAAACTTATAAAATTGCTGAATTCCCAGTCATTTTTGTTGGTCGTGAATATTGGGGTGGCTTAATCGATTGGATTAAAGATACAATGCTAAAAGAAGGTAACATTAACGAAAACGATCTTAAACTTTTTCATTTAGTTGATACAGCCGACGAAGCAGTTCAAATTATAAATGATTTTTATTCCCGATACATTTTGAAGCCTAACTTTTAAACAATAATTTAATTATCGAAAACCCTGTCAATTTAATATTGACGGGGTTTTCTGTTTCTAACAATCAAATGTTAACAAGTTACAAGGTAGCAAACCTGTTAAATCAAAGTTAAAATACAATCATCTTCATAGTGTAAAAAAGTATTTTTTACACTCATTAACAAATCCTTGTTTGTAAGTAGGCTAGGCATTTAAAATCGCACTTAGGTATTGTTTTATTTTTGAAATAATTAAAGTATAACAAGGTGTTACACTTACGAAAAATTAAAATTGTTTGATGTTAATCAAAAAATAAAATTATGATTCGATCCCTAATTATCGTAGTCAATTTATTCATTGTGTTGATCCTTCAACTTTTTAATGGTCAACCAACAGCAGAAGTAAAATCACCCTCAACAGTTAAGGCGGGTGAATCTTTTATAGCTACTGTAACGATTGCACCAAATGGAGAAATGGGATACCTACGGTATGATTTAAACCTACCGAATGATTGGGTAGTAGAGAAAGTGGAAACTGCTGGAGCTATTTTTCAATTTGAAAAACAAACTGCTAAATTTTCATGGGCGCAAGTAGGAGATGTAAAAGAATTAATAATTTCATTTAAGATTTTCGCACCATCCTACATTACTGGAAATTTTAGTTTCAAAAATCAACTTACGTACACAGCAGACAACCTTCCTGTAAATATTAAATTAGCCCCAATAGCAATAAATGTTACAGAAGGAATTGGCAATAATTCTCCACTAAACGAAATGGTAATCACAGATTCTATTAGAAAACCAAATGCCAAAGTCAATTTAACACGTGTGGTGCCTACTGAGCTAGTTGACAAAACATTTATAGTTGAACTTATTTTAGAAAAAGGAGATTTAAATAGTTTTGGAAAAATTGAAGATTATTTACCTGCTGGCTGTACCGCCAAAGTAATAAAAGCAGATGGTGCTGATTTTAAATTTGAAAAAGGAATTGTAAAGTTTTCCTGGTATGTTCTCCCTATTAGGCAATCATTACGAGTTCAATACAGTGTAACCGTACCTAAAAATATTAATGGTGCTCAATTAATTTCTGGCAACTTTTCTTACATCGAAAATGAATCTGGAAAGTTATTGGGAATTGCACCTTCAACTGTAACTATGAAAGAGCAGGAAATAATAGTAAAAAATACACAGCTCGAACAACCTGTTG
>Ga0208960_1000071_pt1 | contig 50390 bp, 47 predicted proteins | sample GreLakmeON33MSRF_FD_187703 | JGI IMG/M metagenome (GOLD analysis project Ga0208960, IMG submission 187703) | Freshwater lentic microbial communities from great Laurentian Lakes, MI, USA - Great Lakes metaG ON33MSRF (SPAdes) | ecosystem: Environmental > Aquatic > Freshwater > Lake | place: Great... | reverse complement strand
AAAATGGCTGAAGATAAGGATGTTTTGAGCCTAGCCGAAGAAGGAATGGCCGACTATTTAACTCAGCTTAACAAAGAAGAGAAATAGTTATGCTTCAAGGTGAAATATGGTATGCTAATCTTTCTCCAACAAAAGGAAGTGAGCAAGCGGGATTAAGACCTGTAGTAATTATTAGCGGAAATTTGCTGAACGAATATTTAAACATTGTAATTTGCAGTCCGCTTACCACAAAAATTAAAAACTACAAAGGCGACTTGGTGCTAGAACCCAATAAAACAAACGGCTTAAAACAAAAATCAGAAATTCTAACTTTCCATATTCGTTCAATAAGTAAAGAAAGGCTGACTAAAAAAATTGGTAAAATTTCGGCCGCAGAAGTGAAGGAATTGAAGAAGTATTTGAATGAGATATTGGAGTATTGAGTTTCTACCTAATCCCCTCCAACACCAACACCAAACTCTGCAACAATTTATTCTTCTCTTCATCACTTTCCCCGGTAATAGCCTCTTGCACAGTGTACAAACATTCCATCACTTCTTCTTCATTCAAAGCGCCTTCTAAGTTTTCGACAACAGTAAGTACTTCTAAAGCAGTGAGGTAGTTTTCTTCGCAGGCTAATTTGATTAAAAGAGTCAAATGTTCTTCGCAAGCAATGCCCGATTGCCACAGAGATGAAACAAGAATGTCTCTGTGGTTTTTAGATTTTTCGCTTTCTAAATATTGAATGATGATGTCACCTGCTTTAGATGATTTCAATTCAAATAAAATTGATTTTATCGCCTCCGCAATTTCTTGATTTTTGGTGCTAATCAATAAATCTAAAAGTGCAGGCAAAACCTTTTCGTTGCCCTTTATTCGACATTCATCGATGGCTTTTAATATTATTCCTTCGTTTTTCGACTGAATATTTTGGATGGTAGTTTCTATGCTCATATTATAAAAGATGCGTGAAAATAATGATATTTGCGCAAACAAATAAACACCTATATGAAAAATAAACTTACTATCGCTTTACTATCTATGCTTTTAAGCTTCACTGCTGCTAATGCTCAACAAATAGATGCCGACAAAGAAAAATTACTTAAAACTGTGAACGCCGATACCGTTGACGGTTGGAAATTTAGCGGCAACACCAATATAAGTTTTGCGCAATCGGCCTTTGTAAACTGGGTTGCTGGGGGTAACAATTCTTATGCTTTAAATGCTTTGAGTTCTCTTCGTTTGGCTTACAAAAAGAAAACCTTTACTTGGGAAAACAACTTAACTGCGGGTTACGGTTTCATGGTAAGAAGCGGTGAAGGCTCTGTTAAAACTGATGACAAATTAGATTTCGATTCTAAAGTAGGTAGATTGGCGGGTAAAGGTTGGTACTATTCGGGTTTAGTGAATTTTAAAACTCAGTTTACCGATGGTTATGCCCGCGCAGGAAGCAACGATATTATTTCTCGTTTGCTATCGCCAGCTTATTTGATTGGTGCCATTGGTATCGACAAAAAGTTTGGTAGTACCTATTCTCTTTTCCTAGCACCTTTAACCATGAAAACAACCATTGTGATGGATCAAACATTGGCCAATGCCGGTGCTTTTGGAGTTGATTCTGCGCAAGATGTTCGTTCTGAGTTTGGGGGATACATCAAGTTCTCTTTTCAAAAAGACATCGTTAAAAATGTGAATTTTAAAACCAAAGTCGATTTGTTCTCGAACTACTTGCACAATCCGCAAAATATTGATGTGAACTGGGAAAGCATCATCACTTTTAAGGTGAACAAATATATATCGGCAAGTATTACCGCTTCGTTAGTTTATGATGACGATATTAAGATAGGTACGCATACCGATGCTAGCGGTAATTTTGATCAATTCGGACCCCGAACTCAATTTAAACAAGTTTTAGGAATTGGTTTTGCTCACAAGTTTTAGTGTAGAAAAAACAAGAGGTTAAAATTTTAATCTCTTGTTTAATTTTTCGCTTTTAAAGAGGATCTTCCTTTCGTAAATAAAGTAGTAGAATATAAATCCTACAGATATTCCTACAAAAGAACCCGCTATAATATCTTGCAAGAAATGCTGCGATAGATAAACGCGTGAATAAGCTACGGCGATAGCGCAAATAGCAGCCAACATTTTTACATAATGATTTTTAGCCAACAGGCTTAAACAAAAGAAAAGAGCAAAGGCAGAAGTGCTGTGTCCCGATGGAAAACTATGGTATTCTGAAATTTCTACGCCTTCCACACGTCTAAATGCCGGGTGATTGTATAAATAATGCAAAGGTCTCCAGTGGTCTTGAAAGACGAAATTCTTTAATAACTGTGTAATGGCTGCGCTGCATAGGTAGGTTAATCCCACAAATAAAAAAGCTCTGTAATTGTAAAAAAGTAAGGCGACTAACAAGGGTGCGCCAAACCAACCTTCGGCAACTTTAGTGAGCCAAAAAAATATAAAATCGGCAATACCACTATTGATGCTGTTTAGATATAGATGCAAATCAATTTTGTTTTCATTAATAAACAACGCTAAGCCTACCGCAATAAAAAGAAAGTAAGGGATAAAAAAATAGCGTTGTTCTTTAACGAATCGAAAAATCATAGTCAATAATAAGAAGAATTTTATATTTTAATTGTCAGAATTAGGATTTTTAGGATTAAAAGATTTTAGGATTGTATGATTTTTTCAATAGAAAATGAATTTGTAAAAGCTACGGTAAACCAAAAAGGAGCCGAGTTAAGCAGTTATATCAATAAAGAAAATGGAATCAATTACTTGTGGAAAGGTGATGCGAAATATTGGGGTAAACACGCGCCAGTATTGTTTCCTGTGATTGGTAAAGTCACCAACGACAGCATAAAAGTGGAGGGGGTCGTCTATCCAATGGCCAAGCATGGCTTTGCGCGCGACAGCAATTTTGAATTGAGAAAACAAACGTTAAACAGTTTAGAATTTGTGATGGTGTCTGCCGAAGAGACCAAGAAATCGTATCCTTTCGATTTTGAGTTTGTGGTGAAATACACACTAAGTGAAAAAACTTTAATTACTTCATTTGCAGTTAAAAATACAGGTAAAACACCTTTGCCTTTTTCTGTTGGTGGCCACCCAGCTTTCGCTTGTCCGATTAACGAAGAAGGTAATTTAAACGACTGTTATTTAGAGTTCAAAGAGGTAGAGAATGCCGATAATGTATTGTTGAATCCATCAACTGGATTTAGAAATGGGGAATTTGAAAAGGGATATTTGCAAGGAAGGAAATTGGCATTGCACAACGATATTTTTAAGAACGATGCTTTGGTTTTTTTTAATTTGAAATCGAGTGAAATTACCATCAAATCCAATAGCAATCGTCATGAGTTGAAATTCTCTTTTGAAGGTTTTCCTCAGTTTGGTATTTGGGCACCAATAGGCGCACCTTTTGTTTGTTTAGAGCCTTGGGCAGGTGTATGCGATGAGGCTGGTCATGATGGTGAATTTAAAGATAGATTTGCCACTGTTGAAGTGCAAACAAACCATATTTATTCATGCAGTTATAGTATAGAAGGTAAGTAAAGTGCAAAAAAAAAGGCCTTAGTTTATGTAGAACAAACTAAGGCCTTTTTCATGAGTTTTTTATTTACTACTGATAGCTAAACTCTTTTTTCAATCCACCCACCATCACATCAAACTTACCTTCTTCGGTAACGCGTTTGTTTTGTTGGTTGATGAAAGATACATCGGCAGCAGAGATAGAGAAAGTAATGGTTTTGCTTTCGCCAGCTTTTAAGGCTACACGTTGAAAAGCACGTAATCTTTTCATCGATGGAGTGATGCTGGCAAAATGATCGCGGGTGAATAAATCAACTACTTCAGTTCCGTCTACAGCGCCTGTGTTTTTAATAGTAACAGAAACTTTAATTGATCCATCTCCTTTTAAAACAGTATCGCAATTCAAAGCAGAATACTCAAAAGTGGTGTAGCTTAATCCGTGTCCGAAACCCCACTGAACATCATAACCAGTATCTGTGTTTCCCATCCCTAAGTCTTCTTCCACATCAGAATATTTTAAATCGTAAGTCACGATATTACCTGTGTATTTAGGGTAAGTAAAAGGCAATTTACCAGTTGGATTGTTTAAGCCGAATAAAGTTTCTGCAATGGCTTTTCCACCCATGCTTCCGGGCCAGTAAGCCATTAAGATTCCTTTGGCTAGTGGTTCGATGTCTCTGATGATACGCGGACGACCTTCAATCAAAACGATGATTACAGGTTTGCCTGTTGCGTAAGCTGCTTTTACTAAATCTTGTTGTTCCTGTGCAAGTTCTAATTCACGGATTGAACCAGGAGTTTCTGCGTAAGCATCTTCGCCAATGCAAAGAACAATAACATCAGAATGAGTGTTTGCAGCCGCAACGCCTAATAAAGCATATGGATTTTTATTTAGTGATTTTGCTTCGTCCTTAAATTTCATGTCATTGTAAATACTTACACTTCCCTCTGATAAAGTTTTTAATTCATCATAAACGGTAGTGTAATAAGAAGGATATTTATCCTCCTCATTTCCTTGCCAAGAGAAAGACCAGCAGCCATTTAAGAAAGAAACTTTATCAGCACCCGGACCGGCCAATAAAATCTTCGTTCCTTTTTTCAATGGTAAAATTCCACCGTCATTTTTCAATAAAGTCATTGCTTGGCGCGCTGCATCTAAAGCCAATTCTTTGTTTTTAGGATTGTTGAATTGAGCAATAGCGTCTTTCTCAGGATAAGCATTTTTGAACAAGCCTAATTTCACTTTCAAGGTTAAGATTCTTCCAACAGCTTCGTCGATTCTTTCCATAGAAACTTCACCTGTTTTTACCAAGTCGATTAAGTGTGTGCAGAAATCCAATTCGAAAGGAACCATACTCATATCGATACCGGCATTGATACCAATTTTAACTGCTTCACGCTCGTCTTTCGCAATGCGGTGACGGCTGTACAAACGTTTAATATCTAACCAGTCGGTAACTGCAACACCTTTAAATCCAAGCTCTCCACGCAAAATATCAGTCAACAACCATTTAGAAGAGTGAACAGGCACGCCGTTAATTTCACCAGAGTTGATCATGATAGTTGAAGAACCAGCTTTAACAGCCGCTTCGAAAGGAGGAAGAAAAATTTCGCGCAATTGAGTTTCAGGGATGATAGAAGCAGTTCTGTCTTTTCCTGTTGCTGGAGCAGAGTAACCCAAGTAGTGTTTCATACAAGAAGCCACTCCGGTTTTTTTGTCTAAACCATCTTCTTCATATCCTTTAATAGCAGCGCATCCCATTGCAGAAACCAAAGTAGGGTCTTCGCCATAAGTTTCACCAAAACGAGCCCAAAGGGGCTGACGAGCAACATCTAACACAGGAGCAAAATTCCAACGGATACCCGCAGCGCGCACATCGGCAGCTGTAGCTTTTGCACCTAAGCGAGCCAACTCGGGATTACGTGTTGCAGCCAGGGCAATATTTTGTGGAAACAACACCGCATCTTTGTGGTAAGTAGCGCCATGAATAGCATCTACACCATATAATACAGGAATTTTATGAGGCGTTTTTAAAGCGTAATCTTGAATTTCGGTAACAATAGCTCTCCATTCTTCTTGAGGAAGAACAGCAGCATAAGTGTTTAAAATATTTCCTACTTGATGTTTCACCAAAACATCTTCGAGTTTCTTTTTATCTAAAGTAGTTTTACCCGTAACAGAATCTTTTGTAGTTAAAACCGTAAGGTTCAGAATGGCCATTTGTCCCACTTTCTCTTCCACACTCATCTCGCTCAATAATTTTTTTACTTCCTCGGGGAAGTTGTTTTGAGCAGCTTCCGATTTATTTTCGGCAGATGGTGAGCAAGAAAAAAGGGTGAAGGCTGTTAAGCTTGAAAGTAAGATGCGACGCATATTCATAAGTAGTTATTTTGTTTAGCGAATATAGAGGAAGTAGTGAAGTAAAGCAAGACTTTTGAGAAGGGTCAGTGTTATGTCAGTACCCGAAAAAATTAGGACAAAACCATTGTTAAAAAACCGCACATAAAATCATTACTTTTATTCCATGAGAAAATACCTCCTTTTTTTATTGCTCTTTCCTTGGAGCTTGTTTGCCCAAAAAGCAACAGTTTTTTCTTTCGACACCATTGAAAACAGAAGGTGGGTGGGGGCCGATTTTTGGGCCAATCGTTTGCAAAACTGGGAGGTTAAAAACGGAAAAATTTACTGTTCTCGTCCGGAAGAACTAAGCACACTCCATCTTTTAACCCACGAAATGCAAAGCAGCAAGAGCTCTAGCGAAATTAGTTTTGAAGTAGGGAGGAATGAGTTGGCGGCTAGCGATACTGCGGCCAAAGCAGGAATCATCATAGGTTTAAGTGATGAAAGTTTGAATTACAAAGCGCGAGCGATGATTCAGCGCTTTACATCAAATGAAGACGGCGTGTGGATAGGTATTAAAGGTAATCGTTTGTTTGCGCAAGATTTACCCACATCAAAAATATTGTGTAATGCCGATGTTACTGCCAATTTCAAATCAAAGGAGAGTATTATAATTCGTTTGCTTATTAGCAGAACCAAAAAAAATGAGCCTAGAATATACTTATATGTTGATGGCAGATTTGTACAAGAAATAGCCATTGCCAATGAAAATAAAAACGGAAGTATTGCTTTAGCTGTTGGTTCAACAAAAGATGGTAATGAATTCTATTTCAATAATTTAAGCTTATCAAATTTAGCTTCAAAGAAAGAAAGAACTTTCGGTCCGATTTCTACTTGCTTGTACACCCTAAACGACAATGTATTGAATTTTTCGGCGCAGCTTATGCCCATCAATCTTCATGAAAATGATTCTGTTGTGATTGAGCTTCAACACGACAATAAATGGCTTAAGTGTGCTACTGTTGCGGTTAGCGGTAATCAGGCTCGTTTGCGTGATTTTACATGGAATCACAATCAAGCAATGCCTTACAGAACCCATTTGAAAAGAGGTGATTTATTGGTGGGTAACTTTTACGAAGGAGTTATTGCAACGCCCAATCAAAATGCCAACGAAGTGCGCATTGCCGCCGTAAGTTGCAATGGTATTTACGCTATTTCTCAGCACTATATGGATTATCGAAGCATTTGGACTCCCTATGAGTTGTTAGAACAGAAACACAAAGAATTGCGCCCCGATTTACTTGTATTTCTAGGTGATCAAATGTATGAAACTCGCCCGTTGCCTCTAGAAACAAAGCCGCATTTACTTGAAAGCGATTACAACTACCGATGGTTGTTATGGTGCTTAGAAATGAATGATTTAACTAGAAATTTACCAACTGTCATCATGATGGATGACCATGATTATTTGCAAGGAAATTTATGGGGCGATGGTTCTAGGTTGGCCGATAAAGAAGTGCCCGCTAACTTGCCTGCTCATTACCTTACCCACGAAGACGATTGGCAAACCGATAATGGCGGATTTGTAATGGATGTAGATTTTTTGAATAGAGCGCAGTTGTTGCAAACCGGCCACCTTCCTAAGACCTACAGTAAATCGGAAAATTTAATAAAAAACTATTTCACTACGCTTAATTTCAATGGCGTAGGAATGGCTATTTTAGAAGATCGGAAGTTTAAATCGGCGCCACTTAAAGCCTTGCCTAATGTGCCATCTATTATTGGTATTGCCTTAAGCGATTCTATTGTTGCAGATTCTTTAGAGAACAAAGAAGCTGTTTTGTTGAATGATGAACAATTGAAGATGTTAAACGATTGGTCGGCGGAGTGGAAGCGTCAAGATATGAAGCTGGTATTTACTCAGTCGGTATATGCCTGTTTAAGCTCAGTAAGAAGAGGCTATGTTCCTTACCTTTCAGATAACATTACGGTAAATAACACTTCTGCAATTGGCGCCCGTTTGGCAAAAGATATGGATGCTAACGGTTGGCCAAAAAACGGCAGAGACACAGCTTTGAAAGTGATTCGTAAGTCGGCTGCACTAATAGTTGGCGGCGATCAACATTTCCCAAGTATTTCGCAACAAGGTATTAACGATTGGAAAGATGCTTCTTACACTTTAACTATTCCTGCTTTGAGCAATACTTATCCTCGCTTTTTTATTCCCGACTCATCAGATTTTTATGGAAACAACAATTACAAAGATGGTTTTGGCAATAAGGTAAGTATGTTAGCTTATTCTAATCCAGTAAAAAAAGATTCAATGCCAATGTGGTATGAGGGCGCAGCTGGATTCGGATTTATAGTATGCAACAAATCGCAAAAAACTTACAGTATTCGCTTTATGGATTTCGCCAATCCAAGTACTTTCGAATATGAACAAAAAATTAAAGTAGTGGATAATGCTTATTCTTCATCGCTCTACAAAACAAAAATAATTAAGGTAAAGGCGAGTAATCCTTTACTCATTTTAAAAGATGAAAATGGTAAAGTGCTGTATTCTCTTCGCGGAAATAATTTACAGCTTAATGTTCCTGCAGCAGGCAAATATTTTATTGATGTAATTGGAGATAAAGAGAAAAAGAAAACGATTAAAGTTGTGGTGAAAAAACAGGACAATAGTTCCTCGGGATGACAACCACAGTAAATCAGAGTGAGAGTGAGTTTTGAGAGTGGTTGTCATCCTGAGGAACGAAGGAACTATTGACCTACAAGTAATTTAACTCTATTCTAATATCACATTGTACTTCTTAGGATACTTCACTTTATAAGTAAATCTAAATACTTTTTCTTCCGATGGATTTACTGCAAATTCATTGGTGATAATGCCCGTTTCTTTGTCTAAAACTCCTTCTTTCACCTCACAACTTACTTCAATATCGCCATTGGTAGAAACCGGAATTTGATCTTTAATCTCAATGGTGACGGCTTTCGCTTTATTGTTTTTCACTTTAATTTCTAAAGTATATTCAACAGATTTGTCGCTACCTAAAATCATTTTTTTCGATTCTTCACCAACTTTAGTTCTGCTAATCACTATGTTTTTATCGCGGCCTAAAGAGATATCCATAGTATCGTTCGCAGCTGCTGGGTCGATAAATGAATTACCTACAAATGCATCTTCAAAAAAGATGTTGGCTTCACCTGCTAGTAAATTGTATTTCTCCCAATTGGTAATTTGTGCTACCAAGAAAGCTGTTGGATCGAGTTTAGGAACCGCTTTGTATTGGTAAGTAGCAGCTACTTCATGTTGAGCAATATCTACTTTGTGGTTTTTGCTGTTTGATAAAATGGAGTAAGGGGTAGAGATGATGTATTGAGTTGTTGTGGTTGCTTCTTGGTAGTTGGCGATTGGGGAGCTGAACTGATAATTATTTGCTTTTAAATCACTTTGAATTTCTCCATAGCTATCATCAGAAAATGAAGGAGCAGCCAATGATTCCATTTTTAATTTTTTTGCACCACCATATCCTCTTTTTCTTTCAACCCAAAAATCAATATTCCATTTATTTATACTTGGCGCTTGTCCGCTCACACTCGGATTTCCAGTAGATAAAGTCAATTCCACATCTTTCCAATCACTACCTGTATTTTGTTGAATATTTGCTTTGTAATCTAACACTACCGCACTATTAATATCTTTCGCTCTTATGTCGTAAGTAGGAAACCAAGTGGCGTTGGTAGTGTAGTAAGAGATTTCAAAAGCTGCTACTCCGCCGTTAGCATAAACCTCCATTAAAATTTCACCTGTTTCTTTTCCGTGGTTATAGCCCAACGTATTTTTCTCGTTGATCAATCGGTTTAAAGTATTTTGAATAACTCTTGTTTTTAATTTCCCTTCTTGAATTTTATCTGCCAATTCACTCAAATGATCACGAAAGAATTTCGCCATTTCTTGTAGGTCGGCGATGTCTAAAACCTCTTGTCCCTTAATCGCTTTATTGGCCAATACCATCGATTTTTCTTCTTCCAACACCTCCACTTTAGCATTAGATAAAGCGAATTGGTCGTTCACCAATTCAATAGAATCATTTAAGACAATTAATCTTTTAGGCGCTGAAGCTTCTTGCACATAATTAATTTGATGAATCACATTAATTAAAGTCACCCCTTTGGTTTTTACCGTTACCGAGTTGGCCTGAATATAAGGCGACAAATCGCCCAACTTAACAGTTTGTTTACCTTTTAATAATGTAGTGCTTCCTTCGTGCGTAACTTGCGCGCCTTGCAGAAAAACGGTTACTTTTTTAATGTTGGCGTTAATTGCTTTTTCATCTTGAGAAAAGCTTTGAAAGCTAATGGTTAAGGCAAGAGCAGAGAAAATTATTCTTTTCATGTAAATTGGTTTTTAGTAAATGTAATGCTAAACGCAATGCCTTTCTTTTTCATTGCGCACTACTTTTCAACACAACAACTAACATTCCAAAGTTCAAAGTTTAAAGTTCAAAGTTTACTGTTAGCCAAAGAAGTTTATATTTTAGCAGCATGAAGCAAAAACCATTGATTTTAGTTACCAATGATGACGGTGTTACAGCACGCGGTATTCGCGCTTTAATTGAGTTTATGCGCGAAATAGGCGATGTAATCGTAGTGGCTCCCAACCAAGGAATGAGCGGAATGGGGCACGCTATTACCATTAATTCTACTTTGCGTTTGTTTGAAAAACACAGTGAAGAAGGATTGATAGAATACAGTTGTTCGGGCACTCCCGTAGATTGTGTGAAGTTTGGTGTTAAGGTGGTTTCGCCCAATAGAAAAATAGATTTGTTGGTCTCTGGTATCAACCACGGTTCTAATTCTTCTATCAATGTTATTTATTCGGGTACCATGTCGGCAGCTATTGAAGGCGCCATCGAAGGTATTCCTTCTTTGGGTTTTTCTTTGGCTAGTCATAATATTGATGCCGATTTTTCTTCCTACAAAGAATACGTTCAATTGCTTGCCAATAAAGTTTTAGATAAAGGACTGCCTAAAGGAATGTGTTTGAATGTGAATATTCCAAACTTACCTAAAGTTGAAATAAAGGGAATGAAAGTTTGCCGACAGGCCAATGCTTATTGGGATGAAAATTTTGATGAGCGCAAAGACCCTTTTAACAATTCGTATTATTGGTTAACCGGCCAGTTCGTTAATCTCGACCAAGGTGCCGATACCGATGAAGAAGCTTTAAAAAATGGATATATCTCTATTGTACCTACAAAGTTTGATTTAACAGCGCATGAGTTTAGGAAAGAACTGGAAGACTGGATCTCCGCAGGCAAGTAAATTTCGCAACCGCGGAGTGCTGCACGGGTTTATTTTTCCCGTGCTCATTATGCCTATCGTACTGTATCTTTTTTATTTAGATGCCAGCAGAAGATTCGACCCAGGTTATGAAGCATATGCCCTAAAAGTTTTTTCTACCGTTCATAATTTTTGCAATGTTTTAAGTTTAAGTGTGCTGGGTAATTTAATATTGTTTTTTGCCACTTTGCGCAGAAATAATTTGTGGGGAGCACGTGGTATTTTAGTTTCTACCATGGTGTATGCAGCACTGGTTTTTATTCTTAAAATAATAGATAGCGGTTTAGTATGAAGTATTACGTAATAGCAGGAGAAGCCTCTGGTGATTTGCACGCATCAAACATGATGAAGCAAATTTTGCTGCAAGATACTGCCGCCGATTTTCGCTTTTGGGGTGGAGACAGAATGCAAAAAGAAGGAGGTGAGCTGGTAAAACACTACAAAGATATGGCCTTCATGGGGTTTGTAGAAGTAGTGAAAAACCTACCAATGATTTTAAGAAATATTTCCTTTTGTAAACAAGATATAGAAAACTATCAGCCCAACGCATTGATATTGGTTGATTACCCTGGATTCAATTTGCGTATTGCCGAATGGGCAAAAGAAAAAGGATACAAAGTTTATTATTATATATCACCGCAAATTTGGGCATGGAAGCAATCGCGCGTGCACAAGATAAAGCGCATAGTAGATAAAATGTATTGCATTCTTCCTTTCGAAAAAGATTTTTACCAAAAGTTTGATTACGATGCCGAGTTTGTGGGTCATCCATTGTTAGATGCCATTCAAAGTGATAGTATTAAAGATGCTGCAAGTATTAGAGAAAAATACAATTTTGGTTCAGATAAAATTGTATTACTTCTTCCAGGAAGCAGAGAACAAGAAATTAAATCTATGCTGAAGGTGATGGTGCAAGCGGCGACCAAAAACACTCATTATCGTTATGTGATTGCATCGGTTAGCTCCATTCCGTCTTCGTTTTACAAAGAACAAATTGGCGATGCTGAAATTGAAATGATAAGCGGAGACACCTATTCTTTATTGAGTATTGCATCGGCTGCCATGGTTACATCGGGCACAGCTACTTTAGAAACGGCTTTGTTTCAAGTGCCGGAAGTAGTATGCTATAAAGGAGGGAAAATATCTTACTTAATTGCCAAACAACTCATTAAAGTGAAATACATTTCTTTGGTGAATTTAATCTTGGATAGATTGGTAGTGGCAGAATTGATTCAAGGGGAAATGAATGCTGAAAGACTTCATGAAGAATTAGAAAAAGTGTTGGAAGAAGGTGCTTACCGCAATAAAATGCTCGTCGATTATCAAGAGTTAAAAGTGAAATTGGGCGGCGGTGGCGCCTCTAAAAAAGTAGCAGAAAGCATAGTGAACGATTTGAAAAAGTGATTCGATTTTTAGCAGGCATATTGTTTTTGTGCTCTAGTTCATCTTATGCACAGCAAGTTTTGGTGGGTATCTTTTCTCAGCAAAGTACAACATCGGTTCATCTTACTGCCACTCGAGGTTCGTATAAATTATTTGAAGATTCAAATGAATTGGGGGCTATACCAACAGAGCATTCTTTAAAAATCACTCTCAAAGAAAAAATGCTGAATTTCACTATCAATGGCAAGCATCATGCGGTGAAGCATTTGTCAATTCGCGGACAAGATTATACCAACTCTTTTAAGATTGTGGCCAATTCCGTATCGAGAAATTACGATGATAATTTAAAGTTGAAAGCGCTTTCGCATTCTATTCAAATTGTAAATAATGTAGCCTTAGAACATTATGTAGGTGGTGTGGTTGAGAGCGAGGCGGGATATAGATTAACCGAGGAGTATTATAAGCTACAAGCTATTTTGTGCAGAACATATGCGCTTAAAAATTTTCATCGTCACGAGGAAGAAGGCTACCATTTGTGCGATGCCGTTCACTGTCAGGTTTACTTTAGCAAAAGCTATAAAATTAAATTGGTAGCCAAAGCAGTGGAAGCTACTTCGGGCTTGGTGATTGCCGATAAACAATTGAATTTAATTGACGCTACTTTTCATTCTAATTGTGGCGGTCAAACTTGCAACTCAGAAGATGTGTGGTCGAAACCCCTGCCATATTTACGTTCGGTGCAAGATACTTTTTGTTTGAAAACCAAAAATGCGCATTGGAAAAAGGTGATGCACAAAGACAAATGGAACAAGTATTTGCGCGCCAATGGCATCACTGGAAATCAAGATACGATGATAAATGGAGAACTTTATTTCGTTTGTCCTACCGACCGGCAGGCAGCAGTTTGTTTTCCTGGCGGAAAAATTAAGGCAGCTCAAATTAGAAATGATTTTCATTTACGTTCAGCCTTTTTTGAAGTGAAAGCAGTTAAAGATTCGGTGTATATTTTAGGTAAGGGTTATGGTCATGGCGTTGGTATGTGTCAGGAAGGAGCCATGGAAATGGCACAGCGAGGCTTTAGCTACAAGCAAATTATCGATTACTATTTTCAGGAGGTGTTGTTGGTGAATTTAAGTGCACTCACTTTCTTTAAGGAAGATTAGATCGTTTTCCTCCTGAAAGCTCTTTTATCATTGGATTATTTGAACCTTTAATAAAAAAGAATATATTTGCAGCGGTAATTGGTCCCGTAGCTTAACTGGATAGAGCATTTGACTACGGATCAGAAGGTTGGGGGTTCGAATCTCTCCGGGACCACTCCAAAACAAAGGGATTGAAGCATTTCAATCCCTTTATTATTCATGCTTTTTACTTCAAATGAACCCATTCACCGAATATAATTTCAATAAGCAAATTCTTACCGCTATCGATGATTTGGGGTTTACAGAAATTACACCCATTCAAAAAAAGTGTATTCCTGTGATTACATCCGGACAAGACGTTTTAGGTATTGCGCCAACAGGCACGGGCAAAACTGCTGCTTATTTATTACCGCTTTTAAGAAAGTTAGGCTATGCGCAAGGTAGTGAACCGCGTGTATTAATTGTAGTGCCAACTCGTGAATTAGCGGTTCAAGTTGAAGAACAATTCAATGCTTTGGCCAAAAATCTCGATTTAAGAATGGTTTCTTTGTATGGTGGGGTAGGAATGAAGAGTCAGGTTGAAGCCATCAAAAAAGGTGTTGATATGATTGTCGCCACTCCAGGTAGATTTATGGATATCTATTTGAAAGGGGAGTTGGTAGTGAAGCAAATAAAAACTATGGTTTTAGATGAGGCCGATAAGATGCTCGACATGGGTTTTCTTCCTCAGCTCAATAGAATACTTGAAGTGATTCCTGTTAAAAAGCAGAAGCTTTTGTTTTCGGCTACTTTTCATCCTAAGGTAGAAAAATTGGCTGGCGACTTTTTAGAGTTTCCAACGAAAATAGAGGTGGAGCAGGAGGCAACACCAATTAGTTTGGTAGAGCAACGTTTGTATGAGGCTAAAAACTTCAAAACCAAATTGAATTTATTGCTCTTCTTGCTTAAAAATGAAACAGATATTTCTCGCGTTATCGTTTTTGTGAAAACCAGAACCAACGCCGAAAATGTATATAGGTTCTTGGAAAGAAGAGATGTTGGAACTATCAAAGTGTTGCACGCCAATAAAGGGCAAAACACCCGATTGAACTCCATCGCCGAATTTAAAGAAGGGAACATAAGAATTTTAGTTAGCACCGATATTACCGCTAGAGGTATTGATGTAGCCATGGTAACTCACGTTATTAATTTCGATGCGCCTATTATTTATGATGATTATGTTCATAGAATTGGTAGAACGGGTAGAGCCATGAATAAAGGTGTGGCTATTAGTTTTGCCAATAAGCTCGACTTATATCATTACACCAAAATTCAAAAAAGAATTAGAATGGAGATTCCTCATCTTCATCTTCCAGAAGGAGTGATTGTTGGCGATGACATTGAGTTTGAAAGAAAAGATATGGAGCGTGAATTAGATGATTTGCGCAAGAAAGATGACCCTACTTTTCAAGGGGCCTTTCATGAGAAAAAAGGAAAGAATTTTATTAAGAAATTTAATCGCTCTTTTCAGTGGAAGAATAAGAAGAGGGATGATAAGAAGTAGTAATTGGTGTTCGTAGAGACAGATAGAATCTGTCTTAAATAGCTTTATTCCTTATGTTTTATCGGAAGATTTTCTATTCAAGACAGATTCTATCTGTCTCTACTTGAAGATTTATTTCAACTGCTTTTGATAAACAGTATCTTTTGTAGAAGCTTTTAACTTTTCTTTTTCAGCAGCTACAAATGTCAGAGCTGAGTTTTTAGTAATGAAGTTGAACTCCAAATATTCTTTAACCGATGGGTCGGTGATGTTCTTTTCGATAGCCAACCATTTTGCTTTTTCTTTGCCTTCTGAATTTGCTTTCAAAGTAGTATCGGCCAACAATTCGTCTTCAGATTTTAGGTTAATGTAACTATTTAATACATTTCTGTAACTTTCTAATTGTAAGCTTTTTGAGTCTACTAAAGAGAGGGTGCTCGTCGCAGCTAAAATCTTATCTAATCCAGGTACAGAATCAATCCCTTTCATCATTTTAGAATAGTAAGGATAATCTAAAATCAATGCGGTTTCATCAAAATTAATAGCACTTTCTTCCCAGCTTAAAATTGTTTTATCAATGCTAGTATCTAATTTAATAGCATCGTAAGATGTTTTCAATTTAGTAATCAAAGTTTTTGCAGTCAGTAAAAAAGTATCGGTATTCAACACATACAACGAATCGTATTCACCACTCATTAATTGGTGGATTGTTCTTTTTTTCTCGGCTAAATAATTAGGGAATGTAGCGTCTTTACCATCATATTTCACTGTTCCTGTCATATCTTTGGCATCGAAACTTACGTTTACGGTATCGCCCGGCGCTAAGCACAAATAAGTTCTAGCTTTACCATTCACCAAATCAAAGCAAGCGGCTTGGGTTAAAGAAATTTTAATTTCAAATTCGCCATTGGCGCCAATAGCAGCTTCTGTTTTTTCATTTTTAAAAGTCTCTAACCATGCAGTGTTTCCATCGGCATTGGTGATTTTACCTTTAATAACGGTATCGGGCTTAACTACTTTAGTTTCTTCAGAACAAGAGAAAAACACAGTGCTGGCAATGGCAAGTAAAAAAAGTCTTTTCATAGATGTTTTTTTGTTGTGCAATATAATAAATTTTTCGATTTCTCACAGGTGTGATTTTGGTACTAATAATTGCCTTATCTTCGCAACTCATTAATAAATCAACATTTTGGCGACTTTTGAAGCACTAGGTATTAGCAGCGATTTAATCAAAGGATTAAACGAACTCAATATTAATAAACCAACACCCATTCAAGAAAAAACAATTCCTTTTTTGTTGGAAAAAGGAACAGATTTTATCGGTCAGGCACAAACAGGAACAGGTAAAACCGCTGCTTTTGGTTTGCCTTTATTGATGAAGATTAATCCGAAAGTGAATAAAATACAAGCGTTGGTTTTGTCGCCAACGCGTGAACTCGGACAACAAATTGCCAAGCAATTGTTCAAGTTTACCAAACATTGCGATCACAAAATATTTGTGGAAGCTGTTTATGGTGGTGAGAAAATTGAGATTCAAACAGCGCGATTGAATCGCCCTACACATATTGTTGTGGCTACGCCAGGGCGATTGATTGATTTATTAAATCGCAAAGCCTTGAGTATAGAAGATGTGAAAACAGTTGTGTTAGATGAGGCAGATGAGATGCTAAGCATGGGCTTCAAAAAAGAGTTGGATACCGTTTTAAAGCACACCAAAGGCAAGCGCCACACGTGGTTGTTCTCGGCTACAATGCCCAAAGAAATATTGGAAATCATTAATAAGTACATGGCGCACGATGCCTTTAAAGTGCAAGTAGACAAGGAGAGTATTGTAAATCGCGATATCGACCATTTCTACAAATCGTGCGATTCTAATGATAAATTAAATGTGTTGTTGCAATTCTTGAAATCGCAAGGCGACAATAGAGGGGTGATATTCTGTAAAACAAAGGTGATGGCGCAAAATCTTGCCAAACAACTACAAGCCAAAAATGTAATGGCCGAAGCTATAGAAGGTGATATGCAACAGCGCGATAGAGAGAAGGTGATGCGTGCTTTTAAAAATGAAAAATTGAGAATATTGGTGGCTACCGATTTGGCAGCGCGCGGAATAGATGTAGATGGCTTGGCTTACGTGGTGCATTATCAATTGCCCGATCAAATTGAATATTATACGCACCGAAGTGGAAGAACGGCTCGTGCGGGTAAAAGCGGACTCTCATTGAGTTTAGTGACGAAAGATGAAATGAAGAATTTGCATTTTATTGAAAAGAATTTGGGTATCAATATTTTGGAGAGCAAGCTGTAGGGCAAGTTATTTCAGTGTAAAACCAATTATTTGCTAAAACTTTTTGCGTATAAATTTGGAAGATAATATTTCTCTCTCTTATATTTGAAGAATAACATAAAGCATTTGGATTGATAGGTAATACACTGTTATCGCTTAAACCATGAAAAAGAAAGAATTCGATAAAAAACCAGTAAAAAAGAAAACTCTTGGACAAGAGATTTCTAAGAAGGAAAAAACGAAGTTGAAGAAGAAAGCCTTTGAAGAAGATGATGAGGATTTCTTAGGTGATGACTTCGAGCCGCTAAACGAAGATTTTTTCGAAGAAGATTAATTGTAAATCATTATACCTCAAAAAGGGTATTGTAATTTCTTTCTTCACGAAATACATTTGTGCTGTAATTTATACATCATGAATATCATCAATCAAGTTAAGCCTAGTTCATGTGTCCTTCTGCAATTGTTAGAAGGAGGAGCCGATTGTAAAAAGAAGTCGTGCTGCAAAAAATACAAAAAAGGTAGTGCTTGTAAAAAGTGCCCTAAGCACTAAATTGCTTTAATACAACTAAAAATATTCCTCCACCTCAGCAAATTCCTCACTCTCATTGTGAAGTCTGTCTACCGCAGTTACAATGTATTTGTAATTTTCTCCTCTTTTAATGTCTTGATCGAAAAACATAGGCTGTCTTACAATAGAGATAATATTGTTGGCTGATGTCATTTCAATAACTTCATCGCCCTTGAATCGGTAAACGACATAGTAAGATACTTTGTCATCGATGTTTTTAGCTTCTGGTTCTTTCCATCTTAAAAACAAACCATTGCCTGCGTTTTTTATTTTTAAATCAAGTGGTGAACAAGGAGCAATGCTGTCTATCCACTTCATGGGCGGTATCAATGCAAAGTGCTTATACAGTCCGTTTTGCAAAGAATCTTGAATGTTCTGCGGATTGTTTCTAAATGTTTTAGCTCTAAAAAAGATGCTACCGTGCACCGCCAATTGTTTTCGGTTAAGCTTTATTTGATCGAGCAATTCGTTCACGCTGAAACGATGCTTTGCATTGGTGTCTTCTAGGCGGTAAAGCGCTTGTCCGATATAAATATGTCCTTTATAAGAATGTGAAGTCCACCATTGCAGTAAGTTGCTATATCCAGTGTACTGACTCTTAATACTCCAATACAACTGCGGAGCAACATAATCTACCCAACCTTTTTCAATCCACTTTTTGGTGTCGCAATAAAGATTGTCGTAAGAAGTTTGCGCGCTTGCTGTTTGTGAACCAAGTGGGTCTTGTTTGATGTTTCTCCAGATGGCTAGCGGACTCACCCCAAATTTAACGTGCGATTTGGTGAACTTGATGAATTTGGCGGTTTCGCGAATTAATTCGTTGATGTTGTTTCTTCTCCAATCGTGAATATTGGCAAAATATTTCTTGTTTTTCTCGTAAGTTTTGGCGTCTCCAATATTTTCTCCTTCCACCGTATATGGATAAAAGTAATCATCGAAGTGAATAGCGTCAACATCGTAATTGTGAACTACTTCACCAATAATATTAAGTATGTGCTGACGAACCTCTTTGATACCCGGATTGAAGTAAATACTCTGTCCGTAATTGAAGAACCAATCGGGATGTTTTTTGTACATATTGCCATCACTCACATTGCTAAACTTAATACTTGAAACAGCTCTAAACGGATTGAGCCAAGCATGAAATTCCATGTTTCTTTTGTGGCATTCTTGAATCATGAATTGCAGCGGGTCGTAGCCTGGAGATTTACCTTGGGTACCTGTTAAAAATTCCGACCAAGGAGCGTATTTACTAGGGTAGAAGGCATCGCCCGACGCTCGAATTTGAACAATAACGCAATTGATTTTGTTCATTTGAAACTCATCGAGCAACCTACAAAACTCTGCTTTTTGCTCTTCTGCTGAGAGTCCGCGTTGCGAAGGCCAATCTAAATTCGTGAAGGTGGTTACCCAAGCGGCCCGTAATTCATATTTAGGCGCACTCTCTAAAAAAGGAGAATTCGTTTCTCTTTTAGCCACATCTATAGCAGTGCCATCTTCACCTAAGCGAAGAGAGATGAGCATTAGTGCTATGATAAGTAAAAAGAAAAATTTAAAACGCATACAACTGTAAGATATAGATATGTATACGCGATTGCGCCAACAATAGTGGGTAATTATTAACAGTGATTTTTTAACATCAACAAGCACAATGCTATTTGAATTCTTTTTTCAGCTTATCAAATTTCTCTTGGCAAGCTTGCTAGATTCACTTTTTTTTACAGCTTAATTGTTCTGCAGTTAAGCACTTTTTTAGGCAAGCCCGAATGCATTTCGAATACCACTACAAGAAACTTTAAATTAGCAATATCAATACCTCCCACCACAGGATAGCTAAAACTATTGTTATTGTTAGTGTTTCGTAAATCGCCAAAATCGCTGGTGTTTATACTCGACTTCAATACATTATAGTGCACATAATTCGGGTCACTATCGGTAATACTGGTATCTTGCGAAGCAACGATACTCTCGTTTACTATATAAACGGCTACGTTAACAGCTGAATCAATAGTAGATGTTAATTTCGTTTTTACATATATATTAAGATTCTTTCCAAAAACATCGGTTTTGGTTCCAATAGAGCAGGCAGAAGGGGAGGCGATGCTGTTTTTTATAGCATTTTTCCAATTGGCATACTGCACATCAAACCTATTCATGTTTTCATACACTTCTGGATAGAAAGCAAAAGTGTTGCTGCCGTTGGCATCGTATAAAGATTTAAAAGCTGTTGCGACAGAGTTGCTTAAGCCTTCCTCTCCATCAGGAAAAACTACAAAACCATCAACTTTTGATGTTGAAATGCCTGATACGTTTCCAGAAAAAACAGCATTAAAATGATTTTCTTGCGCCAATTTGCTTATGAAGTTGTGGTTATTGGCCAGCATGAAAACGAAAGAATGATTTTCATCACTTACTTCAATAGAATCAAATACCTTCTGGGTATTATCCACCTTACAAGAAAAGGAAAATAAAAGAAAAATAAAGGTTGAATTCAGTAATCGCATGCTATTCTTTAATCAATTTCGAATTATATATTGCTTTAGAGTCGCTTATTTTACAAAAGTACATTCCCGAAGCCAGACTCTTATCAAACGTGAATTTTTGAGTACTAGAAAGTGATTGAGAGTGAATAATTTTACCATTCAAATCACTAATCTCAATGAGCATATTATCATCAATACTGTTTAATTTTTGCAAATCAATATAGGTTTCGTTAATAAAAGGGTTGGGGTAAAATGAAATATTGTGAAGTTCTTTACTCGCTTCTTTGGCGCCTACAAAAGTTTCCATCTCAGTGCCAATAACATCTAACAGCGAATATTGATCTGTTCTGTCTTGCGTAAGTTCCCAAATCATCATTCCGCCTGATTGATAAGTGTTTTTAACTAAGTCGGCTTTCTCTTCTAAGATTGGTTTTGAGTTGAAATCGTGTATATATCCATTGTCGTTGTAATAGCCGTCTGTATCGTTATAAGCTGCAGAGGGATTTGATACTGAGAAAGTGCGGTAATCGCCATAACCTAAGCCGGAGTTTCTTGAATAAAAAGGAACTCCAACAACCAGCATGCTTGCTGGCACACCTCTAAGTACCGACCAATAATTTAAACCTGTGTTGGCATATTCTACAGAAGAGTGGTGCGGGCTCCCACCATCGTAAGTCATTATGTTGATGTAATCTAAATACGAAACAGCAGTGCTGGTTAATGTTTTACCATAGTAATCGGTACCATTAGTGGCAACAGTCAATTCAATATATCTACCATAAGCAGTTTCCATGGCGTTTAACTTAATTCTAAGTTTCATCAACAAATCTTCTAGCCTTGCTATTTCAGTATTACTTTCTGGAAACTCCCAATCTAAGTCAACACCATCAAGATTGTATATTTTAATGAAATTCTCAATAGAATCTACCATCGCGTCTCTTTTCGTGGTATTTGAACATATAGTGGCAATAGCTGTTGATGCGCCTCCTGCTCCTCCAATAGAAATATTTACTTTCGCTCCCACAGCATGGGCTTTGGTTACCATGTTTTTTAACAAGCTAGGATTGGCAATATATATTTGTCCCGTTGATGTGTTAGGTATTCCAAACGAATAATTAATGTGAGTTAAGGCATCAACATTAATGCTATTCAAAAAGTTATTTAAATTTCCTCCCCAATCAGGAAAGTAACCAACGACTTTATAATCTGATGCCTTTAAAATAGTATAGAAATTAAGCAGTACAAGCAGCGCAAAAAGCTTTAATTTGTTTTTCATTTTCGTAGTTTAAGGGATTTAAATATAAGGCTTAATACCATACTTCAAAAACAAAAATTCAAAGGCTTTGATAATCGGGGAAAAAAAGTAAATTTACGGGTGAAAGTAAAAATGAGGTATTTCCTGTTATATATATTGATGTTTGTGTCGGTGTTAGCTAATGCAGCCGGACTAGAACACAGCATAGATTCTTTGAAAAAAGAATTGACTAAAAAGAACAGTGATTTAACTAAAGTTAAAATCTATCTCGATTTAGCGTCTACATTTAGAAAGGTGAGTACCGATTCATCTTTGAAATATGCTGTTTTAGCTTATGATGCAGCTAATGATAATACTTTAAAAAATTATAGGGCCGACGCCATCTTATTAAAAGGCATAGCTTTTTACACTAAAGGAGAACTAAATGCTTCTAAAATGTTTTTTAAGAAAGCCTTAGAGTATAGCATTGCTATAAAGTACAGTAAAGGCATCGTTAAATCATACAACAGTATTGGTAATTACTATTTTAAAATTGCCCAATACGATTCATCACTAGCTAATTACGACAAAGCTTTAAACATTGCTAGAAAACAAAAATTGGACGAAGACATCTCTAAGGCAATTGGCAACATGGCGCCTATTTACGCTAAAAAAGGTAATTATAATAAAGCATTGGCATTGTACACAGAAGCTTTGGATTTGGCCGATAAAAAAGGCGACATGGAGCAAGTAGCTTTATTGGTAGAGAAAATAGGAAATGTTTTTAACGATAAAGGGGAGTATTTGCAAGCCTTAGATTATTACAAGCAATCGTTGGCTATAAAAAAGAAAAGGGGAGATTTAAAAGGAATGGCCGAATCGTACGCTAATATTGGTAATGTTTATTTCGGACAAGATCGTTTATTAGAGGCTATAGATGCTCATTATCAGTCGCTTCAAATCAATGAGAGAATAGGAAATAAATCAAGTATGGCTTCTTCATATATGACCCTCGGTTCTTTAAATCACAAACAAAAAAATATAAAAGAAGCGCTTGATTTTTACGAGAAAGCAAAGAATTTAGTGATTGAAATGGGCGACAAAACAATGCTTTCTGTTTGTTATCGTTACATTGGAAACCTCCACCAAGGAAACAAAAAATATGATGTTGCCAGAAAATACTATTACGATGCACTTAAAATAGCTGAAGAAATAGGGGATGAGAAAGGTATTAGAGAATCTTACAATATTTTAGGGAACTTTTTTCAGGAAATCAAGAGCTTTGATCAGGCACAAAAGTACTTTCAATTTTTTCTCGAAAAATCAAAAAGTATCGACAATAGCAAAGGCGCTGCTGAGGCATACATAAGTTTAGGTGCTGTTTACTTAGCGCAACAAAATACTAAAAAAGCAATAGATAATTGTAAAAAAGGATATTACATGATTGTTGACAATGGCGGACCGCTTATTAAACAGGCTGCATGCGAATGTTTATCAGATGCTTATCATAAAGCTGGAAGAAGCGATTCTGCTTTTAAATATCTGCGTTTGTATTATTCATTTAGAGATAGTTTAAAAAGTGAAGAAATTTCGAAAACCATCTACAAAAGAAGCATGGACCATAATTATGAGAAAAAGAAAATCGCCGACAGTTTAGCTACTGCCAATAAAGAAATGGTCGTTAAAATTCAGCACGAAGGAGAATCAAAAAAACAAAAGCTATACATATATATGAGTATGGGCGCTTTTTTAATCACACTTATTTTGGCAATTGGAATTTTCACCAACTTCCGATTAAAACAACAAAGTGCTAAAATAATTAAGAAACAAAAGGAGATGGTAGAGGAGAAGAATGCCGAAATCATGTCGTCTATTCGCTATGCCCAAAGAATTCAAAATGCTTTACTCACCAGTGATGAACATTGGGATGCCATTTCGCAAGATTACTTTGTAATGCTAAAACCTAAAGATGTAGTAAGCGGCGATTTCTATTGGGCTCATTATTTTAACGACAACAAGGCTATTTGGGTGGCGGCCGATTGCACCGGACACGGCGTTCCTGGGGCATTCATGAGTATGTTGGGTATCGGTTTCTTAAATGAAATCGTTATTGAAGACAACATTCAAAATCCCGATGAAATACTGAATAGGCTAAGAACTAAGATCATTAATGCCCTTCGCCAAAAGGGTGTGCAGCACCAACAAATGGATGGCATGGACTTGGCTTTATGCTTGATTGATAAATCGTGCAGCCGCTTGTATTATGCCGGAGCCAACAATCCTTTGTGGATTATGAGAAATAAAGAAATTATTGAAGTGGGTGCCGACAAGCAACCAGTGGGTTATCTCATTGAGGAGGAATCGCACCCGTTTACAATGCACGAAATTCCGCTTCAAAAAGGAGATGTAATATACACTTTTACAGATGGTTATGCCGATCAATTTGGTGGCGAACAAGGTAAAAAATACAAATACAAGCGCTTTAGAGAATTATTGAAATCGGTAGAAAACGAGCCACTAAAAAAACAAAAAGAAATTATTGAGGAGACTTTTGAAACATGGAAAGGCGCTCACGAGCAAGTTGATGACGTTTGTATTATTGGTGTGAAATTTAACTAGAAGATTATGAGAAAAATTACTTTTATTTTACTTTTTATTTCAGCAGCTTTATCTGTGAATGCTCAAGGCAAATTCATTACCGACGCAGCTTTGGCTTACAGTGCAAGTGATTTTACTGGTGCGCAAAAATCGCTACACAAAGCGTGGGATGCTGTTCTTCAAAAGCAAGCTTTAGGCGAAAAAGTAAAAGATCTTAACAAATACTACAAACTAAAAGTGCAGGTTTATGTTCGTTTAGCCGACTTAAACAACAAACAAGATTCGGCCTTAGTATATGCCGATACTGCAAAGAATGCAGCTTATGAATATTATAAAGTAGATGCTTCTAAATACTACGATGCAGAAGTAAAAGATGGAATGCTTCAACTTACCTATTACTATCAAAACATAGGCGTATATTATTATCAAAAAGAAGAATATGCTAATGCATTTAGTGCTTTTGCAAACGTTATTGAATTGAAAAAATATGTTCAACCAGATATAAATGATTTATCGGCTTACCATAATGCTGCCTTTGCCTCATTGTATGCCAAAGAGTACAAAATGTCTTTGCCTTATTTAAATACCTTAGTAGATTCTAACTACACCAAACAAAAGAGTTTAACTGAATACAAAAGAAGCATCATTAGAGTTAACCTTGAGTTGGGCGACACCACAAGTGCTCTCAATAAACTTAAAGAATACAATGCAGGCGACACAATCGTTGAGTTTTTAAAAGAAGAAGTTTCTATTTTATTATCGCAAAACAAACAAAAAGAAGCATTAACTAGAATGCAATTGTTGGTGGATAAAAAATTGAACGACCCGATAATATATGAGAACATCGCAAAAATATATCAGCAAATGGGTGAGTACGACCTGTCTAGACGATTCTACAATGAAGTACTTAAATTAGATAACAACAAGGCCGATTCTCATTATGGATTAGGGGCATTGTTGGTGATTGAGTCGAACAGATTGTCGGGAGAAAAACAAAGAGCCAAATTAAACGAAGCAATACCCGAATTAGAAATGGCGCGTCAGCTTTCACCCAACGATAACGATACACTTAAAGCTTTGTATCAAATATACAGCAACTTAGGTATGACAGATAAGGCAGCTGAAATTAAAACCATTCTTTCTAACCAATAGCATGGGGATTTTAAAAAGAATATTTTACAATTGGCTGATTAAAGACAGGTGGGTATTAATGCTGTCGATAGTGCTTTCGATGACTCTTGCCGCTATTACTTTTTTTCAAAAACAACCCAAAAAATACGAAGCACACATCTACGGATGCACCTCTCTATTGAATTTCCAGTCGATGTTTGATTATTATGGTCCGATTTTAACCGGAATGAAAACAGGTAGAAAAGACATTGCCGCCAAATGTTTAGAATTAAAAGAAAGCGATTTACAGTATGTAGACGCCATTCTTGTTGATCACATCAACCAAGTGGTTGAAGAAGCTGATATTCGTTACGAATTCACCTTAGTTGCAATCTTTAGAGAAGATACTTTGGGTAGCCACAAACTAGAGCAAGCTCTTCTTGGATTCTTAAAAAAGAATACTTTTTTGGTGAGCAAGAGTGCACAAAAAATGAAATCTCTAGCAGATAATAAACAGATTTTACAAAATGAAATACAGCGCGTTGATTCAATTATCAATACTTTTAAAAACATCAATACCGAATATTACGAATCTTTGCGTCAAAGAAGAGTTGATTTAATGCTACAGCTAAATCAGTATTTAGAAAAACACAATGAGTTTTATGACGTAAAGGTATTTTACGGCTTTGACAGAACTGGCAAATGGGTTAGCGATGAAGCTAAATGGCTGAAGATGTTGATTTACTATTTGATAGCCTCAGTGATCATTACTTTTTTACTTGCCATATTTAGAGATAGGTCATTGCTTAGAGATATAAAATCGGGACTCACTAAATCGGGAATGATTTAAACAGATTCTTAAGAAGAGTTAGGAATTCATCAGCTCGAGCTTGATAGGAGATTGTTCTCTGCATAAAAACTATAATTCAAAAGAAAATTAGATTAGGGAAGGGAAAGTTTAAGGGATATTTTAAGTCTGAGTTTTCGTTAATTCCTATTTAACATAATATTAATTATAAGACAATCGTTATTGTGAAAAACCCAGTAAAATAAGGGTTTTTTACTTTTGAATTATCTTTTTCGTTTGTTCTTAGGTTTTGTTCTCGATTGAAACTTCGCTTCCTTTTCTTGGCGTTCAGCTTCCTTTTCACGCCGTTCCTTCAACCATTTTGGAATACTGTCTTGAACTGTTTGTCCGGCCGACTGAAATCCTTTTCTAGAATCCGATTCCAACAACTTATCCAATAAGTCTTCGCGCTTTAAAGCTTTTAATCTTTGAGCAATCTTAGGCTTGTTCTCTGGTTTGTACCAAAAAAAGAAAATGTTTTGGTCTTTCTTTTCATCTCTAGCTATAGCTGCATCAACCTTTTGCAACGTGTATGGATGATATCCCGAGTAAAATATCTCTGTAGCTACCGTCATTGGCGTTGGCGTAAAATCTTGCACTTGTTCCAATTTGAATCCTAATTCTTTTGTTTCTGCAGCCAGTTCAGCCATATCTTCTTCGGTGCTGCCTGGGTGACTCGATATGAAATACGGAATTAATGGCTGATCCAATCCGTGTTTTTTATTGATGGCGTCGTATTTTTTCTTGAATTCCTTAAAATGTTTAAAGGAAGGTTTTCGCATGATTTTCAATGTGTTATCTGCCGTATGCTCAGGCGCAACTTTAAGTCGGCCACTAATATGTCTACGCACCAACTGATCCATATAAGCATCAATACTATCGTCAGCATTCTTGTTGTAACTCGGCGTTAATAAGTCGTAACGAATTCCACTTCCAACAAATGCTTTCTTCACCAAAGGATGCGCATCTACCTTTTTATATAAGTCAATCATGGGTTGGTGACTCGTATCTAAATTTGAGCAAACTACAGGATGAATGCACGACGGACTCACACAACGCTCGCAAATCGCCTCGTCAATACCTTTCATTTTATACATGTTGGCTGATGGCCCGCCTAAATCACTAATATATCCTTTGAAATCAGGCATATTCACTACTTGTTCCACTTCTTTTAAAATAGATTTCTCTGAACGACTGGCTATAAATTTACCTTGATGCGCCGAAATGGTGCAAAAACTGCAGCCTCCAAAACAACCTCTATGCATATTAATAGAGAATTTGATCATATCGAAAGCAGGAATCGGTCCGCGCGTTTTGTACTTAGGATGCGGCAATCTCGTGTAAGGCAAATCAAATGAATTGTCCATTTCTTTCTCCGTCATTGTTTTAAATGGCGGATTGATTAACAGTGTTTTAGCGCCAATCTTTTGAAGTATTCGTCGAGCATTCAATTTATTCGATTCTTGTTCTACAATTTTGAAATTAGAACTGTATCTTTTCTTATCTGTTAAACATTCATCATGAGAAACCAACTCCACATCATCCCACCTTTTGTTTTTGGGTAATTCCTCATCTTCTTGAATAATGATAGAAGTTTGCGGAACTGTTTTCAACGATTCGAACGGAACTCCCTTTTTTAATAAATCAACAATATGGCGCAAAGGTTGTTCGCCCATACCGTATACCAACATGTCGGCGCCGCTGCTTTCTAATATAGATGGCATCAACTGATCGCTCCAATAATCGTAATGCGTTACTCTTCTTAAAGATGCTTCAATACCGCCCAATAAAACAGGTACATCGGGAAAAAGCTGCTTTAGTATTTTGGTGTAAACTGTACAAGCGTAATCGGGTCGATAGCCTGCTTCGCCGCCTGGAGTATACGAATCAGAAGATCGTTTTCTTTTAGAAGCGGTATAATGATTTACCATAGAATCCATGCATCCAGCAGTTACGCCAAAAAACAATTTGGGCTTACCCAGCTTTTGAAAATCTTGTAAATTGTCGCGCCAATTGGGCTGCGGAACAATGCCTACACGTAAACCTTCACTCTCTATAATACGAGCAATAACAGCCGAGCCAAAGGCCGGATGATCAACATAGGCATCACCCGATATGATGATAACATCGAGTTCTTCCCATTCTCTTTTGCGCATTTCTTTTTTAGAAATGGGCAACCAATCTGTTAAGGGGCGTAATTTTTCTTCCACAGTGGCAAGTTACGAGTTTGCCATAAAAGTAAAAAATGATACCTTCGCCAAACTACTAACACTCTACTTATGAAAAAATTAAACATCTGCTTTCTTAGCCTCTCATTTATTCTTCTTTTTTCTTCTGTTTCTAATGCCCAGCTGAACAAAGGCAATTTAATGGTAGGTGGCTTAGCGTCGGCTTCAGTTGGAAATGGGGTTTCTCAATTCGGACTCTATCCTTCTTGCGGATATTTTTTTAAAAACAATCTTGTTTTGGGAGGCGCTTTAGATTTAACTTTAACTCGATCTGATTATGCAAATAGTTCATTTATAGCCCTTTCTGCTTTAGGAAGATATTATTTTGCCAAAATAGAAGAAGGAAAATCATCGCCTAAACTACCCGTTTTTGTGCAAGGTAAATTAGGCGTAAGCTCGGGCGCTGGAGTTGTTTTTGCTTCAGGAGGATTAGGCTTCGATTATTTCTTAACGAGCAGTGTTGCGTTAGAAGCTTCTGCAGGTGTGAATATTGATAATTCAGGTTTTGCTAATGTTTACGCTATGCTTGGTTTTCAAATTTTTCTTCCTTCTTCAGTTTACAAAAAATCGTCTAATTAGTAGTATTGCGTTTAATTAAAAAATACGCTACTTTTAGCCTAGTTTATAATCAATCACTTTGAATATTTTCAGGAGCATTAGCATTATTTCAACGATTGTCGTTATTGTCTTCCTATTTATAGGTGAGGTTGGCTGCGAAGTTTTAGGAGGTAAATCAGAAGGTGTAATTATTTACGATATCACCTATCCTAAGCCACACGCCGACAATTCTACACAGGCCATTATGCCTTCACAAATGGAGTTTCAATTTAAAGATGATAAATACATCAACAATCTTTCTATTGCTTTTGGCTATGTTAATATTGATTACGTGGTAAACAATCAAACTCGTGAATTAATTGAAGTAGCTAAAATTGGAAAACATCGTTATGCTGCTCAAATAAACGAATTAACTTTACCTTCTTTATTAAAAGATATTCCTGCATATAGCGTTAAATTTATTGCTGCTGGAACCAAAGAAATAGCCGGATTCAAATGTAAAAAAGCAGTGGTTAGCATTGCCAGTAAAACACCTTATAGTTTCGATGTTTATTACACTAATGACATCGCTTTAACAGAACCCAACTGGTGCACTCCTTTTAAAGATATACCCGGCACTTTGATGGAATACCAAATTGAAAAGTTTGATGTTATCATGCGTTTTACGGCTAAAGAGGTGAAAAACTTAGCGCAAGATGCAAAAGAATTTACATTGCCCGCAGATGTTGAATTTAAAACGCCTCAATTCATTGATGATGAATTAAAAAAAATGCAGGAATAATTTCAATGTCTGCGAACAAAACTATTTCTGAATCGGTAAATGATTATATCTGCGAAATTTTTCGTTACGCTTTCTGAAAATATCGGGATTTTTTAAAAGAAAAATTCACTAAACAACTTCGTTCGAAGGCCTTACTCCTTCTCGTGATTTTAATTGCGTATTCTTCAGGAAATCAAAAAAAATAGGCTACTCCTCTACTGCTTTACCCACAATAACTTTAGCCTCATCTTGAATGCTTCTTAGGTGCCTTTCACCTAAGAAGCTTTCGGCGTAAATCTTGTAAATATTTTCGGTGCCGCTCGGCCTAGCAGCAAACCACCCGTTTTTAGAAATTACTTTTAATCCGCCCAAAGCTGCTCCGTTTCCTGGTGCCTCGGTCAACATTAATTCAATTTTATCGCCAGCTAACTCGGTTGATTTTACTTGTGAAGGTGACAATTTCGATAATGCCGCTTTTTGTTCGGGTGTTGCCGGAGCATCTATTCTATCGTAAACTGGCGAACCAAATTCTTTGGTAAATTGATTGTATATCTGCGAAGGATCATTACCTGTTTTGGCTGTTATTTCAGCAGAAAGCAAAGCTGGAATGATTCCATCTTTATCGGTAGTCCAAACCGAACCATCTTTTCTTAAGAACGATGCACCTGCACTCTCCTCACCAACAAATCCCAAGGATCCATCGATGAGGCCGTCCACAAACCATTTAAATCCTACAGGCACTTCTACCACTTTTCTACCCAACTTTGCAGCAATCAAATCAATCATATTACTACTCACCAAAGTTTTACCTATGGCTGCGTTTTTACTCCAATGGCTGCGGTGTTGGAACAAGTAATCAATCATCACCGTTAAGTAATGATTGGGTTGCATCAAGCCTCCGCTTTTAGTAACAATACCGTGTCTATCATGATCGGTATCACAAGCAAAAGCAATATCGTATTTCGATTTTAAATCAATTAAGCTCTGCATGGCATAAGGCGACGACGGGTCCATGCGCACTTTTCCGTCCCAATCTAAGGTCATAAAACGAAAAGTAAAATCTACTTCATCGCTAATCACATTTAAATTGAGTTTGTATTTTTCTGCAATGGCATCCCAATATTTAACTCCCGCGCCACCTAGCGGGTGCACACCCATTTTAATGTGCGAATCGCGCAATAAATCGGTATCTAAAACATTCGACAAATCATTTACATAAGATGCAATATAATCGTAGCGATGGGTAGTTGCTGCTTTCAATGCTTTTTCAAAAGGAACTTTTTTTACCTCTTTAAGATTGTTTTCTAAAATGGCATTGGCCTTTTTTTCTATCCATGAAGTGGCATCAGAGCCAGCCGGACCGGCATTTGGAGGATTGTATTTAAAGCCACCATCTTCCGGCGGATTGTGCGATGGAGTAATTACGATACCATCGGCCAAATTCGCTTTCCTTCCTCTATTGAAAGTGAGTATCGCATGTGAAACAGAAGGAGTTGGCGTGTATTCATCGTCTTTAGAAATGAATATTTGCACCTCATTTCCAGCCATCACTTCTACCGTAGTTCTAAAAGCTGGAGTGGATAAGGCGTGTGTATCGATACCAATAAATAGCGGACCGTCAATCTTAAATTCCTTGCGGTACAGCACAACTGCCTGACTCACCGCCAAAATATGATTTTCGTTAAAACTATTGTGCACCGAAGAACCACGATGTCCGGAAGTACCAAAAGAAATTCTTTGGTCTTTTTTGGTAGCATCGGGAATACCTGAATAATAAGAAGAAATTAGTTTAGGGATATTGACTAATCTGCGATGAGATGGAAATTTTCCTGCGTTGGGATGAATGCTCATAGTTAGTAGATTTCGTTGTTATACTGAGGTTTTGCCGATTGGTTGTGGTTTTGAAATTTTAAATCAATATTTTATTACAAATCATTAGCTGCCGATTTTTCTTTTTGCCATGCGTTTAAATGATCAATGGTGGTTTTGAATCAATGTTTTCATATTTTCTAATTAAATAAATAGAGAAAGTAGGTATTTAAATACTTACAGCACCTTTTTTACGGCCGAATAAGCATCTAACCTACCCTGTTCTATCTCTATAGAAAGTTGTTTTATTTTTTCTTCTACTCCTTGTTGTTTGTAAAATTGAGCGATTACGTTTTTTTGCAATAAAGTTTGAAATAATTCTTGCTGTTGTTGTTTTCTGCGCTCAACTAAAACGCCACTGTTTTTCATTCTTTCGGCAAGTAACTCTATCGCTTTCCACAATTCTGTAATACCTTTGTTTTCTGTGGAGGAACACAAGAACACTTCTCGCTTTTCGTGCTCGATGGGCGACGGCATGATTTGCAAAATAGTATCGAGATTCATCTTGCTTTTTAAGGCAGCTGTTTGGTGTTCTCCATCGTTTTTATTGATAACCAACACATGTACTTCTTCCATGATGCCTCTTTTGATACCTTGTAAATCGTCGCCCGAATTGGGCAACACCAAAAAAATGATAATATCGACTAATTTGCACACTTCTACTTCCGATTGTCCAACCCCTACTGTCTCCACTATCACAATATCGTTACCCACCTCTTCGCTCAAAAGAATTGCATCTGCTAAGCCAGATGCCACTCCCCCCAACTGATTTCTACTAGGTATAGGCCTAATGAAAGCACGCTCATTTCGTGATAATTTTTCCATTCTCGTTTTATCGCCCAAAATGCTTCCTCCACTTTTAGACGAACTAGGGTCGATAGCCAACACCGCTATTTTCTTATGTAAATCGTTGCACAAATAAGTCCCCAACTCATCGATAAAAGTGCTTTTACCAACCCCTGGCACACCCGTGATACCAATGCGCAAAGCTTTGCCCTTGTTGGCGCAAAGCTTTACAATGTCGCGTAAAATTTGTTGGTCTTCTTCTTTAGAACTTTCGGTAAGTGTTAAGGCCTTAGCAAAAGCATTAGTATCTGCTTTGTGCAATTTATCTAACCAATCGTGAGGAGTCATTAAAACGATTTTCTGAATTCGGCTTTCACCACATCTAATGCTTTTTGATTCCAATCGGTTTCTTGCGCAGCCAACAAGGTTAGCAACTCTCTGCTGTACTGAATAACATTCGCCGAATCGCTTACTTTGGTAGCGGCCATATTCACCAGCTTAATACTTTCATCTCGCGATTTTTTAACAAACTCCCAAGTGTTTTTAGAAACATACAACTGCTGGGTGATGTTGTGTTCAAACTCGCTGCGTATGGTAGTTGTAATTTCATTTTGCATCAATCTAGCACTCATGCCATGGCGTTGCGCTCGTGAAATAATACCCGGAATTTGTGTTCGCTCCAGCAGCAATACTAATCTTTCGTACGATTGCATTACTAGTGGCGCTGATAGTTTTTGATTTTCTTTTCTAAACTCTAATGAAATTCGATGGTTCTCTCTATCAATAAATTTCTTTGCCAATAAATAAGCTACAGCACCAACAATTACAGATGGCACCGTGTACATTAACATTTGAGCGAATTCTTCCATGAGTGTTTATTTTTAGAGTGACTAAATTGCCTATTTATTTTTGTAATACAAAACTTTGAAAAAGATACAGTTTTTAAAATTTAAATTTGGCTATCACGCTTCTTTTTCCTACTTTGAATTCCTGCGAAACACGATTATGAAAAAATTGATTGAAAAAATATTCCACAATTTACTGGAGGAAAGAAAAACCTTTATCGTTTTTCCTTTATTCTTAATTGCTTGCTTACTTTTGTTTTTTCACTTGAAGTAAAACAAACAAGCAAGCCCATGAAAATTATTTGTATTGGTAAAAACTATTTAAAACACGTTAAAGAATTTGATGGCAAAGTGCCAGAGGAACTGTGTTTCTTCCTGAAACCAGATACTGCTTTACTTAAAGACAACGAACCTTTTTACCATCCCGATTTTAGCAAAGAAGTGCATCATGAAGTAGAAATAGTGGTGAAGATTGATAAGGTGGGCAAAAACATTCAAAAGCAATTCGCACATAAATATTACTCTGAAATTGGTATTGGCATCGACTTTACCGCGCGCGACCTGCAATGGAAATTAAAAGAACAAGGTTTGCCTTGGGAAAAATCAAAAGCTTTCGATGGCTCTGCCCCTGTAGGTAAAAAATTTATTTCTGTATCTTCTATTGTTGATATAAACAACATCAACTTCCATTTAGATATCAATGGCAAAACAGTGCAAAAAGGCAACACTTCTGATATGATGTTTAAAATAGATGATATCATTGCAGAAGTATCTAAATACATCACCTTAAAAACCGGAGATTTAATTTATACCGGCACACCCGAAGGTGTTTCACCTGTTAAGATTGGCGATAATTTAAAAGCTTATTTTGAAGAAGATTGTTTACTTAACTTCGACATTAAATAAAATAAAAATCCCCTTCGCTAGCTAACAAAGGGGATTTTAATTATTTTCTTGTTTTTACTAGAAACAAACACCTATTGAGAAGTTTGTTTTAAGCATTGGCAAAATAGCTGCAGATGGAGATTTTACCTCTAAACCTAAACCACCATCTGATTTAACTTCAAACCCTTTAAAAACGCCACCCTCATTCAACATATCTCTCAAAGCTTGGGCACCAGCTAAATTATCAACAGAGGCTAATTCATATTTATAATCAAGGCCCCAAGACTGAGCAGCCAAGCCTAAGAAATTCCAGTCGATAGTGAACAAACCAAGTTGCCATTGGTAACCAATACCTAATCCTAAACCTCTAACATTAAGAGCCGCACTTGTGCCCGAAACCAATCCGAATTGATCGGTACTACTGCTCGCCACAGCATATTTACCATACTGTAAAAAAGGATTCATGTAAAACCCTTTTGGAGATTCTCCTTTAAAATAATATCTAAACTGAGGTGTAACCATATACCCAGAGAAATCTGCTGCAGAAATACCTACCCATGATTCGGAACTTGTTCCTTCTGTATCGTATTTAAAAATAGAAAACTCAAATATTACAGAAGTCCTTGATCCTAAGCCTCTTTCAAACATCAAATCATAATTACCTATTGCAGCGGTAAGCGGACGAATTTTAATGATATTCTTATGTTGCGCATTAACTGCAGTAGCTGTGAACACCCACATTAAACTAAAAAGTAATGTTTTTTTCATACCATGGTTTTTGTTTGATTGTTTAGTAAAATAAATGTTTTTCTGCATGATACGAAGATCGTACCAAAGGACCGCTCTCCACATATCTAAAGCCCATCTTCAAAGCGTCTTCTTTAAACTGCGCAAATTTTTCGGGTGTAATGAATTCGGCCACGGGCAAGTGTTTTGCTGTGGGCTGAAGATATTGTCCTAAAGTTAAAATATCCACTTTTACCGATGCCAAATCTTGCATGGTTTCGTAAATTTCTTCTTCACTTTCACCTAAGCCCAACATCACGCCCGATTTGGTTTTCATACCACCCTTTTTCAAACGCATCAACAACTCTAGGCTTCTATCGTATTTGGCTTGCACGCGCACTTCTTTGGTTAAACGACGAACGGTTTCTAAATTGTGACTCACAATTTCTGGCGCTGCATCAATCAACACTTGTAAGTTTTCCCACTTGCCGGCAAAATCAGGAATGAGGGTTTCCATGGTGGTACCCGGACTAATTCTTCGCACAGCTTTGATGGTTTCGGCCCAGATAGCAGCACCTCCATCGGCCAAGTCATCTCTATCTACAGAGGTGATTACCGCATGCTTTATCTCCATGGTTTTGATGGACTTAGCCACCTTCACTGGTTCAAAAACATCAACGTTCTCTGGTCGGCCAGTAGCCACAGCACAAAAGCCACACGAACGGGTACACACGTTACCCAATATCATAAAAGTAGCTGTGCCAGCTCCCCAGCATTCACCCATATTCGGACAATTACCGCTCTGACAGATAGTGTGCAGTTTATGCTCATCTACCAATCCTCTTACCTTCTTGTAGTTTTCACCAATAGGTAACTTCACGCGCAACCACTTGGGCTTTGCTACTCTCGGTGTTATGTTTTCTTCTTCACTCATGTTTTATCTGTACCATTTCTTCCCGTAAGTTAATCCTACATAAAAAGAAATGAAATAAGGATAATTTTTTGTCTCGGCCAAGATAGGAACATCTTTGTAATAAATATCAAAAACAAACCCGGTTTCCAACGCTCTTATATAATTGTATTTCGATGCATACTCAAAAGAAACTGCTGTTTTACCATAAATACCAGGCATTACGCCCATTTCATTAAAGCCTCTCCAGTAACCTGCTCCTCCCCTAATACTATTTTTCGTTTCACTAGTAAATTTATCATATCCTAACTCATCGCCTGGCAAATCCAATTCAAAATATACAGGTTTTAAAAAAGGCAACGACAATCCGCCCAAATACAAAAATCGTATCTCCACATTGCTTCTTAAAGTTTTACCCGCCAATAGTTTTTGATTGCCATACCCTGCTCTAATTATAGAAACCGCATTTAATTCACCGTAGGTAAATCTTTTGGTTTCGCTAATCTGACTAGAAGAAAAAACATAGTTCTTGCGATGATTCATAGTGCACCAATCAATTTCAAAAACCCTCTTTTGATTTACCGAAACGTGCTTGGCTTTTCTAAAATTTACTCCGCAGCCGTGCGTGTGTAAAAATAAACTTCCCGACAACTCTTTGTGATACGTAGTTTGGTTTTCTAAACTGTCTTCCTCTTGAGAAAAACTTGCTTGAGAAAGGCAAAAGAAGCAGAGAAATAATATATTTACCTTAAAAATCATTGTAACAAAGATAACCAAAATACATTCCTTATGGTAACCGCAATTGTTGAATATTCAGGTAATTTAAGAACACATTCTACACATGTTAAGTCGGGCGTGAGCATTATTACCGATGCACCTACCGATAACCATGGTAAGGGCGAAGCGTTTTCACCTACCGATTTGTTGTGTTCTTCTTTAGCTAGTTGCATGCTTACCATCATGGGCATTTCAGCCAATAGTCATGGCATTGCTTTTAATTCGGCTACTATTGAAGTAACGAAACAAATGGCCGAAAACCCACGAAGAGTATCGGGTGTTGTTTGCCACATTAAAGTGAAAAACGAAAACTACGGTGAAAAAGAAATTAGATTACTGAAAGGCGCGGCATTGAGCTGTCCGGTTGCCAAAAGCCTTCACCCCGATATTAAACAAGAAATTACATTTGAATGGATATAGTGCTCTTTCCGTCATAAATAATGACTTTCGTATCGTTGATTGATTTTTTTAAAAATTTATTTTTGATAGTTTGTTCGGTTAGCAAATCTACTTTTCGTTTAAACAGTAGCTCTAATGCATCCCACAAACTCATCAACTTTTCTCCATTTTCAATGGGTGTTAAAGGTTGTAATTCCGCTACTAAGTCTATATCACTCGTTTCTTCATTAAACCCTTCACTTGTCACAGATCCGAAAGCATATAATTTAGCAACATTATGCGCAACGCATAATTGTTTGAGCTGACTTATATTATTTTGAATTATTCCATGCATATAGCCAAATATACAAATAAAGACTTTGCTACGGCAAGATTTATAAAAACAAAAAAGGAAGCCTCTTTTCAGAAACCTCCTTTTTTAATTACCACATTTTTGAATTCTAATTTACCACTTAAGTTGTTGATTATCTTTAACTAAACCCTAGCTATGCTGTGGTAAATATCATCAAAGAACAATTTGAAAGCAAATCACAACTTATATGAATGATTGAAAGCCACCGTTCCGGCTGTGGTAAATATCATCAAAGAACAATTTGAAAGCAAATCACAACATAAAAACTTTTTCTTTGGGGCAATCCACATCACACCAGCCAATGTGAATTGCCCTCAAATAAAAAGTTTGGGAAAGGTTTAATAATAAATCTGAAATTACATTTGAATGGATTTAAACGAAGAAGAATCAGTCGGTTGACTGATGCTTCTTTTGTCAATTAATTAGTAAGAATAAATACGCCCGCTTTCTTCATGCTCTTGAAGATTTAATGTCGTTTTTTTTTACCTATTTTTGGTAGGAAAGATTGTAATATAAAAATATATTTTTTAAATGACGAACATCAATCCGAAAATTGAAGCCAGCTGGAAAGAGGTATTGATGCCCGAATTTAAAAGCGCCTATTTTCTCAAACTGAAGTCCTTCTTAGCCGAAGAAATAAAGAAACACCTTATATTTCCTGCCGAAAAAAATATTTTTGCCATCTTCGATCTTGTGCCTTTTGATAAAGTTAAAGTAGTGATTTTGGGACAAGACCCCTATCATGGCGGCGGGCAAGCGCATGGCTTATCGTTCTCTGTGCCACATGGAATTAAAATTCCGCCTTCACTTCAAAACATATTTAAAGAATTAAAAAGCGATTTAAATATAGATGCGCCTACCTCTGGGAATTTAGAAAAATGGGCACATCAAGGTGTGTTTTTATTAAATGCTACGCTCACAGTTAGGGCCAATGAAGCTGGCTCACACCAAAAAAAAGGATGGGAACAATTTACAGATAGCGTTATTAAAACATTATCAGAAAAAAGAGAAAACCTCGTTTTCATTTTGTGGGGGAATTATGCACAAGCCAAAGAGAAGTTAATTGACACAAAGAAACATTACATCATTAAATCGGCGCATCCTTCTCCTCTATCGGCTTACAATGGTTTTTGGGAAAGCAAACCTTTTTCCAAAACCAACTCTTTTTTACAAAGCAAAGGATTAAAAACAATCAATTGGAATTTAAAATAAACATACAAAAAATAGTTCGTCGCCGCATCCATCTGCTTTTGGCATTGATGCTTTTGTCTCTATCGGCAAAAACTCAAGTAGATTCCATTGCATACAAACTTTTCTTTCATTCCGATTCTAACTTTTCAACTATCCAGAAATCGTATGTTGATGTTTATAAAGCAGATAAAATAAATAGCGTTTTAAATAAAATGATGCTTCGCATTTACGATGATGGTTATGTTGCTGCCTCCATAGATTCTATCGTTTATAGCAACGACACTGCTCATGTTTTTTTGTTTGGCGGGTTACAATATCAAGTTAAAAAAGTGGATTTATCGGGAGTGAATAAACTGTTTCTTAAATCGGTAAACATCAAAGAGAAAGAATTTAAAAACTTACCGTTTAATAGTAAAATACTTTCCAAAAGTGGAGAAGAATTGCTAAAATATTGCGAAAACAACGGCTATCCCTTTGCACGGGTATTGATTGATTCGGCAACTTTTAATGGTAATGAAGTAAGTATTAAAGTGAAATTAGAAACCGGACCCGTAGTTAAAATAAGAGAGATAGTTATTCACGGCGATGCCAAAATAAACAGTAAATACTTGTACAATTATTTAGGATTGAAACCCAACGATATTTACAAAGAGAAGGCAATAACCAATATCGATTCTCGATTGAGAGAGCTTTCTTTTTTAGCCATCGAGAAAGCCACCGCCATTTCTTTCACGGCCAAAGGGGTTATTTTGCACTTGTTTATCAACAACAAAAAAGCCAGTACTTTTAATGGTGTAGTTGGTATTTTACCCAACAACAGCGCTACCGCCGCGGCCACCCAACAACAAAGTATTGCGTTTACCGGTGATGTAAGCATGCATCTAACCAACTTGGCTAAACAAGGTGAAGTGACAGATGTAAAATGGAGGGGTTTACCCAACCAAACACAAGAATTAGATTTGAAACTCAACTACCCTTTCATCTTTTCATTGCCCGTAGGTATTAACGGTGCACTCAATTTATTTAAACAAGATACCTCTTTCATCAATTACAATTCAACCTTAGGTATCAGCTATTTATTTAAAGGAAACAACTACATAAAAGCCTTTTGGAACAAAAAAGGAAGTTCTTTGCTCAAAAGTGCTTCTACCACCAATGGCATTCAAAACAATATACAAAGTGACGCTACTTCTTACGGTATTGAAGGTTATAATGAAAAATTAGATTACAGATTAAACCCTACCAGCGGTTTTGTTTTTATGCTAACTGCACAAGCGGGTAACAAAACCATTGCCGGCGCAGGCAGCGATGGTTTTTATCAATTAGAAATTAAATCTCAAGACTCCATTTCTGGTTACCGCAGCATACCAGCTACTTCTGTTTTGTACCAATTATCGGGAAAAGCCGATGTGTATTTCCCCTTCTTTAACATCACTACTTTAAAGCTAGGCGTGCACGGTTCATGGCTGCAAAACCCTTATTTGTTCACCAATGATTTAGCACGAATTGGTGGCATAAAATCATTGCGCGGCTTTACCGATGCTTCTATCTATGTTTCTAAATACTTGATCACTTCTGCCGAATACCGCTTTCTCTTAGAACGCAATAGCTATATTGCCCTCTTTGTTGATTATGCTTACACCGAAAAAATAACGGTAACACAAAGAGTAATTGATCATCCTTTAGGTTTTGGCGCAGGTTTGAGTTTTGAAACAAAAGCTGGTATCTTTAGCCTTAATTACGCTGTGGGTAAACAGTTAAACAATCCGGTAGATTTTAGTTCGGCTAAAATTCATTTCGGATTTTTGAATCAGTTTTAATGGAAAGTATAACGGCACTTGTGCCTGTTCGCCTTGCGTGTGCGGCATCCAACAATCCATTGATTTCTCTTTTTTGATTGTCCAAGTTCAAATCGTAGCAAACTTGTATCACTTCCTCCACGTCAAGATTTGAACAAACTACAAAATCACACTCTTTATGATTTTCGTTGACATAATAAAGTGTTTTATTTCTTCTTCTTAATTCCCGAAAAACCCTATTTTCTAACATAAATATTTATTAGTAAAATACATATATAGACATTAATAAAAAAAAATAATATGTTTTAATAGATGCGATCAGTATTTATGTCCACTTATTTAAACAGCCCATACCCAAACCTACTTTGGCATAAGCAAGTTTAAAATTCCCATTGGCATCAATGCTTGTTTTAGCAATAACATAAGTTTGAAAACCAGTAAAGCCTTCTAAAGTTATTTCTTGATGGGCTAAAAAGGCTAATTTACCCGCCATAGTTTGGGCATTGCTGAGCATTGCCATAAAAACCAAACCAACCGCACACCCATATTTTTTTATCAATGAATTGCTTTAAAAATATCCTGCCACACTATTTATAAGAATGGCAGGATATAAATATTTAAATCGCTGCGCTGATCAAAGTATTAATCCCGTAGGATTAACATCCAACGGGATCAATTCTTAATGCAACGAACAGCGTAGCCGTGACCTCGTTCGCTTTCGCTCCCTGAGCCGCTGGCCGAATAAAAGTATATGCGGCGCGAAAAAGTGCCGCTAACCGTACTGGCCCAATAGCCGGCAGCAGCACCAGTCATGAAAAACGTACCATCGGGAAAGCGGATGCCCGTCGCTGGCAATTTAAGCGGAGAAGCAAAAGCGCCGGCTGTAGTGGGGGTGCTCCAACTTGTGAGTTCGGCATCTAACTCTGTTTGTGTTGGTACTCGATACCCACTTGGGCAAGGATTATTTACGCCACTCACACCCTGCCATAAATTATCATTTGTCGTGCTACGCCAATTACTAGCACAAGTGATAAAAGTAGCATTGCCAGGAACATCGGTAGTACTTGTTGTTGCTGTAGTTGATGAGGTACGGCATTGATGACCATCTTTTAATCGACCCCATTGGTACAAATCACCGTAGCTATTGGCATCTGCACTGCTACTAGCCACTCTTTGAGCACCCAAATTTCTATCCATCCACGTTTTTCCTGTAGTTGGGTTGGACACATCATTCCATGTAAAAAGTGAACCATCACAGTTTCGCTCTCCTATTTTTCCTGTTATTGTATACGCTTCTTCCAATATATGCCAATTGCTACCATCACAAATGATTCTCAATGAATGTTTGCTTAAATTCAACAAGTAAGTTGTGTAACCATCTATCGTTTCACTTGCATTGCCATCAAGGGTAATAATATCCCCATCGCTATCAATATTTTTCAGGTAATACACTTTTCCCGAATTAGAAGCTGCAGCAGGTAAGGTTACGGTGTAAGGCCCTGTGTTGCACAACACCACATTGTGGGTTTGAGCTAAGGTAGTGGCTGCGGTAATGGTGTTAATTTTGTAACCCAAACTTCCTTGAATATCTAAGGTGCTGTTAGGTGTTGAGGTATTTACGCCAATTTCATTATTGGTACCATCTACATAAAAATGATGTGTATTGGCATCAGATTCTATTCTAAAATCTTTTGCATTACTACTTTCGTTAAAAATAGCCGATCCATCTACATCTAATGTAGCCGTTGGCGAAGAATTGTTAATACCACAATTGCCCGAGGCATCAATGGTTAAACGAGTGCTAGTTTCAACAGCGGTAGTACCAATTTTTAATTTATCGGCATCGGAATTATCGATACCAATAGAAAAGGTGGTAGTACCCGAAATTTGTAAATTAATTTTTGGGTCACCTGTAGAGGTGTTGTTGATGTCGATAGCGGTAGCTGCTGCTCCGCTGCCTTCAACATCTAAGTCGTTGCTAGGCGTTGTGGTGCCTATACCTACTTGAGCGGATACCCCCCACCATAATATGCTGAAAAAGAGCGTATTAAGTACTTTCATAAATAAAAAATTAGATTTAATGTGCTTTTAATATTGCAAGAAACGAATTTGAAACTAAAATAAAAAATTAAAAAAAACAACTAAAACAACCTTTACAAATACATTGAAAATATGGTAGCGCTATAACAGTTAGCATTTTATAGGAATTTTTTATAAAACTATTCTACCACAAATTTACCTTGAGTAGAAACTCCTGCCCCCTGAATACTATAAAAATACACTCCGCTGTTGATGCCCAAAGATTTTGTACTTAACATCACTTTAGAAGATGTTAAAGGTGTTTTTAATATTTGATTACCCAAAATATCGTACACCATAAAAACAGAACCATCGGCTCCTTCAATAGTAAATTGATCTTTAGTTGGATTTGGATAAGCATTTACATTTGAAGATAATATTGATGAAACACTTACACCAGAACTTTTGCTTAAACTAAATGTTCCTGTGCTATTGTAAACCGTAAAAGCAGATGTTCCAGATAAAGTTGCACCATTATAATTGATTGAATAAAATGAAATTTCTTTGAAAGGTGCTGCTTCATCACATTTTATCATACCATATACTTTTCCTCTGCAAAAATAAAGATGACCAGAAACTGCTCCTGTTAAATCAGCAGATGACACTATATGTCCGCTATTATCAACATCAAAAGTGATATTGCGTGTTGCACTTCCTCCAACAGTTTGATTAACAGTGCCGGTATAAGTACCTGCCATTACCGCAATATCTTTTACTTTATAAAATGATGCTGGTAAAATACTCGAAACAGTAACATTTGCTGTAGAATCGTTAATTAAATTACCTGCAAATGGCGCTGGCGAACCAGTTCCTAGTTTGATGCTTCCCGAAACTGATCCACCACTAAGAATGGTGTAAGTTCCTTGTCCACCAGCAGAACCAACAATTCCCGCCTCGGTAATATTGCCAGCTCCATCGAAAATATTGTAATCGTGTATAACAGAACTTTCTCCAATCCACGCACCGTTCCATGAAGCATTGCTGTATTGAGCCGAAAGCGCGCCACTTAATAAGGTAAACGCAGTTGATAATAAGAGTAACGATTTTTGCATCTTAAATTGATTTATGTTTTGATTGTAGTAAAAATACAGAATTGCCTTCTATCACACAAAATCATTTTTATTAGGTTTTTCCCTTTCGCTGTTATCTTTTGATTTATATTTGGCACGCTTTAAAAACTTATGCAAGAAAAACATACAAACATGAATAAGGTATCGGCAGCCGGCTTGCTGATTACTTTAGGAATCATCTTCGGTGATATTGGTACTTCTCCTTTATATGTATTGAGCGCCTTGATAGATAAAGAAACAATAACCGAGCAATTGGTATTGGGTGGTATATCTTGTATCTTTTGGACACTTACGCTTCAAACCACAGTGAAATATGTGTTTCTTACTTTAAAAGCCGACAATAAAGGTGAGGGTGGAATTTTTGCATTGTTCACATTGCTGAGGAGATTAAACAAAAAATGGTTGATTTACATTGCTGTGATTGGCGGCAGCACCTTATTGGCCGATGGTTTCATCACTCCTCCTATTTCGGTAACATCAGCGATGGAAGGGATTAAGCTTTATTTAAACGACAGCACTTTTAATGTTATACCTTATGTAATTGGCATTCTTGCTGTCATATTTATAGCGCAACAATTTGGAACAAGTTTGATTGGTAAGTTTTTCGGTCCGGTAATGCTTATCTGGTTTTCTATGTTGGGCATTTTAGGATTATCATTTATCATGCAAAACCCAAGCGTTTTAAAAGCATTGAACCCGATTTACGCCTACGAACTTTTAGTTTTACATCCAGGTGGCTTTTGGTTATTAGGCGCCGTTTTCCTTTGTACAACAGGTGCTGAAGCACTTTACTCTGACTTAGGACATTGCGGGCGCGAGAACATTCGTGTAAGTTGGTTCTTTGTGAAAGCTACATTGATATTGAATTATATGGGGCAAGGCGCTTGGTTGCTGAGTCAGCAAGGACAAACATTAGGCAATAGAAATCCTTTTTATTCATTAATGGCAGAGTGGTTTCTTCCCTTCGGTATCGTTATAGCTACATCGGCTACAATTGTTGCCAGTCAGGCTTTAATAAGTGGTTCATTCACCCTTATCAATGAGGCCATGCGATTGAATTTATGGCCTAAAGTGAAAATTAAATATCCAACAGAGGAACGCGGCCAGCTCTATATCCCTTCAGTAAATTGGATATTGTGTTTTGGCTGTATTGGCATTGTTTTGTTTTTTGAAAACGCCAAAGCCATGGAGGCTGCCTATGGCTTATCCATTGTAATCACAATGATTATGACCACCATTCTTCTGTCTAATTTCTTGGTATTGCGTCGTTACCCCAATTGGTTGATTTACTTGATACTCGCTGTTTTCTTAACCATTGAATTCTCATTCTTAGTTGCCAACTTATTGAAGTTTATGCACGGCGGTTATGTTACGCTTATCATGGCAGCTATTTTAAGCAGCATCATGTTTATTTGGATGATATCACGTAAAATTCAAAATCGATATGTAGAGTTCACTAAAATGGATAAATATCTTCCTATTTTAATGCAGCTGAGTAACGACAAAACCATTGAGAAATTCGCTACTCACCTGGTGTATATGACTGGTGCGGCACAGCCCAACGAGATTGAAGACAAAGTAATCTATTCCATCTTAAAGAAACACCCTAAACGCGCCGATATTTACTGGTTCGTTCATATTGATTTGGCCGATGAACCTTATTGCCGCGAATTTAAAGTAACGCAAATCATTCCGCACAAAATCATTCGTATTGATTTCCGTTTGGGCTTCCGTGAGATGCCTCGAATCAACACTATGTTCCGCCAAGTAGTTACCATGTTGGCCGAAAACAAAGAGGTGGATTTAACAAGCCGATACGAATCGTTACACAAAGAAAATATAGCTGGCGACTTCCGTTTTATCGTGATGAAGAAGTTCTTGTCGTATGAAAACGACCTGCCTTTCTTCGAGAAAATTGTGATGGAATCGTACTTTACCATTAAAAAACTAAGCTTAAGCGAAGAGAAAGCTTTTGGTTTAGATACCAGCAATGTATCTATTGAAAAAGTGCCGTTGATTATCAAACAGGTTAAAGATTGTGATTTGAAAAGATTGGATTAATGAAGAACATTCTTCTTATTTCTGATACGCACAGCTATCTCGACCCTCGAATTGAAAAACATATTGATGCTTGCGACGAGGTGTGGCACGCTGGCGATATTGGCGATATTTCACTTACCGATAAAATCAAAACCAAAAAAAAACTAATTGCTGTTTACGGCAATATCGATGACAATAAAGCACGCGCTGAATTTAAAAAAGATGAGATTTTTTTCTGCGAAAAAGTAAAGGTTTTCATCACTCACATTGGCGGTTATCCGCCCAACTACACTGCTGCCCTGTTTAAAAAAATAAATGAAATAAAACCTCAATTGTTTATCTGCGGCCACTCACATATTTTGAAGGTGATGTACGATAAAAGCATTGCTTGTTTGCACATGAATCCAGGAGCCCTAGGAACCCACGGTTTTCACAAAGTACAAACCGCATTGAAATTTGAAATTGAAGAAGATAAAATTCAAAACCTTCAAATTATTGAATTAACCAAAAGCATCTTATCTTAGTTTTATGAAGATATATGGATTAATAGGCTTTCCTCTCTCGCACTCATTCTCTGCGGGCTATTTCAAAAAGAAATTTGAAAAAGAAAATATTTTAGATTCAGAATACAGAAATTTTGAGATTTCTTCCATCGATAAATTGGCTGAAATTATTGCAGCGAATCCTAATTTAGTCGGACTCAACGTTACCATTCCCTACAAAGAACAAGTGCTTCCTTATTTAGATGAATTAGATGAAGCCGCTAAAGAAATTGGCGCCGTAAACACCATTAAAATTATTAGAACTGGCGACTCATACAAGCTTAAAGGATACAATACCGATATCTACGGTTTTAAAGAAACGCTTAAACCTTTATTGAAAAACAACCACCTAAAAGCTTTGATTTTAGGTACAGGTGGCGCGGCAAAAGCGGTAGAATATGTATTAAAAAACATCGGTTTAGATGTAGTTTATATTTCTAGAAATCCAGAGAAATCTAACGAAAAATCTTACACCGAGCTGAACGAAATCGCCATCAAAAATTTTCCGGTAATTGTAAATTCTAGTCCGATTGGCATGTACCCCAACATCAACGCCTGCCCCGACATACCTTATCAATTCATCGACTCCAACAATTTACTCTACGATTTAATCTATAATCCGGCAGAAACTTTATTCCTCAAAAAAGGAAAAGAAAAAGGCGCCTTAATTCAAAACGGATTACCTATGTTGGAGTTGCAGGCAGAGAAGGCTTATGAAATTTGGACTTCTCAGCAACAGGTTTAAATTCGTCCTCTCGATTTCAAGTCAACATACTTGTTAATGGTATTCACCGTTAAATCATGCAGATTGTGCCATTCGACGAAAAAGACTTAAACGAAATTCAAAAATTGTTTTAGGAAAAACCGATTTACCTGCACCTAAAGACAAAGTGAAGTTTTTAAACAGCTTAATTAAAGATTACATTTTACTAAAAAGATAACCTTAAATTTCACCCGAAACACCCAAGCCAAACAGCGCAAAATCATATTTCGCAGGGTCGTTTTTATCAAAAGAGCGTAACACTTTCATCAACTCTTCTAAGGATTGCCAATCGTTATTGCTGCGTTTTAATATACCTAATTTACGGGCTACGTTGCCGGTGTGCACGTCTAGCGGACAATACAAATCTTGCATTTTAATTTTGCGCCAAACACCAAAATCTACCCCTGCGTTGTCTTGCCTAACCATCCATCGCAAATACATATTGAATCTTTTTGCCGAAGAACCGTTCGTGGGATCAGGCAAATGTTTTTCGGTTCTAAGCGAATGATTCGCTGCAAAAAATTGCTTTTTAAATTCGGCTATGGCTGCTTGCATATTTCCCTTATAGCACGAAGCAAAAAAGCTTTCTAAACCTTTCTCCTTTTGATAAATCTCTTGTAAACGAGAAATGAAAAACTGGGCGTCGTCGCCATTAAAGGTGCGATGAACAAACTTTTTAAAGCGTTTGAGTTCTGCTATATCATGGTGTAAAATAAAATCGTGCGGCGCATTGTCCATTAGCTCCATCAGCTTAAATCCATTATTCACAATGGTTTTTCGCTGCCCCCACGCAAAAACAGAAACCAAAAAAGCAGAAATTTCAATATCTTCTTTTTTACGAAATGAATGTGGAATGGCAATAGGATCTTCGCTTATAAAGTCAGGAGAATTGAATTGTAAAACTTTAGTATCTAAAAGATCTTTGAGTGCTTTTTTATTCATCTTACAAAAATAGCAGAATCTTTAATCTTCCTTTTTATAAAAATAGAATACTTGCAGTTCTTCGGCATGCTGCTTTTCTAGTTCTTGTTTTCGCTTTTCTTCATCCCAATAATATTTACCAAAGCGCATTTCGTTGAATGAATCGTCGTCATTACCTATTTTTTTTATTTTTTGCGGACCCTCTTTTCTATAGTAAACAGCCAATGCAATACCCGATAAAAAGCCAGCCAAATGCCCTTGCCAAGAGATGCCAGGCTTACCCGGAAAAACGCCCCACACAATACCTTGATGTAAAAAAATAACCAAAAAAGTAATGGCCAAGAGTTTCATTTCTTTTCTAAGAATTCCGCTTAGTGTAAGAAAACCAAACAAGCCATAAATAATAGCACTGGCGCCTATATGGTAGCCGCTGCTGGGAATACTCCAGGTCCACAAGCCTGAAATTAAAAACACCAACACAAATATTTTAAGGGCAATCTCTCTGTAAGAGAAAAACAATAAGGTACCTAAGGTAAGTATGCCAAAAGAGTTGTTGAAAATGTGCTCTATGTCGCCGTGTAAAAAGGGCATGAACAACACTCCTCGCAAGCCCAGTAAATTAAGTGACTTAACCCCAAATTGATGGAACGTAAAAGGCAAAAACAACTCAACAATAAATACCATCCAACACAGCGTTAAAAACAACAAAGGAATTTTTGAAGCCTTTACAATATCATTTCTTAATTCTTTAAAAAGATTAGCCATTTAAATATTACTTAACTTTATACCTTCAACATTAAACTTTTAGCGAAGATGATTTGGTTTAAAAATTACACCATTGATGACCTACAAAAATTTATCCCAAATACTATTTTGGAACATATTGGCATAGAAATCACCGAACTAACCGACAATAGTGTAAGCGGAAAAATGCCAGTCGACCGCAGAACCATACAACCCGCAGGAATTCTTCACGGTGGCTCATCGGTAGTTTTGGCAGAGTCGCTGGGCAGTATTGCTTCGGTTTTGGTGATCAATCAAGAAAAACACAATGCTGTAGGTTTAGAGATTAATGCCAATCATGTTCGTCCGGTTAGCAAAGGCTTTGTTTACGGAACCGCCACCCCTATTCACATTGGAGGTAAAACGCACATTTGGGAAATCAAAATTGTAAACGAACAAGGAAAACTGGTTTGCATTAGCCGATTAACTATGGCGCTTTTACCTAAGTAATTATTTCGCAACAATCACAATACCAGTAGCTTGCATTTTGCCTTTGCTGGTAAATTCTCCTTTCTCGGTTTCTTCCTTAAAATCACGGTAAAGGTTAATGTAGTACAATCCAGGTTTTTTAAAAATCAACTTAATCTCATACTCCTCCCCTTTTCTTAGCTTGGCCATATCCCAAGGTAAAATTTCGGCAGCAACCACATTGGTAAAATCATCATAAGTTCTTTCTTCTTTGGCATCTTCCACATCAATAGGATAAGGTTCTGGTTCGTAATACGCCATCAAAGCCGATATAAATTGTTGCGGCTGCACTTTAACTTTAAAAACAAATTCTTGCTTAACGTTAACAGTATCGGGCACATTCTCATAAGTAAAGGCGCGGTCGATGTATTCTTCGTAGTAAAAGAAATCTTTCGGACTCATATAAAAACCAATGCCTACGTGTGTATGAAATTTATCTACGCAATTTTTCTTGTGCGCATCGTTGGGCGCCACTTCTTTCATAAAACCATCGTGCTGCAGCTTCATCCATTTCATGGTGGTGGCACTATCGGTTTTTCCTGCGCTATTGGTCCAATAGCCCGATGCATTTTCACTCACATGATCCTTTCCACCAGCAAAAGCATAACGATGATATGGCTTCAAACCATCTAAAGAAATGTGCCCCACAAAATGATGAGTAGCAGCTTCTCTCGCCATTTTATTAGCCACGCGCGAAGCCAAAATATCGAGTTTAAGTGTGCCCACCTTATTCTTTTTTCGTTCGGCGTTAAGCGTATTCAAATGCGCCAACTTCAGCTTCAAAGTATAGTCGTTGTCTTTATATTCAATTAAGGCCGAATCGGCATCGTTCAATAGTTTATAGCGAATGAAGGTAGAATCAACTACCGCAAAAGCATTTTGTGCAAAAAGGAAAAGGAGCGCAACAACAAATAATTTTCTCATATTCTAAATATATAAATTACCAGCGAATGCAGGCTAACAACCTATGTTGTTAAATTATTTTTTCCAAAGAATTCAATGTGCACCTTTTCTTTGGGGAAATTCATGCTGGAGAAAATTTCTTTGCATGCTGCATTCATTTCCGAAGGGCCACAAATAAAAACTCGGTACTCGCTATCTAATGAATGTGAAGCAAATAATTTTCTAATATTTTCCTCTCCAATTCTACCTTCCCAAATCGATTCGTCTTTTAATAAATTTAGGGACTTGCTTTGCTGACTCAGCACATGTTGCACCTTTAAACGAGTTCTGTTCTGTTGCAGCAATTCGTTTATTTCTTTGCC
>Ga0208960_1000069_pt1 | contig 50788 bp, 58 predicted proteins | sample GreLakmeON33MSRF_FD_187703 | JGI IMG/M metagenome (GOLD analysis project Ga0208960, IMG submission 187703) | Freshwater lentic microbial communities from great Laurentian Lakes, MI, USA - Great Lakes metaG ON33MSRF (SPAdes) | ecosystem: Environmental > Aquatic > Freshwater > Lake | place: Great... | reverse complement strand
GGGGTATGACCCGGCCTACGGGGCGCGACCCCTCAAGCGCGTTATCCAGAAGCGCATTCAGGACCCACTCGCGATGGAGATGCTCACCGGCGCCGTCATACCGGGCGACGACGTTGAGGTCACCGTCGAAAACGATGCCCTCGTCATGACGCGGAAGGCGCGCCCGGCCTCATAGCCCGTCACGAATACCGGCATGGGGGCGGTTCGAATCCGTGCCGGTATTCGTGCGTCTGCGTGAGGCCGGGTTGGGCCATGAACCGCTGCGGTAGTCCGCCGGGGTTCATGGCCCAACCCGGCATGTGCGGATGGAGGCCCACGAACATCGGGTCACCCGCTGGCGGTGGTCCCGGTGAGCCATGCGGCGAGACCCAGAACGGCTTTGTCGGCCATGGTGGCGAAGGTCTTGTTGAGGAATGGCTCGGCGAACCTGAGCACACCGGTCAGGCCGAGCTCGGCGGAGTACGTGATGGTGGTGCCACCGTCGGCGGCATCGGTGAAGGTGATGGTGTCGAGGGCTTTCGCCTTCTCGCCCGTGCCAGTGATGACCAGCCGGCTCGGTGGGTCCCATTCGGTGATCACGTAGGTCATCGGTGTCGGCTTGCCACGGAACTCGGCGACGATGGCGAACGAGGTGCCGAGGTCCGGGTCGCCGGGAGTCTCCTGCGATGACGAGGCGAGGCCCGGGTCCCATTCCGACGCACGGCCGAAGTCGGCCACGCGGCGAAACGCCTCGTCGCGGGCGATTGCCACGTTGATGGTGCGCTCGACAGCGATCATGAATTTCTCCGGTCAGGCACGGGGCCGGACGATTGCGATGGAGCCCACGAGTGCGACGATGGCTGCCGCTTGGGCGATGTAGAGGCCCACGTCACGGGCAAGGAACTCGGCGGGGCCCGGCGGACGCACCAGGCGCCACGCCACCAGGGCAGTGGCGGCGAGCGCCAGCACCATGCAGAGCCACGAGAGGGCACGCACCACGTCGGCGTCGAGCGGCAGCGTGCCACGCACGTCGAGGAGGATGAGCAGCGCTGCCATGAGCAGCAGCACGCCCATGCCGAACGCCCCGCGCGCCAGCACGGAGGAGTCCCAGCCCGAACTTGACTCGGGCGAGAACGGCGGTGCGACGTCGGCGGTGTACCAGGGCAGGAACACGCTGATGGCAAGGACGGCCGCAGCGGTTGCGATGACGCCGGGGATCGTCCCGCGGCTGCCGCCGTCGTATGGCCGGGTGCGCATGCGGTGCATCCTAGGCCAGCGGGCGGCCGCAGCAGGACACGCCTGACCGTGGGTGGTAGGCTCGCGTCACGTCGGCCCGGAACTAGGAGGATGGGTGCCCACATACATCCTGCTCAGCACGCTCAGCCCACATGGGGCGGGGACAATCAAGGCGAATCCCCAGCGTGTCAAGGAAGTCAACCAGGAGATCGAGCAGATGGGTGCCAAGGTCATCCAGCAATGGGCGGTCTTGGGTCCATATGACTTCGTGAACATCGTCGAAGCACCGGACGAGAAGGTCATCGCCCGCGTTTCGGTCGAACTCGCCGCCCGTGGCACAGCGCATTTCCAGACGCTGACCGCCATCCCGGTGGACGAGTTTCTCGCGCTCCTCAAGTAACCGCATGCGCGGCCGCCGTGGCGGACTGATAATCGGCGTGGGGCTTGTGGGCCTCGCAGCGTCCCCAGTTGCCGCACCTGTGCGCGAGGCCGTGCGGGTGCGCATCGAACGCATGCGCCGGCGCTCACCCGACCCGGTGGCTCCGTTCCATGAGGCCCCCTGCTACGCCCCGCCACCCGGGGGCGATGGCCCGGCCGACCCGGCCGGCGGCTAGTTGATGGCGGATGGCCCCTTCACGTGGGAGGTGCTCATCCCGGCGCATCGCATCGTCGTCGGGCTGCTGGGAGGCGAGGTAGTGGAGAGCCGTGCGTCGTCGTCGGCTGGCACCTTCGCCGCGTACCGGAAGTTGGAGGGTGCCGTGCCGGGCATGATCGCGTGGCCCAACACCGTGCTGCTTACCGGTCCTGAACCGATCGTCGTGGACCCGGGCTACCAGATGCAGGGCGACATGCTGGCCGGGGCCCTTGCCGCGCGAGGCATCCCCCCGGAGTCAGTGCGCACGGTGGTCATGACCCACCTGCACTCCGATCACCTGTCGGCGCTGCCCCAACTGTCCGGGGTCACTGAGGTATGGGTGCACGAGGACGAGATCGATACGCCACATGCACACCGCCAGCGGGGAATCCTTGACGAGGCTTCTATCAGGGTGATGACGGGCGATGCCGGAGAGATCCGCCCCGGCCTCACATGGATCCATACCCCGGGACATGCGCCGGGGCACATCGCGGCAATCGTCGAGTGCATTGATGGGCGCGTGGTCATCGCCGGCGACACCCTCGGCCCTGACCCCGCATGGTTTGACGACATGAACCCGCCCGAGGGGCTTGACGAGCGCGAGGATCATCTCCGGGCATTCGAGGCCATCCGGGCCCTTGCACCGGCAATGGTGGTGCCGGGCCACAACCCACCGTTCCGTCTGCCATAGCCGGTCCCCCCTGCCGGTGGGAGGGATGCGGTGAGTAGTGACGAACCGGGATCACATGGATCTCCGTGAAATCACCCGTGAGCAGAAAATGCTGGGCGCAGCGATCGCCATGCTGCTGTTCATCGTCTCGCTGTTCTTGAAGTGGCAATCGGTGGGGCCCTTCTCGGGCTCCGGTACCGACATCGGATCGTGGCCCATTGCCATCATCCTGGCGCTGGTCGCCGGTGGTGTGCTCGCCGCAGAGGCGCTCGGGGTTGATCTGCCGGGACGTTTTCAGGTCACCAGCCTGGCGGCGTATCTCATGTCGCTGCTGGTCTTCTACGTCATCGTGTTCATATTCGCGATCGACGGACTCGCGTACGGCATCTGGCTCGCACTCATCTTCGCCGTGGTGGGCCTCGCGCTGGCGCTCTCGCTGTACCGGGCCGACGCTCGGTAACACCATGGCTGGCGCGCCGTACGCGCCGGTACACTCGCGGTATCCCGCAGGGGTCCGATCGCGAGGGGAAGTCCGCTGTCACGGTTCGCCGCACTTGAGAGGTCCGAGTTTCTCGCTGCCATCATTGGCGGGCTGTGGATCGGCAGTCTGTTCCTGCCATGGTTTGGCACGGGTGATTCATCAATCACCGGCTGGAGCCTCATCGATTCGTCATGGCTCGTACTCGTTGTGGTTGCGGTGGCCACGGCGCTCATGTTGCTTGATGCTGTGAGCATCGACGGATTCCGCGCACTGCCGGTGCCGGCGATCGCCACGTTCCTCGCACCCATCGGGCTCTTCTACACCGCCCTGTTTCTCATCGCGGGCGATGACATCCGTTACGGCGCGTGGACCGCGCTCGGCCTGTCGGCGGGATTCGTCGTCCTGTCCGCCGGGGCATGGACCATCGACCGACGCGGCTAGCGCGAAAGGCCTCTCGTGAACTACCTCAAGTCAATGGACCGTCGTGAGCGCATGCTCGCCATCGCCATCCTCAACGGCGTGTTCATCATCACCATGTTCTTCGAGTGGGGCGGCGGTGGGCTTCGCGCCTGGGACGCCGACGCATCGTGGCTGGTGTTCGTCGTGGCACTCATCGCCGGACTCATGGCGCTGGCGGATGCCTTTGATTACGAGGTGCCGCGCATGCCGGGCACTGGGGTGATGGCCTACCTCACGTCGATCACGCTCTGGTACGTGGTGTTCTCGCTGATGGACATCCATGACCAGTCGTGGGGCATCATCGTGTCGCTCATCGTCGCTGCACTGTCAACTATCGTCGCCACCATGACCTGGTATGCGGACCGGAGCGGCTCCTAGGCAGTACCGTTTTCTGGGGACCGACGCCGAAGAGGGGGAACCATGGGACTGATGGACAAGGCAAAGGAAGCCGCAAAGGCTGCCGAGGCCGCCGCACGCAGTGCTGCGAGCGATGCCCGTGACAAGGGCGACGAGTTGATGCTGAAGCGCAAGGTCAACGCACTGGCCGAGGAACTGGGCCACGTGACCTACCGCCAGCACGACGGACTCACCGACCTTGAGGGCGAGGTCAATCGCCTGGTCGGCGAGATGCGGGCGCTCTACGTCGAGATCGAGGCAATCAAGGGCCCGGAGTCCTGATTCGTGTGATCCCGGGCGTGGGGGCGCGCATTGCCTGACCTCACGGCCCCGATCGTCAACTGGGCGACCGACATGATCGGGTCATACGGCATCACTGCGGTATTCCTGCTCATGGTGCTGGAGAGTGCCTGCATCCCCGTCCCCAGCGAGGCGATCATGTTGTTTGGCGGTTTTCTCGCCGGACAGGGCAAGGTCACCTTCATCGGTGTGGTGACGGCGGGCGTGCTGGGCAATCTCGTTGGCTCGTGGATTGCCTACTGGGTGGGCCTTAAGAAGGGTCGCGACTGGGCGCTTCGCTGGCACTGGCTGCACATCACGCCCGAGCGCCTCGACATGGCAGATCGCTGGTTCGAGAAATACGGATCGTGGGCGGTGCTCATCGGGCGCGTCCTGCCGATCGTCCGCACCTTCATCTCACTCCCCGCAGGCATTGCGCGCATGCCGTTCTGGCGCTTCAGCATCCTCACGTTTATCGGTTGCATCCCGTGGGTGACCCTGCTCGCATGGCTCGGCCTGCTGGTGGGCGACAACTGGGAGGCCGTGCAGCAAAAGCTGCACTACTTCGACTACGCGGTGGCTCTGGCCATCATCGGCGGCATCGTGTGGCTGGCGCTGCGGTACCGCTCGCGTCGGGCCGCGGCCGGCGGTACGGGGAGCTGACCCGGCGATGACGGCATTCGCCTGGATCATCACGCTCATCGCGCTGGGCGTGGCCACGTTGGCCATCATCGCCGCCCGCCGCGCCGCGGCATCGGCGGGCGATCCCGTGGCCCCGGGGCCCGTTGCGGATGATCCCCACGACGAGGCCCGGCTGTCTGCCGTGTTCGCGGCGCTGCCGGTGGCCAGCGTGCGTGTGGATGCGGGCGCGATCATCACTGCTGTGAACCCGGCCGCGCTCGCCACCTTCCCATTCCTTGATGACGGGCTGGGAATCCTTGAGGCATTTGGCGACCACCAACTGTCCGCCCGGGTGCGTGACGCCGTGCGCACCGGCGACCCCGCGCGGTTCGATCTGCGTCTGTTTGTGGAGGGGCGCCGCACATTCAGGGTGATCCTTGCCCCATTCGATGTGGAGGGCGAGCGCGAGGTGCTCATTACGCTCACCGACACCAGCGAGGCCACGGCGTATCAGGAGCTGCGCTCCCAGTTTGTGGCCAATGTGTCGCACGAGCTGCGCACTCCCCTCACCGGGCTTCGCGGAATGCTCGAGGCGCTCGAGGACCCGGAGATGCCGCTTGAAGTGCGCAACGACTTCGTACGTCGGTCGCGGGCGGAGGCCGAGCACCTTGAGGCGCTCATCGACGACATCCTGTTCCTGTCGGAGCTTGAGGCAGCGCAGGGCGATCCGCTGGGAGAGCGCAGCGACGTGGCGTCGGCCGCGCCCAAGGTGATCTCCGTACTCGAGGGTGAGGCGGGCGAGCAAGGTGTGACGTTGATCAATGAGACCGGCGAGCCCATGTGGACGCCGCTCACCGATCGCATGACGCAGATGGTGGTGCGGAACCTGTTGGAGAATGCGGTGCGGTACGCGGGGCCCGGTGCCACTGCGGTGCTGCGCGCCCGGCGCGTGGGCGACTGCGTGGCCATCGAGGTGGAAGACAACGGGATGGGGATCGCCGAGAAGGATCTTCCCCACGTGTTCGAGCGCTTCTACCGGGCAGATCCATCGAGATCACGCAAGCTTGGCGGCACGGGGCTGGGCCTGTCGATCGTCAAGCACATCGCCGACCGGCTGGGTGGCGAGGCCGAGATGACGTCGCGTGAGGGATTCGGCACCACCGTGCGGGTGATCGTGCCCGCAGCGGAGCCCCCGGTGACCGACGTCCCCGGTGACGATGCGGGGTATCCCGCTGCCCGCGACCGCTGGTAACGTCAAATGCATCGGGCGTCCCATCGGACGCCCTCGCCGCGTCCGGAGACGATGCGGCGATTCGTGCTCCAGGAAGGATTTGATGGGTATTCCGCTCATGGACATCCGGGCCCAGTACGCGCCACTCCGTGCGCAGCTGGATGCCGAGATCACGGACATCCTCGACACCGGCACCTTCATTCTGGGTCCCCGCGTGAAGGCAATCGAGTCCGAGGTGTCGGCGCGCCTCGGTAACCGTCCCTGCGTTGGCGTGGCCAACGGCACCGACGCCCTCGTCATCGCCCTGCAGGCGCTGGGGGTGGGCCCTGGCGATGAGGTCATCACCACGCCGTACACCTTCTATGCCACGGCCGAGGCCATTGCGCGCCACGGTGCGGTACCGGTATTTGTCGACATCGACCCCGATTCGGCCTGCATCGATCCGGATCTGATCGAGGCAAAGATCACCGACAAGACCAAGGTGATCATTCCGGTGCACATCTTCGGGCACCCGGCATCGATGACCACCATCCTCACCACCGCCGCCGAGAACGGTTTGTCGGTGATCGAGGATGCGGCACAGGCGTTTGGCGCCGCCGATGGCGAATGGGCCGTGGGAACCATGGGCGACGTCGCCACCATCTCGTTCTTTCCCACCAAGAACTTTCCGGGCATTGGCGATGGCGGCATGGTGGTGTGCCGCGACGCTGCGCTCGGTGACCTGGTGCGGCGCCTGCGCTTTCATGGGTCGGAGGACAAGCAGACCTTCACCGAGGTGGGGTACAACTCGCGCCTCGACGAGATCCAGGCCGCTGCCGTGCGCACGTTCCTGCCCCACGTGAATGACTGGAACGACCGCCGCCGCCAGGTGGCCGACTGGTACCGCGAGTGCGGCTTGGGTGAGCATGTGACGCTGCCGGTGGAGAAGGACGCCGCGCGCCACATCTACCACCTCTACGTCATCCGTCACCCCGAGCGCGACCGCATACGCGAGATGCTGGTCGAGGAGGGCATCGGTGCCGCTGCGTACTACGGCATACCGATGCACCTTCAGCCGGTGTTCAAGGATCTTGGTTACTCGGTGGGCGACCTGCCGGTGGCCGAGGAGTGGGCGCGGACCGGCCTCGCAATTCCCATGCACCCCAATCTCACGCGGGAGCAGGTGGAGGAGGTCGTGGCCGCCACCGGCCGCGCTGTGTCGCGCCTGTAGGACACCGGAAGGAGGCCCGCAATCCGGGTCTGGGTCGATGTCACCAACTCTCCGCACGTGCTCATATTCCGGCCGATCATCCGGCGGCTGGAAGCACGTGGGCATGAGGTGGTCGTTACCTCGCGCGACTTCGCGCAGACCATCGGTCTGCTTGAGCGGTATGGAATTCCGCACCGTCCCATGGGGGCGCACGGTGGCGGCGGGCTGAAGGGCAAGGCCCGGGCGATGACCTCGCGGTCATCTGCCCTTGCCAAGATGGTGCGACAGGAGCACTTCGATCTGGCCGTGGCCCACGGCAGCACCGACCAGCCCGTGGTCGCCCGTCTCGCCGGGATCCCCCAGGTCACAATGTTCGACTACGAGTACGCCGTGGCGATGCACCACCTCAATGGGCGTTTCGCCACGCGGGTGCTGGTGCCCGATGCCATTCCCGAGCGCGCCCTTGCCCGGTATGGCATCAGATCACCCAAACTCATCCGCTACCCGGGGCTCAAGGAGGAGTACTACCTCGCCGACGAGATCCCCGATCCCTCCAGCGTGGTCGCCGAACTGGGGCTCGATCCGGATCTCGTGACGGTGGTGCTGCGGCCACCTCCGGAGGTGACCCTGTACCACCGGGGAGCGTCCACTGACGTATTTGCACAGGTGGTCGATCGGCTGGAGGCGGAGCGCCCGCACGTGCAGACGGTGGTACTGCCACGCACCCAGGAGCAACGCGAGGCGCTCACCGCCCGCGGTTTCATGGTTCCCGAACAGGCGGTGGATGGCCCCGGGCTCATTGCCGCATCCGACCTGGTGGTGAGCGCCGGCGGCACCATGAACCGTGAGGCCGTGGCGCTGGGAGTGCCGGCCTACAGCCCATTCGCCGGGCGCCTGGGCGCGGTTGACGCCCGCCTCATCGAGGAGGGGCGCCTGCACCGGCTGGAGGATGCCGACGATCTGGCGTTTGTGCGGCGCGAGCGCACCGCCGCACCGCCCATGCGTGATCCGGACCTGCTGCTCGAGCTCATTCTGGGTGCCCGTGACACCGCGACACGTTCCCGCGCAGGGGACCCGGCTACCATGGGCATCTGATGAGTGAGCGCTTCATCAGCCCCGCGTGGCGTGGGCACCTTCACCGCTTGGGACAGGTCTCATCTGACCTGGTGCTCATTTCGCTGGCGTGGTGGCTGGCATTCGTGGTGCGTTTCGACGGCGCGGTGCCGGGCCGTTACGACAAGTTGTTCCTCGTCACGCTCGGTGTGGTGGTGGGCCTGAAGATCGCGGTCTTCGTGGCGTTCCGCTTCTACACCCGCTGGTGGCGGTTTACCGGCATCCAGGATCTGGAGCAGATCGTCATCGCGTGCGTGGCGGCAAGCCTGCTGGTGATTACGGTGCTCACCATCTGGCGCCCTGACGGCTTTGAGGCCGTGCCGCGCGGTGTGTTTGTGCTCGACTTCCTGTTCGCCGTCGTGCTCGTGGGTGGCATGCGGTTTGCCGTGCGATCGGTGATGGAGCGATCGGGCCGCGGTGGTGCACTGGCGAAGGGGCGCCCGGTCCTCGTATGCGGTGCCGGCTCGGCAGCCAACTCGCTTCTGCGCGACATGCGTCGAGATGCATCGCTGGGCTACACGCCGGTGGGGCTCATCGACGACGACCCGCGTAAGGCCGGCCTGCGCGTGGGTGGCGTGAAGGTGCTGGGAGCCCGCGCGGACCTTCCCCGGGTGCTGCGCGAGACCCGTGCCCGCGAGGTCATCATCGCCATGCCATCCGCACCCGGCGCGGTGCGCCGCGACATCGTCGACCAGTGCCGCGTCGCCGGTATACGGGTGACCACGCTGCCGGGCCTGCCGGAACTGATGAACGGCGAGGTCTCGGTGCAGAAGTTGCGCGAGGTGCGCGTGGAGGATGTCCTCGGCCGTGCGTCGGTAGAGATCGACATGGCCCGCGTGGCCCGGTACCTCAACGGCAAGCGCGTGCTGGTGACCGGGGCCGGCGGCTCGATCGGGTCTGAGTTGTGCCGGCAGCTGGCCACAGTGGGTCCCAACAGCCTGGTCATCCTGGACCACGCCGAGAACAATCTGTTTGAGATCGACCTCGAGCTTCGCGATCGCGGCCACTCCCCGGTGCCGGTCATCGCCGATTGCCGCGATGCCGATCTCATGGACGGTGTCTTCGCGCGCTACCGGCCCGAGATCGTGTTTCACGCCGCTGCCTACAAGCACGTGCCCATGATGGAGCTCAACCCCATCCAGGCCATCGCCAACAACGCGCTCGCCACAGCCACCCTGGCCGAGTTGGCCACGCGCCACGGTGTGGAGCGGGTGTGCATCATTTCCACCGACAAGGCCGTGGAGCCCCAGACGGTGATGGGTGGCACGAAGGCGCTTGCCGAGCGGGTGGTGGAGATGCATGGCGCCGATGGCGGCACCCGGTTTGCAGCCGTGCGGTTTGGCAACGTTCTTGGCTCGTCTGGTTCGGTGCTGCCCATCTTCCGCCGCCAGATCGCCGCCGGCGGGCCGGTGACCGTGACGCACCCGGATATGACCCGGTACTTCATGACCATCCCGGAGGCCGTGCAACTGGTGATCGAGGCCACAGGGATCGCCGAGGGCGGCGATGTGTTCGTACTCGACATGGGTGAGCCGGTGCGCATCATGGATCTCGCCCAGAACATGATCCGGCTCTCGGGAATGGAGCCCGGACGGGATATCCAGATCGAGGTCACGGGCGTGCGGCCGGGTGAGAAGCTGCACGAGGAGCTGTTCAACCTTGATGAAGAGGTGAAGCCCACCCGGTACGGGGGCATTTTGCGCGCCACGCGCCCGGCCCTTGACCCCGACGAGTTCGCCGCCCGCATTGAGCAATTGCGGCTCGTGGTGGCCACTGATGATGCACAGGCCGCATCAAAGGCGTTGTGGTCCACGCTGCGTGCGGGAAGGGACGCCATGCATTCCGGCGAACCACAGGACGTTCAGGCAGGCGATGAGGGGAACATCACGTGACCACGCTGGCGATTGCACGTTCGATCAAGTCCGATGCACTGCCCCCTGGGGCCGTGGGAGTACGTCCCGGCGGCCTGCTGTCGCATGTGCGCCGCCCGTGCGGTGCCCATCAGGTTGACGCCTACTGCGTCGGCCGGTCCAGCGACGGATCCGGGCTCGTGTACTGGTGTGCTGAGGGGCGCCACCACCTGACCTCTCCGCGTGAGTCCGCTGGGATCCGCCGCGCGGCGTGATGTTGATCGGGCCCATCCAGGGCCCGGCGTGAGCGCCGCCACGAACGTGAGCAGCCTCACGTATCACGCGCCCGACGCCCGGGATTAGGCTTCCTCCCAATGGATCTCCGTCACCTGCTCACTCTGCGCACGGTCGTGGACAAGGGCTCGTTCTCGCACGCAGCCGATGAGCTCGGCGTGTCGCAGCCCGCGGTGTCGTTTCAGATCCGCTCCCTCGAGGAGCGTCTGGGCCAGCGACTGCTCGACCGCAGCGGGCGCCGCGTCACCCTCACCGATGCCGGGCGGGTGGTCGATGGCTATGCCCGGCGTATCCTGGCGCTTGAGGATGACCTCGAGCGCGAGATCAACGAACTGACCGACCACATGACCGGACCCCTGGTGATGGGGTCATCCACTGGCCCGGGTGAACTGCTGCTGCCGCGGCTGCTCGGGGGCTTCAAGGCCGAGAACACCGACGTCGAGATCTCGCTGGTGGTGCAGGACACCCAGACCGTGTGCGATCGCGTACTCGATGACGACCTGGAGCTTGGCGTGGTGGGCGCCGCCCGCCCTCACCGGGGGCTTATCTTTGAGCCGTTTGTGCGCGACGAACTGGTGGTCATCTGCCCGCCCGGTCACCCGCTTGCCGCGAGCACGCGCATCGCGCTCAGCGATCTGGCTGCGCAGCCCATGATCCTCCAACAGCGCGGGTCGGGCGTGCGGGCGGTATTGGAGTCGGCATTTCGCGCGGCGGGCGTGCGCATGCGCGACATCGACGTGACCCTTGAACTGGGCCTGCAGCAGTCGGTCCGTGCCGCCGTGCTGGATGGCCTGGGAATAACGGTCATTTCACGTCTGGCTGTTGAGCGCGACCTCGCCGAAGGGCGGCTCATCGCGGTGGAGGTTGATGGCGCCGTGCTGGCCCGTGACTTTTCGCTCGTGCGTCATGCCGGGCGCACACCCAGCCGCGTGAGCGAGGGCTTTGTGGCATATGCCCGCGAGCACCTGGGCGATCTGGCACCGCCGGCATCCGGCCCGGCAGTTCCGGCCGAGCCCGGCGATTCGTAGGCTGCGGACGTGACCGATGTACTCGTGGTGGGGTCGGGGGGCGCAGGGATGAGCGCGGCGATTGCCGCCCGCGAGGCCGGCGCAACGGTGGTGCTCATCACCAAGTCGGCCCTCGGGGCGTCCAACACGGGGCGTGCGCAGGGGGGCATACAGGCGGCAATCGCCTCCGACGACAGCACGGCTGATCACTTTGACGATTCATTTGCTGCCGGGCACGGCGATGCCCGCCCGCAACTGCTGCGTACCCTCGTGGAGGGGGGCCCCGGCGCCATTGCATGGCTCGACTCCCTGGGCGTGGCATTTACGCGCGACGACGACGTGCTGCGCACTATCCGCTGCGGTGGTGCGCGCCGACCGCGCCTGCTGCAAGCCGGAGAGCGCACCGGTGCCGAGATGGTGCAGGCGCTCCGGGCAGCCGTACGCGAGAGCGGTGCTGACGTACGCGAGTCAACCGAACTCTCGGCACTCAGCCGCGACGGCGATTCATGGGTGGCCACAGTTCGCGCGAAGGACGGCAGTGAGACGGAGATCAGCACCCGGGCCGTGGTGCTGGCCGCCGGTGGCGGGCTTGCGGGCGAGGCCGCCCGCCTTGGCCTGAAGTCCACCAACCATCCCGACGCCACGCCGGAGGTGCTGGAGCTGGCGATTGCGCTGGGTGCACAGGCCGAACACCTCGACTCGTGGCAGCGGCACCCCACTGGCGCGCTGTGGCCCGCCGCGCTCGCGGGCTACGCCCTGCCCGAGACCACGCGTTCGTACGGCGCCACGCTGCACGATGCCGCTGGCGAGCGGTTTGTGGATGAACTTGCCCCGCGCGACGTGGTCGCGAATGCCATCATCCGCATTGTTGAGGAAGGGCGTGGCGCGACCGCGCCGGACGGTGCAGAGGGCATCTGGCTGGACACGACCGCGATTGACCGGGAGAACGGAGCGGGCTTCACCGCCGAGCGTCTCGCCTACGTCCATAATCGCTACCTCCGCCAGGGGGTGGACATCACGAAGGAGCGCGTTCTGGTGTACCCGGTGCTGCACTACCGCAACGGTGGCCTCGTGATTGACGAGCAGGGCGCGACCACCCTTGATGGCGTGTTCGCTGCCGGCGAGATCACGGGCGGGGTACACGGTACGAATCGACTGATGGGCAACTCACTGCTCGACACCGTGGTGTTCGGGCGCATCGCGGGACGATCGGCGGCACGGAGGTCACTGGCATGAGCGACGGGGCGATGGACAACGGATCGGGCGCCGAGGCGATGCCCACATTCCTCACGCTTCCGGGCAGGCCCCCGCGACCACGTCAGGCGGGCATCACGCACGTCATCGACAAGGGCTCATCACTTGCCGAGGTGGAGTCGCTGCTGCAGACCTCTGCCGAGTACATCGACATCGTCAAGCTGGGATGGGGAACCGCATACGTGCAGCCCAACCTGCGCGAGAAGATCCGCCTCTATGAGTCGGCGGATATCGCGGTGGTACTCGGTGGCACGTTCTGGGAGGTCTGTTACGTCCAGAACAAGCTCGACGACTGGCGCCGGTGGGTCACGGATCTGGGTCTGCGTCACGTGGAGGTGTCGGATGGCACGGTGACCATTCCCCACGAGCGCAAGCTCGAACACATCGCCGAACTCGCCCAGGACTTTACGGTGCTGTCGGAGGTGGGCTCGAAGGACAACGATGTCGTTATTGCCCCGTACCGATGGGTGGAGATGATCGAGGCCGAATTGCGTGCCGGCGCCTGGAAGGTCATTACGGAGGCTCGCGAGAGTGGCACCGCCGGCGTGTTCCGCGGCGATGGCGAGGTACGCATGGGTCTCATCGACGAGATCGTCCATGCGATCGACGTACACCGCCTGCTGTTTGAGGCACCACAGAAGTCTCAGCAGACCTGGTTTATCCGGTCGTTCGGCACCAACGTGAACCTCGGCAACATCCCACCCGACGAGGTCATCCCACTTGAGACCCTGCGCCTCGGCCTGCGAGCGGACACGCTCTTCACCATGACGCCGCTCGGCCACGTGGATGGCGCGGGGATCTGACCCGGAACCTGTCGCCACGCCGGGCTGCGGCTGGTCGGGCATGATGGGCGCGTGGTGAGAAAGCCCTTCGTCATCGTCGCGGTACTGCTCGCGATCGGTTCGGCCGCACAGGTCGCCCTCGCGCGTCCCATGGGGCGGGTATTCGACTGGAGCCATGAGCTCAACCAGGAGGAGCTCCCGCGCTGGAACCCAAAGAAGCCGCCACCCATCCCCGCCGCCACGTGGTATCGCACGGTTGACGCGATGCTGCACACGGCCGGCGACAACGGCCTGTGGTTCAGCGGGTTCGGCGCGCTTCCCTTCGACATCCCAATTGCCCCAACCGAGCCGCGCGCGTGGCGCAACCCCGGCAACTTCCAGCGTCAGTACGCCGCCACGGGTCTCTCATGGGACGCCAACGTGGAGGCCCGGGCCGCCAAGGAGGCGCTGTGCATCTACCCGCGCGTGCCGAAGCGCTGCCGCCCCACCGGAACCGTGTTCCAGCCGGAGACCGACGCGCCGACGCGCCGCATGTCGCTGCTTGACCCGGCGTATCGCGCCTCGGCGCTCAAGGAGATCCGGCGCACCGTGCCGGGGCTTGTGGGAAAGCCCTACGTCTGGTCTTTCACGGGGTCGGACGAGCCTCAGGTGGTGCTGCCCAAGGGCCGCGCGGCGACGACGAGCGTGGTGTGGCGCCGTCAGCGGGCGCAGATCAAGGCTGATTTCGGATGGGCCCCGCCCAGCGCGTCGGCGAAGCGCACCACGTCATCGATCGCGAGGCTTCAGTGGCTGGCCTACTCGCGGTGGACCAGCCGCGAATTCTTTGCCATGAAAGCCCAGCAGGCTGCAGTCATCCACCAGCTGGCACCGGGTTCGCGCGTGGTGCCAAATAACTACGGCTTTATCGACGGCTTCATGCCGTGGGACTACACGGCCCTCGGCGGGTTTGCCGATGTGGTGGAGGGCGACCCGTACGTGTCGTACGCCGAGAAGGACGACCCGGGCCGCGGCCGCTACAACCCCGGCTTCGGTGCCAAGTTCCTCTCCGACCTCACGGGCAAGGAGACGCGCATCATCGTGCAGGCGTTCAGGTACTCGGGCTACATGCCGGTGGCCGCTGATCTGGATGCATGGGCGGGGCAGGCACTGCGCGCTGGCGCCACCCATATCAGCCTGTTCGCGCTTGGCAATCCGCGCTTCACCAACCGGTCCCTGTACGACGGCATGCTGTCGTTGGCGTCACGCCTGAAGGGCGCCACGCTTCCCGACCCACCTGTGGACCCCGGCACGCAGGTGGTCTACTCGGTGATGAGCGAGGGACAGGGCCAGCCAGACCGTGGCGGTGACGCGCGGTACAAGGCATCGGGCGACGGCATCTACACCACGTACTCACTGCTGGGCGAGCTCAATCACGCACGATTCCGTTTTGATTCGGATACGCGTCTTGAGGCCGATCCGTCACGCCTGGCCGAGGCCCGGGTCGTGTGGCTTCCGCGGGGCGAGGTGCTCACGCGCCCATTCGCCGAGCAACTGCGCGCATGGGTGACTGATGGCGGGTTCCTAGTGGTCACCGATCCACAGGCGTTCGCCCGCACTCCCGCCAACGAGAACCTGGCCGACGTGGGCAGTGCGCTCATGGGCGGGCGCCTGGCCAGCGAGCCGGGGGGTACCGCGCTTCTTGTACCGCGCAATGCCCTGGCAGCGGGAAGCCCGGCCGATCTTCTCAGCGTGCCCGTGGACGATCGTCGCTCATGGGCATTTGAGGACGTGCCCCCCGGTACATCGGTGGTGGCCACCCACCTGGACGGTCGCCCCGCCGCCGTGCTGCGCGACGTGGGTCGCGGCAGAGTGCTCTCGTTTGCCGCTGATGTGATGACGCCGTCGTCGCTGGTGGAGCCAATGGACCTCGTCACCTTTATCGGACAGATCGAGAAGATGGCGGGTGGCACATTCGACGATGCCACCTGGACATGGCGCGTACCGGGCAGTGCGGATCGCCCGCCGTGGGTGGACCCGCTCGGCGGGTAATCTTTCCCTGTGGCTATCTTCCTCTGCCCTCACTGTGCCCATCGAGAGGCTGGGTCTGAACGCACTGAGGGGCACCAGCCGCGTGGGTGTGCCAAGTGCGGCTTCGGGTTTCTCTTCGAGATGATGGACGACTACTACGCCGGGCCGTTGACCGCGCTGGTGTGCTGCGATCGTCGTCTTCGGGTACTTGCGGCGGGGCACGCGGCCATGCCCGTCACCGGCTGGCCCGAGGGCGGCATGATCGGGCAGAACGTGGTGGAGGCGCTGCACCTGCGCTTCCCGAGTGCCCCCAATGACCCCGTGGCCAAGGTGATGGAGTGGGGCGTACGCGTACAGGGTGAGCCCTGCACGTTCCGACCCCGTGGCATGGTCGAGGACCGCGATGCGGTGGTCGACCTCTTCCCGGCATATGACGATGATGGTGGCCTGCTGGTGGCACTCACGCCCGTCACGAAGGGATGAGCATCGAGACCCGACGACTCGGCGCATCTGACCTCGAACTCACTGTGGTGGGGCTCGGCACTTGGCAGTTCGGCGGGCGCTGGGGCGGCGCCGACGATGCCGATAGCGAGGCGGCCTGTCACGCGGCGCTCGACACCGGCATCAACTGGATCGACACGGCCGACATCTACGGTCAGGGGCGCGCCGAGGTGGTTGTGGGCAAGGTCGTGCGAGAGCGTCGCGACGACGTCATCGTGGCCACCAAGGGCGGCGTTGCGTGGGAGATGGGTGCCGATGGCCTGAATATCTGGCGTGAGGCCACGGGTGCGTACATGCGCATGGCACTCGAGCGCAGCCTCACGGCGCTGCAGATGGATCACGTTGACCTGTATCAGGTGCACTGGCCGGTAAATGGGGTGGATGCCGCCGACACCATGGGTGAGCTTCAGCGTCTGCGCGACGAGGGAAAGATCCGCTGGATCGGCGTGTCCAACTACCACCCCGACGACCTTGTGGCTGCGCATGCCGTGGAGCCGTTCGTCTCACTCCAGGTGGGCTACCACGTGATGCGTCGCAAGGTTGAGCAGGCCGAGATCCCGTGGTGCGCCGACAATGGCGTGGGTGTGCTGGCGTACGGGCCGCTGGCCCACGGCCTCCTCACTGGCCGCATGGACGAGCACACCACCTTCCCCGAGAATGACTGGCGTGCGGTCAGCGAGCTGTTCGTTGATGAGTCGTTCGCCGATCGCATTCAGGTCGTACGCGAGCTCGAGGCCATCGCCAGCGAGGCCGGCCGACCCGGTGGCGTCGGCGAACTCGCCGTTGCATGGGCGCTGCGCCTGCCAGCGGTCACCGCCGCAATCATCGGTGCCCACGACGCCGCGCAGGCCCGGGGCATCGCCGCACTTGCCGCCCGCCCCCTCAGCGCCGATGAGGACGCGGCGATTGAGACGGTGCTTGCGGCACACCCTGCCGCCGCCCGCGAGTACGGCCACGGTGAGCCACCGCAGCGCGAGAGGGTGTAGCGGCATTCATCGGCACCGCTGTTGGTGCTCTTCCCCCGCTCTTCGGATCCGGGGTTTCATTGATCACACGGAGGCGGTCCCGGGGGAGGGCCCACCTCCGTGTGATCGGGTCGGTTCTCAGTCGGCGGGCGGCGGTGGCGCAGCTGCAGCAACCGCGGAGGTTGCGCCTGCCATGTCCCAGGTGGAATTGAGCGATGCCTGCAGGTAGGGGTGCTGAAGGCTGTAGAGGAAGCTGAACAGCACAGACAGACCCACTGACGGCTCTTCGCCCGGCGCCCCGGCCAGCACGATGCGACGCACCTCGCGTACCCGCGTGGCGGTGGTCACCCAGGTCCAGATAACGGGCACGATGAGGATTACCCCCGGGAAGAGGGCAAGCACACTTTTGGCCGGCGAGTTACCGATCGGTGCCCCGGCCGCGGCGGAGAAATCACGGACTTCACGGTTCATGTAGTACCAGTGGAACAGCCCGTAGATACCAAGGGTCACGAGAATCAATAGCCACGTGACCAATGGCCCGCGCCGCTTCACCGCGACGCCTTGTACAACCATGTCCAACGCCATTTCGGCCTCCTGATCGGGGTTCAGGGGGGGAGGGTACCCGCGACGTGGGGGTTGTGCAGTCCATTCCTCGCTGAGACAGGCATCATCAGTGGTATGCGGATCGCGGTGACAGGGGCGAGTGGCCTCGTTGGTGGGCACGTGAGCGCAGCCCTGCTCGCGCGGGGCGACGTGGTCGTGCCGGTGTCGCGCGCTGGGGGCATGGTGCACGGGGTTCGCACCGTGCGCTGGGATCCGACGACGGAGGCGTTTCCGGCCGCCGCCATCGATGGCGTTGACGCCGTGGTGAACCTTGCCGGCGCGTCGGTTGCCGAGGGGCGCTGGACCGATGCGCGCAAGCGCATCATCCGCGACAGCCGGGTTGTCACCACCACTCGTATCGCCGATGCCTTGGCGGCGGGCGCGGGCCCCCGGGTGCTGGTGAGCGGCAGCGCCAGCGGGTACTACGGCAATCGCGCAGACGAGGTACTGGACGAGACATCCGGATCTGGTACCGACTTCCTGTCGGGTGTTGCGCGTGAATGGGAGGCCGCTGCGCACCGGGCAGAAGCAGGCGGGGTGCGCGTGGTCATCTCCCGCACCGGCATGGTGTTCGCACCCGATGGCGGCGTCATCCCCCGGCTGGCCAAGATTGCGCGCATCGGCGGTGCGGGCGCCATCGGGGGAGGCCGGCAGTGGGTGCCCTGGGTGGCGATCGCCGACGTCGTGGGCATGATTCTCGCGGCCATCGACAACGCCTCGTGGCAGGGACCGATCAATGTCACCGCGCCCGGCCCCCTACGTCAGCGCGAGGTGGCAGCGGCACTTGGCACCGCGGTTGGACGCCCGGCCAAGGTTCCGACACCGGGGTTCGTGCTGCGCGCGGCCATGGGTGAGATGGCGGCATTGGTGCTTGATAGCCAGCGTGCGGTACCTGCTGCCGCTGAGGCCCGTGGCTATGTGTGGGTGCACTCCGACGTGCACTCGGCGCTGCGGGCGGCGCTCCCGGATTAGTCGGTTGACGTGGGCTTTGGAGGTGGCGCCAAGTCGGGGAATAGCCGCACGAGGTCGGCCTGCAGCACAAGCCACGTCTCCCGCAAATGCGTGGTGAGCACGTGGTACTTCCCACCCGGCATCATCGATGCCGTCTTGAACACGGCTTCGTCGCCTTGGGTATCGGCCTCGAACACCATTTGCCGGTAGTCCTCGAGGAGGGCCGCCAGATCGAGATGGTGTTGCTGTTGCACCTGCAGCAACTGGTCAATACGGGCGAGGGCCTCGTCGGACATGATGCCTCCGGGGTGGAACGATTCGGCGAAACCCTACCCGTGGACGGCTGCAGCGGTGCTACCTTCCCGAACCGCGGGGGGATTAGCTCAGCTGGGAGAGCGCCTGCTTTGCAAGCAGGAGGTCACCGGTTCGATCCCGGTATCCTCCATCGAACGCAGGAATGACCGTCGTGGCGATGTACTTGCTAGTGACGAATGGCCCGTACGCGGGGGACCGCCCAGCGTGGTGAGTCCGGTCCTATCGGATAACGTCCGGCAGTGCGTGAGCGATACCCGCTCGCTGCCCGGAGGAGCGTCGTTGGCAACTATCACTGGGGACCGTCCTGACACTGGCGTAAGTGCACCTCGCCTGTTGAAGGGTGGCAGTTCATTTCACCGCGAGTTGCGTACCGCGGTGAATGAGTCACTTGATTCCCGCGTGCGTCGCAACGGGCGGATCCGGTTTTTCTCGAAGGCCGCATTCATGTTCCTCTGGTGCGTTGCGTCCTATGCGTACCTGGTGTTCTTCTCGCCGAACTGGATGACAATGATTGTGGGCTGCGTCTCGCTCGCCTTCGCCATGGGCGGCATCGCTTTCAGCATTCAGCACGACGCCAACCACGGTGCCATCGGCAGGCGCTGGCGGTTTCTCGGGTTCTCGATGGACTCCATGCTGGGCGGCTCGTCATACATTTGGCGCGAGAAGCACAACCACGCCCACCACACGTACACCAACATTGTGGACAAGGATGGCGATATCGACCAGCTGCCGCTGGCCAGGTTCGCACCCGACCAGAAGTGGCGTCCGTGGCACAAGTACCAGCACATCTACATGTTCTGCCTCTATGGCTTCTACGCGCCGAAGCAGATCATCACGGGCGACGCGCTCACGCTGTATCTCTCCCATAGGGGCCATGTTCCAATCGCCCGCCCGCGCGGGCGTGACCTGTTCACGCTCGTCGCCGGCAAGGTGATCTTCATCTGCCTCGCGCTTGTGGTGCCGATCATGTTCCACCCCGTCTGGGTGGTTCTGCTTGCGGGCCTCGGCGCACTGTGGATCCTCGGCATCATCCTCGCTGTGGTGTTTCAGTTGGCGCACTGCGTGGAGGAGGCCGAGTTCACGTCACTTGAGAAGCTCACCAATGTGGTGGAGCAGGACGGCCCACGCGACTGGGCCGAGCATCAGGTGGAGACCACCGTTGACTTTGCCCAGAAGAGCCGGCTGCTCGCGTGGTACCTCGGCGGCCTGAACTTCCAGGTGGAACATCACTTGTTTCCCACCGTGTCGCATGTGCACTACCGCCGCATCTCGCCGATCGTTGAGGACATGTGCGCGCAGCATGGCCTGCCGTACAACAACAACGCCACGTTGATGGACGCCCTGCGCTCCCACTCCAGGTGGCTCAAGCGCATGGGTGAGCGCCCGCCGGTGACCGCCTAGCACCACGCCGTTCGGGTGCGTCGTGCATGCTTCGCGGCATGCACGACGACCTGAGTGACACACACCGCGAGATCCGGGCCCTGGCCCGTGATTTCGCAGAGGGCGAGATTGCCCCCAATGCCTCGGCGTGGAATGAGCAGCATCATGTCCCGCGTGAGGTGATCAAGCAGATGGGAGCCCTCGGGCTGCTGGGCATCGTGGTACCCGAGGAGTACGGCGGGTCGGGGCTTGACGCCACGTCGCTCGCGCTCGTGATGGAGGAGGTTGCCTGTGCCGATGCCGGCACCTCCGTGGCAATCGCTGTGCAGAACGGCCTGGTGGCATCGCCCATTGTGCGTGCCGGCACCGAGGAGCAGAAGCACGAGTGGCTGCCCCGCATCGCCAGTGGCGAGATGATCGGCTGCTACGCACTCACCGAGCCGGGCGCGGGATCGGACACCGCATCGCTCTCTACGAGGGCCACCGAATCGGGCGATGGCTGGAACCTGACCGGCACAAAGCAGTGGATTACGAATGGTGGCATCGCCGACGTGTTCGTCATCTTCGCCCGTACCGGTGGCGATGGTGCCAGCGGCATCAGCGCGCTGGTGACGCCGAAAGCCGACGGGCTGCTGGTGGGCCGTGAGATCCCGAAGATGGGGCTGCATTCCTCGTCGACGGTTGAGCTCGCCTTCGATGGGCTGCACGTTCCGCGTTCTGGCCTGCTGGGCGCAGAGGGTGAGGGTCTCAAGCTGGCACTGGCCACTCTCGATGGCGGGCGTATCAGCGTGGCCGCCCAGGCCGTGGGCATCGCCCGGGCAGCACTGGAACTAGCCGTGAAATATGCGTCGGGGCGTGAGGCATTTGGTGGCCCCATCGCCCGGTTTCAGGGCGTGCAGTTTCCCATTGCCGATATTGCCGCGCAGGTTGATGCCGCGCGCCTTCTTACGCTGCATGCCGCGGGGTTGCGCGATGCCGGGCATCCGCACGGGGCGGCCGGGGCCAAGGCGAAACTGTTCGCATCATCGGTGGCCGTGCGTGCGGCCGACGTCGCTGTGCAGACCCTCGGTGGCTATGGGTACTCACGGGAGTACAACGCCGAGCGGTACTACCGCGATGCGAAGATCACCGAGATTTATGAGGGCACCAGCGAGATCCAGCGGCTGGTTATTGCGCGCAGCCTGTTCGGCGACGCCGCGCGCTAATGGCGAGATGCTCACCTCGGTGCCCAGGTGGATGACCTGGCCCGGGGGGGCGGAAGAAGTCGGCCGACTTCGCAGCGGTGCGGTGCATGGTGCCGAGCAGGCGCTTTTGCCAATGGGGCAGACCAACAACGTGGTCGCGCGCGATGACCCCATCTGCACAGAAGAGCCCCATGCCCACGAGCCCGGCGAGAAACGCCCACCGCGCCGTCGTGCCGCGGAGCGTGCGTCGAGCGAGCGCCGACAGCGCCATCACGCTGCCTTCGCCCTTGTTATTCACGCGCATCAGCTGTGCGCCGCGACTCGCCGTCGCCGGTTGGCAGATGCACGGTGTTGCCCCCCGCTACGCGGGTGCTTGTACATCCGGCCAAAGCAGTTGCGTACCCATTATCCACCGGGCCATGAGGTCGCAGCGTGTCGGATGGCACCGTTGCGTAGCCCTGAGAATCGGGGCGCCCGGCAGTCTGACTCCTCCGGAGGAACCGCATGAACGCAGTGGCCATCGACACCGTCTGGGTGGTCGTTGCCGGATGTCTGGTGCTGCTGATGCAGGCTGGGTTTGCTGCGCTCGAGATGGGCCTCTCGCGTATGAAGAATGCGGGTGCGGTGGCCGCCAAGGTCATCGTCAACTTCGCGCTTGCCCTCGTGGTGTTCTGGGCCATCGGATATGCGATTGCCTTTGGCGATGGCAGTGGGTTCGCCGGTGCCACGGCGTGGTTCATTGATATTGGCAACAGCCAGGGAGTGGCGGCGCTCTCGTACTCGGGCATTGACGAGACCACCAAGTTCTTTTTCCAGGCCATGTTTGCCGCGGTGGCGCTGGCCATCGTGTGGGGCACCATGCTCGACCGGGCACGGTTTGTCGCCTACCTGCCCTTCGCAATCCTGTTCGTCGGGCTCATCTATCCCATCGTCACCCACTGGGTGTGGGGCGGCGGATGGCTCTCCCAGAACGGGTTCCAGGACTTCGCGGGCTCCGGGGTGGTGCACATCACCGGGGCGTTCGCGGGTATCGCCGGCGCCATCATCGTGGGGCCACGCATCGGCAAGTTCCGGTCGGATGGAACCCCGAACCCCATCCCTGGACATTCGATGCCCATGGCCGTGCTGGGTGTACTCATCCTCTGGGTGGGATGGATGGGGTTCAACGCTGGCTCGTTTTTGGGCGCCGTGGGTAAGCCAATCGGCACGGTGGTGGTTGTCACCAACCTCGCGGGTGCCTTCGGCGTGCTGGGTGCCGTGGTGATGTCGCGCCTTCTTCTGGGCACGTACGACATCGGGATGATGGGCAATGGCGCCATCGCAGGGTTGGGAGCCATCGCAGGCCCCTGCGCGTTCGTGGTGCCCTGGGCCGGTGCGCTCATCGGTCTGGTGGCCGGCTGCGCGATGGTGCCAATGGTGCTGCTGGTTGACCGCATGCGCATCGACGACCCAATCGGGGTGCTCGCCGGGCACGGGATGGGCGGGATTGTGGGGGTGCTGGCTGCCGGGTTCCTCACCACCACCGACGCCGCGGCCACGCTGGGCGGTCGTCCTGGCCTCTTCTACGGCGGCGGCGCGGCCCAACTGGGGTGGCAGGCGATCGGCATGGTGTGCATCGCTGCATTCGCCTTCACCGCCGGCTACGCGGCGTTCTGGCTTATTCAGAAGATCATCGGCCTCAGAGCATCAGAGTCCGACGAGATGGCTGGACTCGATATCTCAGAGCACGGCATGTTTGGGTACCCGGAGCGGTTCATTGAGGTCATTGGCGCCGAGCCGGAGGATGCCCACTCCCACGTGGGTGGATCGCTGCACGCCTGATCCGGCCTGCAGGTGCCGCCACTGGGCACACTGCGGACGTGCTTGTGCTGTTTGATATCGACGGGACCCTGCTCCACGGCGCGCCGGAGGGGCATGCCCACGCCATGGCCGATGCCATGCGCACGGTGTGGGGCGTACCGGTCGTGCTGGATGATGTGTGGGCCACCCAGCCGGCGGGTCGCACCGATCGCGAGATCGCCCGCCTGGTGCTGCGTGGTCACTCGGTCGCCGACGTCGCCATTGATGCATGCATGCGCGAGTGGATCGATCTCGCGTGCAGGGTGCACGCGCAGATGGCCAACGCCCATCCACCGCCCGTGGCCGCGCCGGATGCCCACGCCGTACTGGCGTCCCTGAAGGGGCAGGGGGTCGAGATGGCATTGGTGACCGGGAACCTCGAGAAGATCGGCCGGGCCAAGGTGGCTGCCGCGGGTCTCGGCGCATGGTTTGCGACCGGTGAAGGGGGTTTTGGATCGGACGCAGAGTTGCGTGCCGATCTGGTGCGGCTGGCGCGCGAGCGCGCCAGCGGACGGTATCCGGACGATCAGGTGGTGGTGATCGGGGACACCCCCCGAGATATCGCCGCCGCACGGGCTGATGGCGTGCGCGTGATCGCAGTGACCACCGGGGCTCACGATGCGGGGGCCCTTGCCGGCGCAGACGCCGTTGTTCCCCATCTCACGGGCGCTTTGGAGATTCTCGACCGCTGATCCGCAGCATGCGGGTTCGCCTCAGGGCGAACGGGGGAGGCCGCCACTTCATCCCTGCGCATAAAGAGCGCCACGTGCTGTCGCCATAGCCTCGTCGGTGAATGGGGGCCGTGCACATGCACTGCTTCGGAATCGATGAAGGAGGGCAACTCCATGCGTCAGAGGTCACTCAGGTTGGGTGCCGCAGCAGCAGCAGTGCTGCTGCTTGGCATCCCCGCCCTGGCCGCTGCGGCAGCTGGTCCGTCCCCGACCGACGTCGCGGTCAACTCCATGTGGGTTGTGATTGCTGCGATTCTGGTGCTCTTCATGCAGGCCGGCTTCGCAATGCTCGAGATCGGCCTCTCACGCATGAAGAACTCCGGTGCGGTCGCCGGAAAGATCGTCATCAATCTTGCAATTACATTCCTCATGTTCTGGGCGATCGGGTTCGCGCTCGGATTTGGTGACGGGAATGATTTTGTGGGATCCGCAGGCTGGTTCCTGGGCAACGCGGATGCGGCGGGCGACACCAACTCGCTTGGCCTCTTCGACTTCGGCAACGCCCTCGCGGCGTACAACCTCCCGGTTGAGGCAGTCTTCTTCTTCCAGGCGGTGTTCTGTGCCGTGTCGCTCGCCATCGTGTTCGGCACGATGCTCGACCGCACGAAGTTCATCGCGTACATCATCTTCGGTGTCGTCTTCACCGGGGTCATCTACCCGATCGTGGCCCACTGGACCTGGGGTGGCGGCTGGCTCTTCCAGCAGGGCTTCCTCGACTTTGCGGGATCCTCGATCGTCCACTTGCAGGGTGCACTCGCGGCCATCGCCGGAACGCTCTTGCTGGGGCCGCGCCTTGGGAAGTTCCGGGAAGGAAAGCCACAGCCCATCCCGGGCCACTCGATTCCGCTCGCAATTCTCGGAGTGCTGATCTTGTGGGTCGGGTGGATGGGTTTCAACCCCGGTTCGTTCCTCGGGGCGGTCGGCTACAACTTCGCCGACGTGGCCATCAACACCAACCTGGCGGCGGCGGCCGGCGTCATTGGCGCCACCATCGGCTCGCTGGTCATGTTCAAAACGCTTGACGTCTCACAGATGGGCAACGGGGCCATCGCCGGTCTCGTCGCCATCACGGCACCATGTGCCTTCGTGGATCCGTGGGCTGCAGTGGTCATTGGGTTCGTCGTCGGCATTCTCGTGCCGGCGCTGGTTGTGCTGGTTGACAAGCTCAAGATCGATGACCCCATCGGCTGCATTCCGGTGCACGGTGTGTCGGGCGTTCTTGGCACCCTGGCAGTGGGGCTCTTCGCCACCCGCGACCGCCTCGACGCGCTGAACCTCTCTGGTTCGGAGGCCGGTATCTTTTACGGGGGCGGCGGCCACCAGCTGTGGGTTCAGGTGTACGGCGTGGCAGCAACCATCGCCTTTACCTTCACCGCATCGTTCATTCTGTTTGCATTGATCAAGTACACAGTTGGTCTTCGCGTGAGCGAAGAGGATGAGATGGCGGGCCTCGACATCTCTGAGCACGGTATGTATGGGTACCCGGAGCAGTTCATCGAGGTTCCCGGGGCATTCCCAGAATCGGCAAGGAGTGACGGTTCGTCGCTCTTCGCCGGTTCCAAGACCGCGACCTCGTCGCAGTAGGAGGACACTGACGTGAAGAAGATTGAGGCATTCATCCGTCACGAGGCATTCGACGAGATCCGCGACAAGCTGGCGGCCATGGGGCTTCCCTCCATGTCCATCAGTGAGGTCAAGGGCTCAGGACGCCAAGGCGGGTACACAGAGAGTTATCGCGGCGCGAAGACCACAATCTTCATGCGTCCGAAGCTGAAGCTGGAGATCGCGCTTGACGACAGCGATGTCGAGCGGGCCGTGGATGTCATCCTCGAGCACGCCCATACGGGCGAGCCGGGGGACGGCAAGATCTTCATCATCCCGCTTGATGACGCAGTGCGCGTACGAACGGGTGAGCGCGGGGACGTTGTCCTGGCGCCGCACTCGGATGACGCTCCGGCCTAGGTCGGACCACCCATCGCGGTGGGTGTGGGGCCCTCGTCCAGGTTGGACGGGGGCCCCGCGTCGTTTCGGGGCTCCGGCGCCTGCGCAGGGAGCGTGAGCGTAAACCGGGCCCCACCTGCGGGCGCCGTACCGGCCGTGAGGTCTCCGCCCAGTGCGCGGGTGAGTTGGCGTGCGATGGCCAGGCCGAGGCCCGATCCCTGGCTGCCCTCCGGCGTTTCAGCCGACCGGAATGGCTCGAAGATGGCTTCGCGCATGTCGGGGCTGATCCCGGGTCCGTTGTCGTCCACATCGACCGTGACCCCGCCATTCGCCTCCGGGCGGGCCGAGAGAACGACCTCGCCACCGCGGGGAGCCCAGCGGATTGCGTTGTCGATGAGGTTGGTGACCACCTGCTGCACGCGGTCCGGGTCGGTGATGACCTCGGGCAGGTCGCCGATGTCGGCGCGAAGGGTGACGCCTCTGGCCTCGGCCGTGGACCACAGCGCATCGGTCGCCTGCTCCAGCGGCAGCGCGGCAGCCACGAGCACGAGGTTGACGCGGAACCGGTCGGCATCCATGCGCGCCAGATCGAGCAGATCGGTGACCAGTACCTCGAGGCGCGTGGCCTCAGATGCGATGGCCCCGAGCGATCGCGGCACGGCGTCCTCGGGCACCACGCCATCGGAGAGGGCAGATGCGTGCCCGCGGATGGCGGTGAGGGGGGTGCGCAGGTCATGGGTGACCCGCATAAGAAACTCGCGAGCCAGGCGGTCTCGACGTGCCAGCTGGCGCACCATCGCGTTGAACGAGCGGGCGACGGCGTCGAGCTCCTCTGCACCACCGGTGGCGACCTCGGTCTGCAGGTCACCCGCCGCCACGCTTGCCGCAGCAGCCTCGAGGTCGCGGAGCGGTCGCGTCGCACGTCGCGTGATCCACAGCACCAACACCACGGCAACCAAAAGGCCCAGAAGTGTGGCAAGGAGAATGGGGGGCAGTACGTCGCCCCAGTTGGCCGCCACCTCGTTCTGGGGGCGCGTGAGCACGATGGCACCCACATAGCGGCTGCCCACCGTGACGGGCGCAGCGGCCGCGAATGTTGGTGTGGTGGCACCCGTGGGTGTAAATCCAAATGCCTGCGAGCCATCGCGCACCAGTACCGCGGGGCTCAGGTCCTGCGCCACCGTTCCGGGGAGGCCACCAGTGGGATCGGATGCCCCGGGCGAGAGGTCAAGGCCCACGTAATACAGGCGCGTGCTCGGGCCGGCGAGGGTCTCGAAATTGCCGATGGGGTCAGTGCGGAACTCGGCACCGGTCTCGAGCGCGGTCTGCACACGCGCCGATACCAGTACCGCGACCGCGCGCGCCTGGCGATCCAGCTCGGCCCGTGCCTGGTCGGTCGCCTCCCCGCGGATGAGCGAGACGGCGATGGCGGCGAACAGAATGGCCGCGACGATGAGCCCACCGACCGCGCCGAGCGCCACTCGTCCCGAGAGGCTCGCCCACGGCCTCCGGCGGGCCGGGGCCGCGGCAGTCACCGCCGGGCCGCAACCTTGTAGCCGGTACCCCACACGGTCTCGATGGGACAGGCATCGCCCAACTTACGACGCAGTTGACGCACGTGCACGTCAATGGTGCGGCTGTCCCCGAGGAATGTGTAACCCCACACACGCTCAAGCAACTGTTCACGGCTCAGCACCAGACCCCTGGCCTGCACGAGCGTGGCCAGCAGGTCGAACTCCTTGGGTGTGAGCGCCACCTCGGTGTCGCCCACATACACCTCGCGCGGGCCCACCTCGATGCGCAGGTCGTCAACTTCGAGCACCGGTGGCATGTCCGGGTCGACCTGATCGGCCTGGCCATCGCTGCGGCGCAGTACCGCGCGCACCCGGGCCACCAACTCGCGCGGGTCGAAAGGCTTGGTGACGTAGTCGTCGGCCCCCAGTTCGAGCCCCACAACCTTGTCGACTGGCTCGTCGCGCGCGGTGAGCATGAGGATGGGCATCGATCCACCGCCTTGGCGGATTCGCCGGGTCACTTCGAACCCATCCACGCCGGGCAGGTTCAGGTCGAGCAGCAGCAGGTCGGGCTTGTCGGCCTCGATCTTCTCGAGCGCGGTGTCGCCGCGCTCTGCGACATCCACGCGAAAGCCAGCCGCCTCGAGGTACATCTTGGCGAAGGAGGCGATGTTGGGCTCATCCTCGGCGATGAGGATGAATGGCTGTTCGTCTGAGGATCCCATGGTGTGGCCCGACGGAGGTTACCCCGTGTGGGCTAGTTCGCCGCCGCCAGCGCGAGATCGATGGGTTTGAGCGGCCAACTCTGGGGGCTGCCGTTGTTCACGGTGAAGGTGCCCACGCCGTCGAGCATCCCGCTGCCACTGCCGGTAATGGCGATGGCGAGCGATCCCCTGCCGGAAAGGTCGACCCGGATGTCGGTGCCGTCGATCAGAAATCGTTCGCGTGGTGACTTCGCCACTGCCACACGGGTGCGAGTGCCATCGGCCTTCGTCACCCGCTTGAACGGGATGCATGCCGCCCCCACGCGCAGCATTCCATCGCCCCGGCGATCCTCCACACGAATAGTCATTCCCCTCACGGTGCCCCAGGACATGAAGGATCCCAGCAGGCGAACTCGCCCCGCCCCCTGGATGTTCACCTGACCGCCAGCGCCCACGGCGCCGGTCGTGACCGGGTTGAGATTGGTGCCGGGTGAACGGCAGTCGCCCTTGCTGTGCGATGGCACGCTGTATGAGGGGCCGCTCTCGGGGGAATGAGAGGGACCGCCCGGAGAGGTGATCGCTGGCGCGGCCATGGCGAGCGCTCCGATGAGAGCGGCGGTGACGGCAGCGCGTGAGGGTGAAGGGGTTCGCATGATGTGTCCAATCGGTACGGACAAGGTGAATCGTGGCCCTTCGCCATGCGGAACGCGAGGGCGCATCGTAAGCATTTCGTGAATCCATACGGGGCACCTGCCCGCTCATGTGCCCAACTACATCTCCAGGTTGATGCCCTCTTCCACCTTCACCGGGTCCTGGGCCCGGGGCGGAGGCACGACTTCCTGGTCAACGGCCGGGCCTGTGGAATCGACCGGAGCGGCAGGAGCGGCGGTCTCCCCTTCGGGGATCGGCCGGGGGCCGTCGCCCATGTAGCACCAGATGATCTCGCCGCAGTCCGGGCACGAGGGCAGGGCACCGCGGTTGTTGATGCGAAACTGGCACGTGACGCAGGCATAGATGCCCACGAGCCGTTGCCCAGTGAAGAAACAGGGCTTGCCGAGGCGCTTCTCAGCCTGCTGGGCCCCCTGTGCCGGGGTGAGGTTGGACTTCTGCGGCGCCGCGGTCTTACCGGGGCCTTCTGTGCGTCCGCTGGTACCCATCGTGGAAATTCCCTTGTCGCGTATATCCTGAGGACGGGCTGGATCCTACCGCGACATGACAGCCACACCACGAAGATCAGGCGGGCGGAGGGCAGTTCATGCGCATTGCATGCGCGCAGGTCAACACGGTGGTCGGCGACATTGACGGCAATCTCGCGCGGCTGTGCGCGGCGATCCGCTCGGGCATCGATGCCGGCGCGGCCCTGATCCTCACTCCCGAGATGGCCCTCACCGGGTACCCGCCGGAGGATCTGCTGCTGCGTCCTTCGTTCGCCGACGCGTCGCGTGACGCGTTGGAGGCACTGGCCGAGCAGGTGACAGAGGGCGTGGCCATCGTCGGATTCGTCGACCACGACGAGGACTGCCGCAACGCTGCTGCGGTCATTGCCGACGGTCGCGTGCAGGCGGTGTACCACAAGCGATTCCTCCCCAACTACGGGGTATTTGACGAAGCGCGGTACTTCCGCGCGGGTGACCACCCCATCGTCCTCGACATCGATGGTGCCCGTGTGGGCGTCGTCATCTGCGAAGACATTTGGTACCCGGCGCCGGTCGCAGCGGAACTGGCGCGTGCCCGCCTCGACGTGATCGCCTGCATTTCGTCATCGCCGTTCCACCAGGCCAAGGGAGATGCCCGCGAGCGCATGCTGCAGACCCGGGCGTCGGATAGCGCCGCCGCACTCGCCTACTGCAACCAGGTGGGTGGGCAGGATGAGCTGGTATTCGACGGCCGCTCGGTCATCATCGATGCCGCAGGCGAGGTCATCGCCCGGGCACCAGTGTTTGACGAGGCCCTGCTCATCGCCGATCTCGAGCTCGACCTGGCAGCCGGCCGCCGTCTGCGCGAGCCGCTGCTGCGCCGCCTTGAGCCCCTCGACGGCCCAGAGCCAGTTGTCGTGACCGGCGCACTCCCGGTGCGTACCGGCACCCCGGCATCGCTCATCGCGCCAGTCGCCGGCCCCGAGGAGGAGCTGTGGGGGGCCCTGGTTCAGGGCGTGCGCGACTACGTCGGCAAGAATGACTTCCCCGGCGTCATCCTGGGTCTTTCAGGCGGCATCGACTCCGCGCTCACTGCGGCCATTGCAGTTGACGCGTTGGGTGCCGACCGGGTGCGCGGCGTGGCCATGCCGTCAGTGTTCACGTCATCGCAGAGCACGACAGATGCCGATGCCCTCGCCGGGTTGCTCGGTATCCGGATGGACGTCATCGAGATCGCCCCGGTGGTGGACGCATTCGAGTTGCAGCTGGCGCAGGTTTTCGAGGGCCGTCCGCGCGATGTGTCTGAAGAGAACCTGCAGGCCCGCGTTCGCGGCACATTGCTCATGGCCATGAGCAACAAGCACGGTGACATGGTGCTGGCCACCGGCAACAAGAGTGAGATGTCGGTGGGGTACTCCACGATCTACGGCGACATGGCGGGTGGATTCGCCCCGCTGCGCGACGTCTCGAAGACCTGGGTCTACCGGCTGGCGTCGTGGCGGAACCTGAGAGAGGGCCGGGAGGTCATCCCGCAGGCCACCATTGATCGTCCGCCAACCGCCGAACTGCGCCCTGACCAGCGTGACTCGGACTCCCTGCCCGAATACGAGGTACTCGATCCGATTCTCGAGGCGTACGTCGAAGAAGACCTTCCGCCGGCCGCTCTGGTTGAGCGCGGGTTTCCTGAGGATGTCGTCAGGCGCATCGTGGGCATGGTTGACCGCGCTGAGTACAAGCGTCGGCAAGGGCCTCCGGGTATCAAGACCACACCCCGCGCATTCGGGCGTGATCGCCGAATGCCCATCACTAACCGGTATGGGGCGAGTTAGGGGCAGGCCCCCGGGTCTGGTGGCGCTCGTCGCGCTGCTGGGTCTGGCGGTCCCTGTCATTGCGACATCCGCGCCGTCGACACCCGTGCCGGCCACGGCACCCGACGGCACGGCGTCACTCGTGGTGACCTTCGCCGAGCCGCCCGCGCCTGCCGACGCGCGCGCACTGCTCGGGCCGCTGGGCCCCGTGCGCCCGCTGGTACCCGAGGCCGGTGTGTGGTCGCTGCGCGTTGCACCCAACGGTGCGCTGCGTGCCCGCGCGCTCGACATTCCTGGCGTCTCGGCGGCCGAGTGGTCGCTGGTGCGAACGAGCGATGACATCATCCCGGCCACCCCGGCGGCTCCCACCCCGCTCGCCCCGGTCACGACCCCCACCGACACCTACTTCACCCCCGATCGTCAGTGGGACCTCTTTGCCCCCGGCACCACGTGGGGGGCCGACCTCACGGGCACGCCCGCACGACCCCGGATCGCCATCCTCGATAGCGGTATCGACTCGACGCATGAAGAGTGGAGCGGTCCCAACTCACCGCTGGTGCGTCCATGGAGCGCATGGACCGGCAAGGAGCAGGCCGAAGACTGGGGCCGCACTGGTCATGGCACGCACGTCGCCGGAACCGCTGCCGCCCCGGCAAATGGGGTGGGAATCGTCGGGGTGGCCCCGGGTGGCGCCAGCATTGGCGAGATCATCCCGGTGCAGATCTCCGATAAAGACGGGTTCTCCACCGACGCCACGATGATGATGGGCATCCGGTGGGCTGTGGCCAATGGCGCCAAGGTCATCAATATCTCGGCGGGTGGCAGCGGTTCGTCGCGCGCCTTCCAGCAGGTCATCGATTGGGCCTTTACCCGGGGTGCACTGCTGGTGGCCTCAGTGGGCAACGATGGCCAGGACTACAACGAGGTCAACTACCCGGCCGGCTACGCCCACGTGCTGGGGGTCGCGGCGCAGTGCAGCACGCAGGTGAGCGCCGACTGCTCTACGCCGGGCGGCCTGGCGCTGTTCAGCGACCGCAACGCGTCGGTTGACGTGGTAGCTCCCGGTGTGGACATTCTTTCGTCGGTACCGCGACGCATTACCGAGGGCGCCATTGCGCCGGGGTATGCGGTGAAGGAGGGCACGTCGATGGCGGCGCCGTACGTCACCGGCCTGGCCGCGCTCATCTTCGCCGCAAACCCCGGCGCGACCCCGTATCAAGTGATGCAGCAGATCATGAACACCGCAACTGACGGCGGGCCAGCCGGCCGCGATCTTGCGTATGGCGATGGCTTCGTCAACCCCCGCGCCGCCTTGACCCTGCCGCTGCCACCCGACGATCCCACTGAGGGCAACGACGACGTGACCGACGTCAAGGGTGAGACCGCGATCGCCGGGGGCCCCGGCCGCGTCACCATTCAGGCGAGCATCGACGAAAACAATGACCCGCGCGACCTGTACCCGGTGATCCTGCGCAAGGGGCAGACGGTGCGAATGCGGGCATCAGGCAATGGGCGCGCCCGCATGCGCCTGGCGCTCTGGGCCCCGGGCACTGCCAGCGTGAGCACCACGGGCGCTGTCCCGACGGCATCAACCCGTACCGCATCACGTCGCCCGCGTCTGGCTTACACGGCAACGCGCAATGGCCGCTGGTTCGTGGAGATGCGGGGTACATCCGGCCGCTCGGCCTACACACTTGAGGTGACGCGATAGCCGGTGATGGGCGCGTGCTGGCCATCACCGGCGCATCCGACGGTATCGGTGCCGAGGTGGCACGGGCAGCCGTCACCGATGGGTGGCGCGTTGTGCTGGCGGCCCGCCGCCGTGAGTTACTCGACGCCCTCGCTGATGAACTGGGTGGGCCCGCGCACGCCGTGGCCGTGACGGCTGACGTCACCGAATGGGATGACGTCCAGGCCATTCCCGAGGCCGCTCTCGCTGCATTCGGGCGCCTGGACGCCGTGCTTGCCAATGCCGGGTTCGGGGCCAAGCGTGGATTTCTCAATGAGTCGCCCGAGTTCTGGAAGTCGATGGTGCTCACCAACGTGTATGGCGCGGCCCTCACGTTGCGCGCGTGCATCCCGGCACTCACCGAGGCCAAGGGGCACGTGATGCTGATGGGATCGGTGTCGGGGCGCCAGGTGGGTACCGGTTCGCTGTACTCGTGCACGAAGTGGGCGGTCACAGCCATGGCTGAGGCGGCCCGCAAGGACCTGCATGGCACAGGCGTGCGGGTCACGCTCATTGCTCCGGGAATCGTGGACACCGCGTTCTACGACGACCCGGTGGGGGGTGCGCCCCTCGTGCCTGCCGACGTGGCACGTGCGGTGCTCTACGCACTGGACCAGCCGCCGCACGTGTCGATCAACGAGATCATCATGCGGCCCACCGAGCAGGACTTCTAGCCCCGCCCGAATCGTGCGTATCGCCCTGCCTGGACGGGTCTTCGTGCCCAACATGTGCGAGCCTTGGAGGTGATGTCTACGACCGCCTTCGTCGATCGGCAGGGCCTCGCCGGGTACGACCTCGGCACCGACCACCCGTTGGCGCCAGTCAACCGCGAGTTGGCGATCGACCTCATCCGCGCCTACGGCATGCTTGACCGCCCCGATGTGACCGTGCTCACGCCCGGGCCGGGGGATGAGGCGCTCATCGCGCGTGTGCATACCGCGGCCTATATGGCGCAGGTGCGTCGCTACAGCGCGCAGCCGGCACTCGCGCACGCGTTTGAGGCAGGAATGTGGGGCTTGGCATCAGGGGGCGATACGCCGGCGTTTCGCGGCATGCACGAGGCCGCGGTGGCCGTGTGCGGCGCATCGGTGACCGCCGCAATGGAGGTGTGGGAGGGTCGCGCTACTCGGGTGTTCTCGGCCGCCGGCGGTCTGCACCACGCATTTGCCAACAAGGCCAACGGGTTCTGCATCTACAACGACGCGGCCGTTGCCATTCAGGCGATGCTCGATGCCGGTGCCGGGCGCGTGGCATATGTGGACGTGGACGTGCACCACGGTGATGGCACGCAGTTCATCTTCTATGACGATCCACGGGTGCTGACGTGCTCGGTGCACGAGAGCGGGCGGTACCTGTTCCCGGGAACCGGGGCCCTCGATGAGCGGGGTACGGGGAAGGGCGTGGGCACCTCGCTGAACATTCCGTTGCCCGCCTTCTCCGGTGATGGTCCGTACATGCGCGCGATCGAGGACGTCATCGTGCCGGTGGTGCGCGCGTTCGCGCCGGACATCATCGTGACCCAGGATGGCGTTGACCCGCACCACGAGGACCCCCTGGCACATCTCCAGGTGCGCATGGCCACGTTCCCCCGCCTGTGGCGCGTACTGCACGAGATGGCGAATGACATCACCGGCGGCCGGTGGGTGGCACTTGGCGGAGGCGGCTACAACGTCGACGTGCTGCCGCGCGCCTGGGCACTTCTCTTTGCCGAGATGACCGGCACGATCCTCCCGGAGGAGATCCCGCCCGACTGGATCGCCCTGGCGAAGGAGCGCACCGATCGCGACGTGTTCACCGATCGCCTGATGGACGACCCCGAACCCGAGGTGGCCGAGGATGAGCGCATGCGCGCCGACCTTGAGGGCCATGACGTGGTGGACGAGGCCCTTCGCCTGTGGGCCTGACCCCGATGCAGTGGCGGGATGCTGATGACCCACGGGGCGCACAGGTGTTGTGCGAGGCCCTCTGTGACGGCATCCGGTACGAGCATTCGCGTGGTGTTGCGCAGCAGGCCACCCGCGCGGCCGGCCTCGTGCAACTTCCGGTGGATGAGCGCCGTCGACTGCTGTGCGCGGCATGGCTGCACGACGTGGGCTACGGGCTCCCTGGGGGCTATCACCCAACTGCCGGTGCCCGCGCGCTGAGGCTGGCCGGGCACGAGGAACTCGCGCGGCTGGTGGCGCACCACTCCAGTGCCGCTCTGCGCGCCCAGATGCTGGGGTTGCCCTCGGTGGAGGCCGAGTTCCCACTTCCCGTGGGGCCTGATCGCGGGTTGCTCGATCTTCTCGATGTGTCGGACCTCACCACGGGCCCTCACGGCGAGCGCATCGACCCGGCCACGCGTCTTCGTGGCGTTGCCGATCGCCACGGGCCCGATTCCCCCTCGGTACGCATGCTCGTCGCCAATGTGAATCGCCTTGGGGCGCAGCCCGACACACGTTCGCTGGTGGAGATCCTCTCGTCGGTGACGTCGACCGCGTGAGCCGGGTCGTCGCGGTCTTCGGCAGTTCCCGGATTGGCCCCGACCACCCGGATGTCGCGCACGCCGAGCGACTTGGGCATCTGTTGGCCGAGGCCGGATGGACCGTGGCCACAGGCGGTCACGGGGGCGCGATGGAGGCGGTCTCGCGAGGCGCACGTGACGGGGGCGCGCACGTGGTGGGCGTGACCCTTCCCGGTCCGCAGGGGCGCCGTGCAAACGAGTGGGTGCATGAGGAGCGACCGGCTGACGACCTGTTCGCGCGGCTTCGCATGCTGCTGGACGCCGATGCCTGGATCGCCGTGGCGGGCGGGGTGGGCACCCTGGCCGAGATCGCCGTGGCATGGAACCTGATGCAGAACCGCCATGTGGCCCGGCGGCCGCTCATCGTCGTGGGATCCGCCTGGGATGCCGTGATCGACGCGCTGGGTGCCCATCTCGTGGTGGACGCAGACGACTTGGCCATGGTCACCGTGGTCGCCGACGTGGAGTCGGCGGTGGCCGCCCTGGGCTAGGGGGCCACCGTGGCTGCGGCCACCCGTGCGGCCAGTGCCAGCGCAGCCTCTGGGTCGTCGCCCAGATCAATACGCACCACCCGACGGCCACGCTCCACCAGCGCCTGCGCGTCGCCGATGGCCTGTGCGCGCAGCAGGTCGCCGAAGGTGTGATCCTGGCCGGGAATCGGCAGGTCCGGACTGCCCGGCCCGAGGAACTGCACGAACACGCCCGAGCCCGGGCCACCCTTGTGCAGCTGCCCGGTGGAGTGCAGAAACCGGGGGCCCCATCCGGCGGTGGTGGCGGACTTCGTGCTGGCGCGCACGGCGGCGCGGATGGCGTTGAGATGGCGCTCGCCACCAGGCGTGGGCGTGGTGAAGGCGAGGAGCGCCAGGTAGTCGCCCTTCTCCAGCATTCCAATGGCGCGCGCGATGGCCTCAGGCCCCTCGCGGTCGTCCTTCGGGATTCCGTCCTCAGATGCCAACGCCTTGTTTGCGGCATCCTTGGCTGCCTGGACGTCGGGCTGGTTGAAGGGGTTGATCCCAAGTTCGGCACCCGCCGTGGCGATGGCGATTTCGAGGGTCATGTAGAGCGCACCCACGTCGAGGGGCTCGCGCAGGTCGAGCACGAACACGGGAATACCCGATGCACCGATCAGTGCCACGTCGTCGTCGTGCTCGCCCGTCAGCCGCAGGTGCAGGATGACGCGGTCAAACCCGTACTCATCAGGGTCGCCTAGGGGCTCGCCGGCGATCGGGATGATGCCCTCGCCGTCCTTGCCCAGGCTCTCGGCCACCAACTGCTCGGCCCACAGCCCGAACGATCCGATACCCGGGTCGGCAACGATGGTGAGCTTGTCGCGCCCCGACCTGGCGAGCGCGGCGAGTGCCACGCCCAGCCGTGGGCCATCTGATCCCTCGCGCGCGGCAGCGGCGCGGTCGAGCACGTCGGCGACGGGCACCCCGGCCAGAGCCATCGGGATGAGGCCGAACAGCGTGAGGGCCGAGAAGCGGCCACCCACGTCGGGCATGTTCTCGGCCACCATGCGCCAGCCCTCATCTGCGGCGCGGATGGCCAGCGGAGTTCCCGGGTCGGTGATGGCCACGAATCGGTCGCGCCAGGCCTCACCCAGGGCGTCCTTGATGAACAGACCCACATGCGCGGCGAATGCCAGCGGCTCTGCCGTGGTACCGCTCTTGCTCGAGACGATGGCCAGGCACTTGGCGGGGTCAACGCCCTCGGTAATACGGGCGACGGCCACCGGGTCGGTGGAATCGAGCACGCGCAGTTCAATGCCATCACCATGGCCGAATGTGCGCCGGGTGACCTCGGGCGACAGGCTCGACCCGCCCATGCCCAGAATGAGCGCGTGGCGGATGCCCTCCTGATGGCAGGCGGCCACCAGTGAGTCGATGTCGGCGATATGCGGTCGCATTGCCTCGGGAGCCCGAAGCCAGCCCATCCAGTCGCGCGCGGCATCGGCGTGCGCCCCCCATGCAGCGGGATCGCCCGCCCGCACGTGCCCGATGAGTCCGCGGCCCTCGGCATCGGCGATGGCGTCTTCCACGAGCCCCTTCGCCGGTCCGGGGCGCATCTCAAAGTTCATCGCTGCGCCGCCTTTGCGATTGATGCGCGGGCGGCGTCGGCCACCGCGGTTGCCGTCATGCCGAGTTTCTCCATGACCAGCGCACCCGGCGCCGACTCACCAAAGCGGTCGATGGCGACGATGCGTCCGTAGGTACCGGTCCAGCGCTCCCAGCCAAATGGTGATGCGGCCTCCACACCCACGCGGGCGAGGATGGCTGGCGGAAGGACCTCGTCGCGGTAGGCCTCGGGCTGGGCGCCGAAGATCTCCCACGACGGGATGCTCACCACGCGTGCCGAAATGCCGTCCGCGGCGAGGAGAGCCCGCGCTTCGACTGCGAGCGACACCTCTGATCCGGTGGCGATGAGCGCCACGTCATCGCCCGGTGCCACCACGTAGCCGCCCTTGTCCACGGGCGGGTCGAGATCCATGGTGGGAAGCGCCTGGCGTGTGAACACGAGCACCGTTGGCCCGTCGGTGCGTGCAATGGCCTGTCGCCAGGCCGCAGCGGTCTCGCGGGCATCGGCGGGGCGCAGGGTGACCAGCCCCGGAATGGCGCGGAGCGCAGCGAGCTGCTCGACTGGCTCGTGAGTGGGGCCGTCTTCGCCCACGGCCACGGAGTCGTGTGTGAACACGAAGATGACCGGCAGATGCATGAGGGATGCCATGCGAATGGCGTTCTTCATGTAGTCGGAGAAGGTCATGAAGGTGGCACCGAACACGCGGAAGCCACCGTGGGCGGCCATGCCGTTGAGCGCCGCGGCCATGCCGAACTCACGCACGCCGAAGTGCAGGTTGCGCCCCGAGTACGACCCGGGAGTCACGTCGCCGCCATCCTTGATGGTGGTGTTGGTTGACGACGCCAGATCGGCCGCCCCGCCAACCAACTCTGGGATTCCTGCAGCCAGGCCGTTGAGCGACTGACCTGACGACACGCGCGTGGCCAGTGACTCGCCAGCGGGGAACTCGGGCAGGTGCTGATCCCACCCGGCGGGCAGGTCGCCAGCCAGACGGCGACGAAGCTCCGTGGCCTGTGCCGGGAAGTCGGCGGCGTAGCCATCCATCGCGGTTTCCCACTCGGCCACATACCCGGTGCCGCGCGTACGCAGTTCGCCCGCCCACGCTGCAACCTCGTCGGGCACCAGGAACTGGGCGTCCTCCGGCCATCCATAGGCCTTCTTGGCAAGGCGTACCTGCTCCTCGCCCAGCGGGGCACCGTGCGCCTTGTTGGTGTCCTGCACGCCCGGGGCACCGAAGCCGATGTGGGTGTGGCAGCGCACCATGGTCGGTCGGCCATCGGATGCGCGTGCGTCGTCGAGCACGCGGTTGATCTCGTCGAGGTCGTTGCCGTCGTGGATCTCCAGCACCCGCCACCCGTAGGCAGTGAACCGGCCGGTGGGGTCGTCGCCGAACGACATCGACGTGGGCCCGTCGAGGCTGATGTTGTTGTCGTCGTACACCACCACCAGGCGCTCAAGCGCCAGGAAGCCGGCCAGCGAACCGGCTTCGTGCGAGATGCCCTCCATCAGGTCGCCGTCGGAGCAGATAACCCACGTGTGGTGGTCGATTACCTCGTGGCCGGGACGGTTGAACTCGGCGGCAAGCATGCGTTCGGCCAGCGCCATGCCGACCGCATCGGCGAGCCCCTGTCCGAGTGGGCCGGTGGTCACCTCAACCCCGGCGGTCACACCCAGCTCGGGGTGCCCCGGTGTGATGCTGCCCCACTGCCGGAACTGCTTGAGGGCCTCAAGCGGCAGGTCGTAGCCGGTGAGGTGCAGCAGCGCGTAAAGCAGGGCCGATGCGTGGCCGGCAGACAGCACGAAGCGGTCGCGGTTGGGCCATGCAGGGTCGCCGGGCGCGTGCCTGAGCTGTCCTTCGAAGATGCGCCAGGCAACGGGCGCGAGGCCCATCGGTGCTCCGGGATGCCCGGAGTTCGCCTTCTGGACGGCGTCAATAGCGAGGGTTCGTACGGTGGCGATGCAGAGGTCGGACGATGCCGGCTGAGTCACGTGTTGCTCCGGTTCGAAGGGCGGCCGCAGCCTACCGACCACGTATGCCGCCGCCCCCGTGACTATCGGCGGTGTGTCGCCGAAGGATGCCCGTAGGCTTCAGCCATGATCTGTCGCGTGGCATCCACCGCTGGGGTGTTCGCCCTCATCGCACTGGCATTCGCCGGATGCGGGTCGGGCGAGCAGGTTGTGCGGGTGCAGACCACATCCCCTGCAGCGTTCGTCGAGTCGGTGCGCCAGTTGGTGCAGCCGGCCGAGCGCATGGGGGTAATTGCCACGACCGCACTGTCGGGTGAGGGCGCCCAGGCGTCGAATATCGAGGTGGATGGCGTGGTTGACGACATCACACGCGAGGTGCGCGAGTTCGGTGCCCTGCACCTGGGCGACCCGGCACTCACGGCCGAGCAGCGGCGCCTGCTGGCGGCCATCGTTCCGATCGTGGCCACCATGCGCCAGATGCGGGGTGCACTCAAGGCGTCCGGCAAGGTGGGCCTGAAGTCAGCCACTTCACAACTGCTCATCGCATTGAGGGGGATCCCATCCGCCGCGCAGCCCTCGTCCTGATCGCCACTGCCGTGCTGGGCACGGCCGGGCTCGCCGGTTGTGGCGGTGCGCCCGATCCGGTGCCCACCGCGCAGGTCGCGCCCGGCACAACAGTGACCCCGTCGCATTATCTGGCGCTCGTACGTGAGGCGGTGGCCGCCGCCCGCGCTGCCAGCATCCGCCTCGACGCCCTGCCCGATGGTCTCACGGCGCCCCAGGCACAGGCAGCAGCAGCTGGTCTCGCTGCCGCTGCAGCACGCGCCGAGCGGGCGGCAGAGCAGTTGTCGGCGGCGCGGCTGGACGATCAGCGCCTGGAGTCGCAGCGCAAGCGCGTCACGCCGCTTGACGTCACGCTGGCGTCGGCGCTCCGCGCCGCCGCGGATGCCGCGGAGGGGGGCGATGTGACGGCCCTCGACGTGGCCGTTGTACAGGCGGCACGTGCCGCCGCTGCCATCCACGTGGCTACGGGGCCCGCCGCCTGACCCGCCGGCTCGGGCTCGACGCCGGCGGCGTCCTCATCGATTCGCTCATGCCCACCTTTCCGGCACGGGCGGCCGATCGTCTGGGCGTGGATCCCAGCGCGGTGCGCGACCTCATCCGGGGCCCCTTTCGTGACGACTACTGGGGTGGTCGTGTTCCCGAGTCAGCCTTCTGGCACGCCCTCGGCGTGCCGGTGCCCGATGCGCCGGACCGTATGGCAATCCTCAACCTGCGTCCGCGTATCGACCCGGCGCGCGTGGCCGCATGGCGCGAGGTCGCCGACATCTGGATCATCTCCAACCACCGGCATGAGTGGCTTCTGCCCGTGCTGGCACAGGCCGGGCTCGCAGATGTGGTCGACCACGTGGTCATCTCGAGCGTCGGGGGGCACGTGAAGCCCGATCCCGCGGCATGGGCAGTGCTCCTGGCCGATGGCACCGCCGCCGAGGATGTGCTTATCGTCGACGACCAGCCGCAGAACCTTGAGGCGGCCCGGTCGCTCGGCATCATGGCCGTCGCTGCGGGCGATGACGACACGTGGTGTGTGGAGGTGGACCGCTTCCTCGCGGCCCCGGCTCGTGTTACTCGGTGACGCCCTTGCCGTCCACCGACATGTCGCTGGCGGTGGGCGGGTCGGAGATCACAAGGTCCCCGACGGTGGCGAACTCGTAGCCCCGCTTCTTGAGTTCCTTGATGATGGTGGGCAGCGCGGCGACCGTGCTGGCGCGGTCGCCGCCACCATCGTGCAGCAGGATGATTGTGCCGGGGGTCACCTGCGACATCACACGCTGCACGATGGTGGCGGCATCCGGCTGCTGCCAGTCGTTGGGGTCGGTCTCCCAGAGCACTGACAGCAGTTTGTTCTTCTGGGCCGTTGCGATCACCGACGGGCTTACCGCGCCGTAGGGCGCCCGGAACAGGCGACTGGGCGTGCCGGTCGCATTGATGATCGCGTTCTGGGTATCCACGATCTGCTTCTGCTGCTTGGCCAATGACAACTTGGTCATGTCCTGGTGATCCCACGTGTGGACGCCGAGCTGATGTCCCTGCGCGATCTGCTGGCTCAGCATCTGCGGGTTGGCCTGGATCTCCCTTCCCACCACAAAGAATGTGGCCGGCACGTTGTTCTGCTTGAGGATCGACAGGACGGATGGGGTGTCCTTGCCGGGGCCATCGTCAAACGTGAGCGCCACCACCTTGCGGCGTCCCCCGGCGCTATGGATGCTCACGCCCTTCTCTCCGATGCTCACCAACTCCTGATCGAGCGGCCCCAGCTGATCGGCTGATGCGCTCGGGGTGGTGACGGCGGGGATGACGGGGTCGGCCGTGCCCCGTGATGTCGGGGCATCACCGCCACGCGTCGCCAGCCCGATGGCCGCGATGATCACCACGACGGCAACCAGTCCGATGAGCAGGGGGTTCACGCGTCGCCGCCCACGGGGCGAAGGTCTGCGGGGTGGTCGCGACTGCGACGAGGGTCTGCGCTCGGGTGCCACGCGTGAATAATGCCCTGCCCAGCGGCGTCATGACCGCGAGGCGGTTCCGGCGGTGGCACCCAGAGTCCCGGGCACCACCACCATCCCACTTGTGCGCTAGCTCGCCAGTACGGCGGGCTCCCCTGCGGCGCGCATGGCGCCCCACGGGATCGTGATCGCGCGGCCGTCCATCTCCACCTCTCCGGCGGTGCGGAGTTTGCCGAAGGCGGTGGTCACTGCCTCACGCGATGCGCCGATGAGCGATGCCCACTGTGCATGTGTGAGGTCGAGACCAATCCGGACACCCTCAGGGGCGGCCGTGCCGATCTGCTCGGCGATCTGGTGCAGCCTGCGTCGCAGGCGGTCCTCCACCCGCATCTCCGACACGATGCCGACGGTCTCGCGCAAGTTGATGAGCCTGCTCGAGAGCGCCACGGCGAGGTTTACGCCAAACCGCGGGTAGCGGGTGACGAGTGCCTCAACGGCGTGGATCGGAAGTGGTGTGACTGCGCTCATTTCAAGCGCCGTCGCACGGGGCATGCGTTCGAGACCGAGCGACGAGTACACGGCGCCTGGCTCGACGATGGCGGTCATGACGTCAGGACCCTGGTCGGGTGAGTCGTAGAGGGCGATGCGTCCCTGGCGAACCAGGTACACGTGGTCACCGCGCATGAGCGCGGCCGGACTTTCGGCATCCCGGGCCCAGCGCACCAAAGGCAGGCGGGCGTCGAGGAGGTCAAGGTCCCTTCGTGGAATCCCGTCGAACAGGTCCTGGCGCGAGAGCGCCGGCCGCAGTGTGTCCCCGATGGCGGCGGACGGGATCGTGGGGAGCGGTGTGAGAGTGGCCATGCGGACAACCTCGCATCAGGTTGTAAGAGACCTGTGGGGTCACGGGTAACACTTGGTGACCCGCATGTTGAGGTATAGCCGCGCTAATGCGGGCGATTTGTAAACACCCACCCGCATCGTCAGGTTTGATAGGGATTTCGCCGCGATCATCATTCCTTCACGTCAGTAGAGGATTGCACCCGGCCGGGGTGGTGTGGGCCCCGCCGGTCGCCCCGCAACCGCGATGTTCCCCCGGCACCTATTCGGGCAGGTGGCCGTCCACCCTGATGACGCGGTCCGCGTACAGCAGCGCGAATGCGATGAGGGCGAAGGGCTGCACCACCAGCTGGGTGAGCGTGCTCCAAATGGTGTTGGCGGCAGTAAGAGCCGTGCCGTCGAGGGAGACGAAGATGAGCACCCCGATCACCCCGATGAGCACCTGCGCCACGCCCGCCACCACCTGAATGAGGAGCCACGCGAGAAAGACCGTCCACCAGGACCCGCGGATCAGATCCTGACTGCGGCGCAGGGAGTCGGTCACGCCCTTGCCCTCAATAACGGCCGCCTGCCCGGCAAAGAGCCACAGCACCGCAAGGAAGATTCCGGGGATAACGAGGGCGAAGAGGCCCACGATCACGCCGAGTGTCACCAGCACCAAGGCGCCGAAGAGGATCCAGAACCGCACCCCCACCCGCTCGAGGGCGGCGCCGGCACTGATGCGGTCGCCGGTGAGGCGGCGCACGGTGGCCATCGCCACGGCTGCCCCGCTGACGGGGAGCAGCAACAGCGCCGGGATGACGGCGATGAAGATGACCGCTGCCGCACGCTGCGTGCTGGTTGCGTCGGTGGCGGCCGCGCTGGCGATGCCCGACAGGATTCCCACGGGGATCACGGTGACCGCGGTGAGAATAAGGAACAGCAACGGCTCTGCCCGGTACATGCGCCATGCGCGCGAGAGCAGTTCGCCGAATGTGATGGGTCCCGGCTGGCGGGCATCGGTACTCACGGGGTCAATCCTCGATCGGCTCGTATGGGACCGCCTCGGCGGCGAGGTCCTCGGGGTGGGTCCCCACGCTTTGCATGAAGAAGGGCGTGAGAAGGTTGAGCGTGTGCCGGCACGATGGGCAGATGGGCAGCGGCGGGGACGGGGGCAGATCGGGAGTGGCGCCTGTGAGCGAGTAGGGCGATCCCCCATACCGGGCACATGCACCGCACGGGTCGCGCAGGTCGAGCCGCACCAGATCCCAATCGCCACCGATGATCTGCGCGACCCATCCCTCGTGGCGCACGGCGTAGGCGGCCGCCTCTGCTGCAAGGGCCTGGCGATCCTCCGGGTTCCATCCATCGCTGATCGCGTTCGCGAATGCTGCCGGGGGATCGGGGATGTTCCTGAACCGCTCGGTCCAGATGTCGATCTCGGCTTCCCAGTCGCGATCCGCCACCCGGTCAGTCCTCCACGAAGTCGACGGACACGGCATGGTCGATGAGCCCGGCCTCGACGCCGCGGCGCAGCAATTCGCGAACGGCTTCACGGCCATCTTCGCCGTAGTCGAGTGTGCGGTCGTTGACGTACATGCCAACGAACTGGTCGTTAAGGGCGTCGTCCAGGCCGCGGCCGTACTCGGCTGCGTAGGCCAGTGCGCCGTCCCGGTTGTCGAGGCTGTACTGAATGCTGTCGCGCAGCACGTGCGACAACCGCACCATCTCATCGCCCTCGATGTCGCGACGCACGGCATTGGCGCCGAGGGGAAGCGGCAGGCCTCCGGTGAGGTCGTGCCACCACGTGCCGAGATCAAGAATGTTGATCAGGCCCTGGCTCTCGTAGGTGAGCTGCCCTTCGTGGATGACCAGCCCGGCATCGGCATCGCCACGCTCCACCACGTCCAGAATCTCGTCAAACGGCACCACGAGCGGCTCGGCAATGCGCCCCACAGCCAGCTGCAGCTCAAGAAATGCGCTGGTGAGGAGACCCGGTACGGCCACTTTCAGGCTGGGGAGTGTGGCGGGGTCGATGGCCTCACGCGCCACCACCATGGGGCCGTACTGCTCGCCCATCGATGCCCCGTGCGGGAGCAGGCGGTACTTGTCGGCCACGCTCGCATAGGCATGCACCGAGATCGCGGTGACCTCGAGGCGCCCCTCCATCGCCCAGCGGTTGAGCGTCTCGATATCGCGCAGCACGTGCTCGAACTCAAACCCGTGGGTGGGGATCAGGTCCTTGGCGAGCGCGTAGAACATGAACGCGTCGTCGGGGTCCGGGCTGTGACCCAGGCGGATCAGCGTCATGTGGTGGTGCCTCCGGTTGGAGCGGTCGGAATGGTGGCCGATGCTACTCAGCGCCACTGGAATCAGCGCGCAGTACACACATGCCCTCGCCCTCGGCCACGAGGGTCTCACCCGAATGCACGCTCACCACTGCCCGAAATCCACGGCTGCTCTGCTGGATGAGGCGACCGCGCAGGGTCAGTTCCACACCCTCGAGCGCGATGGGCTTACGCAGCCAGTAGCGCACCTTCGCGGTCATGCCCCACAGGTCGTGGGGCGCGCCCGCGTACACCAGCATCTCGTCCACCAGCAGCCCGATGATGCCGCCGTGCAGGCGGTCGGGGTAGCCCTGATACGTGGCGCTCGGGACCCAGATGGCCACGGCGTCGGTGCCGTCGCGGTGCACGTGCAGGCCGAGTCCCGAAGGGTTCTCGGATCCGCATACAAAGCACCCGGGGCAGGACGATGGGTTCAGCAGTTCGCCGGTCACGCGGTCAAGTGTGCCGAATACCGCGGCCCGGTGCGTGGGGTCAGGCTGATGACCGCCTGTGGCGATCGCATCACCCGAGAGCGGGCCGCTGCTAGTCTCCCGCGCCGTGATCGCCGTACTCGTCACCATCCACTGCATCCTCTGCGTGCTGCTCATCGTTATGGTGCTCATGCACAGCGGGAAGGACGCCGGTCTGTCCGGCGCTTTCGGCGTGGGCGGCTCAGGCTCTGCATACGGTGGATCATCGGCGATCGTCGAGAAGAACCTCACGCGCATCACAGTCGTGATCTCCGTCTTGTTTTTTCTCTCGACCTACGTCCTCGGTCGCGCGCTTTAGCGATTTGCGTCGGTGACCTTTGGCCCCCCGGTTCGGGGCGACCGGTCCCCGCAGATGGAGGTAGAGTTCCGGACGTGAATACTTCTCTCGTCCGATCCCTGCCTGTCAAGTTCGTTGGTGCCCTTATCGCCCTCATCGGCGCCGGCATCGCGCTGTACCTGATGGGTGTCTTCTCGATGTACGCCACGGCCTGGGCCGTGCAGCTCACCGAGTGGATCTTCGGATAGGTATCCCGCCGGGTCGCGCTGCGACCCAGCACCAGCATTTTCGTACCCCGCCCGCCGTGGGGAATCCGGCGGGCGGGGTACATTTTCAGAGGTCGTTGTGGGAGCGACAAAACGACGAGAGCCCCGCGATGCGGGGCTCTCTGCAGGTGCGGCCGAGAGGACTTGAACCTCCACGACCCTAGGGGTCACAAGGCCCTCAACCTTGCGCGTCTACCAATTCCGCCACGACCGCACGCACAGCCCAATTACTGATCGGGCAGCGGCGGGCAATGTAGCAGCAGGAGGGAATGGTATGGTGGCGAACACCAGTTCGACGTCACCGACCGTGGAGTTGTACCGAATGGCTGAGGCACCGACGGGCAGACAAGCCGAGATCCTCATCTTCATCGAGGATCACGTGCAGCGCCATGGCTATCCACCCACCGTGCGCGAGATCGGCGCCGGCGTGGGCTTGGCATCGCCATCGACCGTGCACCGCCATCTGGAGAAGCTCGAAGCGGGTGGACATCTGCGGCGCGACCCCTCCAAGCCGCGGGCCATGCTGGTGGGGCTGCCCGGTGGACGCACGTCGTCGTCGGGCAACCGTCCGGAGGCCTCGCTGCCCCTGGTTGGGTCCGTGGCGGCAGGCGCACCGATTCTGGCTGATGAGCATGTTGAGGACTGGGTGGCTGCCCCATTTGCCGCCGATTACCTGCTGCGCGTCAAGGGCGACTCGATGATCAACGCAGGCATCCTCGATGGTGATCTCGTGGCGGTGAAGCAGCAGCAGACTGCGCGCGATGGCCAGATCGTGGTGGCGCTGCTTGAAGACGAGGCCACGGTCAAGCGCGTGTACCGCGAGCCGGGCGGTGTGCGCCTGGAGGCCGAGAATGACGCCTATGAGCCAATTCGCGGCACGGATATCAAGGTGATTGGTCGCGTGGTGGGAGTGATGCGCGACATCTAGCAGCGGCGTGGTGCGCCGGGGGGCTATGGGCGCACGGCCCCGGCGCGCTACGGTTTCGCCTGCGAGCCAGGCAGTCGCGGGGCTTCGGCCTCGAGGAAAGTCCGGACACCGCAGAGCAGGGTGCTGGTTAACGGCCAGCCGGGGAAACCCGAGGGAAAGTGCCACAGAAACGAAACCGCCCCTTCGGGGGTAAGGGTGAAAAGGTGCGGTAAGAGCGCACCAGCGGCCTGGTGACAGGTCGGCTGGGTAAACCCCACTCGGTGCAAGGCCAAATCGGGGCGTTACGGGTTGCTCGCCCAGTCCCAGGTAGGCCGCATGAGGCACCCGGCAACGGGGGTCCCAGATGGATGACTGTCCACGACAGAATCCGGCTTACGGCTCGCTAACCCAGAGGCCCGCTTCGGCGGGCCTCTGGCATTTCCGGCTACTCGAGCGGCGCGGCGGGCATTTCGGGAACCTCCGACTGCAGCCCGGCGAGTCCGCGCACGAGCGCGGCCGTGAGGTGCTCCGCCACCGAGTGCAGGGTGGCCAGCCCGAACTCCTCCACGTCGGCGCCGCCAGCGATGGCGTGCTCGGCCTCGGCGATCATGGCGGCGGAGAGGCGGCGGTCCTGGATGAGCACCTCTACTTCCTGTCCGCGAACGGTTCCGCGCAGACCAGCTGCCTCGGCCCGGTCCTCCATTTGGCCGAGGCGCCCGAGCTCGAGCGTGCGGGCAAGCGGGCGCACATAACGGGAGGCGTCCTCGAGGGATCGGTTGCTGCTCGGCATGGGAACCGGGCGGTCAGGGCCACCTGTCTCGTGGCGCGTTGCGCGCACGGCGACGGCCCCGATGAGATCAACGAGCACGCCTGCCATCCGGGGGCACGGGAGAAAGTCCACCTGTGATGGCGCAGCACGAACTGCGCGTGGTGGAGGCGCCCCGGTGCTGCGCAGCCAGTCGCGAATCTCCTCGACCTCAAACCTGCGGTGCCCACCAGCGGTGCGATGGCACGGAACCCGTCCGGAATCCGCCCACAACCGGATGGTGGGGACGCTCACGCCGATCATCGCCGCTGCCTCACCCGTGGTGAGGGATCGCCTGCCCGGGTCGAGCATGCGCTCGCGCACCCCGAGCCACCGCCGTGCGGATGGCCCGAATGCGCCGTCGGCCATCAGTCGTCTCCGGTCCCGGGGATGGAGGCGTCGCGGTGTCGGGTGCCATCCACGATCAGAAAGGCGATGACGACAGGGATGAGGATGATCTCGCCGACGGTCAGTGCCACCCCGAGCCGTGCCCCTCCGGCCGAGGCGATGAAGGTACCGGCCACCGCGAGCACAATCGCCGTGGTCCACGCCAGGATGTCAACGCGTGATGGAGCGAGCGGCCACATACGCGAAGTCTAGGTCATCGCCATGACGGGCCAGAGGAACGCGGCAATGGCCCACACCGCGACAGTGGCCAGGATGACCCCGCCTTCCGATGGGGCGATGCGGTTGACGATGGTCTTCACGGCGGGGGATGGTGGAGAAGTCCTACCTCAGCGTCGGGCCGCCGTCGCCCGGGGGCCACACTCACTCCCCGTTGTTTGTGCAAACGGGTAGCGTCGCCGCGTCCAGCGCGAACCAACCAGGAGAAACCCGTGGCGCGCCTTGAACCCGGCCAGATGGCTCCCGACTTCACCCTCGCATGCGATGACGGCACGGAGGTCACGTTGTCGTCGCTCAGGGGCTCGCCCGTGATCGTCTACTTCTATCCGAAGGCCATGACCTCGGGGTGCACCGCCCAGGCATGCGAGTACCGCGATCACCTGAAGGCGTTCGCCACGAGCGGTACCGCCATCCTCGGCATCAGTCCCGACCCGGTATCGCGCCTTGTGAAATTTCGCGACAAGGAGGGGCTCACGTTCCCCCTGCTCTCCGACGAGTCGCACGCGACCCTTGAGGCGTACGGCGTGTGGGTGGAGAAGTCGATGTACGGCAAGAAGTACATGGGCGTGGAGCGCAGCACCTTTGTTATTGATGCCACGGGCAAGATCCTTCACGCCGATTACAAGGTGAAGTCGACCGGGGACGCCGAGCACGCGCTGGACCTACTGTCGTAGCCGCGCCGTATCCTTCCCGCATCCCGGCGGGCCGACTGAAGGAAGGGCATTTCGATGGACGCGATTGAGGCAATCCGCAAGCGCAAGGCCGTGCGCACGTATACCGACCGACCCATCGCCGATGGTGTGGTGGATGGCCTGCTCCGTGCTGCGCTCGCCGCACCCACCGGCAGCGGCTCGCAGGCCTGGAGCCTGCTCGTGGTGCGGGATGCAGAGCGGCGCAAGGAGATAGCCGACCTGATCATCGCCGGCGGCGCCCAGTACTTCGCCAATATGCGCCCTCAGCGTGACCTCGATGACGATGAGCACCGTCGGCAGTGTGGGGAGTACGCCGAGAAAATCCTCAGCACCTACCGCATCGCGCCGGTGTGGATTGTTGCGCTGCTGGTGCCCCGTGGGAACTACCCCGATTCGATGGCTGAGGGTGGGTACGTGGACGACCTGCTCTCGGTGGCATTCGCGATGGAGAACCTGATGGTGGCAGCGCGGGCAGAGGGGCTCGGCACGGTGCCCACGTCGGCGTTCCAGCGCTTTGAGAAGGATCGGCTGCGCGCCATTCTCGGGCTGCCGGGCGAGGTGGACCCGGTGCTGGTGAGCCCGCTCGGCTATCCGGAGTCGTTCCCCGATGGCCTGCCTCCCGCGTTGAAAAAGAGCTTCCGCGGCTGGAGATCGCTGGTGCACGACGAGCAGTGGGGCAGCACGCGGGCATAGCGCCCGCTGGTAAAGTCGCGACGGCGTTACGTCGTGAATCGAGAGGAATGGCGAAGTGGCTTGGGATGACATCACGCAGTGGCAGCCGGGCGACCTGTATGCATCTTTCCGCATGGGCGACAACGTGCTGCCGGTCGACGTCCGTGACCTGACGTACCGGGATGCTGAGCAGAAGATCAAGGGCGCGCTGCGCCTCGACCCCGTGGGTTTCGAGAACGGGATCCCATCCCTTCCGGAGGGCAAGGAGATCGTCTTCTACTGTGATCGCCCCGGCGAGGCCACGAGCATGACGATCGCCCTGGTGGCCTTCGATGGCGGCCGCTCTCGCGTCGGCGTGCTGGTGGGGGGCTTTGAGGCCTGGAACGAGGCGGGCTACCCCATGGAGCCCAAGGAGTAACCCGCCGTTCCCGCGGTGCCTACTTGTCCTTCTTCTTGTCCTTCTTCTGCCCACCGGGTGTGAGGCCGTACGTGCTCTCAAGCCATGCCGGCAGCACTGCGGCGACGGCGCGGCACATGAGTTCACGCTCGGAGACAGCCACACGAGCGGCGACCTGCATCACCAGCTGCCCCTCATCTGAGCGCACGCCTGACACGCCGCTGACCATCTTGTCGCCCTCGGGCTTGTTGTAGACCATCGCCCGCGCGGCCATGTTCCAGTGCTCCTCGGTCCAGGCGATGAGAAGCTCTTCGAGGTCCGTTGGCTGGTACTCGAGCAGTGCACGCTGGAGCTCGTTGGGTGTGGGGTCTGCGTCACGCTGCATTGTCTGGTCCTTCCAGGGCCTTGTTGGGATTCGCAGGGCAGGATAGCCCTGTGGCGAGGACCGAAGGGGTGAAGAGCGGCGATGGTGCAGGGGGACGGCTCGCGTTCCTTGTCATCGCGGTGCTGCTGGGGGCGGTGGTGATCATCGCCACCGGGCTCGAATGGGGCATCCTTTCGGTGAACTCCCGTCTGGTGGTGTCGGAGCCTGGAATGGGCGAGTGGCAGGGTGTGGTTGCGCTCGTCGCGGCCGTTGCGGGCATGCTGGTGATCGGGTTTGCCATGGCGCTCGGTCG
>Ga0208960_1000067_pt1 | contig 51694 bp, 50 predicted proteins | sample GreLakmeON33MSRF_FD_187703 | JGI IMG/M metagenome (GOLD analysis project Ga0208960, IMG submission 187703) | Freshwater lentic microbial communities from great Laurentian Lakes, MI, USA - Great Lakes metaG ON33MSRF (SPAdes) | ecosystem: Environmental > Aquatic > Freshwater > Lake | place: Great... | reverse complement strand
CCAACCCAAACAGCGCCTATAAAAACCAATTGTTTTTTCTCCACCTTATGCCATTTGATGAGAGAAGTTTTAGAAAACCAGTTGAGATAGTGATAGGTGTAAGCAAAGGCTACAAAAGATTGTATGCGAATAAAGGTGATGTTTAAACTATCTACAAATTGCATTTTGAGTTGAAAAGTATCAATTATTTTTTCAATCACCCCCGAGAAAGAACTGCTATTAAAGGCTGCATTGGTGGCATCGCTAGGCATTGCAAATTTCTTAAAGGAGTAATTCATTATTACAAACGCACAGGCTATTAGGCAAGCAACAGAGATGAGTCCCGGAGTGCTTTTTGTTTTTAAAGCGCCATACAACATAAACAAGCCAGTGAAAATATATACATGAATGAGGGTGGGTAAGAAAGTGCCCAGTAAAACAATGTACGCGTTTTGTTCTTGTATGAAATAGCCTAAGATGGCTGCTAGTGCTGAAATAGCCAGCGTAATCCATGTTTTTTGAAAGAACACAAAACTAATTCCAGCCACCAAAGAAATGAAAATGACGGTGGGAGCCCACAAACCTAATACTTTTCTCAACCCCGACTCGGGCCAAAAAGAAAATAGATCTGCCGTTAAATCCCATTTTGATAAAGAGTTTATAACCGGTCCGAATGAAACCACTGCCGCCAATACCAGCATCACCCAAAAAACATTTTTATTTTTAGCAAAGTAATTTCGTTGTTTTAGCCAGTTTATCTCTGTGAGGTAGTGCAGTGGACCCAGCACGGCGTAGGAGAATAAGAAAAGTTCGAAAGGAATTTTTAGCGCTAAAACCAAGGCCAAAAACATCAATCCAATGTTTAAATAATCTATTTGAGTGCTTTTCATGTGCCTAATTTAATCCTTCTTTTAGAATTAGGATAAACAATTGCTATTTTTACGCCTCAAATAAAATTAAAATGAAGTTTGCAACGAAAGCCATTCATGCCGGACAAGAGCCGGATCCTACAACAGGAGCCATCATGACTCCTATTTATCAAACTTCCACGTATGTGCAAGAACGCCCTGGTGTACACAAAGGATATGAGTATTCACGCTCACACAATCCTACACGTACCGCTTTGGAAGTAAATCTTGCCGCGTTGGAAAATGGTAAGCACGGATTGTGTTTTGGCAGCGGACTAGCGGCAATGGATGTGTTGTTAAAGACTTTCGCCCCTGGTGATGAAATCATTTCTTCTAACGATTTATATGGAGGTTCCTACAGAATCTTCACTAAGGTATATGCCAACTACGGATTGAAATTCCATTTTGTGGATATGGAAGATGCTAATAACATTAGCAAATACATTACTGCAAATACGAAGATGATTTGGGTGGAGACTCCAACCAATCCGATGATGAATATTATTGATATCGCTGCGGTTGCTGCGATTTCTAAAAAGAACAATATCCTTTTAGGCGTAGATAATACTTTTGCTTCTCCGTATTTACAAAATCCTTTGGATTTGGGTGCTGATGTGGTGGTGCATTCTTTAACGAAATATATAGCCGGACACAGTGATGTGATTATGGGTGCTATCATTTTAAATGATGATGTGTTGGCCGATAAATTAAGATTCTTGGAAAATGCAACCGGTCCGGTACCTGGTCCGCAAGATTGTTTCTTGGCATTAAGAGGTATCAAAACATTGCATGTAAGAATGGATCGCCATTCTGAGAATGGTAAGAAAGTAGCCGAGTTTTTGGTGAAACATCCTGCTGTAAATAAGGTGTACTGGCCTGGTTTTACAACTCATCCAAACCATGCAGTAGCTGCCAAACAAATGAAAACTTTTGGTGGAATGATTTCATTCACCTTGAAAAATGATCATTTGGAAGTAGCAAGAGAAGTATTGTCGAAAGTAAAAATATTTGCTTGTGCCGAATCATTGGGCGGAGTAGAATCATTGATAGGTCACCCAGCAACAATGACCCACGCATCAATCCCGAAAGAAGAAAGAGAGAAGGTAGGTGTTACCGATTCTTTAATTCGTTTGAGCGTAGGTATTGAAGATGCAGATGATTTGATTGAAGATTTGAAACAAGCGATTGAAAGCGTTGTGAAATAGGATTTTACGTACCTTCTTTATATATTTAGTATTATGTCATCAGATGCTTTAAAATTGGAACTTATTCAGTGGTTGTCTTCTTTGGAGGATAAGAAGATTCTACAATCTCTTTTCTTTTATAAGGACATACAGCAAAAGGCCGATTGGTGGGATGAATTAAGTGAAGAGCAGCTAAAAGAAATCAACAAAGGCATTTTAGATATTAAGGCAGGTAAAGTAGTTTCTAGCAAAAGTATTTGGCAAAAATATGGACGCTCGACTAAACGTTAATTGGTCGCTTACAGCAACCAATCAATTAGATAAATTTTATCATCAAATATTAGATAAATGGACTATTAGAGATGCTGAAAAGTTTCTCGATTTGGCTCAGGAATTTGAGTTGGTGATTTCTAAACATCCTTCCGCCTTCATTGCTTCTGCAAGAATAAAGAAATACAGAATTGGCTTGATTCATCGCCATGTTTCAGCAATTTATGAAGTGAAAGAAAAAGAAGTTATCATAGTTGCATTGATTGATAATCGCTCAAAGAAGAAAGTAAGATAATGACCTACCAAGAAACCATTCAATATCTCTACGCTCAACTGCCCATGTTTCAGCGCGTGGGACAAGCTGCCTACAAAGCCGATTTATCAAATATTACGCGCATTTGTGATTTGCTCGATAATCCGCAAACTCAATTTAAAAGCATACATGTTGCAGGTACCAATGGTAAGGGTTCGGTAACGCACATGCTGGCTTCTGTTTTACAAGAAGCTGGGTATAAAGTGGGGATATATTGCAGTCCGCATTTAATTGATTTTCGTGAAAGAGTGAAGGTGAACGGACAAATGATTTCCAAACAAGAAGTGATTGATTTTGTGGCTCAGTGCAAAGATTTGTTTGATGAAATAGAACCATCGTTTTTTGAATATACTACCGCTTTGGCTTTTCAGTGTTTTGCCCAACAAAAGGTGGATGTGGCTATTGTTGAGGTAGGATTAGGCGGAAGATTAGATTCTACCAATGTTATTTTGCCTGAACTTTCGGTAATTACCAATATAGGTTTAGACCACACCAACATTTTGGGTGATACCCTTGAGAAAATCGCTTTCCAAAAAGCAGGAATCATCAAGAAAGGGATTCCTGTTTTGATTGGAGAACAGCAAAAAGACACCGAAAAAGTATTTGAAGAAGTAGCGTTGAAAAACAATTCAATATTAAGCTATGCTCAAGCAGTCGAGATTGTTTGCGACCTAAATGGCATCTACCAGAAAAAAAATATTGCCACCGCTTTTAGTGCGATTCAACTATTAAAGCAACAAGGTTGGAAGATAGAAGAGATGGCTATTGAAAACGGATTTTTACATGTGGCCAAAAACACGGCATTCATTGGAAGATGGCAGATGTTGGGTTCTAATCCAACGGTTGTTTGTGATACCGGACACAACAAAGAAGGAGTGGAGTGCGTAGTGCAGCAATTGGCACAAGAAAAATATGAGCAACTGCATATAGTGTGGGGAGCAGTAAAAGACAAAGACCAAACAAAAGTATTGGCGCTACTGCCTAAAAATGCTATTTATTATTTCTGTGCTCCCGATTTGGAAAGAGCGATGCCGACCAATGAATTGAAAAATTTAGCGCGACAAGAATTACTAATAGGTGAGGCTTACGCTAGTGTTAATGAAGCCTTTACAGAAGCAAAAAAGGCTGCCAATGCATCCGATTTTGTGTTTGTTGGTGGAAGTACTTTTGTGGTGGCAGAGGTGTTATCAACCCTTATTTCTGAATAGCAGCCAGCGATTTTACTCCCGTTTTACTTGTAATAGCAAGCATATCTACAAAAATTTGATATTCTATTGTTTTATCCATTCTTATCATTACCACTGTTTCTCCATTAGGCTTGCTGTTTTTTTCTTGTAAGATGGCCGCTTCCAGTTGTTCTGGAGCAACAGGTTGATCTTTAAAATAGTAAAGAATGACGCCAGTTGCAGCGTCTTTGGTAACAGATAAAGTAACCTCGTTTTTGGAAGGTGTTTCAATTTTACCTTGTGAAGCTTTTGGTACACTTACCTTAATTACGCTATCGCTTTTCATTAAGGCCGCGAAGATGAAAAAGAGCATCAAGAAAAACATGATGTCATTGAGTGCCTCGGTGTAAACGTGCACATCATCTTTGTCTTTTTTTCTTAGGTTGATCATTATCTAGTTGGTTCTTTAAGTAAGTCAAGGAATATCATGGTGTTCCATTCCATTTCTTGTACCGCTTTGTTAATTAAAGTATTGATCCAGTTGTAGAAAACGAAGGCAGAAATACCCACGATTAAGCCAGCTACTGAAGTCACTAATTTCACGTACATACCATTAGAAACCACGTCCATTTTCAAATCTCCACCTGCTTGTGAAATATCGTAAAACAATTGAATAACCCCTAGCAAAGTCCCTAAGAAACCAAGCATAGGAGCGATACCCGAAATCAAACGAAGGATATTGGTGTTTTTTTCTAGCTTGTACACCTCAAATTTTCCTGCAATTTCCACAGAATCTTCAATCTCTTTCATTGGCATACCAATTCTTGAAATGCCTTTTTCAATCATTCTTGCAACAGGTTTTTGAGAGCTTTTGCAAAAAGTTTGAGCCGATTCAATATTTCCGTTGCGAATAAAACCTTCAATGGTGTTCATGAAAGTGGTATCAGAAGAAATTTGTTTTTTGATGAAAAGTAATCTCTCCACGAAGATGTAAATGGCCAAAATCGATAAAAGGGCGATGGGAATCATGATGACTCCACCTTTTAAAACCAAGTCAAAGATGTTTAATTGCGTAGCGTGTGCCTCGGGCGCTGCTGCTGCTGCGACAGCTGCTACTGCTGGAGTTTGAAGAAGAGTGAAAAGCATATTTTAAGTGTTTCGTATATTAACGTGAGCAATGGTGAAATAATTATCACTAAAATATATTAATTACAGAAGCAGATAATAGCGAGGTACAATAAATTCTTAAAAGAGAATTGTTGATAGAGTGGTTTTTTTTGGTTCTGTCGCATTAAAAAACAACAAAAATAACAGGTTAGCTTATTTCCTTAAAATACTGAGGGCTAAACATGGACAAGAAAAGACATCGCTTTCCGAAATCAATCATATTTTATTAGGCATATTTAAAGTTGAAATTAGGATTGTGATGCCAAGTTTCTAAACTGGGGCGCTGTCACTTATTTGTCTTAATATGCTGCAAAGACCTCAGCTTAAAATGCTTAACTTAATTACATTGACGGCGCGACTTGAGAGACGAAATAAGTACAAAGAAAAATCCCTCCCGAAGTTCGGGAAGGATTTTTCATAACTAAAATCGCAATTCTACAATCTAAAATCAATCTACATTATCGTGTAAGAAAGAATTGTTTGGTCTAATTTCCGGACCTTCTTGCGCATCGTGAGAAAGTGTGTAACGAGATACTGGCGACTCAGATGAATGAGGAACTTTCTCTAAATTAACGCTCTTTCTTTTGTATGCTGGTTCATTCTCCAATTCAGAAATTCCAGATGGCGTTTTCATTCTATAGCTTAATGCTTTCAATCGCATAATTCTTTCTTGTGATTGACGCATTTGCTCTTCTGTATCTACGTCGTTAGAGAAGGCCTCTTCTCTTCTTAATTGAGAAATTACAGATGGTTCTTTTGGCGTTTCAACTACTAGAGATTCCAACACAGGCTCATCGAACAATCTTTTAGCACCGATTGGTTCAGATGGTATTTCAAAAACAACTTCTTTAACTTCTTCGCTGTTGATTGTTTTAACTTCCCAACCGTCAGGTAAAGAATTTTCTTCTTCAAACGTAATTACTTGATTTTGCACCGCAAATGGTTCTTCTGCATTGAAGCTCATTGTTACTTGCTCTTGCAACGCTTCTTCTTGCTCTCTTGGCACTTCAAATTCAAAAGTAAATTCATCTTCTACTTCTAGCGTTTCAATTTCAGCAACAACTGGCTCAACAGGCAATTCTATTTTTTCTGCCTCTGGCTCAACAACTGCAATAACTGGTGCAGTAGTTTCGAACAAAGGAGTAACCACTTTTTGAACTGGCTCATCTTTCTTCAACTCGTGAACAATTTTAGCCGGCTTAGCTTCCAGCTCAGAACCTACTTGCATGCTAGATTTAAATCCGGTTGCAATTAAAGTCACTGAAATGTTGTCGCCCAAAGTTTCGTCCATTCCAGTACCCCAAATAATCTCAGCAGTAGAACCTGCTTCGTGTTGAATATAGTCGGTGATTTCTGCAATCTCATCCATCATTACTTCGTTGATGCCCGAAGTTATATTTAACAAGATATAGTTTGCACCTTTAATGTTATTGTCGTTCAACAGCGGAGAAGCCATAGCCTCTTGCACTGCAAGCAAGGCACGATTTTCTCCTGTTGCTTTTGCAGAACCCATAATTGCCACACCACTGTTGCTCATTACTGTTCTTACATCTTCAAAATCTACGTTGATGTATCCCGTTACCGTAATCACTTCAGCAATTCCTTTTGCTGCTGTAGTTAAAATATCATCGGCTTTACCAAAGGCTTCTTTCAACGAAAGATTACCATACATCTCTCTCAATTTGTCGTTGCATACTACTAAAAGTGTATCAACATTTTGTCTCAATTGAGTGATTCCTTCTTCGGCTTGCTTCGCTCTTTTTTTACCTTCAAATTGGAAAGGATAAGTTACTATACCTACAGTTAAAATGCCCATCTCTTTAGCGATTTGAGCAATCACTGGCGCAGCACCGGTGCCTGTTCCACCACCCATACCTGCAGTGATGAAAACCATACGTGTTCCTTGCAACAATTCTCTTATCTGTTCATAGTTTTCTAATGCAGCATTGTGTCCAACTTCAGCAATAGAACCAGCACCTCTGCCATCGGTAAGAGCAGTACCTAATTGAACTTTAGTTGGCACCGGACTGGCATCCAAAGCCTGTTGGTCGGTATTGCAAATCAAGAAGTCAACACCATTGATACCCTGCCGGTACATGTGGTTAACGGCATTACTTCCTCCTCCTCCTACTCCAATCACTTTAATGATTGAATTTTGCTCTTTTGGTAAATCAAATTGCATCATCGTTTTTTTATTTAATTGAATGTTATATTTTCATCGTTCAATGTTTAATGTTCAAGGTTCAATGTTAGCTAACTTTAAACATTGAACTTTGAACATTGAACTATCTCTATTCAGCGTCTTCTTCGAAAAATTCCTTTCCTTTTTTTAAAATCTTATCAAAGAAAGAACCTTTCTGTTTTGAACTGTGCTCGGCAACGGCTGTTTTTTTATCATTTTCTATTTCTTCTGCTGCTTTCTCTTCTGCTGCTTTTGGTTCCTCCAACACTTTTGGTTTGTTAGCATTTTGTTTGTCTATTACTTGCAAACCTTTTATTACCAAACCAACACCCGTTGCAAACACCGGAGAAGTAACCTCTTGCGGACCTTTAGCCAAATGCTCGTTAGGATAACCAACACGTGTATCCATTCCAGTCATGTATTCTACCAATTGTCCGATATGTTTCAATTGCGCTCCACCGCCCGTCACCACAATACCTGCAATCAATTTTTTCTCGTATCCCGAGTTTTTTATTTCGTAATAAATGTTCTCAATAATTTCTTCCATTCTGGCTTGAATGATGTGAGACAAATTCTTCACAGAAATTTCTTTTGGCTCTCTACCTCTTAAACCGGGAATAGAAACAATTTCATTTTCTTTATTCTCACTTGCCAAAGCAGAACCGAATTTCATTTTCAATAATTCGGCTTGCGATTTAATGATGGTGCATCCTTCTTTAATGTCTTCAGTGATTACATTGCCACCAAAAGGAATAACTGCAGTGTGACGAATAATTCCTTCTTGAAAAATGGCGATGTCAGTTGTTCCACCACCTATATCTACCAGCACCACTCCCGCTTCTTTTTCTTCATCGTTCAATACAGCTTCAGAAGAAGCCAATGGCTCCAATATCAATTCCATCACTCCCAATCCCGCTTTCTGAATACACTTATGAATGTTTTTTACGGCAGCAACTTGTCCGGTAATGATATGAAAATTCGCTTCCAATCTTACTCCCGACATACCAATAGGATCTTTAATTCCAACCTCGCTATCCACTATATATTCTTGTGGAAGAACGTGAATAATTTCTTCACCAGGCAGCATCACCAACTTGTACATATCATCGATTAATGCATCGATATCTTTTTGAGAAATTTCTTCTTCCAAAGAATTTCTCATTTTGATACCACGGTGTTGAAGAGATTTAATATGCTGTCCGGCAATACCAACATTCACCGAACGAATATCTATACCACTTTGATTTTCTGCTTCTGTAACGGCAGTCCTAATAGACTGAACTGTTTTTTCAATATTAGAAACCACACCACGAGTAACTCCTACCGATTCGGAACGACCCATTCCTAAAATCTCAATCTTGCCGTATTCGTTTCTACGACCAACAATGCATACAATTTTCGTTGTACCAATATCTAAACCTACTATAATTTTTGAAGCTTCCATTACGCTTTCTTTTTACAAACTATTTGACCCTTAAACTTTAAAATAATCTCAGAATACATATCAATATTCTCTTTGTTCAAACCCTCATTATAGAACTTTTCAAGCTTTGCGAATTTCTCATCGAGATTAGACGCGTCGCCTAGCACCACTTTGAAATCGCCGTATTTTGGAACAATTTCGATATCGCCATTGTCGTTAAAATAAACCTGATCGGTAAATGCTTTCCAAAATTCATTGGCCTCGAAAAATTTTCCGAGAAGAAATAAATCCCTAATAATTTTGGGTTCATTTTTCGCACTCAAAGAACTATCAAGGCTTCCACAGTATCTCGAAAAATTTCCTGTGGCAATAATCACCCTTGCTGTGTACTTCGGCAACCAATTCATACGAGCTCCCGTGCTGTCAATGTAGAAACCTTTCCCCGTCTGTGGAATAGCTCTCAGCAAAACTTTTCTCAGAGAAATGTTAATAAATAAGTGTCCGCCTACAGTAGCAAAGGATTCAACGCTACTTACTGGGTCCAAATTTTTTATCAACCTCTCTACGTCGCCAATGTTAATATCTCTTATTTTTCTTCCCTCTAATTTTTCGGCAATCGGTTTAAGCGCAGTGCGCACATCTTTTTCATCGAGAAAATAATTGCCAGAAGGTGCATCAATAATGATGTTCACTTTTTTGCAACGCACATCTTGGTTGGCATTTTCCACAAAACCAGTCGCCACGATGATGCCCATCACAAATAAAGTCCACAATATGATTCTTACTTTTTTCATTAGCCTTTTACTTCCATTATTTTTTTAATATCATCTACCATCGCACCAATATCTCCTGCACCTGCAGTTAACATAACTTCTATATCACGCGATTTAATTTCTTCTAGCAACTCTTCTTTGCTCACCAACTTTTTGTTGGTTAAAGAAATATTATCTAATAAAAATTGAGAGTTGATGCCGGGTATCGGCAATTCTCTAGCAGGATAAATTTCGAGCAACAACAATTCATCTAACATCGATAAACTTTCTGCAAAACCATCGACGAAATCGCGTGTGCGCGAAAATAAATGCGGTTGAAAAGCGCCTGTTAATTTTTTACCAGGGAAGAAATGTCGCAAAGAAGTGATGCATCTTTTTAGTTCTTCTGGATGATGCGCGTAATCATCAATATAAACTCGTTTGTCATCGCGATATACGATTTCGAATCTGCGGTCAACACCTTTGTATTCTTTCAAGCCTTTCAAAATAATGCTAGGCTCCACGCCCATTTCATAAGTTACTGCACTTGCTACAATACAATTTTCTATGTTGTGTAAGCCAGGCAAACCCAGTGAAGCGCCTTCAATTACTTTTCCTTTCGCCACGAAATCGAAATGGTAAGCACCATTTTCTACGCGAATATTTTTAGCGTAAAAATCAGCTGCCCTATTATCCAAGCTATAAGTTAAATAAGGCTTTTCAAAATTGTCTTTTACATTATAATTCACAATCAGCTTGCCGTCTTTTTTTAAATTTTTAGTAAACAATTGAAACGACTCCACCACTTTATCACCCGTACCATAAATATCTAAATGATCTGCATCTACTGAAGAAACCGTTAAAATATCGGGATACAATTTCAAGAAAGAACGATCGTATTCATCGGCTTCTACTACACATGCCTTCGCATCTTTATTGCCCAAATAATTGCTATTTAAATTTTTAGAAACACCCCCTAAAAAAGCAGAAAAAGACAAATCGGCTGTTTTAAATAAATGCGCCACCATCGATGAAATGGTAGTCTTTCCATGCGTTCCGGAAACAGAAACATTAAACAACAACTTCGTTAATTCGCCCAATACTTCAGAACGTTTATACAAAGTAAAACCTTGTTCTACCAAATAATTTTTGGCTTTATGTGTTGCTGGAATGGCAGGCGTATACACTATTAAAACCGTGTTGCTTTTTGCGAGAACTTCATTAGGAATTGCCTCAACTGCATCATCGTAAAACACTTGAATTCCTTCTTCCACCAGCTGCTTGGTCAACTTGGTTTCGGTTTTATCGTAACCAGAAACTTGTTTGCCTTGCGCTTTAAAATGACGCGCAAGCGCACTCATTCCTATCCCTCCGATACCGATGAAATAAATAATATTTTTTTCTGCTACGTTCATTTCTTACTCAAACTAATCACTTCGTTCACTATTGTTTCTGTTGCGTTGGCAAAAGCCAATTTATCCATGTTGTATGCTAATTTTTCGCAACGCTCTTTATCTTTCAATAACGAAAGAGCTTCATCTACCAAGGTTGATTTAGCATCAACATCTTTCACTAAAATTGCAGCGTTATAATTTACTAATGACAAAGCATTTTTGGTTTGATGATCTTCGGCTGCTGTTGGCAAAGGAACTAGAATACAAGGTTTTTTCACCAAGCACAATTCAGAAACGGCTAAGGCCCCAGCGCGAGAAATTACAATATCTGCAGCGGCATATGCCAAATCCATCTCGCTAATAAAATCGAAAGTCATGATGCCTTTTTTACCCACTTCGGCCAAACGTTTACTAGCTTGTTCGGTATACAATTTTCCAGTTTGCCAAATCAATTGCGCATCGGCATCGGCAAATTTTTGCAGGTCGGCATCGATAGCATGATTGATAGAACGAGCACCCAAACTTCCGCCTACCACTAAAACAACTCCACGAGTTTTATCTAAACTAAATTTCTCCAAACCTCTTTCTTTCTTTCCTTCTAGTTTGGTAATTTCCTTTCTCACCGGATTACCTGTTAAGATGATTTTATCTTTCGGGAAAAATCTATCCATATTATCGTAAGCCACACAAATACGTTGTACACGATTTTTTAGCATTTTATTGGTGATGCCAGGAAAAGAATTTTGTTCTTGAATCAATGCCGGAATCTTCTTCATCGTTGCGGCATATAGCAAGGCACCACTTGCATAACCACCAACACCAACAGCCACATCAGGTTTAAATTTTCCAATAATTCTTAAAGCTTTAAAAACACTAGAAATAACTTTAAAAGGAAAAAGAAGATTTTTAAAAATAGAACCACGTTGCAAACCACTAATCCACAAACCTTCAATTTTAAAACCAGCCGCCGGAACCTTTTCCATTTCCATTCTACCTTTAGCGCCTACAAATAAAATCTCTGCATCGGGATATTTTTCCTGAATACCTTTAGCAATTGCTACAGCCGGAAAAATATGTCCGCCTGTCCCTCCGCCACTAATTATTACTCGCGGCCACTTCTTGTTTCGCTGGATGTTTGTCATATACCTCTCTGCTAACACTTAATATTATTCCAATAGAAATACTTGTAAACCAAAGGGAAGTTCCACCCATACTTAAGTAAGGCAAAGGCTGCCCCGTTACAGGAAATAAACCAACGGCAACGCCCATGTTGCTAAAAGCCTGAAAGATTAAAGAAATTACGCAACCAATAACGAGTAACATACCAAAGGTAGATTCGGTTTTAACTGCCACACGAATACCTCGATAAAAAAGAAGCAAGTACATCAACGCCACAAAAATTCCGCCTATCAGTCCCAATTCTTTTACCACGGTAGCGTACATAAAATCTGATGAAGATTGAGGAGGCAAAGGATTTTCATTTTTACCACTGAAATAATTTCCAACCACTCCACCACTTACGATGGCTGCCTTCGATAAACTGCTTTGATAATTTGCTTCAGTTTCTGCTTCATCTTGCGCCCCTTCTTCGCCGCCACCAATCCACGCTTCCACACGGTGCTGCCAAGTGAGAACACGGTTGTTATCGGGTGCAACAATTTTCACCACCATCACAAAAATAAGGAAAGCACCTATAGCCAAACCGATAGTAGACAAAATATGTTTCATAGGAACTCTACCAATAAAAAGCAAAACGATACATGTTCCAAAAATTAAAGCCGTGGTAGAAAAATTTACTTTAACAATGAGTCCGCAAACAATAAAAATCGGTAAAATAACGGGCACAAAAATTTCTTTGAAAGTCATTTTCTGATTTTGGTTTTTGTGCAGTACCCTTGCCAAATACATGATGAGTGCCATTTTCGCTAAATCGGAAGTTTGAAAGCTCACACCAATTCCTGGAATTTCAATCCATCTGTCGGCAGAATCTTCACTTACTCCCGACAGCAAAGTAAAAAGCAGAAGAGGAATAGAAATAAAAAGAAGAATTTGTGAAATACGAGAATAGTAAATGTATTTGAGAAGATGTGTAAAATACATCATAGTGATGCCCAGTGCCAAAATGAAAATGTGCTTACCCACATAGTATAAAGAATTTCCGCCTTGAAAACGGTACACTAAAGAAGCGGTAGAATAATAAATCATCACGATAGACAAAAGAGAAAGCATGATGACGATCCACCAAATAATTTTGTCACCGCGAAGTTTATCGTAGATACTGGAAAGAAAAATTCTTGCTGGATTTTCAGAGTGAGTTGTATTGGCCATTGTTGTATGAATTTGTCAGCTCTGGTATTTCTTCGTTTAGGCCTTCCGCGTCATAAGGATTGCCATTTTCATCTAAAAGAGGGGTTGCTTCATTTGAAACTTGCTGCACACCTTGTACCATCTGACAAATCACATAAACAGCAAGAATAAATACGCCGAGTATAAGGATGGTCAAGAGAAAGAGTAACTTCTCTTTGGTAGAACCATAGCCTTTTATTAGCAAAAATATTCGTGTCATATGCAATCAAATCCATTTATTACTCCTGCGTAAATATCCGATTTTTCTTGGACATGCCAAACAATTTCAACTATAAACTTCTCACCAATTGCTTAAATCTATTCCCTCTTTCCTCGTAATTTTCAAACATGTTGAAACTTGCAGAAGCAGGCGACATTAAAACAGCCTCTCCTTTTGAAGCAGCGCAGTAAGCTATTTTCACAGCCTCCTCCATTGTTGCAGCAGCCACAATCATTTGAACTTTATCTAAAAATGCTTCGAACGCTTTATTTTTTTCAGTACCGATGTACACCACACATCTCACCTTTTCTTTTACCAAATCGTGCAAAGAAGAATAGTCCACCGATTTATCTACACCACCTACAATCCACACGACCTCTTTGGTCATTCTTTCTAAAGCATACCATGTAGAATTCACATTCGTTGCTTTCGAATCGTTAATGTATTCGATGCCGTGAATATTCGCAACAAACTCTAAACGATGCTCTACATTTTCAAATTCAGAAAAACTTTCACGAACAACTTCCTTACGAATTTTCTCGTAATCTTTTTTGATGTTTTCAGCCATAGATGGCCCCGTTTGAATTTTGTCTTGAAATTCGAAGTTTCCTTTTGTCATAGATTCTAATCTTTATTGTTGCGTTACTAATTGGTGCACTATATTCTTAAACTGAATTCCTCTATCTATATAATTCTTAAATAAATCAAAACTAGCGCAGGCTGGCGACAATAAAACCGTATCACCTTTCACTCCCCATTCTTTTGCTTTTGTTATTGCCTCAACAATTGAATTTGTAGAATGAAATAATTTTCCGCTTCCTCCAAACTGTATTTGCAATTTAGAATTGTCTTTGCCTAAACAGATGATGCCTTTCACCTTTTTATTAACAAAAGTCATCAACACTGAATAGTCATTACCCTTGTCAACTCCTCCTACAATCCATATCACAGGAGTTTTCATACTCTCTAAAGCATACCACACCGAATCAACATTTGTGGCTTTCGAATCGTTGATATATTCTACGCCATCAATCGTCGCCACTTTTTCCAAACGATGTTCTACATTTTTAAAAGTGCTGAATCCGTTTTCGATTTGTTGTTGATTTAAACCCACGAGTAATGCTGCAGTTCCTGCCGCCATTGCGTTGTATCTGTTGTGTAATCCAGAAATTGTAAGAACGTCAGTAGAAATCGTCACTTTTTTATCGTCGACTTCAAAAATTATTTCACGCTCATTCGCCACCGAATTTGCGTTACCAATATTACTAATTAAATATTTTTTTCCGCCGAAGACTTTTCCCGTGCAAAAGCTGTTCATTACTTCGTCGTCTTTGTTAACAACGAATGAATTTTTAGAGTCCTGATTCTGTAAAATTCTAAATTTAGAAGCTATATAATTTTCAAATTTGTAGTCGTATCTGTCTAGATGATCGGGTGTAATATTTAATAAAATGGCAATGTCGGCTTTGAAAGAAAACATACCGTCTAATTGGAAACTACTTAGCTCTACAACATAGTATTCATGAGGGTTTTCGGCCACCATTCTCGCTAAACTCATTCCAATATTTCCACCCAAACCAACATCATAACCTGCACTTTTTAGCAAGTGATAAGTAAGCAAAGCGGTGGTGGTTTTTCCATTACTTCCGGTAATGCAAATCATCTTTGCATTTTTATTTTTATACATTCCTGCGAATTCAATTTCTGAAATCACAGCTGTATTTTTCTTCAAAAAATGTTGAACAAGTTCTGTTTTTTCTGAAATTCCCGGACTCTTAACAATTACTACGGGTTGATAGTTGAAAACTTCTTTGTGTTCACCACTCTCAAATGTAATTTTGTAATCTTCTAAAATCTTTTTGTAGTCGTCGCTAATCACTCCACCATCAGAAACAAAAACAGTATAGCCCTTCTGCTTACCAAGAATGGCAGCACCTACACCGCTTTCGCCAGCACCTAATACTATAAGTGTTTTGTTCGACATTTTCTTCTATCTCAATTTTAATGTGGCAATGGCGCACACTGCTAAAATGATTCCTACAATCCAAAAACGAGTTACAATTTTTGCTTCGTGAATTCCTTTTTTCTGGTAATGATGATGCAGCGGCGACATTAAAAATATTCTTCTTCCTTCACCATATTTTTTCTTGGTGTATTTAAAATAACTTACCTGCATAATCACCGATAAATTTTCTACCAAGAAGATTCCACAGATGATAGGAATCAACAATTCTTTTCTGATAGCAATAGCAAAAACAGCGATGATACCACCCAACGACAAACTTCCTGTATCGCCCATAAAAACTTGAGCTGGATAAGAGTTGTACCATAAAAATCCGATACAAGCACCAACGAAAGCACCCATAAAAATTACGAGTTCACCAATGTTGGGCAAGTACATGATATTTAAATAATCGGCGAAATAATAGTTACCACTTACGTATGCCAAAACTCCTAATGTTGTTCCAATTATAGCCGATGAACCTCCGGCCAATCCATCAATTCCATCTGTTAGATTTGCACCGTTCGATACAGCGGTAACAATTAAAATTACCACAGGAATAAAAATAATCCATGCCCACTTCAAAGGATCAAATCCAAAATATTCCACCACCTTTCCATAATCCAATTCATTGTCCTTCATGAAAGGAATGGTAGTAGTCATCGACTTCACATTTTTAAATTCTGGCTTTGCTGATTTACTGTTTACAATCTGATTTTCGTTAACAGGTTCGGCCACCACAACATTTTCATTTAAGAACAAAATAGTGCCTACTATCAGCCCGATTCCTACTTGACCGATAATCTTAAATTTGCCTTGTAAACCCTCTTTATTTTTTTTGAAAACTTTAATATAATCATCCAGAAAACCCAGAAAACCTAAGCCAATGGTAGTAATTAGCATGATGATGATGTACACATTTTCTAAACGTGCAAACAGCAAAGTAGGGATAACAATAGCGGCTAAAATCATTAAACCACCCATGGTGGGTGTACCTTGTTTTTTAAGCTGACCTTCCAATCCTAAATCGCGAACAGTTTCTCCCACCTGCATTCTTCGCAAGAGTTCAATAATACGTTTTCCCAAAACCATGGAAATAATTAAAGAAAGCACTAGCGCCAATAAAGTGCGAAAAGTGATGTATTGAAAAACTCCGGCTCCCGGAACATTCATCTCATCTAAGTATTTGAATAAATAGTACAACATTATCCTTCAATTGTTTTTAAATTTTCATCTAATATTTCTAAGTCATCGAAAGGATGTTTCACCCCTTTTATCTCTTGGTATTTTTCGTGACCTTTACCTGCAACTAAAATTATGTCGCCCGGATTGGCCATAGCCACTGCGGTTCTTATCGCTTCCTTTCTATCGAGAATCGCCAATGTTTTTTTGTAATTCACGGCATCCACCCCCTTCTTCATTTGCGTAATAATTTCTTCTGGGTCTTCACTGCGCGGATTATCGGAAGTAAGAATTACTTTATCACTTTTTTGACAAGCAATGGTCGCCATCAAAGGTCTTTTAGCAGCATCTCTATCGCCACCACAACCCACCACTGTAATCAATGTTTCGTTACCTGTTCTAATACCGTTGATGGTACTCAAAACATTCTCCAAAGCATCGGGAGTATGCGCATAATCTACAATTCCAACGATTCCATTTTTCGCTTTCACATATTGAAATCTTCCTTCTACAGAAGACAAAGAACTCAATGAAGTAAGCACAATTGTTTTGTCTTCGCCTAACAAAATTGATGTAGCATAAACAGCTAATAAGTTGTAAGCGTTAAACTGGCCCACTAAGCGCGTCCACACTTCATTGTTATCCATATTCAACAACAAACCAGAAAAACGATTTTCTAAAATTTTGCATTTAAAATCGGCCATCGATTTCAAGCCATAAGTATGAACCTTAGCACGAGTATTCAATACCATAGTGTCGCCATGTCGATCGTCGCTATTGGTTAAAGCAAAAGCAGAAGAAGAAAGATGATCGAAAAACATTTTCTTCGCTTTGATATATTCATTAAAATCTTTGTGGTAATCTAAATGATCGTGCGTAATGTTTGTAAACACGGCACCATCAAATTGCAAACCTGCAATTCTGTTTTGATGAATGGCGTGCGAGCTCACTTCCATGAAACAATACGTACAACCTTTCTTCACCATTTCACTAAGCAAAGCATTGATTTGTATAGCATCTCCGGTAGTATGTGTTGATATAGAAACTTCGTTGTTGATGAGATTTTTCACCGTAGAAAGTAAGCCCACTTTTTTTCCTGTACTCTTAAAAAGAGTGTACAATAAAGTTGCTGTAGTTGTTTTTCCGTTCGTGCCCGTTATGCCAACTAGCTTTAATTTTTCAGAAGGATTATCGAAAAAGTTAGACGCAATAATTCCCAAAGCAAAACTCGAATCTTTCACTTGAATGTAAGTGATTTTTTCATTCATATCTGCAGGAAATTTTTCGCAAACCACAGCGATAGCGCCATCAGCAATAGCGCCATCAATAAATTCGTGCGCATCTACTTTTGTTCCTTTAACCGCCACAAACAAAGAAGATTTTGCAACAGAACGAGAATCAAAACAGATAGAAGTAATGGCCAACTTTGTGGTACCTTTTATCTCGTCGATACCAGCCTTGTATAATATGTCGGATAATAATTTCATCTGTTTCTATTTCGTTTTTTATTTGTCAGATGGAATATTCATTCTCAATTTTCTTTTAAGAGAATGAATATTTCATTTAGATTAATTCAATAATGATTTTAGTTCCTTTAGTGATATGTGTGCCAGGCGCAATAGATTGTTTTGCGATTACTCCGCGCCCTGAAATCTTAACATTCATGCCCATATTTTCTAAAATAAACACAGCATCTTTCAAACCCATTCCTATTAAATCTGGCACCATGTTTACCCCTTTGTTGGGCACTGCAACAATACGAGGATTCGCTAATCTTTTGACAGGCAATTTCTTCGACAATTCATTTCTGTCTTCCACCATGATGGGTTTCATTTTTTCGGCTACCATCTCAATAGTTTTTGCTTTCAACTGTTTTGTTGTATCAATCATCGTTGCCCAAATTCTATCAGATATAGCTTTGAAAACTGGCGCTGCCACTTGCGAAGCGTAATATCCTTTATCTCTATTAGGATCGGTAATCACCACACAAATAGAATACTTAGGATTGTCGGCAGGAAAATAACCAATGAAAGAAGAATTGTAATGACCTCTCTCGTTTTTGTCTTTGGTATAGCCAAATTTTGCTGTTCCTGTTTTACCTGCAATTTTATATTTATCACTTTTTATTCCGCTAGCAGTTCCTGTTTCTACAACAGCTTCTAACATGGCTTTGGCCTGACGAATGGTTTCTTTAGAACAAATAGCATGATTCAATTCTTCCACAGGAAATATTTTTACTACACCCTCTTTGCTCACAATTTTTTCTACAAAAAGAGGTTTCATTTTTCTACCGTTGTTGGCTACCGCATTATAGAAAGATAGCAATTGCAAAGGCGTAACTCTTAAGCCATAACCGTAACACATAGAAGCCAAAGCAACTCCCGACCAGCCCGGTCCGCCAGGAAACCTAACCAATGGTTTTCCTTCTCCTTCAATTCGAATTCCTAACTCTTCTGTGAGTCCGAATTTATACAAACGATTCACAAAATCTTGAGGATTATTTCTGTAATTCTCGTCGGTTAATTTTACGATAGCCACGTTTGATGAAAGTTCGAAAGCACGTTGAACAGTGATATTTCCGTACGGACCGTGATCTAAATCGCTCGCTTTTAAATTGTACACATTGTAAACACCGCTACCTGTTTCTACTTTGGTTTCTTTGGTGAATTTACCTTCTTCTAATCCCACCATGTAAGAAGCCAATTTAAACACCGAACCAGGTTCGATAGCATCGCCCACCGCATAATTTATTTCTTCGCGGTATCTTCCCATAGAATCTAATTTCAAATTGGCGATACCACGAATTTTTCCTGTTGCCACTTCCATCACCACTACGCAACCATGATCGGCCTCGAACTTTCTCATATTGCGCAACAATTCTGTTTCGGCAATATCTTGTACATTCATATCGATGGTAGTATAAATATCACCCCCATCTTGCGGTTCTATAGAGTTCGCATCATCAATAGGCACCCAAATTCCTTCACCAATTTTACGTTGGTATTGCAAGCCATTTTCACCACGTAACTCTAAATTGTAAGCCCCTTCAATACCAATAGGTTTTACATCTACATTACCAATAGTTCGGTAGGCTAACATTTCGTAAGGGCGCTCGCGTCTTACAATTCGTGAATAGACCAAACCACTTTCGTACTTGCCTTTTTTGAAAAGTGGAAATTGTTTGAGGCGTCGAAATTCAGAGAAAGTTAAACCATCGTGTAATTTATACCACTTTCTTTTTGTTCTTCTCGCTTCTTCTAATTCCCTGCGGTATTCGTTGGCTGTTTTTAATTTTAAAAGATCTTCTAAACTATCACACAAGGCGCCAATATTTTCTTTAAAATCTTTATCGTCGAGGGCGCGAGAACTTAAATCCATACCCACCAAATAATACGTCATGGTGGTAGCCATTAAACTACCATCGCAAGAATAAATATCACCGCGATTGGCCTCCACGATTCTATACCCAGCAGTTTTAGCAACTACCGATTCTTTAATTTTTTTTGCTTGGAAAAATTGGAGGTTGATAATTTGGGCGATGACTATCACCGCGAAGGCTGTCATCACAAAAAAGGTAAGATATACTCTCCTAAGAATATCCTTTTTTACGTCCACTTCAATCTTTTTTTGGTTCGTTCAACTTCATTTGCATTATTCCGGTTGGCTGATTAGTAAGAGGTTTCAAGCCTTGGCTTTCTGCTCTTAAAATAATTTCCGACTGCCGTGTTCTCATATTCAATTGAGTTTTTAGCTCAACATCTTCTGCTCTTAATTCATGAATACTGGTTTGCAGTTTGCTGATTTTTCTGATAGAACTTTCTACATAATAAGAGTTAGCGATATAGATTAAAGCAAGCAGTGTTAAAAAAGTAGCGAAGGGCAAAATGGCATAAGCCTTTTCCTCGCTAAATTTTCTACCTAAAAAACTTTTCTTCGCTTTTTTAGGTTTTTCTTGTTCTTCTATATTATCTAATAGTTCGCTCATTTCTTTTCTGCTATTCTCAATTTAGCACTGCGTGCTCTGCTATTTATTCGTATTTCATTTTCAGTAGGCAAAATTGGTTTTTTGGTAAGCACTTTCCATTGCGTTGTAGAATGGCCAAAAATATCTGTCTCTACTTCACCACTTTCATTGCTTGCTCTCATGTGATTTTTTACCAATCTATCTTCTAAAGAATGGTAAGAAATACACGCCAATCTCCCGCCACGCGCCAACACTTGCTCGCTTGCGACTAAAAAAGATTTAATCTCTTCTAGCTCCTTGTTTACTTCAATTCTTATCGCTTGAAAGATGCGCGCATAAAAACGATTTTGTTCCATTTTAGGCGCCAAACTTTCCACCGATTTTTTCAAATCGAAAGTAGTTTGAAAAGGCTGAAGGGTTCTGTGCGCAATAATTTGTCGGGCCACCTGGCGTGCATTCATTATTTCGCCATATTCCTTCAAAATTTTGCTCAAAGGCGCTTCTTCATACTGATTAAGAACGTCTTTTGCAGAAAGCCCTGCCCGCTTATCCATGCGCATATCTAAGTCGGCATCAAATCTTAAAGAGAAACCTCTTTCTGCTGCATCAATTTGCCACGATGAAATACCAAAATCGGCTAAAATTCCATCTACTTTCAATCGATACAATTTCACGTATTTAGCCAACTCACTAAAATTATCGTTCACTAAAATAAGGCGCTCATCTTCCACTTCATTCTTAATCGCATCGCCGTCTCTATCGAAAGCCAGTAATTTTCCTGTCGTCAATCTTTCTAAAATCTTTTTCGAGTGTCCGCCACCACCATAAGTAACATCAACATACACGCCGTCTCCCTTAATTTGCAGAGCATCTAAGCACTCATGCAACAGCACCGGCACATGATAATCACTCACCCTTATCGTCTTCAGGTTTTCCCATTACTTCTTCAGCCAAAGCAGCAAAATCTTGCTCTTCGTTCATCATTTTCTCGTAAGCTTCTTTCGACCAAATTTCAATTTTATCGGCATAACCAAATAAAATAGTCTCTTTAGTAATGCCCGCGTATTCCAATAATTTTTTAGGAATCAGCAACCTTCCAGCGCTATCCAACTCCAAAGAAGTTGCGCCATTGTTAAACCTTCTAATGAACTGACGATTTTTTAAGACGAATTGATTCAGTTTAGCGATTTTTCCCGACACCACTTCCCAATCTTGTTTTTGATAAAGTACCAAGCAATTTTCCAAACCACGATTCACTACAAATTTTCCATCAAATTGGGCAGAGCACTGCTTCTTCAAACCAGAAGGCAGCATCAAACGACCTTTGTCATCCAACTTACTATCGTATTCTCCGATGAAATTCGTCATTGCCTTTTTTTTTGCGACTTTGAGAGGATTATGCTGTAAATATAAGGAGGAATTACCACTTTTTCCCACTACATACCACATTGTTGAAAACTTTTGTTCCATTCTTTCTAATAGCATTGTAAACAAAGAGATTATCGAGTGGGAGTAAAATGAAAATTAACAACAATACGCAGCCTCCATACGCAAAGACTGTTTTGGTATGAATATTTTGTTATTTTTGTAGGAAACAGAGACAACTCACTATGGCGAATTACACGATAATAGACGACGGGAAATATAAGTACATCGAAGAAGGAGAAGGAGAAGTAATTGTCTTACTTCATGGTTTGTTTGGAACACTTTCGAATTTCGAATATCTAATAGAACATTTCAAAGGACAATACAAAATCGTAATACCAATGTTGCCTTTGTACGATATGCCTGTTTTAACAACGGGCGTTAAAACTTTAGCCGAATTCGTTAAAAAATTTATAAAGCACAAGAAATTTGAAAAGGTTTCTTTGTTGGGTAATTCATTAGGCGGACACGTTGCCTTGGTTTACCAAGAAAAATGGCCTGAGAAAATAGAAAGAATGATATTGACTGGAAGCTCTGGTTTGTATGAAAATGCTTTTGGCGGATCTTACCCAAAAAGAGAAGATAGAAATTTCATTAAAGAAAAGACGGCCTCTACATTTTACGACCCTAAACACGCCACCGAAGAATTGGTAGACGAAGTGTTTGAGATTGTAAACAACAGAAACAAACTAATTAGAGTTTTGGCTTTGGCTAAAAGCGCTATTCGCCATAACGTTAAAGACGATTTACAGAAAATCAGCATTCCAGTATTGTTGCTTTGGGGTAAAAACGACATCATCACTCCACCAGAAGTTGCAGAAGAATTTCATGCACATATCAAAACTTCTGAATTGAAGTGGATAGATGAGTGCGGTCATGCGCCAATGATGGAACATCATGATGAGTTCAATGCTATTTTAGGTGACTGGTTGTTGAGAAACAAAATTAATTAATGATTATACATTCGGCTGAATTTGCGAAGAGCAGCGAAAAAGTTAGTCAGTGTCCCGTTTCCCCTTTTCCCGAATACGCTTTTATTGGCCGATCAAACGTTGGCAAATCAAGCTTAATCAATTCCTTAGTGAACCTAAAGAACATGGCTAAAACCAGTTCTACTCCGGGAAAAACACAACTTATCAATCATTTCCTTGTCAACCAAAATTGGCACATCACCGATTTACCTGGTTATGGCTACGCTAAAGTTTCTAAAACAAAAAAAGAATTGTTTGGCGCTATGATTAGCGACTATCTTTTACAAAGAGAGCAATTGCAATATACTTTTGTGTTAATTGATAGCCGACTAGAACCACAAAAAATAGATTTAGAATTCATCAACTGGCTGGGCGAAAATCAGGTTCCTTTGGTTTTAGCTTTCACAAAAACGGATAAGCTTTCTTTATCTAAAAAAGAGCAAAACATAAATCACTACAAAAAAGTTTTGTTAGGCTATTGGGAAGAATTACCTCCTATATTCATCACCTCAGCAGAGAAAAAAGAAGGCATGAAAGAGATTTTAGATTTCATTGAAAACGCCAACTTGCTGTACAAATAATCTGAACCATGATTAAAGGATTAAAGGATTTACTTGATTCAAAAATCACGTTAATTGCCATTGCATTTTTTACTTTTTTTAGTCTTCTGTCTTTTCAAGAAAAACTCAACTCAAAAGTGCTAACGGCAGCTGTTTTTACAGAAGGTATTGAAGGCCCCAGCGTAGATAAAAAAGGCGATTTATACCTCGTAAATTTCAATCACGAAGGGAGTATCGGCATAATAAAAAAAGGAATCAAAGCACCGAAATTATTTATCGATTTACCCAAAGGAAGTATTGGAAATGGCATTCGTTTTAACGCTAAAAACGAAATGTTTGTAGCCGATTATTTGGGACATAATATTTTGAAAATTGATATCACCACAAAGAAAATTTCTGTTCACGCCCACGACTCATTGATGAATCAGCCCAACGATTTAACGATGATGAAAAACGGAATTATTTTTTGCAGCGATCCTAGCTGGAAAAAGGGAAATGGTAAATTGTGGAGAGTGGATGTTGATGGTTCAACACATTTATTAAGCGATAGTATGGGCACTACCAATGGCATTGAAGTGAGTCCGGACAACAAAACACTTTACGTTAACGAAAGCGTGCAAAGAAACATCTGGAAATTTGATGTGGATTCTTTGGGAAACATCTCCAATAAACAATTATTAATTTCTTTTACCGATGGAGGAATGGATGGAATGCGCTGTGATAGCGCAGGAAATATATTTGTGGCGCGTTGCGACAAAGCATGTGTACTTAAAATTTCTGCAGAAGGAAAAATTCTTTACACCTTCACTTTGCACGGATTAAAACCAACTAATGTAGCATTTAGCAGAGATGAAAAAAAGTTGTTTGTGACGATGCAGGATAAGAAGTGGGTGGAGGTGATTAGGTTGAAGTAATTTACTGCGATGGCGCTCAGTCTTCCGTCGGCTGACGGATGACTCTCCTACTCCGGCAATTGCATTGCCAACTATCCAATAAGAAAAAGGCGTTACAAACGCCGGAGTAGATAGGCCCAAGGCTGGAGACTTGCGCCATGGGGATAAAGACAAAATGATTTACTGAAAGCTTGCTTTTGAGCTGCAAATCAATCATATTTGAACTACAAAATTCACAACTCAAAATGAAAAACGTTTTACTATTTCTTTTTCTTTCTAGTATAAGCTTCGCCCAAAACAATATAGCAAAACTGTGTGCCAAACCCCATACCACCTTCACTTTCAAAAACGGAAAACAAGTAAAATGATGCGGTTCATCTTCTATCGATAATTATTACAGTGAATTCATTTTAGCACTTGGCGACTCTATAGTTTTTGAAGCAGATGGAACACAAAGTTTCAAGATAAATTTTCAAGGCGACAGTTTGATTTTGGAAGAATATAAGTGGTTGCCTGTTGGAGAGAATAGAAGATTTGTTTCTGCGCTGTGGGAGACTGCAATAGTTGAATTTGATAGCACACTAATCAACTATTCTGAAATAAATAAGGCGCTACCCAAATATTCTAAACTAGAAATCAATCAAAGTATTAAAGAGTTTAAACAATCAAATCATGCTTCTGCAAATAAAGAAAATATTGCAGCAAAACTTTTTATATCAAGTTTGAGCAACAAAGAAAAAGCTGAAAAATACTTTTATGCTTTTCAAACTAAATTCCATCCACTAGATGGAGCTATTGCCGAAGATTATTCTGAATTGATGTCGATGTATCATCTTTGGAACAATTGTAAAAATGAATGCGAGACTCGTAACGAAAAAAACCAAGTAATTACACGATGTTATAAATCTTGGGGAACTGGTGGAGGTGACGTTGGAAGCGGACCAACGGATATAGAATCATCTATTACAATAAAAAACTTAACGGGAATCAATATATATGAATTTTTTGAAAAAGATATTTCTTAAGGATGTGATAGAAGAACTGAATACTCATTTATTAAAAAGTATAATTAAGCTGGTGAAATCATTTTCCTATTCGAGTCAATTCAATCAGCATTCACCAAAACCACCTTCAACTCATCAGGCAAAATCATCAAAAGAGAAACGATAGATTATTCTCAATTTGAGAAGGAGAAGAGGAGAGTTGATTAGTTGCACTAGCATCAAAAAAAAACTAACCAACGCTTAGTTTAAAACCTCTACCATGCACATTCACAATTTCAATGGTGCTGTCTTCTCTTAAATATTTACGCAATTTAGTAATGTACACGTCCATGCTTCGTGCATTGAAATAACTGTCGTCTTTCCAAATGTGATTTAAGGCCACAGTTCTCTCTAAAACATTGTTGGCATTTTCACTTAACATTCTCAACAATTCTGATTCTTTGCTGGTTAGTTTTTGTTCGCCAGTAGGGCCTTTCAACAAGCTATGATCGTAATCGAATTCGTATTTGCCAATAGTGAAATTTCTCTTGTCGGCAGGAGCATTAGCCGCGCCTACCTTGGTTCTGCGTAACACCGCCTGGATGCGCGCCAACAACTCTTCCATCGTGAAAGGCTTGGTGATATAGTCATCACCGCCCGAACGAAATCCTTCTAATTTATCTTCTTTTAATGAGCGTGCAGTAAGAAAAATAATAGGAATATTTTTATCGGTATTTCTTATTTCTTTAGCTAATGTAAAACCATCTTTGATGGGCATCATAATATCTAAAACGCACATGTCGTAAGTGGCAGCACTAAATGCTTTTAAGCCCTTATCACCATCAACTTCTAACGTAGTATCAAAACCTTTTGCGATTAAATAGTCTTTTAAAAGATTACCCAAATTGCGGTCGTCTTCCACCAATAAAATTTTAGTTTTTTCTGTGCTCATGACTTTGTGTTTTAGGAATAAATAAAATAAATGTGCTGCCTTCTCCTAACTGACTTTTAACTTGAATTTCTCCTTGGTGCTGATCTACAATCGCTTTAACGTAGCTCAAGCCCAATCCGAAACCTTTAACATCGTGAAGGTTACCAGTATGCACACGATATAATTTTTCGAAAATTTTCTTTTGTTCTTCTTTGCCAATTCCAATGCCACTATCAGTAACAGAAATTGCAATTCCCGATTCTACGTTCTTGGTAGAAATTTTAATCAATGGTTTGTCTGTAGAATATTTAATGGCGTTGTCTACCAAGTTAGAAATAGCATTGGTGAAATGCACTTTATCGGCTTCTACAAAAGGATCAATGGCGCCAAAATCAACATCAATTCGTCCTTCACGCGCATCAACCTGCACATCGAAACGAGAAGCAATACCTAAAATAATTTCGTGAACATCTAATTCACTTTTATTCAATTTAAAATCTGGGCGGTCCCAAACTGCCGATTGCAACACATTTTCAACCAACACACCCAAACGCTTGTTCTCTTCATTAATCACATCAACATAATGGCCCAATCGCTCTTCGCTTTTAGGAATGTCTCGATCTTTCAAAACTTCACAAGCCAAAGAGATAGTAGAGATGGGCGTTTTCAATTCGTGCGTCATGTTATTGATGAAATCATTTTTTACAATCGCCAATTTCTTTTGCTTTAAAATCACGTTTAAACTATACCAAAATACAAAAATGATGGTACCAATAAACAATATCGAAATAGCCAAAACACCACTGAGCGACTGCAACAAAAAACCTTTTTCACGCGGAAAATAAACACTTAAATAATTGGGATACATGGAGAATTCGCCAGGGAACATTTTGATCTTATAGGGACTCTCCAACAATTTTTTATCAGATGCGTCTTTCTCTTTCAACAGCACTCCATTCATTTGCGATACCACTCCGAAACTCATCTCTGTGCTGATGTTCATGCGTTGAAATTCTCCTTCTAACAATAAGCGCACAATCTCTGGGTCGATTCTTTCCTCTACACGTAAGTTTTGCATGTTCATTAAATCGTTGATGATTTCACTTACCATGCTTGTTTTTTGAGAAGCCGCTGTAGGAAAAATATTTCCTTTTTTAAAGCGCTCATTTTTACGGTCTTTGAAACACTGCGTTAAAATCTCTCGGCGGTTTCTCTTAATGTGAATGCCATCGGCGGTAATATATTCAGATATTCCCTCTGTTTTTGTTTTAAGAACATCGCTTAACTTAAAGCAACAAGAATCTCCTGGCGCAGCCATATCTATCAATAGCGACGACATATCTGCAGGCACTTCACCGTTTAAATTATGATTTTTAATGTAATTAGCTGCCTCTACTTTTTCGATGTTGTACACTGCGGTATTTAGCGCTCTCCCTACGTTTTCACCAAACTGCTGTTCTTTAATTTCCATAGCCGATTGCACCCAATAAAATTGGATAGACGTAAGCCCCACAAGGGCCACCGTCATTAACAAAACGAGCATTTTAATGTAAGATAACTTCACAATTTATAGCATTGTGAGTAAATGTAAGGTAAAGTAGAAGAGTATAAAAAAGGGTTAACAATTATTAGGAAAATGGCGCACGGCGCATCAATTCAAATATTCCACCGCAACAATATCTTCTTTACGCACCACATGTTTTAATCTTTTAATTGCCTCTATTAAAAAAGCTGGATTATCATTGTTGAACTTTCTCATTTCACTGGAGTCGGCAAAATAATAATCCATCTTTCTCTTTCTGTTGTTGTATATAGCCCAAAGAGTTCCAAATAGTTTTGTTCCATTGCTGAACTCAATTCGTGGGTAGCGATGCTGATAATTTAAACTGAAGTCTTCCATAAGCAGTAATTTTAATGACTAAAATTTGCACGAAATTCAAATAGCAAGTACTGTGCTAGTATAACGCAAACAAAAAAGCGACGTTGCTATAACAACATCGCTTTTTACTAACAAAATCAAGGTTTCTGTTGATAACCTCAACAAGAAATTATTGCTCTAAAATACTTTTGATATCGGGTTTAAAATAGTTGGGGCCTTTCATCACCTTACCGTCTTCGCGGTAGATAGGTTTTCCATCGGCACCCAATTTCGACATGTTACTTATTTGGATTTCATTGAAAACTTCTTCCATTTTATATTGCAAACCATGTTTCAACATAGTGCCACATAAAATGTACAATTGATCGCCCAAAGCATCCGCAATTTCTATAATATCGCCGTTGTTGGCAGCTTCTAAATATTCTTCGTTCTCCTCTTTAATTAAATCGAAGCGCAATTGAATTTCTTCTTTGCTTAACTGAGTGGTAGGCGCCTCGTTGTTTTGAATTCCAAAAGCTTCATGAAATTCTTTAACCTTATTTATTTTATCGATTAATGACATATATTAACCCAATTCAATATCTTTTAATTTAGCCGGAATAGTTTCTACATCGAAGAAATATCCTTGCGCAAAACCGCTATTCCAAATATCGCTGTCGTTCAGCAATTCAATTTCAATCACTTCCTCTTCTTCACTTTTTTCTACATCGAAAGAGAAAATTAACGAATTAGAAATTACTACTTCTTCTTTGAATTTTTCACCTTCAACAGTTATGATTTTACAGTTTGGAATTTCAAAATCTTCTGAATTTCCTTCACCATCAAACAGAGTGAGCTTAAATACTGGCTCATCTTTAATGGTAATACTTTTTACCGGTTCATCCGGATTGGTAGAAAACGAATGTTCTCCTGAGTTGATTAAAATTGTTGCTTGCACAGTGCTTTTTTTTCAAAGATAGCAGAAACAAAAAAAGCGGCAAGAAATATTGCCGCTTTTAATGATTTTATCTTTTTTATTCGGCAAGTACCTGCACCCATCCTGTTTGCTCGCAGTCATTATGGGCCGAATCGGTGTAACGCACAACATAATAATATACAGCGGGAGATACTCTATTGCCACGGTAAGTACAATCCCATCTAGGCAAGGTGTTTAACGATTGAAATAAACGCACGCCCCATCTGTCGTAAATTTGAAGATCAATATGTAAAATATTGTTTACGATACTTTTGTAATTGCCATCGTTAATCAAAATCATATCGTCCTTACAAGGCATAAACTCATCATTGTTACCATCGCCATTAGGCGTAACCACATTGGGAAAACACAATTGGGTAGGCTCACAGAAGTCGGTAAACATAGCACTATCGGCAGCAGCACAATCAAAATTATTGGTAACATAAACCTTTACTATTCCTGGTTTAAGCACTGCGGTATTGTTTAAGTTTGATCCATTAGACCAGCTGTAGGTTTTAAATCCTGAAAGCACCGATACATTAATTACCTCTTTTCCTGCAAAACATACCGAGCTGTCATGAAGATCAACTGCTGGTAAAGGACGAATTGTTACTTCAACCTGAGCATCGCCTTGGCAACCTCGTCCATCTTCCACCAAAACACTGTAGGTTCCTGGTGATGTAACGCTTAATGTTGCTTGGTCGGGAGCTGCTGGAGTCCAATTGTAATGTGTAACAGGTATAAATGGTCCATATTGCGCTGCATTCAAAACAATTGACTGGTCGGCACAAACGTCTTTCGGTCCGCCAAAATCAACATGTAAAGTATCACCCATGGTAATATTAGCAAAAGCACTATCACTGCAACCTTTAGCATCGGTTACTCTAACCCAAACGGTGCTATTAGGAACACTGTAATGAATGGTATCTTTACTTGCGCCACTTACACCTGTGCTCCACTCATAAAAATCATAAGTAGAAGGAGAAGGTTGAAGAACGATGAATCCACCCGGACAAACACTAGCATCATTCAAGGTTGGAGTTGGCAGAACATTAACAGTTAAAACAGCGCTAGCCGTATCTTTACATCCATTAAGACCTGTGACTTCAACGGTATATGTTCCAGCTGTTTTTGCTTTAGTTGTTTGATTGGTGCCTGCACCTTGATTACTCCACACAAAGCTAGCTCCTGCATTGCCTGCATCGAAGGTAGTAGAGTCTCCTGCACAAATAGCTTGATTAGACATTGAGATTACGGGCAACGCTTTTAAAGTTAAAGTTGCTGAACCCGATGTGGTGCAACCGTTCACTGTAACTGCAACTGTGTAAGTTCCCGCATTTTTAGCTTTGGTAGTTTGAATTGTTCCTGCACCTTGATTACTCCATAAGAAAGTCGCACCTGCATTTCCCGCATCAAACGTAGTTGAATCTCCTGTACATATATTTTGATCGGCCATCGAAATAGTTGGGTTAGCTTTTATCACCACTGTTCTTTCGGCAAAAGAGGGACAACCTACTTTTGGAGTGCTAAGTGTAAAACGTATAACGTAATAACCAGCTGCAGAGCTATTGCCATTAAAAGTGCTGCCAGTAATCGATGCAGAATAACCCGCCGGACCACTTTGAATGCTCCAGGCACCTGCTTCTACAGTAACTTTATATGTGTTTAATGCTATTGTTCCACTAGAACAAATAGGAGGTATTGAATTTGACAAAGAAGTGTCGGGACAAGCACCACAATTGTTTACTACAATATCAATAGTATCTGCCACTAAACATCTTGTAAAAATAATTTGCCATGCACCCACGCCAGCAATGCTAGGATCAAAAGCTCCTGTGGCAGAATTTGTAATACAAGCTCCGCAATTTGATGTGTAAACACCTACAGGAGTGCCACCTTCAGCGGTACCACCTGCGCATGCCCAAGTAGTAGATAGATTAATTGGAGGATCGGTAGTACATAAAGTACCAACTGCAGCAATGGCAGGTTTGTCTGTCGGTGGAATATAAATAGTTGGAAGACCTTTAGCGCTCACTGTACTTGAAACTGTAGTTAACGCAAATGCCCCTGCTCCACCAGCATTCAAATTACCTGTTATCTTTCTCAACAAACCACCTCCAGGATTACCTGATGCCTGGTACAAATTACCATCAGGGCCGATCTCTATGGCAGCATGTGTGCTTGCATCAGCAATGGTTAAGAAAGCTCTTGAAGCAGTAATGGCAGCAGTACTACCTGCACTCAAATCAAAATAGCCAACTTTCCCCAATTGAGTTGAAAAATAAAGTTTTGTGTTATTAGGAGAGAAGAGCAAGTCATAGCCCATATCAGAGTCAGCAGTACTTGAAAAATTAACCGGATTGGAAAAACTACCTGTAGTACTATTGAAATCAAATAGAGTAAATTCTTTATCACTATTTGGCCAAAAATCGGGATGTGTTTGGGCAAATTTAGTTCCGTCCCAGGAAAATACAATTCCTCCTCTTTCCTTATTTGCCGCATCAATTACAGGAGCAACCGCAGAAACCACAGGTGTTGTTACCAATCCTGCACAAGTGAGCAAATATGCATTTAAGTTTGCTGTTCCTGATTCATAAGACGAGATCCAAACATCTACTCCATTTGAATGTTTAGTTGCAGCAATACCTTCCATGGTTCTATATGTTCCTAAACGATTGGGGCCAGAAATCAAATTGGCATTTTTATCTACTATAAAATAATTAAAGCCTAAAGTAGTTCCCCCGTTTGCATCATCTGTAGTGAAAACATAATAATTGCTTGGATCTAATGGATGTTTTACTACGATAACTCCTTGTGCAGCACTACCATTCACACCTGTTGCACCATTCTCATTACCGGTTAATAGCCCTGTAAAAGTCGGCACATTATTCCCCATTCTCCATAGATTTCTACCATTGGTAAAAAACAAAGGGCTACCCTTATCATCGCTCGCGATAGCTGTTCCTTCATAGGTAGTTATCGCGTTTCCTGCCGCACCTACAGTGGTAATGGCAGATGTTGAAGCATTAAAAACCTGTGAGGTATGATCATTCCCGGCGCCAATCAACCAATTTCTATGAGAAGGCCACTCCCACGGATTGTTAGAGTTACTAGGGCACTGAGCTTGCGTTGAAAAACTTATAGAAAACAACATCATCCATAAGGCTACACAACGAAACGAATAATTTAAAAAAGTCATACCTCTTTATTAAAGATTATGCTCTTATTTCTAAGAGACTATATTAAAAAACAACTGTTTCACCCAATAAAGAAGAATGCGCTTGGATATTCACTAGATTGAAATATATCAATGCGTTGCCTGAAAAGAAAAAATATTTTTAGGATTGAAATTAAAAGTCGGGGTGATTGCAAAGAGTTTATTACATTTGCCCCCTATAAAAAATTATTTATGAAAGATTCAAAAGCCAATCAATTGCTCGACGAGTTAGTAAAAAGCTCAGAACAAAACTTTGACGTTGCGGCAATCGCTTCAAAGCTTACAGATATTAGAGCGTATGCTCTTAAAGAAGAAGATCCTTTGGTGACTAAACTATTGCGTTTAACTAAAGAGTATATCGAACAAAACGAAGTTTTCGACTTGGCATTTGAAGGTCCGGAAGAAGAAGAAAACAAATTTTCTTACTTCCTTAACCTTTTGAAAGGTTCTGATAACAAATACAACCGTGAAGAATTAGGCGAAGTAAGAGATATTTTGATGGGTAGAACAAAAGCAGCAGAATAATAATTCTCAACACATTTAAAAAAGCCCCGTTCGTTAGCTAACGAACGGGGCTTTTTGCTGAAGAAGCTGTGAATTAATTAATTAGTGTTTTGTACACTTCAATGCTATTTTGAAAGCCTACTTGCACCAAATAAACATAAGAGAAGGGTGCCTGGGGGTGTACAAAGTTTATTAGGCACAATCGGATAAACATTTAACATAACATTTGATATCACTAAAAAAAGTGAAATGTCAGGAATATGTCAGTGCCTTATACCGCTAAATGCTGATTTTTGTTTTTACATATATACAATTCTACTCCCAGCCACCTCTCAACTTCTTGGTATCGCCTCTCTTCTTTTTGTCCTTAATTCTTTTCTCTTTTACCGAACGCGGCACTTTTGTTTTCTTTCGCGGCTTAGGTTTAAAGAAACATTTTTCAAGCAAAAGAAAAAACTTTTTAATGGCCATTTCTTTATTACCCAACTGCGAACGATCACTTTCTTCGGCAATAATCAAAACTCCTTCGTCGTTTATTTTATTGGCTGCTTTTTGTAAGATAAGATTCTTTTGTTCGTCGCTTAAAAATGCGCTGTTCTGAACATCGAAAAGCAGATGCACTTTGGTTTCTACCTTGTTAACGTTTTGTCCGCCCTTTCCACCACTTCGCGATGTTTTAAACGATATCTCCTTAAGAAGCTCTTGCATGAGTGAAAGGTAAAAATAATTTGCCTGAATTACCTCAACGCATCACTATCTTGAGCAAGCCTGTCACTATGTTCGCGCTGAAGTCGACGAATATAAGCGGCAAAAGGGAGTTCGAAAAATAATATTCTAAGTAAAATAACTAGTCGAACTAAGGTTTTATACTATTTTTGATGCAAACTCCCTTTTATGATGATCGCACTTTCTCCGGCCAAAACTTTAGATTTTGAAACTAAAATACCCACTAAAAAATTCTCTATAAACGAGAACAGCAAAGAAAGTATGGAGTTGATTTCGGGTTTAAGAACACTATCGTCGGAAAAGATTTCTAAGTTGATGGATTTAAGCGAAAAACTAAGCGACTTAAATATAGAGCGCTACAAAGATTTCACCGAAGAGCATCATCAAAAAAATGCCCGACCAGCTGTTTTTACCTTCGATGGAGAAGTGGCCAACGGATTAGATGCTTATCACTTTTCCGACAAGGAATTAGAAGTGGCACAAAACAAACTTCGCTTTCTTTCTGGTTTGTACGGCATGCTTAAACCACTCGATTTAATGCAACCTTACAGATTAGAAATGGGCACGAGTTGGGCACCGGGAAAACACAAAAATTTATACGCTTTTTGGGGCGACAAAATCACCGAGCAGTTGAACAAAGAATTAAAAGGAGAAGCATTAATTAACTTGGCATCCAACGAATATTTTAAGGTCATTAATACCAAAAAAATCACTAGTGAAATTATCACCTGCACCTTCAGAGAAAAAAAAGGAAAAGAATTTAAACCAGTCATGGTTTTTGCCAAAAGGGCACGCGGCATGATGGCCAATTACATGATTAAAAAAAACATAAAAAAAACAGAAGATTTAAAGAATTTCGATATGGATAAATATGTGTTTAACGAGAAATTATCACTTCACAATGAATGGGTTTTTACACGATAATTTAAGTATATTAGCCTGCCCATGAAAATCAAAATCGCCATATTATTTCTTCTCTTATGCAGTAGCGTAATGATTGGGCAACGGGTGTCTTGCGATAAATTAAAGCCACTTAAAATACTTGCCGAAGAACCTATTCCATCGATACCCAACGCAGAGCAATTTTTTTGGTTTGATGTAGATACTTCATTTTACGACATGCGTTTTTCTGTTGATTCTGCCTGCCATATAGAGTATGATTTGTACGAATACAGCACCTACTGCTCTGCCAAGGAAGCCATAGTGCCTAAAGCTGGTATTACTACTTACGATAAGGTTTTATCTACCGAAGAAATTTTGAACGGACAGTGTTTTTGTGCCTCTTGCAGCAAAGAACACCGCATACAATTGGCGCATGGAAAACGCTATGTGGTGGCCCTTAAAAGTGATTGCGATAGTATTTTGGTGGATACTCGAATTACCGATGACATATTGGCTTTGGCAAAACAAAGCAAATTAAAATGGTATCAAAAAAAATACAAAAAAGGAGATAAACTGGTACTCAACAACATCTTGTTTCAAGCCAATTCTACTTCTTTATTAAGTCGCTCAAAAACTGAGTTGACGAGCTTGGCTTACTTGCTTAAAAACAATCCGAATATAAAAATAGAAATCGACGGCCACGTAAATGCTCCTGGCGAAAAAAATACCGATTACAACTTAAAATTATCTGAAGGAAGAGCCAAAGCGATTTACGATTATTTGATTAAAAACGGCATCGAAGCATCAAGCCTCAGCTACAAAGGATACGGCAATACGCAAATGATTTTCCCGAATGCAAAAACCGAAATGGAGATGAAGGTGAACAGAAGGGTGGAAATTTTGATACTGTAATTTATATGTTGCCTTTTTTTCAAAGAGTTATAGTTCGCGAAAGTGCCCGTTTGGTGAAGAAAATAAAACACCGAACCGGCTCTACAGATATCGAAGACGTTAGCAAACAAGCCCGTCACCGCGTTGTTTCTATCACCTATATCATCAAAGGTTTAATTTTAATTACACTGGGTATTTTCGCCGCGGCTTTCGGTTTAAAAGGATTTCTTCTCCCCTCGCATTTTGTAGATGGCGGCGTTACTGGAATCTCACTTTTGTTGCAAGCGCATTTTAAAGTTTCTCTTTCGTGGTTCATCGTACTCATCAATATTCCCTTTATCTTACTAGCGTTCACACAAGTGGGAAAGCGCTTCGCTATTAGAAGTATCACCTCCATTTTAGGATTAGCAATTGTTGTAGCTTTTGTAGATTTTCCAGAAATAACGAAAGATAAATTATTGGTTTCTGTTTTTGGTGGATTCTTTTTAGGTGCTGGAATCGGTTTATCTATGAGAGGTGGAGCAGTGCTCGATGGAACAGAAATTCTCGCCATTTACATCAGCAGAAAAACAGGCTTAACCATTGGTGATGTTATCATTATTTTCAACGTATTTATCTTTCTAGTAGCTGCATATATCCTTAAAATTGAATACGCACTTTACTCTATGCTCACCTATTTCATCGCTTCTAAAACAGTAGATTTTATTGTGGAAGGAATGGAAGAATATATCGGTGTTACCATCATTTCTAACAAACACGAAGAGATTAGAAAAATGCTCGTCGACCATATGGGGCGAGGCGTTACCATTTACCAAGGCAGCGGGGGGTACAACGCCAGCGGAGCAAGCAAAACCTACCAGGTTATTTACACTATTGTTACACGTTTAGAGATGTCGAGATTGCGTAAAGAGTTGGATGAAATCGACCCTAATGCTTTTATGGTAACTACAGGAGTGAAAGATATTAAAGGCGGTATGATTAAGAGGAAGGGTGGGAAGAAGTAATTTCCTAATTCGGGTTTAAAGCTTATTTTTGCCCGACAATCACATTATCATGAAATATTCAAAAGCATTCATCCATACCGAAAGAACCATCAACGATAAGTTAGATGCAACGAGTCATAAATTAAGTATTCAAGCCGGATTGATTCAACAGGTATCAGCAGGTTTGTATGATTTCTTGCCTCTCGGACACAAAGTTTTGGCGAAAATAGAAAGCGTGATTCGTGAAGAATTAAACGCGATTGATTGTCAGGAAATTTCTATGCCTATCGTTCAACCCAAAGAATTGTGGGAAGAATCTGGTAGATGGAATGTGTATGGAAAAGAAATGTTGAAATTTAAAAATCGTGATGATAGAGAATTCTGTTTCGGGCCAACACATGAAGAAGTAGTAATCGATTTAGTGCGCACCAAAATAACATCGTACAAACAATTTCCATTTACACTTTACCAAATTGGAAGAAAATTCCGCGATGAAATGCGACCTAAAAATGGTTTGCTACGCGGTAAAGAATTCATGATGAAAGATGCCTACAGCTTCCACACATCAAACGAAGATTTAGATAGAGAATACAATGCTTTGCGTACCGCATATTTCAATATTTTTAATCGCTTGGGATTAAAAGTAATTGGTATCCCAGCCGACCCAGGTGAAATTGGTGGCGATGGTAGTGAAGAAGTAGTAGCATTCTCAAAATTTGGTGAAGATTATTTCATTGAAGAAAACGGAGTGGCGACTAAAATTGAAGAAAATGAAGTAGAGAAATATTCGGCTACACATGAGGTGTATCGAGGTATTGAGGTAGGACACATCTTCAAACTCGGCACCAAATATTCTTCGGCCATGAACTTCAATTTCGTAAACAGAGAAGGTAAAAAAGAACCTGTAATTATGGGTTGCTACGGTATTGGTGTAAGCAGAATTGTGAACGCTATTTTAGAACAAAACAACGACGAAAAAGGAATTAAATGGCCAGTGGCTGTTGCGCCTTATGCATTGTCGATTATTCCATTAAAATATCAAGGTTCAGAATTTGAGCCAGTAGCTTTAGAACTAGAAAAAGCTTTTGAAAAAGCAGGCGTTTCTACTTTACTCGACGACCGTGATATGGGCATGGGCGCTAAAATAAAAGACAGCGATTTAATTGGTGTACCTTTCAAAATAATTTTAGGAAGACGTTTCAGCGAAGCCAAAGAATTCGAGTTGGAATTTAGAGCGACTGGTGAGAAAAAAGTGTTGGAGTATAAAGGTGAGGAAACGGTGAAGGAGATATTAGAATTGATTAAATAATTGTAGGGGCGAAAAATTTTTCGCCCTTTTTCTTTTCAATAATTTATCGTCCATCATCAAGTATACTCCCCTTTAATTTGCAAACAAACCATAAATTAAATACGAAATACTTGTTACCGCAAAACTCCAGGCAACCGCAGTTACTATAAGTACAGGAATTACGGCCTTGTGTTTTCCAAAATATTTGGCAACCAAAATAACAGCTGCGGGCACAGAAATGATGCCCATCAGTGAGGCCATACCAATCAATCCAAAACGGTTTTTAATTCTTACCGTCCTTCTGTTCTGTGAAGTAAACACCTTCTTAGCTTTGTCACTTTTAAACAGAGATAGAATCTTTTTTCCTGAATAGAAAAAAACCAACGAGCCAAAAACACCTCCCGACGAGGTGACGATAATGGTAGTCCAAAATGGAATTTCATCCAAAATCATTCCTATAGGCGTAAACAAAAGCTTTACTCCGCTAAATAAAAAAAAGATAATTGCCTCTAAAATAGTAATGTCGCCCATAGCTTAAAAGTGCGCAAAACTATCGAAAATAAAAATTTATAGAAGTTAAAAAATGTACGTAGGGGCGTGCCTTCACGGCCGCCCAACTTAATTTAATACTATGGGCGGCCGCGAAGGCACGCCCCTACGGGTAAAACAAAAACCTTTTATATCTTTACACCAAACCTATTAAAGGCAAGCTAATTCAAGACATAGCATGAAGCATTTTTATATTTTTACCTTAAGCATTTCGTTATTGTGCATTTCTTGCGCCGCTCCTTCTCCTAATGAATCCTCTGTTTTAGTTAACACTTGGATTTTCAGCGGCGAAAAAATTACCACCAACAAAACAGGTTATGTTGTTACTGATACCCGCTACGATAAATACAAATACTTGGATTTATACAACAATAGTGGCGGTAGTTTATGGGGTGGCGCAGCTATTTTAGATGGTAAAGCAAGCTGGGACGAGAAGGCTAAAATGGCTGAATTACAAGCCAAAAATGATGGAGGTGCATTGCTGAATGTGGAGAAATACGATATCGACAGCGTAAGTGCTTTGTATTTAAGAATGACTTGCAACGAAGCGCACAACGATACTGTTATAGTGAAAGAGTTACTGTTTAAAAGGTAGTTTACTTAAACGCCGAAATGCCTGTTATATCATGCCCCGTAATCAACAAATGAATGTCGTGTGTTCCTTCATAAGTAATCACCGATTCTAAATTCATCATGTGACGCATAATAGGATACTCGCCAGTTACACCCATTGCACCATGAACCTGGCGCGCCTCACGCGCAATCTCCAAGGCCATATTTACACTGTTTCTTTTGGCCATAGAAATTTGACCCGTAGTTGCTTTACCCTGATTTTTCAAAGTTCCCAAACGCCAAACCAATAGCTGAGCTTTGGTAATTTCGGTAATCATTTCGGCTAATTTTTTTTGTTGTAATTGAAAAGATGCCAAAGGTTTATCGAACTGCATTCTTTCTTGAGAATAACGCAAGGCCGAGTCGTAGCAATCCATTGCTGCACCAATTGCACCCCAAGCAATGCCGTATCTTGCCGAATCTAAACAACCAAGCGGAGCGCCCAACCCGTCTTTATTTGGCAATAAATTCTCTTTGGGTACTTTCACATTATCAAAAACCAACTCGCCTGTTGCCGATGCGCGCAACGACCATTTGCCGTGCGTCTCAGGCGTAGTAAAACCTGGCATACCGCGTTCTACAATAATTCCTTTGATACGACCTTCTTCATTTTTTGCCCACACCACAGCGATATCAGCAAAAGGCGCATTCGATATCCACATCTTCGCGCCATTCAACAAATAATGATCGCCTTTATCTTTAATGTTGGTTACCATGCCGCTGGGGTTAGAACCATGGTCGGGTTCGGTTAAACCGAAACAACCCATCATGTCACCACTAGCCAACTTTGGTAAATATTTTTTTCTTTGTTCTTCAGAACCATAAGCATAAATAGGATACATCACCAATGAAGATTGCACCGATGCCGTAGAACGAATTCCAGAATCACCTCTTTCCAATTCTTGCATGATTAATCCGTAAGAAATATGATCCAATCCGGCACCACCATATTCTTGTGGGATGCAGGGTCCGAAAGCCCCAATCTCCCCCAAACCTTTCAACAAATGTTTGGGAAATGTGGCTTTCTGACAATGGTCTTCTATAATAGGAGAAACCTCTTTGCTCACCCAAGCACGCGCAGCATCACGCACCATCTTTTGCTCATCGGTTAACAACGCATCAATATTGAAATAATCTACCCCTTTAAATTGATTCTTGCTCATGACTTTAGATTTATAGATTGAAGATACACTTTTAAGCAATTTAATTTTTACGATGCCCAAAAAATTTTATTATTTCATACCTTAGCCACTCACAAAAAAAACAATTGAATGAACGCCATTCCTAAAATACAACCACACGGAGATTGGTTAATTGGCGTTCTTATTTTTATTACTGTACTTTTTGCATCCACTATTTATTCTTTTAGAAAATTAATTTGGAAGGCCATCTTATCGGGCTTTTTTAAGCAATACTACTTTAGCTTGCAGCGAGAGGAAAATGAGATATACAGAAAAGTATCGGCCCGACTCAATTTCATATCTCTATTGGTGTTGGCCTTGTTCGTCTATTTATGGCTTAACAAAGCAAATTTGCACACTCCGCTATTTTACCTAAAAATTAAGAGCTATACTTTCAAAAACTTTTCATTGTACCTATTGATCTTCGGCCTGCTCACCTTTCTTGTTTTTTTGCAAATAACCGTCATTCGCTTTTTGGCCTTTATTTTCAACACGCAAAACGAAGCCATAGAGCACGAATTTAATTTATGGCTCATTTACAAGCTATTGGGAGTTTATAGCCTTCCTATTGTTTTTTTTATCGCTTACTCGAACAACACTATCGCTTCATTCCTACTGTATTTCAGCATTATCCTGTTTGCTGCAGTATTGCTAAGAAGATATTTCATTGGGTTTAGGTTGGGGTTAAGCATGAATTCGTTTCCAAAAATCTATTCAATTTTGTATATTTGCACTTTAGAAATTTTGCCCATGGCAATATTGGTGAAATTGTATAAAACTGAGATTCAAACAATACTAAGTTTTTAAAAGGTATTAAATGAAGAAAGTGCAAAGTATTTTGGTGTCGCAACCAGAGCCAGATGACGCAAAATCTCCTTACGGCGAGTTAGCAAGTAAATATAAACTGAAAATTGATTTTCGTTCCTTTATACATGTAGAGGGCGTGGATATCAAAGAATTCAGAAAACAAAAAATTAATATTCCCGCCTACACCGCGGTGATTTTAACCAGCAAAAATGCAGTAGATCATTATTTTCGCGTTGCCGAGGAAGTGCGTTTTACCGTGCCCGATGCCATGAAGTATTTTTGCATTAGCGAGGCCGTGGCCTTCTACCTTCAAAAATATGTGGTGTACCGCAAAAGAAAAATTTTCCACGGCAAACAAACTTTTCCCGATTTAATGGAGCTCATCAGAAAACACAAAACAGAAAAGTATTTGTTGCCCTCATCAGATATTTTAGTTCCTATTATACCTGAATTGCTCGACAAAGCCGCCATTGATTACAGCAGAGCTGTTTTATTCAAGACAGTAGCTAGCGATTTAAGTGATTTAGAAAATGTATTCTACGACCTTCTTGTATTTTATTCTCCTGCCGGAATTGAATCTTTATTTAAAAACTTCCCTAAGTTCAAGCAAAATAAAACCTTGATTGCAGCTTATGGCGAAAGCACCAAAAAAGCAGTAGAAAAAGCAGGTTTAAAATTAAATATTGCTGCTCCGCAAGATGCGCCGTCTATGACTATGGCCATTGAGAAATACATCAAGGCTAATAAATAGAAAATGCTGGCTAAACTCAAAATTTTTGAAGTAGTTTGGCTTCTGCTCTTGGGCCTTAGCACTTGTACCTTTTTGTACATCTTTATTCAAAAAGATTTTACCAATGCCACCAATTGGCTATTGCTAATGGCTGTTTCGGCTTTCTTCTATTTTCGTAGGCGCAAAATCAGAAAAGAAATAAACCAGCAATAAATGGAAATTTTTATCATCATTGCTACGCTGTTCTTTTCTGCCATCTTCTCGGGAATGGAAATCGCCTTTGTTTCGGCCAATAAAATGGAAATTGAATTGGAAGGTAAATCGGGTGGTTTTTTAGCCGGTATCGTTTCTAAATTTGTAAGTACTCCCTCACGCTTTTTGGCCACTATGTTAATTGGCAACAACATTTCCCTAGTAGTTTACTCTACTTACATGGAAGGTATTTTAGAAGAGAGTTTAGCAAATCATGTAGGTAATCTTTTTCTTTTGTTCTTTTTGCAAACCATTATTTCTACTGCTATCATCCTAATTTTAGGAGAATATATCCCTAAAAATATCTTTAGAACTTATCCTATTAAAGTGCTTAAAATTTTCGCCGCGCCAATTTATGTTTTTTACCTCTTGTTGAAATGGGTGGTGGCCTTTACCATTTGGGTGTCGCGAATGTTTTTAAGAATCTTTTTTAAAACAGAAGTATCTGATGAGCCGCCTATTTTCGACCGCCTCGACTTAGAAAAATATTTGGAAGATCGAACGAGTCAGATCGACGAAAATGCACAAGTAGACCACGAAGTACACATATATAAAAATGCGCTCGATTTCTCTAGCATCAAAGCGCGCGAATGCATGGTGCATCGTACCGAACTTATATGCATGGACATTCAGTCATCTGTGCCCTCACTCGTGAAAACGTTCGCAGAAACAGGTTTATCTAAAGTTTTAATTTACAGAGGTTCTATCGACAATATCGTTGGCTTTGTGCACACCATGGAGCTTTTCAAGAATCCGAAGGAAATAAAAACCATGACCTTGCCCGTTTTTTATGTGCCTGAAACCATGCCTGCCGACCAATTGTTAAATGCTTTTATTCAAAAGAAAAAGAGTGTGGCCATTGTGGTAGATGAATTTGGTGGAACATCAGGCATGATTACTATGGAAGACGTGATGGAAGAAATTTTTGGGGAGATTGAAGACGAACACGATTCGCCAGAATTGATAGAAGAACAAATTAACGACAATGAATTTTTATTCTCAGCGCGTATTGAAATTGATTACCTCAACCAAAAATACAATTTGAACTTACCAACCAATGATGGTTATGAAACACTTGCCGGACTTATATTTTCACATCACGAAACCATACCAAAAGATGGCGAACACATCATTATTCACACCTTCGATTTCTTGATAGAAAAAGTAAGCAACAACCGCATTGATTTGGTAAGAGTTTTCAATCAAAAATAAAAATGATTATCCGTAATCTTACCCGTTAAATTATTTCAAAAAGTGGCCTCATCCTCGATCCTTCTCCAAAGGAGAAGGAAGCCAGCACTTAATAAATGCTTTTCACACCCAGTCACCGTTCTCCAAAACAGATGGGTGACTGAGTGTAATCCAATTTATTTTTAGCGTGGCGTTATTTTCAATATTGCATCTGAATCTTCAATGAATGCATTGCACGAAGTGAGATACTCTTGCATGTCATCCATTTTCTCTGCATATACTTTAGCGCTGAACTCGTGAGCCCGCTGCAACATTTTAATGTAAGTATCACATTTCCCTTGTTTCGTTAACTTCTTCAGCGCTCCCATATAATCATCTCTAAATACAGTAGGGATTATGATTTTTGCTTGTCGTTCTTTTACCAGCTCTGCATTCATCATCACTCGTGCAACACGACCATTTCCGTCTAAGAACGGATGCACCTCACTTATTACAAACATGATATATGCAGCTTTAGCGAATGGATGATCTAGGGCACTATAAAAATCAAAGCTCTGAACCAAAGTCCCTTTTACTAAATTAAAATCTACAAAAGCGGTGCTTCCTGCAAAATTATTTTTGTCTTTAAAAAGTCCCGGAGTTTTATCTGTTCTCGCGCTCAGTAAAATCGAATGTCGAAGCGACATTATTTTCAAAAACTCTTCTGGCGTTGTTGCAGTAATTTCCATTTCCTTTTTGCTAGAAACTATCTGATATGTTACTAATACATCATGACTATCATCATTTCTCGCCGCTAGAGGCTTGTTGGTTTGAATGATTTTTTTGGCTTCATCGATTTCAAACACTGTTCCTTCAATATAATTTGAAAAATAGCTTTCAAAAAATGCAAAATTTCTGAATGCTGTAGGTGAAGTGTTTTTCTCCTCTCTATAGGGGAATTCTGTTTGCTTTAATTCTCGAAATAAGGTTTCAAATAATTCTAATCGTTTAGAATCATACGGCTTACCAAACGCACGGGCTATTGCTAATGGTGAGCTTAAAGTTTTTGAAGTCTTTGTGGTCAATAGCGCACTAATTAAGCGATTTAATTTTTCAAATTCTTTAGGCATTTTTAATTGCTCGGCAATAACTCTAGCTTGATCTCTCAGCTTATTAATCTCCTCTTCTCCATTTACGCGTATTATCTGTTCTAATCGCTCCTCTATTTCAGGTAAACTTAAGCATTTTGAGGCGCTGCCTATTTTTTTGGAAGTTTGCAAATTTTCTAAAAAAGCACGTGCTTTTTGCGAAACGTACAACGCACCCAAAAATTTATTATCACCTTCTATTGGTGAATTTCCTTCAAGAAATTGAAGCGTGATTCCTGGCAGACTTACTTTTTTAGTATAGCTCGTGGTTATAAATAATTGACCTGTTTTTGTTGGCTGAAATTCAAATGCCGAACGATGGCTTAATATAGCACCAGGATAAAGACTGCCTAATATCTGAAAAAGATTTCTTCTAATGATGCTCTCTATTGCTTCATCTAAATTCGATGAATATACCCTTGGCGCAATTTTCCTAATGACGCCGCTCTTTAATAGCTTTGAGATTTGAACAGAAATCTTAGGCTCTTGTGAGCTAAAAATTACTTCTTGCAAGTGAAGTGGCAGTTTATTTTCCATAATACGGCAGATTTAGGTCAAAAAAACAGAATATTTTCCATTATAAGGCTAAATAACGAAAATATTTTCCATTATAACTCATTCGTTGATAAATATTTTCCTTTGTGCATTAACTGCAAAGTCATTCACTTTTAGTTCGCGTAGATAATCATTTAACGGAAAATTTATTTACCTAAAATTGTTATTAGGGAAACAAAAAAATAAGGTTAGTTTTCATTATACTGAAAATGTTTTGTATTTTCACTAAAATATTTCACTATGGATGATTTGTTTATACGAGACACTTACTTAAAAAAAGTAGAACCTTATATTGGTAAGGAAATCATAAAGGTACTTACTGGTCAAAGGCGGGTTGGCAAAACAATTTTGCTCAAACAAATTCAGAATTTGGCACAGCAGCTTGATAAAAAAGCAAATACTATTTATATCAATAAGGAACAAAATGAATTTAAACAGATTAAAAATGCAGAACAACTGTTTGAATATATTGAATCGCAACTAAAACCTAAACAATCCAATTATGTATTTATAGATGAAATACAGGAGATAGAGGAATTTGAAATTGCTTTAAGGCAATTGTTGGTGAAAGGGGTCGATATTTATTGTACAGGAAGCAATGCCAATATGTTGTCGGGTGATTTAGCTACGCATCTTTCGGGCAGGTATATTGAGTTTCACATCAATAGTTTGTCGTACACCGAATTTATTCAAATGCACAAACTAACCAACGATAACGATACATTAAATAAATACATACGATACGGCGGTTTACCTTATTTAGTGCACTTACCCTTAAGTGATGAGATTGTTTACGGTTATTTAAAAAGTATTTACAATACCATTATATTGAAAGATATTGTAACTAGATATAGTATTAGAGATGTTGATTTTTTGGATCGTTTGGTTGAATACCTGTCGGATAATTTAGGCAGCTACGTTTCTTCCAATAAAATTAGTGATTTTTTAAAATCACAAAGGGTTCATTTATCGGTAAATACGGTGATGAACTACCTAAAATACCTCACCAGTTCGTTTTTTATTAATAAGGTAGAACGCATAGACATTATTGGTAAAAAAAGATTTGAAATAAACGACAAATATTTTTTTACCGATTTAGGTTTAAAGCATTCCATCATTCCTTTTACAGGAGCACAAATAGGCAGCGTGTTCGAGAATTTGGTGTATAATCAATTAATATACGAGGACTATAAAGTGTTTATAGGAAAACATCACGATAGAGAAATTGATTTTGTGGCTCAAAAAGGCAATGTAACCAAATACATACAGGTTGCCTATCAGTTGCCCGATGAAAAAGTAAGAGAAAGAGAATTTGGAAACTTGCTTAAGATTGAAGATAACTATGAAAAAATTGTGGTTTCGGCAGATGAATTTACCACCGATTACAAAGGAATTAAACATATACATATCCGTGAATTTTTAACCAACAAATTGTAATTAATTACAATTATTATAGGCTTACCCATTTAATTCTCAAGTAGATGTTTTTTTAACCCTATTGCCGTAGGGGCGAAATGCTTTCGCCCGTAAATAGAAAAATTCAAAAAAATCGGGCGAAAGCATTTCGCCCCTACGGAAGTACTAAATATGAAGCCGATCAAAACAGATGTTTAGGTGATGAAATATAAAACTTGCGATTTAAATGGGCACCCCTATTAAGTTTATAGGTACAATTACAGATAATCATATTCTCAAAAGATGCAACAAGAGCTCAACTTACTAAATGAAAAATATTTTCTACCACTTAGAAATTTGAAAAATGGTTGTAATTATCCTATAAAACGCTCACTGTTAAAGCACTACCAAACATGTAGTGTGTTTTAAAAGTTGTTTTAGTCGTTTATTCAATATTTTACTTTAGTTTCGAATTCGTTTCTTGCAATATTAAAAGCACATTAAATCAAATTTTTTACACATGAAAGTACTTAATACGCTCTTTTTCAGCATCTTATGGGGGGGGGTATCCGCTCAAGTAGGTATAGGTACCACAACGCCTAGCAACGACTTAGATGTTGAAGGCAGCGGTGCAGCAGCTACCGCTATCGACATAAACAACACCTCTACAGGTGACCCTAAAATTAATTTACAAATTTCGGGTACTACCACTTTTTCTATTGGTATTGATAATTCCGATGCCGATAAATTAAAAATTGGTACTACCGCTGTTGAAACCAGTACCCGTTTAACCATTGATGCTTCTGGTAATTGTGGTATTAACAATTCTTCGCCAACGGCTACAATAGATGTAGATGGTTCGGCTATTTTTAACGAAAGCGGTGCTGCAAAAGATTTTAGAATAGAATCTGACGCCAATACACATCATTTTTATGTAGATGGAACCAATAATGAAATTGGCGTGAATACCTCAACACCTGCTAGTACTTTTGATATTCAAGGAAGTTTGGGTTACAAAGTAGCCACCATTACAGCAGCTACTACCTTAGCTCAAACCCACAATGTGGTGTTGTGCAACACGGGGCCTTACACCGTAACCTTGCCTGCTGCTGCTTCTAATACGGGTAAAGTATATTATATCAAAAATATAGATGCCGAGGGTGATGACATTACTCTAGATGGAAATGCGAGTGAAACCATTGATGGTGATTTAACTTTTAAATTAGACCCTTACAAACATGCTGTTAGAATCATTAGTGATGGCACAAACTGGCATGTATTAGAAGAATCAAGTAATAATATACAAAATACCCAAAACTCATTTGATGTAATAAAATGTGATGGAAGCATATTTAGTTGGAGTAATGTAACCAATGCTACAACTGGTAAAGTTTGGATGGACAGAAATTTAGGCGCAACTCAGGTAGCCACTAGCAGTACAGATGCCAATAGCTATGGTGATTTGTACCAATGGGGACGATTAAAAGATGGTCATCAATGCCGTACTTCATCCACAACAGCAACATCAAGTAAAGACAATCTACCTATGCATGGGGATTTTATCACTGGAACTGCAGATTGGAGAAGTGTTCAAAACGATAATTTATGGCAGGGGGTAAGTGGGATAAATAATCCTTGCCCAAGTGGTTATCGCTTACCAACAGAAACAGAGGCAAACGCAGAACGAACAAGTTGGAGTACCAACAACCCCGCAGGTGCTTTTGGTTCAGTTTGTAAATTCACCTTGGCTGGCGGACGCCTCTATAGCAATGCTGCTATGAGCGGTGTTGGTGTCGACGGCTATTATTGGACAAGTACGGTTAGTGGTATTTATGCTCGAATGTTGTACAACCATCCCACTGCTGCTCTCATTTCCACCTTCGACCGAGGCTACGGTTTCACTGTACGTTGCATCAAGAATTAATACTTTGATAAGCGCAACGATTTAAAGATTTATTTCCTGCCACTCTTATAAATAGTGTGGCAGGATATTTTTAAAGCAATTCATTGATAAAAAAACAGTACCGCTAATGTATGGTATAAAAAAGTATGGGTTTGTGATAGGTTTGTTTTTGATAAGAAAATTGATGCTCTGTTTTTTCTTAAATTGCTAGTAGGCTTGCAACTTTTTTAGATAATCTTAATTTAATTTCAATTTTATTGTTAAAATTAAAGTTTATACATAAATTTACATATCGTTATAAGTTAAACCCCTTTATTTAGGGTTTAAATAATAGTAAAATGTAATGGCAAGAAGCACCTATATATCCGTAAATATTACACCATCTCAAAGGGATATGCTATTGTTATTGAATGAAAATGAGATAGATATATTTTCCCTAGATGATTTAAAGGAACTGGTAAGCGATTCGTTAGAAGATAGCAATGAAGTTATTGAAAACTTAGTACACAAGAAAATTTTCTCCCGAATTGAAAGAGGTAAATATTGCCGAACGAATTTTAGAGATGAAAAAGTAATAGGCTGTTTTTTGGTGCCCGATGGTGTTATTGCCTATTGGTCTGCTTTAAATTTACATGGTTTAACGGAGCAATTTTCGAATACTATTTTCATTCAAACTACACATTTAAAAAAGAGTAAAGCGGTGTTTGGAGTACATTATCAATTTGTAAAAATAAAAGAAACCAAGAGAGTTGGAGCAGCCACAGAAGGTTTTGGGAATTATAAATACAATATAACAGACAAAGAAAAAACATTGGTAGATTGTTTTGATCTTCCTCAATATTCGGGAGGATATGCGGAATTAATTCGTGCTTTTAGTAAAGCTGAAATGGATCAAGATAAAATGATTGAATACTGCAAATCTATTGGTAATATAGCAGTTGTTAAAAGGTTAGCTTTTTTGGCAGAGCTACTTAAAAAACCAAAAATGAATCGTTTTTTAAAGTATGCAAAAGGAGAAGTAAATGCACGTTATGTATTACTCGATCCATTAGGAAAAGAAGAAGGAAGCTTTAATAACAGTTGGAAACTAAGGTTAAATATTACAGAAGATGAACTATTAGACATTTGTAATAAGCAATATTAAATGATACTTAAAAAGGAAATAGAAAGCATAGCCGAAGCACAAAGCGTATTAAAATCTACGATAGATAAAGACTGGGTGTTAGGTCATTTTATAGATGGCATATATTCCATTCCCGAATTAAAAGAAGTGCTTATATTTAAAGGAGGTACTTGTTTAAGAAAATGTTATTTTCCAAACTATCGTTTTTCTGAAGACTTAGATTTTACATGTACCAATGCTACATTTGAGCTAACTAAAAAAATCATGAACCAGTTAGTTCAAGTAATCACTAACAAAACAGAAATACCATTGCATATTGAGGAACTAAAACCCCTTAAACATAATGATAAGTTAACAGGATATAAAGCGATAATTAAGTTTTGGGGTGCCGACCACCCTAGAAATCAGGCGCCACCTCCACCAGAAAGATGGACAACAAGTATTAAGATAGAGATTATTCTCTATGAGCTGATGGTATTTCCGTCAGAAACCAGGCAAGTGCATCACCCTTACTCTGATTACCTTTCACAAAATCCTTTGGAAATTCCATGTTATGCTATTGATGAAGTGCTTTCAGAGAAATTTAGAGCACTAATTCAACGTTCATATACAGCTCCACGAGATTTTTATGATATTTGGTATTTAGCCAATCATGTTAAAGACATTCATTGGCAAAAAGTAAAACTTGCTTTCTTTGAAAAAATGAAATACAAAGGACTTGAGTTTACAACAATTGAACAAATGATTAATGTTGATAATGATAAACTGTTAAAAGCTGCTTGGCAAAATAGTTTAGGGCATCAAATACCTAAAGTGTTGCTTCCAGATTACGATACAGTAAAAAAGGACTTAGTTGAGTTGCTTAATAAAGTTTTTAACTAATAATACCGTGTCAGGTGAAGACACCTGCCACGGAAAAAAATTAAAATAGCAGCATTAAACACCGCAATTGAAACCAAGAAAAATGTGTACTTAACAATGATCACAACCTATGGTGTAAAAGAGAATGAATATAGTATAGAGCTAGTTCAAAATAATATTTCAATGGATTGTTTTTTTGTTCATTAACTCTATATTCCGCCAAAACGATTTAATATTTCCACTTTTGGCGAATTTAAATTGTTTTATATTTTTACAATTAATTGAAATACAGGTACATATTAATAATAATGAAATTTTAGGCATTGTTAAAATGTATTCTAGGCATAAAAAACTACTTTTAAAAATAGAACCATATAAAAGAATTAAACATAGGTGAGAGTTTTGTCTAACTGATTAATATTAGGATGAATTATAAAAATGTATTAATACTATTTGGGTGTATCTTGATGAGTGGAATTGCAAAATCGCAAACTATTGCGGGTAAACTCACCTTATTAGCCAATCAAGAAATTTCTTTAGAAGGCTTTAATGGTTTGCAAACTTATGTTATTGCTACAACAAGCATTGATGCCAATGGGAATTTTAAACTTGCTTATACCAGCACCGATTTGGGTATGGGCTATTTAAAATCAACCGATAATAAACCTTTAATTGTAGTTTTAAGCGGAGAAGAAATTGAATTGGTTGGCGAAGCATTAAGCAACACACAAACCATAAAAATAACCAAGGGCAAACAAAACCAATGGTTTGAACAATATGCCCAACAACACCCTCGCCGTGAACAAGCCCTAAGTGCTTGGGATTATTTAGAGAAAATATATGCTACTGATTCTCTTTTTATGGAGAAAGCAAAACCCCATAAAGCCATTTTACAAGAAAAACAACGCATCACAAAAGAAGACCAATTGTTTTTGCAATCGCTGCCGCAAGACAGCTATGTAAGTTGGTTTTTGCCTGTGCGCAAATTGGTAAGCTCGGTATCAACCATTGCCCAATACCGCACCAAAGAAATTCCGGCTACTATTGCCGCTTTTAGGGCATTAGATTATACCGATAAACGCTTGTATAAAAGTGGTTTGTTTAAAGATGCCATTGAAAGTCATTTTTGGTTATTAGAAAACTGTGGCAAACCTTTAGATTCTGTTTTTATAGAAATGCAGTTTTCTATTGATGCCATGCTCACTAATCTTAAAAAAGACGAACAAAAACTCAATGAAGTGACCGATTATCTTTTTGATGTATTAGAAAAGCGTAGTTTGTTTAAAGCATCAGAATATTTGGCATTGAAAGTTTTAAACGAAGTAAGTTGTACCATCAATAGCGATTTAGCAAGGCAACTCGAAACCTATCGAGCCATGAAAGTGGGCAATACCGCCCCCGATATTGTGTTTCCTAATACTAGAGTAAATCCTACGAATAACTTTACAATTCATAAGTTATCTGATTTAACAAGTAATTATACTTTAGTAGTTTTTGGTGCCAGTTGGTGCCCAAAATGTAAAGAAGAAATACCGGCCATTGCCAAATTATACCGCACATGGAAAGCACAAGGCGTAGAGGTGTTGTTGGTTTCGTTAGACGAAGACCAAAAAGCATTTTATGAGTTCACCAGCAATTTTCCATTTATAAGCATTAGCGACCTCAAAAAATGGGATGGACAAATTGCCAAAGATTACTATGTATTTGGCACCCCAACCATGTATTTGTTAGATAAAAACCGAAAAATTATCCTTCGCCCCAATTCAGTAAAACAAATGGATGCTTGGGTAGATTGGTGTTTGGTAAAGGGGAATGCTATAAACCAAAATTGAGTGGTACTTATAGATAATTATTTATACATTAGCTTA